>Ga0214199_1000040_pt1 | contig 32360 bp, 50 predicted proteins | sample TroBogEpilimnion_24_FD_153037 | JGI IMG/M metagenome (GOLD analysis project Ga0214199, IMG submission 153037) | Freshwater microbial communities from Trout Bog Lake, WI - 04OCT2008 epilimnion | ecosystem: Environmental > Aquatic > Freshwater > Lake > Epilimnion/Euphotic zone | place: Trout Bog...
GTATAATCCTAATGTCGATATAAAAAAATGGTTTTATACCAATTTAGTTTCTGCAACAAGCTTAGGAGTTTATGATGGCATTGCTCCCGATACGGCAGGTAATGAATATTTAATTTTAACCGGCAGAACTTCAAGTCAAGTTCAAGGCAAAAACGGATATACCAATACTTTGGTGTTCACGATAGACATTGTCACAAAAAATGCTAACTTTGGCTTTAAAGATTCGGAAGCTATATCTAATCAAATTTTAGCTGCTATAAATTCCGATACTCATATTACACTTCCAACAGGGTGGAATGCCTCAAGTTTGAGTGTTGCCGGTATCAGAAATATACAAGCCTTAAATCCATTAGACAATGTTTTTAGAACCTTATTAACATATAATTTAACAATAACACAAACTCAATAAAATGTCAGAAAGTAAAGTATCAGCAAGAAGTTACTTATTATTCGCAGATGCTACAAATAGTGGCACATATAGCGTAGTAGCTTGTTTAACTTCAAATGCAATCACATCATCAAACAACGTAATCGATGCATCTTCAAAATGTGGGGATGACTACGAGCCAGGACCAAACTTTAAGCAATCAATTAAAGCTGAAGGTTTTGCAATCGACCAAACAGGAACTCCAAGTAAAGATTCTTACGATTTACTTTATTCTTTGCACGTTGCTAAGACTAAATTTGCAATCAAAATGGGTCCTTCTGCTCCTGCAAGTGGTAATGTGGTTTATGGTGGAACTGCAACTGATTTAGTATTTATTTCAGCTTGGGATTTAACTGCTCCTGATAAAGAAGACGTTAAGTTTACTGCAACTTTTGAAGTAGTAAATCCTCCATTAACACAAACAAAAACTACATAACAACTAACCAACTATGTACGAATTAAAACTGAAAAACAACACAATCCATTTAAAATGGGGTACTTGGGCAATGCGTGAGTTTTGCCAAAACTACAATTTAACTTTAGAAAAGTATTTTGAAGCGTTAGCAGATACCCAAAAAGATATTGATAAGATTGTAAAATTATTTTTTATTGGATATAAGGCAGCTTGTTTAACTAATAAAGAAGAAGTAATTTATAACGAAATCGATGTTTGCGAATGGATTGATGAAATCGGGTCTATTTATGTTAGCGAAGGGCAAGTGGTAGAATATTTTAAATATATTTTATCTACCATTAATGTCAATGTAACTGATGTAAAAGATACCGAGAAAAAAAAAGCCTCAAAACACTAACTTGGGATGACATTTTAGTAAAGGCTGCTGAATGTGGAATTAAGCCAAGTGAATTTTGGGAAATGACTTGGAAAGATTATAGTATTATCGTTTTGGGAACAGAGCGAAAGGAGCTTAATGAATGGGCGAGGACAAGAAACCTCGCCTATATTATTTATTTAAGTAACTCAGGAGATAAGCACCCAAAATCATTAAAAGCCTTTTGGCATATACCTCAATTAGATGATATTGATGAACCGGATGAGGTTATGCTATCAAATGAAGAATTATCACGAACTTTGGCACTATACGGAATAAATTAAAATAATTATGGCAGAATTTAATTCATACTTAGGGGTCAAGTTTCAGTTCGATAGCGCAGATGCAAGAGCAGATATTATTAAGCTCTTAAATGATTTAGATTACTTTGAAAAAAAGCTAAAAAATAATTTTGATACTGAATCTATTAAGAGATTTACCGGTGCTATGGATACTGCCAAGCAAGGTTTATACGAATATGGAATACAAGTAGATACAGTTACTCAACAATCGTTTCAAAATTTTAGGGCGATTGGTCAAATGGATAGAGTTACTCGTGAGTTTGCTTCAGGGGGTTTAAATCAGGGGTTGAATGGTCTAACAATGTTAGGGAATACCCTTACAAGATTATCAATACAAGAAGGTGGATTTAAAAATGCAATTTCAAGTTTAGCCGGAGCATTTACAGGACCGGCAGGTATTGTTTTAGCGGTTTCTGCGGCAGTAGGCTTGTTTGAGGCTTACGAAAAACAAATAAAAAAAGCAGAAGAAGAAAATCAAAAATTTTCTAAGAGTTTAGATGATGCAAAAGCAAAAGGTTTAGAGCAAGGATTAAAACTTCAAGAATTAATATCAATATCTGAGGATCAAACTTTATCAGATAAAAAAAGAACTGAGGCTTTAAATGCAGTTAAAAAAGCAGTAAGCGAAGTAAATGCTGAGTATGGCGCTCAAATTAAGACTTCTGAAGATGCTAAAAAAGCCGTTGATTTATTAACTCAAGCATACATTCAACAAGCCGTTGTTGGGGCGAGAATGGCGAAAGTAGCGGCTGATACAATAGCATTAGAATCAGCACAAACAACTGTTGCAAAAGCAAAACCAAGTGATATTGGTAAAGTTATAGCTGCTCAAACTACTCAACAATTAGGAGGTACTGCGGGTTTAGGTGCCGGATTATTAATAAAATCTTTAGGATTACAAGATTTATCTGATGCAATAACTGAATCAAAGAGATTAAAGGAAGAATTAGATAAACAAACTGCTGCACTACAAGATGATATAAAAAAATTATCACAAAATCCTTTTGGTGTAGCATTGGCTACAGGAATGGAAGGAATACAAAGTGGTAAAGGTAAAAATTATGATTTATCTGATGAGATTGCCAAAATTGAAAGAGAGATTGAATTAACTGCCAAATGGGCAAATGAAGAATATAGACTTTATAAGCAAAGAGAAGAATTTGCTAAAAAGAATTTATCAATTCAAAAGGCTGATGTTGGAGTAAACAATTTTAATGATTATTTATTTGCGCAACAACAAAAGCAAGAGAAAAAACAAAATACTCCTTTTGAAGATATAGCGACAAACGCTCCTAAAATACCAGCTTGGATGAATGAATTTACTGAATCAGTAAATAAAAATGATGCTGCAATTAAAAAAGAATATCAAGATTATAAAGATTTTTCAAACCTTTTATCTAAAACATTGACTAAAGACATAATGGGTCTTTGGGATGCAATGCAAAAAGGAGAAAATATAGGAGATGCAATAGGGCAAATGTTTAGTAAACTTGCCGAACAAATAGCTGCGGCTGCTTTACAAGCTGCTTTATTTACTACAATTTTAGATTTGGTTAGCGGCGGAACTGCCGGAGGCGGGGCAAGTTTTGGAGATATGTTTAGTCAATTATTAGGCATTCCTAAATTCGCTGAAGGTGGGGTTGTTTCTAAACCTACTCTTGGAGTATTTGGGGAAGCCGGTCCTGAAGCAGTAATGCCTTTATCTAAATTGGGTAATGTAGTTTCTAATTCATTTAGCGCAGGTGCAATGAGTGGTGGAAGCCAAATGGCAGGAGGACAATTTACTTTGCGAGGCAATGATTTAGTTTTAGCTTTGCAAAGAAGTAATTATTCATTAGATTTAAGAAGAGGAGCATAATGTCATACGCAAATAAATATCAATCAACATTCGCAACAAAAAGTGGCAAAACGGCTTATTTGTATTTAGCAGAAGATGGTTATGTAGGAAGCGTTATTAATTATCAAGGAGTACACATAGACTTAAATTATATTCCAACTTCAGATGATCCATTTGAGCCTATTTATGCAAGTCAATTAAACGTAGTAATAGATATTACTGATGATTTGGTAGATATGCCAAATTTGGTCACTTTAAATGATAGGAAATACCACGCAAAACTTTACATTGATACCGATTTAGAGTGGCAAGGTTGGGTTTTGAGTGATAGCGTACAAATTAACTATTCAACCGGCAGAAGACAATTAAGTTTTAATGCCGTTGATGGCTTAGGTATTTTAAAAGATATTTTACTTCCTATTTCGGCTTCAACAAACATTAATGAATTAAATTCACTTTTATATTATATTAATTTGAGTTTAAATTCAATAGCATTTCCTACTAATCCAAACTTAAATATAGTTTGTTCTTATTTTAATATAGGTATGGATGATAGAGGAACGCATCCTTATAGCGAACCTTTTTCTCAAACTTATTTACCAAATAGAACTTTTGTAAGCAATTACATTTATTTAGATTGCTTACAAGTATTAAGTAATATAGTAAAATCTTTTGGGTGTAGAATATTTCAAGCGGGTGGCAAATGGTGGATTGTAGCAATAAATGAATTTGCAAATACAGGAGCTTATTTTACGCAATATGATTATGCCGGAACAGTTGTATCAAGTGGCACAATAAATACTTTAAGTACAATTCAAGGTTATACCGGTAATACAAGTGGACTTTATTTTATAGACAATTCTCAAATGAAAATTTTAAGAAAAGGATATAATATAATCCAACAAAATATTTCTATTCAAACTGCTAATAATTATGCTCCTAATGGTAATTTTAGACCTTATACGGGCAATATGGTTGCAAATTGGGATATTGGTGCCACAGGAACAGGAAGTAGCGTTACAATAATTGATAATGCTTCTTATGATTCTGCTCAATATAGACTTATAAGAAGTTCAACTGGAACTGCATTTATTGAAATTGGTATAGCAAGTTCAGGACAACCGGCAAGAGGTCCATATATTAACGGCAACAACGCAATAGATGTTTCTTGGATATTTCAAGGACAAAGTTTGGGTTCAAGTCCAAGAGCATTGGTTTATTTATACATAACCGATGGCACAAGCCAATACAATTGGAATGGCACCGCTTGGATTTTGAATAGTGTTGGAACTTATCTAACAATTCCGGCTTATTCGGGATCAAGTGGTAATGATGTAAATACTTATAGTTTTAAAACTGCGCCTACTCCAATTGCGGGTCAATTATTTTTTAAACTTTCTTTAGAAGCAGGAACAGGAACATTTATACAAATTAGCAATTTTAAAATATCAATTACTCCATTTGCAAAAGAAGTTAATTATTTTGGTTATTTAGTTAATACTACATCTTATGTAAAAACAACTGACATTCCATATGGTTATGCCGTACCTGAAACGGGAACTGCTCCGGAGTTAGGGGTATTTTTAAATGCTTCGGGTGCTTATATGGATAGTTGGTACGAATACGGAACTGCAACTTATTATGATTCAATGTTCTCTTTATTGTATCAAAAATATATGAACATATTTGGCAATAATATAGTAAATATTGATGCAAGTTTAAGTTCTTGGAATACGGCAAATGGGTATTTAAACGCTTCTAAATTATTTAAGGCTGATGATACCGACCCAGCTCAAATAAATGTTAGTGCAAATTCATATATGTTAGGTAATTCGACAATAAGTTATCCTAATGATGAAACTAAGGTTACATTATTGCAAATATCAAATACTCCAATATCTGCGACCTTTGGACATACATTTACTTACAATACCTTTAATTAAGTTAAATTTGCGATATGATTAATAAAGTTTCAGGGAAAAATATAATGTTATACTATCACGACCAAATTTCTGGTAATGATATTCCTTTTGCTTGTTCTACAAATTGCACTTTTAACGTACAAGTAGGACAAAAAGAGGTTACAAGTCAAACATCGGCTTGGTATAAAGAATATAAAATAGATATAGCATCTTGGACCATTAGTTGTGATGGTTTAATTACATTAAGTAATTATGGTTATTTGTTTCTTTTGCAACAACAACAAAATAGAACAACGATTCAAGTAAAGTTTGTTATTGATAACGGAGTAGATGGTTTAGTTATTATTTCGGGCAATTGTAATCTTACAAACCTACAAATAAACGGACCTTATAAAGATACTGCAACTTATTCTTGCTCACTACAAGGAACGGGAGCTTATGGTACTTCAGGAACAACAGTTACTCCTTCAGGAACAGTAATCGTAGCCGGTGGAGTTGTTTACGATAAACAATATACTGCGGCGGGTGGCGAAACAACAATTACTTATACGGATATGATAGGCAAGACTTGTCTTTATGTTTCTCGAGGTGGCGTTGATGTGAGAGATATTGTTTCAAGTGGAGCAACAGGAGAGCAAGTAGGATTTAATCAAACTACAGGAGTATTAACATTCCCAAGAGCGTTAGAAAGCGATGAATTTATAAGAGGTTTATTCCAATAAAATATTAAAGATGAGTCAACAAATACAAATAACAGGAGGAGCAAAAGTTAGAAATTTAGATGGAGTAATTACCGGTTCAACGGGTGTTCTTAATAGTTTACCAATTAATGGAGCAAATGGTATTCCTCAATTAGATTCTAACGGGAAAATTTTAGTTTCACAATTACCTAATTCAGTAATGGAATATAAGGGTATGTGGAACGTGGCTACAAATACTCCTTATTTAGTAAATGGAACAGGAAATGCCGGAGATGTTTATTTAGTAACGGGTGCGGCTACCGGTGGAACATCACACGACTTTGGAGCAGGTGCTATAACTTTTTACAATTCGGACCAAGTTATTTATGACGGCACAAATTGGGATAGAGCAAGTGGTTCAAGTGGAACAGTTACTTCAGTAGGTTTAACAATGCCTTCTGCTTTTTCGGTTAGTGGTTCTCCTGTTACCAATTCGGGAACATTAGCAGTTTCAGCTTCAGGAACGACTTCTCAATATATTAACGGAGCCGGTGGGTTGACTACATTCCCAAGTTTAACGGGATATGTGCCTTATACCGGTGCTACAAACGATGTAGATTTAGGAACACACAAATTAACTTTAACTGATGAGCAATTTAACCCATCTTCAGCACCTTCTTATTCTGAAGGGGAAGTATGGTACGATTCAACTCAAAAGGCTTTAGCATATTACAATGATGTAACAAATAACACTTTACACATTGGGCAAGAGGTTCAATTAAAAGTTTACAATAATACAGGTTCAACAATTGTTAAAGGTGCGCCTGTTTATATTACTTCAACTAATAGCGGGTTTACTTATCCATTAGTGGCTTTGGCAAAAGCAGATACTTTAACAACTGCTAACGTAATTGGGGTAGCAAATCAAGATATCCCAACTTCAACGGCGGGTTATATTGTACTTTCAGGGTTGGTAAGTAACATAAGCACAGGCTCATACACAGTTGGAACAGTTTTATATTTAAGTCCTTATTCTGCAGGTCAATTAATGAGTACAGTTCCACCAACGGGATATGCGGTTCGTGTTGGTGTGGTTTCTTATTCAAATAGTCCTAATGGTTCTATTTATATTAATCAATCTAATTCTTATTCAACGGCTGCAAGTATTGTTGGAACGATACAAATTTCGCAAGGTGGAACGGGAGCGACAACTGCCGGTGGAGCATTAACAAATTTAGGCGCAGCAGCTTCAAGTAGATTAATTTCAACTACAACTCCCTTACAAGGTGGGGGAGATTTAACGGCTGATAGAACTTTAAGTATTTTACAAGCCGGTACTTCTCAATCGGGTTATCTTTCTTCGACTGATTGGAATACTTTTAACAATAAGCAAAATGCTTTAGGTTATGTGCCTGTCGGTGGTTCAGGTTCAGTAAATTATATTTCTAAGTTTACAGGTTCAACTACGATTAGTAATTCGGGAATTTACGAGGGAGTTACCAATTACGTTTCTATTGGTAATACCAACACAACTTATAACTTAGACGTAACCGGAACGGGTAGATTTACGGGCGATGTATTATTTGGGAATGCTTTGACATTGACAGGTAGTTCTTTCTTGAATAGTATGACTCATATCAAGCAAGTATCTGTTATGTATCCTTCTACGGGTTATACAACAATAGCCGGTAGTTCAACGGGATTAACTTTAAATACCGGTGGAGCATATACTTTAGATTTATCATTCCCTACAACGGCAAGTTATACTTATACTTATCCTTCAGCTTCGGGAACTTTAGCTTTAACAAGTCAATTAAGTGGAGTAATTTATGGTTCAGGTTCTACATATCAAGTAGCTTGGTTCAACGCTACAAATTCAATAGGTGGAAGTTCTAATTTATATTTTGACCCAACGACAAATCGATTAGGGATTAATCAATCTTCTCCTTTATATTCTTTAGATGTAACAGGAACGGCAAGAATTACCGGCAATGCTATTTTTGGTGGTACATTAGGGAATGGAACATATACTTATACTTTACCAAGTGCAACAGGAACTTTAGCTTTAACTTCTAATTTAAGCTCTTACGTTCCTTATTCGGGTGCTACGGGTTCACTTTATATGGGTTCAAGTTATTTAGTAAGCGCAAAAGCATTTGTGACAAGTGGTTCGGGTGGTGGAGCTTATTTAAAATTATTGAATGCTTTAACGGCTGCAACTCCTGAATCTGATGGTGTAAAATTATCTTCGGTTGGTTCAGTAGATTTGGTTATTTCAAGCAATACTTATAATTCAACATTAGTAACAAGTGGGAATAGTGCTGATAGGACATACACATTCCCTAATGCTTCAGGCACGATAGCTTTAACTTCTAATATTCCAACTTTAAGTGGAACTGCGCCTATTTCTTATAGTGCCGGAGTAATTTCAATTAGTCAAGCAACAAATGCGTCTAATGGTTACTTAACAAGCACCGATTGGACTACATTTAACAATAAACAAGCAGCTTTAGGTGGAACAGGATTAGTAAAATCTACTGCGGGAAGTATAACTTATATTACTGATAACTCAAGTTCTTGGAATAGTGGTTCAGCTATTGCCAACTCTTTGAATGGCGTTTCTCCTATTAATTTTAATAGTATTACAGGAGCGATTAGTATTTCTCAAGCAAATACATCAACTAATGGATATTTAAGTTCTACGGATTGGAACACATTTAACGGAAAGCAAAACGCTTTAACTAATCCTGTAACCGGAACAGGAACAACAAACTATATTTCTAAATGGACTGCAAGTGGAACAATAGGTAATACTTCAATCTACGAGGGAACAAGTGGATATATCTCAATAGGTAATACAAACAATACATATAACTTAGATGTAACGGGTACAGGTAGATTCACAGGGCAATTAACTTTAGGCTCTACAATTACTAACGGAACTTATACTTATACTTTACCAAGTGCAACGGGAACTTTGGCATTAACTTCTCAAATTCCATCTTTAACGGGGTATGTTCCATATACCGGAGCTACGGGTGCAGTTAATTTAGGAGCTTATGATTTAACAGTTAATACATTAAAGATAGGATTAGGTGCTGGAAATATTTCAACTAATACAGCATTAGGTACAGCAGTTTTGGGAAGTAATACAAGTGGTGCAGATAATACAGGAGTTGGTTGGGATACATTATATTCTAATACAACTGGAACTTATAATACAGGAGTTGGAGCTGCGTCATTATATAGTAATACAATAGGTTCTAATAATACTAGCATTGGATATGGTGCAGGATTTGCTATAACATCAGGTAACAGTAATATTTTAATTGGTCAAAATTCAGGTGCTAATATTACCACTGGTTCTAATAATACCATAATTGGTAATTATGGAGGATCAACTACTTTAGCTAGTAATGTTATTTTAGCTGATGGTGCGGGCAATGTAAGGTTCCAATGGGATGGCTCAACTACAAGATTGCCGTCTTATGTATCAATAGGCAATACTAACTCTACCTATAACTTAGATGTTACAGGTACAGGAAGATTTACAGGAAACCTAAATGCAGCAGCAGGAACTTTTGCAGGTAATTTAAACATAACAGGAAATAACTTTTTTACGTTAGCTGTTACCAATGTAAGTGCAAGAATTGGTGAATATGATGCTACTAATAGAATAGAATTTACTGCTAACCAAAATACTTCAGATGCTCAGGATGATGCTACAAAGCCATCTTGGGGATTAGTATTCAATGCCAACTCAACTGACACTGCTTATATAGGACATAAGGCAGCAGGAGGAGGTAGTGCAGCATTAACTCCATTAATGACTATTGCAGGTTCAGGAGCAGCTACATTCTCAAGTAGTGTAATAAGTAATCAAGAATACGATGTTAATGCATCAGGTGGAATAGGTGGTTATTTAGGTTTTAAATTAAGATATGGTTCTTCTAGTGTACAAAGCTTAACGATGGGGCAGGTTACTGCTGGTAATGGAGCTTGGATAGGTATGGCACAATACCGTAATGCAGGTTATTGGCAAACAGAAGGAACTGCTGCTGCAATATTAAATTTTGGAAGTGATGGAAGTTTTAATATTGCTACAAATTCAGGATTAACTGCTAATACAGATTATAATATTAGTCAAAGATTTTACATATCTCCATCAGGGAATGTAGGTATAGGAACAACAAGTCCAAGTAACTATTTACACATTAACGGAACATCATCGGTTAAACTTGAAATGTCAGGTGGAACTGCTCAAAATGGTATTTTATTTGATGCAATAGGTACAGCACATCAATATTATATTGGAGCGGGTAATAATTTACTTGTTGGTGGTGACCAAGGTATATTATTAGGGTACGATGTAAATACTTCAAAGTCTGCAATACATTTTGACGGAAGTGGTAATGTAAAATTTAATGCAGGAGCATCATCTGAGTCAATGCGTATTACAAGTGGGGGATATGTAATTATAAGTGGACCTACTTATGGTAATACAGTTACATCTTCACCAAGAAATTTATATATAGATTCAGTAGGTGGTTTAGGTGGTATATCATCAATTAGAGCATCAAAAATTAATATTCAAAATATTGATAATGTAAATTGGTTAAATCAATTAAATCCTGTTACTTTTAATTATCGAAAAAAAGATGAACAAGGTAAATATTTAGAAGAGGCTTATGAAGATTTAAATTATGGTTTAATTGCAGAAGATACAGAGCCAATAGCTGAATTTTTAATTAATTATAGAGTAAATGAAGATGGATTTAAAGAAATGGCAGGTATTGAATATTCAAGATTAATTATTCCAATGTTAAAAGCTATTCAAGAACAACAAAAACAAATAGAAGATTTAAAATCACTTATAAATAAATAAAAAAATGGCAACAACTTATCAATGGGTAATTAACCAAATGGACACTAAGCCAAAAGATGACGGATTAACTGATGTCGTTGTTTGTGTGCATTGGTCACGCATAGCAAATCAAGATAAAATAGTAGTATCATCATACGGCACAATGGGTTGTGAAACTCCAAGCTCAACCGACTTTACCGCTTACCCTGATTTGACTTACGAGCAAGTATGTGGGTGGTTGGATAACGGGCTTGATACGTCTGCAATCGACAAAGGTTTAGACCAACAAATAGAGAACATAATCAACCCACCGATTGTGGTTTTGCCTCTGCCTTTCCAAAATCCAACTAATTAATATTATATTTGTAAAAAATTATATTATGAATTTAAACGAGCAACAACTTCAAGAGTTACAAAACATCATTAACGCAATTCCTACTTTGTACGGAGTGCAATTAATTCAATTCTTTCAAAAGGTAGCTGCAGATGCTCAGCCTAAAGAAGAAGCAAAAACTGAAGCATAATGGCACCACATAGCGACCGAGCAGATTTATCAACTATACTAAGTATTATGGGAGCAGTAGTTTCGATTACTAATATTCAACCTATTGTTACATTGATAGCTTCTTTGGTCGCTATTGTTTCCGGAGGATTTGCCATTCGTTATTATTATTTGGCTTCTAAAAAATTAAAGTAATGAAAGATTTAGTCATTGTTTTATTGGTGGCTATTCTTATCTTTTTTGTAGCGAGGGAATCACGCTATTCAAAAACTGACCCCGTAATCGTAACTCACTACGATACAGTTTACCAACAGAAAACTTTCACAAAATTTACAAAGGGGGATTCTATCCCTTTTGTTGTTTTAGCCGTAGATAGCTTTAAATATACGATTCACGATACGATTTCAATAATTAAAGACTATTTGACGACAAAGGTTTATACCGACACTTTTTCAATAGATAGTTCAAAATTTACCATAATTGACACTATTTCGGAAAATAGAATTCAAAATAGGCGTTTTTTGGCTGATATTCACGAAAGAACAATAAGAATTACAAACGATATATACCATAAAGATAAAAATGCCCTTTATTTAGGCTTTTTAGGCGATTTAAGGCGATTTGACAACAAAGTGGGGTTAGGTGTTGGCTTAGGGTTTAAAACGGCTAAAAATGACTTATTTACCTTTGGGGTAACTACCAACCAATTTTCGGTAGGATATTTTAAAAAATTTTAGTATGAAAAACATTTCAGCGTGGAAAACCACAAGCATTGGTCTTGTATTAATCGGGGGCGGTTTAACTTCAGTTTTAACAGGCAAAGCAGATTGGACCGGTGCTATCGTAGCGATTGGAGCCGGAATAGGTTTAGTATTCAGTCCTGATACTTTTATCGACAAGCTAACAAAGAAGAATGATTAGTCGCAAATCAATCGATTTTATAGTTCAGCAGGAATGCGGAGGTCGTGCCTATTATGATAAGGTACTACAAAAACCTTCGTGGCCAGGCGGGGATAGTGGTGTGACTATCGGAATTGGCTATGACGCAGGATATGAAACCTTAACACAGTTTACAAAAGATTGGGGCAATAATTTACCGATTGACTCGTTTAATCTATTAAAGCCGGTTATAGGGATCAAAGGAGAAAAAGCAAGGGATTTATTGAAAGGCGATATTTTGAACATTAGAATACCTTTTAATATGGCTTATGACGTTTTTGTTAAAAATGATGTGCCGAGATATTTTGCGATGACTAAAAAAATATATCCTCAATTAGAAGAATTAAACGAGGACACTCAAGGGGCATTGGTTTCTATGGTTTTTAATAGAGGAACAAGTTTAGCTGGAGATTCAAGAACGGAAATGAGGGCGATTGTTGATTTGGTTGCTAAAAAAGATTATGAAGGAATCGCTGAAGAAATAGAAAAATCTAAACGGCTTTGGGAGCATAAAGGGCTTGATGGCTTAGTTTTAAGGCGAGAAGCAGAATCCGATTTAGTTAGAAATTCAATATAAAAACAACAACCAACATAATGACAACAACAAAACGCAAAAGACTTTACTTCGATATTGAAGTGTCTGCTAACGTGGGTTTATTTTGGCAATCAGGTTACAAGATTACTATTGGAACGGAAAACATAATAAAGGAACGTGCCGTTATTTGCATTTGCTATAAATGGGAAGAAGATAAAGACGTTTATTATTTACAATGGGATAGTAAGCAATGCGATAAAAAATTACTACAAGAATTTATTAAGGTAGCCAATGAAGCCGATGAGCTTATAGGGCATAATGGCGATAAGTTTGACCTTGCTTGGATCAGAACAAGATGCCTTTATCACAGGATAGATATGTTCCCTACATACACGACAATTGATACTTTAAAGATTGCTCGTTCAAAGTTTAGATTTAATTCAAATCGTTTAGATTACATAGGTAAGTTTTTAGGGTTGGGAGAAAAGAATCATACCAACTTTGACCTTTGGAAAGACATAATGCTAAAGAACGATAAAAAGGCAATGAATGAAATGATTGATTATTGCATTCAAGATGTGGTCCTATTAGAGAAAGTTCATAAAGAATTAAACAATCATATTCCTGCTAAAACTCATTACGGAGTTATTTTTGGGCAAGATAGAGGCACCTGTCCTGAATGTGGAAGCGATGAGATAGTAAAAAATAACAAAAGGGTTATGGCTTCGGGATTAGTAAAGATTCAATATAAATGCCAGACCTGCGGGAAATTTCATAGCAAAACTGATAAATAATGAAACAATCAAAAATATTAACGGAAGTAATTCAAGACTTCCAGGCAAGAGAAAAAAAAGGAGTTGAAACTTACGGAACAACTTTAGACCGAAAAGATTTGACAACTTCTCAATGGTTGGTACATTTGCGAGAGGAGTTGCAAGATGCAATTTTGTATCTTAAAAAACTTGAGGAAATTCAAAACGATAAAGTATATTAATATGAAAATAAAACTACCTAAAAAATTTAATTCTATGAGTTTATTAGAACAAGAGGAAATATTGGTTAAAAACCTAAATGTGGTTTATGATTTAGAAAAAGAAATAAAACAGGCATTGGCTAAAATAAGAGGTGGTCAAAAGATTAATATAGTTACGGATGAAAGACCTGATGAAGCATTATTAAAAGCGTGAAAATAAAAGTTATATATAAAAAGTTAGGCAGAGAACAGGCACATGGCATAGCCGAAAGTGATGGTATTATCTATATTGATCCTCGTTTAAAAGGTCGAAAAGAAATGGAAATATTAATTCACGAGTGCCACCATTTGCTTAACCCAGAGCATAGCGAAGAAGAAACCATTAGGCAAAGCGTTATTTTAACTAAGTTACTTTGGCGAATGGGTTATCGAAAGGTCGATAATTCCAAGCATTTGCCGCTACAAGACGGCTCTAAATAAAAAAGTATCTTTGCTATGTTGTTTATCATAGTTGGTTTCCCGTTAGTCTAAAAAGCTAACGGGTTTTTTCTTCCATATCTATTTTTTAATCTACCATTTTTAGATGCGTGAATCATATTTTCCTTTTCAGTAACCCACTCTAAATTTGATAACTTACAATTTTGTTTATTACAATCTTTATGATTTACTTGAGGTAAGTTAAAAGGGTTATTAATAAAGTTTTCTGCAACTAATCGATGTACATATTTAGTATAAAATCTGCCATCTTTTCTAAGTCTTACAAATAAATAACCTATGCCATTGTTTGCAGGAGATAAAAATCTATTTCTAAATGAAGTAAAAACATTACCATCTTCGGTAATAAAGTAATTTGGAAATCCTTTAATGGGTTTCATAAATAAAATTTTGGTTAAGACAAATTTAACTTATTTTTGTCAAAGTTCATAAATAAGACAAATGGTTTAAGGAGGTTCGTTTCTACGATGCCTCCTTTTTTATATCTTTGATTATGAATTGGCATAAAAAACACAAAGAAGAATCTTCAATCGGAGATAAGATAGCAGATGCAGTAGCAAACGGAATGGGTTCTTGGAATTTTATTATTTGGCAAACTGTTATTGTTTTGATTTGGATGGGGTTAAATGTAGTCGGATTTATTAAACATTGGGATAGTTACCCATTTATACTCTTAAATTTGATTTTTTCTACTCAAGCTGCTTATGCTGCGCCAATTATTATGATGAGCCAAAACAGACAAAGTGAGAGAGATAGAGAACACGCACAACACGATTACGAGGTTAATCTTCAAGCTAAAAAAGAAATCGAGGACATACAAATACAACTTTATAAGTTAGAAACCGAAAAATTAGACAAGATTATTGAAATACTTGAATCTTACGATTATTTTGATGATGATTTCGATATTTACGATAATTAATTACTCAATGGATTGAGTTATTTTACTCAATGTTCACTTATAATATTGTTCACGAAAACGTGAACGTTCACCGGCAGTGAACAAACTATATAGGTGAACAGTTTATAATTTCCTTAATTATCGCAGTATTACTACTTAATTTGTCACATATTTATATAAAATTGTGACATAATTTGTCTACTTTTTTATATAAAAAACAGGACAATTATATTTTAATTGCCCTTAAACCTAATTTGTAATTCATAGCAAATAAAGCCTTAGATAAAGCATTTATAGTAATTCTTCCTTGCAAATCTCTTAATTCCATATCTAAAACCCCTTGCTTTGTAATTCCTAATTTTTCAGCTAATTCTTCCATACTTAAATTAAGCTCTAATCTTGTTTGCTTTATTAATCCAATAGGACTATTTTTTTCATCAATAAAGCCATACTTCCACATTAAAGAAGTATCCAATAAATCAATATATTGTTTTAATTCATCACAATAAATAAACCATTCTCCATTTGTAGAAATGTGATTAAATTTTTCGTGCAAATCTTTTTCATCAGTTTTATCTCCTTCAATAATTGCTAAAACTTCTAATTTAACAGGACTACTTACTTGTAATTGATTTAATCTTGTTTTAAATCTATTGGTAAATCCAATTTTTACATAATCGCTTTGCTTAATAAAATAAATCATAACTTAACTTTTTATACAAATATAATAAAAAGTAAAGCAATATACTTTAAAAAGTAAATAAATAACTTTACTACTTACCCCTACTTTGTATCAAAATTATACAAGTTTTGCCTTTACTTTGTAACATATTTATATTATTATTTGTTACAATAATGTCCTTTAAATCTATCTAAAAGCATATAATTTGGTCTTTTTATGACACATTATACGTACAAGAATATAATTTTAGTACGACAAGATATTATAATTATAATTCCAATTTGCATGAATTTTTCCAAAAATGCACATCAAAAAATGCACTTTTAGACATATATTGCCAATTTATCAATCAAAAAACGGCTTTTTTGAGCTATAAATATCCTTTTTTTGAGCGATAAACGACCTATTTTATAAAATTTTGTTAAATTGGGGAAAATATTTGTTAAAAAGTTTGGTGGATAACTTAAAAGGATTTATTTTTGTCTTGGAATTAAATAATAACCAAAAACCAAAAATTATGAACAACTACGAAAGACAAAAGCAAGATGATTCAGTTTCCGTAACTGTTGCAATCATCATTATTACCATTTCATTTTTAATTGGCTGCTTAGCCGATAACCTTTAAAAATTAATTTTATGCAAAAATTAAACTATCAAGGGAAGCAACTAAAGCTCCACAAAAGAGCAGCTTGTTTATTGGAGTTATTAAAAGCTGCACAAACCAGGCAAACCTATCACGAGAAAGATTTATCATTATGGCGCAGAGGCGTAAATGATGAACCTATTAGACTATTCCAAAAGGAAGAAGATATTCTTATTAAAATTGCTCGAATGAACGAAGTGCAAAAAAGAATATTAAAAAGCTACCACAAGTTAATATTGGAGCTTTATGAAATAACTGATTCATTTCATTTACCAATAAATATTTTCCTATGAACCCAAAAGAAACCGCACAATATTTAATTAATAAATATTCTATAATTCCAGTAAATATTGGATTTAGTTTTAATGAAAATATAGAATTAAGAAAAGAATGTGCATTGATAACGGCTTATGAAGTACAAGGTGAATATGAGATTGAACACGATGCACCTAAATTTTTATTTTGGGAAAAAGTAATAAAAGAAATAAAAGCTTTATGAGTTATATAGACAACAAAAGTTCACTAATTAGAGAACTTCACATATTAGAATTAGAAAACGAATTATTAAGAACCAAAATAAAACAACTACAAAATGAGCTATTGGACCGCACCAAGTCGAACAATGAACAAACTGTTATACAACGAGCAAAAACACGCAAATCAAATAATAAATGATGTATGCGACTTTTACGGATTAACTCCGGCTCAAATTAAAGGCAAATGCCGTTTGAGAAGCTATGTTAAAGGCAGATTTGTTTCTATGTATCTATTAAGAAAAAGAACAGGATTGACTTTAAAAGAGATTGGCAGAATGTTTCACAGGGATCATACAAGCATAATACACGCAATCCAAACTATCGAGGAAGTTCTTTCGCTTAAGTACGATAACGATTACCAAGAAGAGATAAAAAAATTATCTCAAATTATTTGATTTATTCACAAATTACCTTTAATTTTAATTATTATTTAAACCAAACGTAACATTATGAACGAAAACGACAACAACGGCTTTATTAACATTTTTAAAGCCTTAGCAGACTTTCAGCAAGAATGTCCTGTGATTCACAAAGGTACAACCGGCTATGGGTACACTTATGCCGACTTACCTCAAATCTTAGAAGTGATTAATCCTTTACTAAAAAAACATTCATTGGGATTTACCCAAATGCTTGAGGGTTCAGGATTAAGAACGATTTTATTTCACACTAAGAGCGGACAGTATTTAGAAAGCTATTGCGAAATACCGGCAACGAGCTTAAAAGGTATGAATGACTTCCAGGCGATAGGATCGGGCATTACTTACTTTAGAAGATATGCTTTATCAGGCATATTAGGAATAGTAAGCGATAAAGATACTGATGCAGCCGGAGAGAAAGAAAAGCCACATTTTAAAGAAACTAAATTACCGGCATTTGTTAAAAAGCATAAGAGCATTACCGATTTAACATTGGCGATTGACTCCTGTGAAAACCTTAACGAATTATCACAATTACACGCTTTAAACAAAGATTTAATTAACCCGGCTATAACGGCATTATTCACAACCAAGAAAAACCACTTAAACTAATGAGCATTTATAACACTTATCAAATGATTGGAGAATCCGAATTAGGATTAAATAACTTTTTCTCAATATCTATTTTTGAGGAATCAGCTTCCGTAATTGGATATTATACCAAAGAACTTTACGATAAATGTACTTTTTTGGGTTATATTTTTGAATGGAATGCAAATACAAATTGTCTCCAGGCGAAGAACGAAGTAATCACTATTAATTTATACATAAAACCATAAACTATGAACACTTTAGCAATTTGGGAAATCGCCCCAACCAAAAGCGATATTGATGCTCTTGCTCAAAATGTAGCCAACGAATTAAACGAAGGCACTATAAAGCCGGAAGATGTAGCCGTAAAGGTTGCAGTTGTTGAGGCTTTTGCAAAACAATTAAGAGCAAAAAGCGAAGAATATATAATCGACTTCTTAGACAAATGCCCAAAAGGTAAGTATGACCATTTAGGGGCGAATTTAGCTCTTAAAGACAGTCAAACCTATGATTATGGTGCTTACTCCGAAAGATGGGCAGAATTACAGGATCAAATTGATTTATTAAAAGCAGAACAAAAAGAAATCGAAGAAAAAGGAAAAAAATTTGAAAGAGGTGCAATCCCTTTAAAATCTTACAAACAATCTTACACTATCACTTTAAACAAATAAAAAATGGAAAACAAAATCAAATTTGGAGCTTGGAAAAAAGCTACCTCAAAAGGAGAAGTAATTGAATTTACTATTAATGGTCAAAGATATTCTATGTGGCAAAATCCTTATAAAAAGGAAGAAAAACATCCTGATTATAACATTTTTCCTAATAATTTTGTGCCTAAAGCAGAATCTAAGCAGGAATATGTAAACCAACAAGAACACGAAGACAAAGATTTACCATTCTAAAATAAACCAACTATGAAAACGCAAAAACAACAAATTTTAGCCTATTTAGAAAAAGGCAAAGCTATCACTCCTTTACAAGCTTTAAACAAATTCGGGTGCTTTAGATTAGCTGCAAGAATAGCCGATTTAAGAAATGAAGGGTTAAATATTGCAACTAAAAATGTAACTAAAGATGGAAAAACTTTTGCAAGTTATATTTTATGTTAACTCACGGATCATTATTTAGTGGAATTGGTGGGTTTGACCTTGCTGCTGAATGGGCAGGTTGGGAAAACATATTTCATTGCGAATGGAATCCATTTGGACAAAAAGTTCTTGCCCACCATTTTCCTAATTCAAAATCTTACAATGACATCACAAAAACCGACTTCTCAGTTCATTCAGGGCAAATTGATGTTCTCACAGGAGGATTCCCTTGCCAACCATATTCACAAGCCGGGAAACGACTTGGGAAAGCCGATGAAAGACATCTCTTTCCTGAAATGCTTAGAACGATTAAAGAAATCAAACCAAGGTGGGTTATTGGCGAAAATGTTCGTGGACTTGTTAGTTGGAACGAAGGGTTGGTATTCAACGAGGTGTACGCTGACTTGGAAATCGAAGGATATGAAGTCCAATCGTTTCTTATTCCAGCTGCAAGTGTCAACGCTCCCCACCAAAGATACAGGATATGGTTTATTGCTTACTCCAACGACAAAGGAAGATATAGTGAATTTGGAAATTTTTCAAAAGAGAATGGAGAAATATCCCAACGGAACGAAGATGCCAAATTTAGCGACACAAATGTCAAGCATGATGCTACAAACTCCATGAGCTTCGGACAAGAACAAACATTGGAAAACGGAAAAATGGAAAGGGAACGACTTGGGCAGTCAAATGAACGAAATTTTTGGGACTCGTTCCCATCTCAATCCCCTCTTTGTGGAGGAGATGATGGGCTTCCCAAAGAATTGGACAACATTACCTTTTCTAAATGGAGAACAGAATCAGTTAAAGCCTACGGAAATGCAATAGTTCCTCAAGTAGCATATCAAATATTTAATGCTATAAATGAGTTTGAATTATTAGTAAATAAGTAGTATTTTTGCAACGGATGTCGCATATCCAATAAGAACTTATTAGGGAGGAGGATGAAAAGCAAATGCGACTTGCTTGGATTCCAAATCCCTTTTTTATTATGAAAAAAGATGCATTTTATTTTCCTCACTTTGCTAATGCAAGGCACGACAGGAAACTTAAAAGGGTACAAAAAGAATTAGGTTTAGAGGGTTATGCCATTTACTTTCAATTATTAGAAATTCTTAGGGAGCAATTAGATTTTAAATACCCATTAAGCGACATTGATTTATTGGCTGATGAAATGGGAACCAGTGAACCAAAAGTTAAAGCAGTAATTGTTAATTATGACCTTTTTACTTTAGATGAGCAAGACAACTTTTTCAGTATCAAACAATTATACTATTTGCAACCTTACATAGAAAAGACACAAAGGGCAAGAATAGCAGCTAATAAAAGATGGGATAAAGTTAATGATGATGCAAATGCAATGCAAATGCATAGCAAATGCAATGCCGATGCAATGCAAGGAAAGGAAAGTAAAGTAAAAGAAAGTAAAGAAAAGGAAACTAAACTAAAGGTTAGTAAAGGAAGTTCACTCACGCTTTTTAGTGAAGTTTTTAATGATATTAAAATATTTAAGTCTAAATTTTTGGGTACTCAATACGAACACGCTAATTTCGATTATTATTTTGAAGTGATTAAAAATTGGTCCGACTCTAAAGGCGAAAAAAAGAAAGATTGGATTGCCACCGCAAAAAATTGGATGGCAAAAGATATGACAAACGGAAAATTTATTGATTTAAACTATAAACCAAATGCAAATACAAACTACTCAAAACAAGCTCCAAAAGTTACAATCGATCAGCTTGACGAAGCCTTTGCTAAACGCCGTCGTGAGTGGTAGTACAGGTGCAGTTTATAACGAGATGTGCCGTTTTAAAGAAAAAGGAGAAAATCTGCCATTAAAAGTTATTGAGTTAGTTCCTGTAAACGAAAGATTACCGGCATTAAAAGAACTTTACGGAGCAGAAAAAATAGCAGCAGTTTTAAGCGTTCAAATTACTCGAACATTAAATAATTTTAATTTAAGGGTTGGAATGAACTCCGAGCAAATAATGGATTTGTCTTATGCTATTTTAGATGAAGCAGAACAGGATCAATTAGCTATTCAAGATATTTTTTTATTCTTAGACGGAATGGTAAAATTCAAATACGGGAAAGTTTATGACCGAATGGATATGCCTACATTCTTTGAGATGTTAGAAAAATACCGAGAAGAAAGGCATCAGGCTTATATAAATGGCAAAGAGGAAGCACACGCACAATTTAAATCAATGGGCGATAGCAACCGAACAAGCCAAGACATAGACAAAGAAGCTAATCGAAACGCAATGGCTAACTATTTAAAAACAAAATAAAACATTGCCCTCACAAATCATTAATTAACAAAAAAAAGGGGTGTTCGTGTTATCAAGGTGGGGGCATTTTTTAAACTATGAGCGAAAAATTATATCAACACATTTGTAAAAAGTACCCTAATATAGAATATAACGGGGAAGATTTAAACCTTAACAATATTTACTCAAATGCTATTGCAGAAATATGGAGTGATAAAAAAAACTATCCAAGCGTTAAACATATTTGTAAGAAAGTAAATTTAAGCGAAAGACAAGTTTATAGATTGGCACAAAAGATAGGATTAGAGTCACGAGTATATTATAAAAACAAATAACTATGAAAACTGCATTAACAGAATGGTTTGATGAATTAAAAGCTAATTATCCTTATATGGCTAATGAAATATTTTATAAAGGATTTAATAAATATCTTGAAAAAGAAAAAGAGCAGATAATTAATGCACATACTAACGCTTATTTAATTGGCGAAGATGACATAAGTATTGAAGATGCAAATGAAGCAAGTATAAAATACTACAATCAAACCTATAACCAAAAGCAAATCATAATAGATATTATGAAATCTGATGAAGAAGATGGATTATATAACCAAAACAAATAACCTATGAAAACAGAATACCAAGTTAAAAAAGAAAAGTTTATTAAAGAACAAAATGATAAACTTAGAGAATTAGCAAATAATGGTGATACTGAAATTGCCCATTCTGAAGCAGATTTGATTTTATGTAATATACTTATTGAGTATGGACATGAAGAAACAGTTGATTTATGGAAAAATATTGATAAATGGTACGCTTAACCAAAACAAATAACCTAAGAAAACAGCAATGCAAGAATTAATTGAAAAGATAGAAAAATTATACTTAATAAAACAAAATGAAAATAGCTATAAACTTTTTAGGCAATTAGAACTTGAAGCAGAGTTAAAAGAAAAAGAGCAAATGTTTGATTTAATAAAATTTATGCGAACAAATGATAAAATGGGTAAAAGCGTAGAAGATTTATATATTGAATTTATAAACCAATAACAATGAGAAAAATATTACAATTTGCTAAGTTCTTTTTTATTTCAACTCCATTGGCTTGTCTTTTATTTATTTTACTATATACAATACAATTAATTAAAAAGATATGAAAGGTGGAGAAGTGAAAGGTCTTGAGAACGCAAGAACAATAAAAATGATAGACATAGAAACAAAAGAAGCAACCGAATTTAGGTCAATAGCTTATGCAGTTAGAGTAACAGGAGTGCCGGAGTATTCAATTAGAATGGGTTTAAATCCCTTACAAAAGAAACGATTTGAGGTAAATGGTAAAATCGTTTGTTTTAGAGTGTTAAATAATAAATAAATGTTTATATTTGCATAAACTTAATGCAATGAATAAACTTGAAATTAAACAAGGGGATAGATTTGGTAAATTAACTATTATAAAAGAAGTTGGAAGAATTATTTTACCATCAGGTCAAAAAAATCGTGCTTTTTTATGTAAATGTGATTGTGGTAATGAAAAAGAAATAAGATTATTACATTTAATTAGGGGCAGAATTAAAACTTGTACAATTTGCACAAAAAGAGCAGATTTAGAATATCCTAAACTTTATAGAGTTTGGAAGTCAATTAAAGAAAGATGTTATTTAGAATCATATATAAATGCTGAAAGATATTCAAAAAGAGGTATTAAGGTTTGTGATGAATGGTTGTATAGTTATAATAATTTTAAAGAATGGGCATTAAATAATGGTTATAACCAAAATTTACGAATTGATAGAATTGATAATAATGGTAATTATCAACCAAATAATTGTAGATTTGTAACTAATCAAGAAAATGTAAATAACAGAGAAATTACATTTATAATTGATTATAATGGGCAAAAAATTCCATTTATGGATTTAATGAGAATTAAAAATATAGATGAAATGCATTATATGACCATTAGAAGAAGAATTAAAAGAGGTTGGAATCATAATAAAGCAATAGATACACCAATTAAAAATGGCAACTACAAAAATAGATTCAATACCAAAATTAACTGCTAAAGCGCAAAAAATATTTAATAAATGGATTCGTGAAAGAGATTCCGAAGATGGATATTTTACTTGTATTTCTTGTGGAAGAACTTTAACAACTGATTTAATGGATTGTGGTCATTTTGTTCCTGTTAAAAATTCAAGTGCATTGCGATTTAATGAATATAATTGTTCAGGGGAATGTAAAAGATGCAACGGATTTGATGAATTTCATCTAATTGGGTATAGAAGAAATCTTATAAATAAGATAGGAGAGGGAATGGTTTTATATTTAGAACAAAATTCAAGATTAATTAAGCGTTGGTCACGAACAGAGTTAAACGAAATAATTGAGCGATATAAGTAACATATACGACACAATAAAAGAAGTAAAGCCAGTAAACGGATATTTTGGCTACACTTTTGTAATTGAGGAAATAAATCACTTTGTATATGGGGAAACTAAAGAAGAAGCCTTTAACTTTGTGGCTGATTATATAAAAGAATATTATGGCAAAATTAAGCAGTAACGGCAAGGTTAGCTTCGGCAAAAAGAAAGAAGGCAACGCTAAAAAATCATATAATAAACATAGTCCTAAACCTAAAAAATATAGAGGTCAGGGCAGATAAAATATATTTATGTTAATAGCACAGTTAAAACCGAATCCAAATAATCCTCGCAAAATAAGCAAGGATGAGTTTGATAAGTTAGTTAAGTCTATCGAACAAGACCCTGAACTACTTAACGCTAAACCTATCTTAATAGATGAGAATAATGTCATTTTAGGTGGACATCAAAGATATAGAGCTTGTATTCAATTAGGCATTCAAGACGTTCCGGTTATAGTATTGAACAATTTAACCGAAAGACAAAAGAAAAAGTTATTGATAATTGATAATACCCACAACGGGCAATTTGATATGGATGCTCTTGCAAATGGAGATTGGCAATTAGAAGATTTAAGCGATTGGAGTGTTAATATTGACTTTTTAAATCCAACGACTGAAGAACCTAAAAATATAGACAATACTAAATCAGGTAAGATTTGCCCGAATTGTGGCGTATCTTTGTAATTAATTAGAAACTAATTAGAGGATATGGCAAACGAACAAAATTTAATACCGGCTCAAAAAGGGGAAGTTAGAAACCCAAATGGCAGACCAAAAGGCGTTCCAAATAGCAAAACAAGATTATTAAGATTATTAGAATTAGTTCAAACAAAAACTAATCCGGTAACAGGAGAAAAAGAAGAATTTACCATAGCTGAACAATTGGATATGGTATTAATTAATAAGGCATTAAAGGGGGATTTGAATGCTTATAAAGAACTGTTTGATAGATTAGAGGGCAGAGCAAAACAATCAACTGAAGTTGAGATTAGCGGTGGAATGACAATTAATTGGGAAGAGAAAAAAACATACGTTGGAAATAACCCATCTATTTAATGGAATTATCCATAAAACAAACTATTGCTCTCGATTTACTCGAGGATAAAACAACAAACGAAATATTATTCGGTGGCGGTGCCGGAGGAGGAAAAACTGCGCTTGGTTGTTATTGGCAGCTTAAGCAGAGATTAAAATACCCAAACACTCGTGGTTTAATAGGTCGTGCCGTACTTAAGACACTTAAAGAAACAACCTTAGTTTCATTTTTTCAAGTGGCAAAGATGCAAGGTTTAGATGCGGGAAAGCATTATAAGTTTAACGGACAAATGAGCCAAATAGAGTTCTTTAACGGCTCAACAATTCTATTAAAAGATTTATATTCATATCCAAGTGACCCAAACTTTGATGAATTAGGTTCATTAGAGATTACCGATGCGTTTATAGATGAAGCCAATCAGGTAGAGGACAAAGCGAGAAACATTATTAAGTCAAGGATAAGATTTCAGTTGGACCAAAACGATTTAGTTCCTAAGATACTTTATACTTGTAATCCGGCAAAGAATTGGACTTATTCCGAGTTCTACAAGCCTCAACAAGACGGAAGCATAGCACACAATAAACGCTTTATTGCTTCGTTAATAGATGACAACCCGTTCATATCTAAGCATTATAAGGAAAACCTTTTAACATTAGACAAGGTAAGCCGAGAAAGATTATTAATGGGAAATTGGGAATATTCAAATGATCCTGCTCAATTAATTGACTATGAAAAAATACTTGACGCTTTTAGGAGCGATTATTTACCTAATGGTGCATCTTACATTAGTTGTGACGTTGCTCGTTTTGGTAGCGATTCCACTGTTATTGGCATTTGGAGCGGAATGCGTGTTAAATTACATCAATACCAAGGCAAGTCGGTTGTTGAAGTTGCAGAAATAATAAAGAAGTTCCAACAAGAGTTTCAAGTGCCAACATCAAATATCGTAGTCGATGAGGATGGCGTAGGCGGTGGCGTTTGTGATATTCTTAGATGCAAAGGGTTTGTAAACAACTCCAGGGCATTAGACAATCCAATAACAAGAGTCAAAGAAAACTACGACAATCTAAAAAGCCAATGTTATTTTAAGTTAGCTGAATTAATAAATGATAGCAAATTATATATCAATTCTGACGGAAGTCAAAAACAAAAGATAATCGAAGAACTTGAACAAGTCAAACAAAAAGCAGTCGATAATGATGGAAGCAAAGGAGTAATATCTAAGGATAAAGTAAAAGCTGCAATTGGTCGTTCTCCCGATTTTTCGGATTGTTTGGCAATGAGAATGATTTTTGAATATACTCCAAAATTTGTAGTATCGGTTTATTAGTGTAAAATAACTAACTTTGAACTTAAATGTACATATATGGGATTATTTGATTTTCTATTAAAAGCAAAATCACCGGCATCCAAACCTTTACAATCAGTTTTACCTTCTCGTGGACCATTAGGTTCAATGGTAAGCATTGAAAGGGGAATTGTAACTTGGCAAGGAGCTGATGCTCAAAGCTACGTTAATGATGGATATGTTGGCAATGATATTGTTTACTCTATTGTAAGATTAATTAGTGAAAAAGCAAAGATTGCTCCATTTCACGTTTATAAAGAAATAGACCCCGTAGCTGCAAAAAGATACAAGGCTTTAATGGCAAGTCCTGACAAAATTGAGAATTGGAAAGAGATAAAAGACTTACATAAAAAAGCATTTGAAATATACGAAGGCGATACTCGCTTAAATGAATTATTACAGTTCCCTAACGAAGAAGATACTTGGTCCGATTTAGTTGAACAATGGTGTGCGTTTAAATTAATAACAGGAAATTCTTTTATCTATGGAAAACTTATTGAAGCCGGAGCAAACAAAGACAAGCCATTTCAACTCTACGCACTCCCAAGCCAGTTTATGGCAATTAAAGCAGATGTTGAGGTATTCCCTCCAACAAGGGTGGGATATCAATTATACTATGGTAAATTATGGAGTTTTGATACAAAAGAAATCCTTCACGACAAATACTTCAATCCACAATGGAACATTACCGGAAATCAGCTCTACGGACAATCTCCATTAAAGGCAGCTTCAAGAACTTTAACACGTTCAAACGAAGCTAAAACTGCTGCGGTTTCTGCATTCCAAAATGGTGGACCGGCGGGAGTGTTGTTTATGAATGACGATAGATTTGATCCTATAAGCGGAGGCGACCAAGCGGCAGCTTTAAAGAAATCAGTTAGCGAAAAAGCCGGAAGTCAAAACTTTAATCAAATAGCAGTTTCAGGTTATAAAGTAGATTGGAAAGAAATCGGCTTAAGTCCTGTTGAATTAGGTATTATCGAAAGTGAGAAATGGGATATGGTGGCTTTATGTAATATTTACGGAGTACCGGCTCAACTTTTAAACGATTCTACTAATAAGACTTACAATAATCAAATGGAAGGAGAAAAAGCATTAACGACTCGTTGTGCTATTCCTTTATTGATTTCATTAAGAGATAATTTTAATCGTAAAATACACACTGATTGGGGTTACAAAGGAGAAAATGTTTATATAGATTTTGACTTATCAGTTTATAGAGAATTAGATGCTAATAAGAACGACCAAGTTTCTTGGTTAGCAAATGCTTGGTGGCTTACTCCAAAACAAAAGTATGAGCAAATGGGTATTGAAATCCCTGATTATGTGGACCAAGCAGAACTTGAAAAGTTGTACGTACCAAATAATTTAACTCCTACGGATGAGTTCACTCCTATTCAAGCACCAAAAAATTTAGAAGAACTTTTAAATAATAAATAAATGAAAGATTTAGAAAAACAAATAAGCCAATTAGAAGCAGAATTTAAAAATTTAACTGCTGAAAAGGCTTTTGATGATATTGAAATGAATGAGCCTATCGAGCAAGTAGAGCCAACAAACGAACCAAACGAAGGCACTTCTCAAGATAACTTTGCAGATTTTGTAAGTTATTTAAAATCAGCATTTGAGCAATCAATTGTATGGCATCATCAAACAACTTCTTATGCAGTTCACAAAGCGTTAAATAATTTTTACGATGAAGTTTTAGAATTAATTGATGGCTTAGTAGAAAGCACTTCAGGAATCTATGGCAGACCTACTGATTATGTAGTTGCTTCGCCAATGAATTACGAAAGTCCTGAACAAGTTATTGCATACTTCCAAGCGTGTTATGCAGAAATACAAGAGGATAGAAAAGATATTTACCAAGAAACTTGGATTCAAAATCAAGTAGATGAGATTGCTCAATTGTTCGCAGAAACAATCTATTTACTTTCATTAAATAAATAATGAACAGTCAATACAAGAAATTGTATGCTCAAGGATTAAAAACTTATTCGCCTCAATTCAAAAAAGAATTGCAAAAACAGGTGGATGAGTTTTGTCGTACCCAAGATTTAAACGCAATCTCAAGTAAAGGCTTAAAAAAGACACTTTATTCGCTTCATATAGCAATGGGTACTAAAACGGCTGAAATGTCCTACAAAAGCCTAAAAAAGACCAAGAATGGCATTTTAGTAATAGAGCAAAAAGGTTGGCTTACTGATTTATGGCAAAATGTTATCACTCGTTACTTGGACCTTAAAGGATTAAGTCAATTAGTCGAAGAAATAACGAATACAACAAAAGAACAAATCCAAAGATTTTTAAAGAAAGGTATTTTAGAAGGGAAACCATTGCAACAAACGATTAAAGAATTAAAGCAATCAGGAATAACCAACTATCGTGCCGAATTAATAGCAAGAACTGAAACCGGCAGAGCTGCCAATGTAGGTTCAATGATTGGCGCAGTTAGTACAGGATTAAAAACAAATAAGATTTGGATTTCAACTTTAGATGCAAGAACAAGAAGAATACCTCCGGATAAAACGGATCATTTAAATATGAACGGAGTTGAGGTACCTATGGATGAAAGATTTGAAGTTTTTGGAGTAGATGGTACTGAATTAATGCTACATCCTTGCGATTCTACGGCTTCGGCTGCTAATACTTGTAATTGTCGTTGCACAATCGGATATAAAGTTGTAAAAGATAACAACGGAGATTATATAACTTATCAAGATGAACCGCCTCAAGGCGATGTTGGGCAGATATGGAGATTGCTAACCGATTCACACAACAACGATATTTATACGCATATCATTCAAGCATTACAATAAAAATAATAACTTTGTTCTATGAGCAAAATTCAATTAAAAGATATTAACGATTCAATACTTGACGTATCTCCCAAAACAAGAACAGTAAAGGCAGTATGGTCAAGAATGAACAATGTTGATTTAGACGGCGATATTATCGTACCTGAAGCATTCACTAAAACAATCCAAGAGCGTGGACCAAAGGCAAAGAATATGATTTTTTCTTTGATTGACCACAAAGCAGATATGCACCACGTTATAGGAAAGCCAAGTGAACTTTATGTAGATGGTGACAAATTAGTAGCAGTTACTCAAATCGTTCCTACTCACGCCGGAGAAGATATTATTAAACTTTATGATGCGGGTTTAATCAATCAGCACTCAATTGGATTTTCTACAATCAAATCTAACGAAGCTAAAAACGGAATTAGAACGATTAGCGAATTAAAACTTTACGAAGGTTCGGCAGTTCTTTGGGGTGCAAATCCTGAAACTCCAACTTTAGGATTTAAAAGTGAGGAATCATTATCTTTGCGTTTAGATGCTCTTTTGAAAGCAATTAGCAATGGTAAATATACCGATGCTACATTCAAGTCATTAGAGTTAGAAATAAAGAGAATACAAGATATTCTAACAAACAACACTCAACCCGCAACCGCAGTTGAGCCGGTAGTTAGTGAGGATGCGGAAGTTCTCAAAGCAATTAAACAATTTAATAATCTATTTAAAAAGTAAAAATGGAAAATTTAGAATTAATCAATGAAATGGCTGAGAACGTAAAAGGCTTAAAGGCTGACGTTACTGCTAACATTGACGCTGTAAAAAGCGAAATCAAAGTCGTAAAAGACGAAATGCAAAAGCAATTTGATGCTGCAACTGCTGCTCAAAAGAAAGCTGCTTCAACTGAAGCAAAATCTCTTTCTCAATTAGTAGAAGAGAAAATGGAAGGTCGTATGGAAGAAGCTGAACAAACTTTGAAAAAAGGTGGTAAGTTCCGTTTGGAAATGCCTGAAGCTAAGACAATGACAATCGCAGGTAACGTAACCGGCGACCCTGTAATGACTTACTCTCCAAGACAAGCCTTACAACCAGCTCAATTAGTAAACTTCCGTGATTTAGTACCTACTGTACGTTCTGCAACAGGTCTTTACACTTTCTTCAAAGAAAACACAGGAGAAACTAATAACATCGCTATTCAAACTGAAGGTGCTGCTAAAGGTTCTAACGATTACAACTTGACTGAAACTAAGATGGTAAACTCTTATATCGCAGGTTTCTCTCGTTTCTCTAAGCAAATGATGCGTTCATTACCTTTCTTAAGTCAAACTTTACCAAGATTATTACAGAGAGATTTCTTCAAAGCTGAAAACGCTTCTTTCTTCGGTACAGTTTCTGCTGCTGCAACAGGTGTTACTACAATGACTGAAACAGTTGACTTAAAGCAATTAGTACAATTAATCGCTAACCAAAAGGCTGCAAACTTTAACCCATCTTTCATCTTAGTATCTCCTGCTCAACAAGCTCGTATTTTGATTGACACAATCAATAGCGGTTACTACGTTGGTTCAGGTAGCGTACAAGTTGGAACAGGTGGCGACATCACTATTTGGGGTGTTCCTGTTGTTTCTGCAACTTGGGTTACTGATAACAAAGCATTAGTAATTGATGCTGACTACATCGAGAGAATCGAAGTAGAAGGAATTGCAATTGAGTTCGCTTATGAGGATAGTGATAACTTCCAAAAGAACTTAGTAACTGCGAGAATTGAGTGCTACGAGGCAATCAACTTAATGTTACCAAATTCAGCAATTTATGCTTCTTTAAACTAATCACAAGGTTTAAAATAAATAAAATTACCCTCACTTTTATCGGTGGGGGTTTTTTATTATTATTATTGTAAATTTGTAAAAAAAGAATATGTCTTTCTATAATTACGTTAGAGATTATAAATTAATAGATCAAGGAACAGTTGTTGAGCCAGTAACACTTGCAGAAGCTAAAAATTATTGTCGTGTTTCAACTGATGCCGATAACGATTTAATAACTGATTTAATAACTCAAGCAAGACAAGCAATAGAAAAAGCAACAGGTTTGTGTATTATTAAAAAAAGCGTTCAAGTATGGTTTGATAATCCGGCGGGAGATATTTCTTTGCCTTGGGGACCAATGGACCCAACTTCATTTTCTTTATATAATCAAGATAATACAGAAATAACTGCCAGTAATTATAGACTTTTAGGCGGTCAATATCCAAGCCTTTATCAACCAACATATACTATGATGTATGCTTTATATATAAGTGGGTTTGATAGTGTTCCAAAAGACTTAAAAGTGGCTATTCTTGACCAAATAGACTTTGATTACGAGAATAGAGGAGCAGACGTAGAAAGATACGACCAAACAGGCGTTTGCCAAAAGGCTTGGAGAGCGTGTCAAAGATATACAAGAACAAGTCCAATTTTATAAAATGCAGATAGGTCAAAAAAAGAATAAAAACGTAAACTCATCTACGATGACTCGTAGAGCGATTTTATATCAAGCATCATCTTTCCCTGATGGGGAAGGTGGGTATCAAACTGTTTTCCAAAATGTAGGCGAGGTTTGGTGCGATTTTAGACCGGCAAGAAGCATAAGAACTTTATTGGAAGATGAGAAAACATATTACCAAGATGCTAAAATGTATATTCGTTATGGAATAACAATTAACGAAGAATATCAAGTATTTGTTGAAGGTAAAATGTACACAATCCAATCTATTAACGATGTAGATAATGCTCATAGATTCTTAGAAATCAATTTTTATGGCTAACAAAATACAAGTTTTTGGAATTGATAAACTTATTGGCGACTTAAGAGCTTATAGCGAAAAGGTTGAAAATGGTTTAAATAATGCAGTAAAAGAAGCTGCATTAAATACTGAAACTGCTGCTAAAATAGATTGCCCTGTGGATATGGGTATTTTAAGAGGATCAATACATACTGAACCATTTGAAGATGTAAACGGCAAAGGGTGGGAAGTTTCAACGAGGGTTGAATACGCTCCTTATGTAGAGTTTGGAACAGGAGCAAAGGTATCTATTCCTTCAGGTTGGGATGAGTATGCAATGCAATTTAAGGGTAGTAAATCAGTAGCCGGAATGAATGCTCAACCATATTTAATTCCTAACTTTGAGATGCAAAAAGAACAATTAATAGCTAAAATAAAAACATTAATAAACAATGTATAATCCTAATGTCGATATAAAAAAATGGTTTTATACCAATTTAGTTTCTGCAACAAGCTTAGGAGTTTATGATGGCATTGCTCCCGATACGGCAGG
>Ga0214199_1000043_pt1 | contig 31493 bp, 35 predicted proteins | sample TroBogEpilimnion_24_FD_153037 | JGI IMG/M metagenome (GOLD analysis project Ga0214199, IMG submission 153037) | Freshwater microbial communities from Trout Bog Lake, WI - 04OCT2008 epilimnion | ecosystem: Environmental > Aquatic > Freshwater > Lake > Epilimnion/Euphotic zone | place: Trout Bog...
CCTTGATTTAACATAATGGCATCGGCATTGCCGCTACTTGTTTGTTCTACAAATATGTTATTGCTATCGCCTACTTGGTCAATATAAACACTGCCAGCCGATGCAGGTGTAATCCACAGTAAGAATAATAAACGTTTCATACTAATTTCCTTGTATTATAGTTATTACACTGCCGCCAGGATGTTGAACATTTTGTGTCATATTAGTTCCTTCCTGATTTAAATTAAGGGTAGTTGGACTATCTTTATCGATGGTGATTTGTGTATAGCTATTACCACCTTGACGATATAAAGTTAAATTAGTATCAATCTTAACATACTTTAATCCTGCTGCTTTATTGGCTGCATAATTTGGTAACATTTGGTTTTCACCGCCTAGCATACTTGCTAATAATGAAGCATTAGCAAGGTCTAACATATTATTTAAAAATTGAACATCTAACGCATTAAGATCTAATTTATTAAATGCGTCTAGATAATTCATATTAAGTTCATCATATTTTAAAAAATCTTTATCAAGAAAATTTATATCAAGCGCAGTTTTTTGGTGGTTGTCTTCTTCTACTGCTTTTTTTGGCGGTTGCAAAATAAGCATGTTGTTAATTTGTTCTGGGCTTAGTGCAAGAATAACGGGTTTGGCTGGATTCTGTTCTTTTGCACTGGTAGAAGTCGCTTGAAATGGTTTATCAAGATGCACTGTTCCCATATCAGTTGTTACGTCAATTTTACCAGTTACACAATCTTTGTCAATGTTTTTATAACCTACGGGGCAGCTAGGCAGTAAAATAATAAGACTACGACCTAATTCATCAACTGTCATACTAAAATCTGTTCCACGCACACCAATTGTAGCAGTAGGCGTTTCAATTTTCACATTTTGTGGATTATCTTTGGCGATCTGCCCACTTGCGTATCTAGCAGTTCCAATAGCAACTTTTAATCCTAACTTGCCAGCATCGCCGTGTGCAGGATCATAAACAAAATCATCAATTACAAGTTTACTTTGTTCAGTTATTTCAACTTTTGTAGCATCTTCAAATGTAATACCAACTCGTGCTTTAGCAGTAACAACGGCGTCATTCATTTCGACGCCGCTGTTTACATTACTTGGTATACTTTGTTTTTCACGCTGTATTTCTGCCATTCCGTTCTGCTCAGTTACCACACCAATAGCAGCATTAGTTACTTGTGGTGACAGTAATATTATTGTTAGAACCAACACTTTTAATATTGACTGTGCTATCAATCGTGCCATTCTGTGTTACCGCCACGCTGTTACTTGAGCCATTAACATCAACTTTTGTATCAAATCCGTTGCTGCCTGCTGGTCCTGCTTGTTGAACATTAACTACGTTAGAATCACCTGTTTCTTTAATATCCGCACGTGCGCCAAGTAGATTGGTTGTAGCACTATTTATGGTTGTGTTATTTGTGCTTCCGCTTACAACTGCACTAACTGTGCTTTTTGCACCAGCAGTTATGTTAGAAGTATTTCCACCACCAGTTACAGTTGCAGTTATAGCAGTATCATTGCAGCTTGTACTTGGTGAAGCACCGCAGTTAATTGTTGTTGTATTATTATCACCTGTTACAGTACTATTAATGTTACTATTTGTGCCTTCAACATTAACTTTATGCGTATTTCCGCTTCCAACTTGTGAAATACTTACAGTTTGTCCATTGCCATGCAAAATAGTAGCGGTGGTTTCGTTTCCAATTTCATTGTTTGAACCTTGTTGATTGAGCGTAATAGTGCTGCCACTACCTACTTGGTCGATATAAACGTTGTTAATCGTACCAGCAAAACTTTGACTCGCTAGCATTATGCCTGCAATTCCGATTGCAGCTTTCATAAAGTTTTTCAAATGCCTACTCCTTTACGGAGTTTTACGACTTCTTTTTTTCAGTAGTCGCATAACTCCATAGATTTTTTTGTGCACCCTGTTTAATCATATCCACAACGGCTGCTTCTGTTGCCAGCCGTACAGCATATGTAGTGGGTTCGTTGACATTTGCACCAGCCTCGACTTGTAAACTCATCGTGCTCTGATCTAGGAATGTGACCACTGTGCCACTTCCGCCTGTACTTAAGATTGTTTTAGTAGCACCAGCAGAGATTAGTACTTCTCCAGTATGTACGCTTATCAATCTTACAACTACAGTAACCTCGTCGGTTCTATATTGTTGATTTACTCCAATTCCTAACATGGCAGCACCACTGCCACCACTTTGCAGATTAGTATCATATCCTACGATACCACCCTCTACCATAATACCAGCAATTAACATTGGCGATAGCGGCTTAGCATCTTTCCCTTCATAAGTTTCACGTTGATTACGAATTAATTGACGTTCTTTAATAAGATCATCTAATCCAACACGCTCTACAACTTGAAACCATTTACCATGACCTGCATCTTGCAGTGCCTTAATAAGAAATACTTCGCCACCTTGCGTTACAGCACTACTTAGCACTGAAAACTTGTCGTTTTCTTTGCGTTGACCAGTTTTATCACTAAATCCATACATTGCTATAGTGATTGGTGGTCCATGTGGAGGCGGCATATTTTCTAATTCATTGTAATAACTTTTAGTTACAGTTTGTGGTACAGTACTGGCCGCAGTTGGAATCTTTGCTGAATAAGGAGTCGATGTTCTGCATCCCACTAGTGCAAGTGCCGAAATACATAATACGATTATTTTAAACATTAGAATTTGAAACTCCCTATTGGAACTGTGATATCTGTGCGGTTGCCAGTGGCATCAATTACCGTCAGTGCGATAGTTTGGGCAGTGCTATCTTTAATCCAAGAAATAGTGCTGCCTTCGAATTGCATAGTTCCAGTAGTTGATCCATCGCTAAACATAGCATTGCTAAGCTGTAAACTTAGCTGTGCGTAGATGCGGCTTTCCAGATTGTTGAGAAATTTAGCTAAATTTGTATTTTGAGCGGCTGCGGCTGCGTCTGCGGCATCAGCTTTTTGCTGTGCAATCAGGGCTTGTTTACGAGTATATTCTTCGTTTTCAATAGTCAACACATGACTACTGAAACCATCACCACTAAATTCAGGATTTTTAAAGCCAAACGTCATCTCACTTGCGTGTGCAAGTGTAGGAACTGTCATTAAAAATACACAAATTGCGCTAATTTTACGCATAATAATACCCTTGTAACTAATATTATTTAGTAGTTACAAGGGTGTCAAAATATTGGCACTTTACTGTTTTTTGTAGTGGTTGGGGAGCCAGGGATCGAACCTGGAATCTCCTGAGTCAAAGTCAGGCGTATTGCCAATTATACCACTCCCCAATAACTCAATTTTCTATTGCTTGTCCATTTGGTGCTACTAAACCTTTAACACCAGTTCGGGCAAACTCTACTACATCCGCCTTTGGCAAGAACTTATACCAAAGATGTTCAATATCTATATATCCACCGGCATTAACACGGTCTTGCATATGTTCAGTCATATCTTCAAGAAGTAGAATAAACTCTGCAATACGATTCGCACCAAAACTATAAACACGCAACATATGCTGTTGATCTACGCCAGTAACGCCTGGCACAAACTGACTTAGCATACGCTTACTTACAACATATTTGTCACCAACGATATTGTTTTCATAATCTGCAGTGTTAAATTTATCTGTTAGAGTATAGCGACCGCTTACTTTAAAGATACGATCACAGCCATCAAACCAACCTTCTTGCTGTGCAGTCTCAAAGAAACTATGAACAACTGCAAGTTCAGTTAGATTCTTAACAACATCTTGAACTTCAATGTTGTCATGAATCCATACTACGTTTTCATCCGTACTGAAATCCATAAAGTGATCAACATGTTTTACAAGTTGAGCCTTTACCTCATCACTTATGCCAGGTTGACTGCAATCTGTTAAGCAAATAACAGCATTAGGAATACGCTTACGAACACTAGCAATAGTTTCTAGTGTCTGAGCAAGTCGTTCCTCTGGCTTATATATTGAGAACTTGGCATTAATGGCACTGGTTATAAAAACGCCGTATTTCTTTGTTTTCTTCTTAGACATCTAGGTTCAACCAATCTGGACGAGCAAGAGTCCAATCAACCACTTGTTTGATGCGTTCGGTTAGTTCAATCTTAGGTTCCCAACCGAGGCTCTTCATAAACTCACCGCTGAGTGAATAACGAAGGTCATGACCAGGACGGCTGCTATGGAAGTCAACCATTTCATAGTTAAGAGGTTTGTCTTGACTATCGGCAATAATCTGTGCTAGTTCTAGGTTATTGATTTCCTGTTTACCTACGATGTTAAACTTTGGGCATTTTGCTCCACCAAACTCTGGCGGCATTGTAAAATCTTTCAAGTCAAGAATAAACATTAGGGCTTCTGCTACATCCTTGGCATGGATATAGTGACGAGAACCAGGAATAGTACGAGTCTTGTCGCTATGAACCGTAATTGTTTCGCCATCACGAGCCTTGCGAATACACATAGGAATAAACTTCTCTGGATGCTGACGCTCACCAAATACGTTCATCGTATGCGTTACGTAGACAGGCAGACCATAGGTATTTTCATATGCTACTGCAAGTTCTTCGCCACCTGCCTTGGCTGCGCTATACGGATTGCCACTGTTATAGCGATCATACTCACCGTAATTCACGCCAACAGGTGCTGGTCCAAATACTTCATCAGTTGAGAAATATACAAAGCGTTCTAGATTATCACACTTACGAGCAAACTCAAGGATATTGCAAGTTCCAACCACATTATCCATGACAAATTCCATTGGATAGTCGATAGAACGATCCACATGACTGCCAGCGGCAAGGTGAAGAATAATATCAACGTGACCAATACGAGTCTTCGTAAGGGGGTTAATTTCAGCCTTGAGATCATGGAAGATTACCTTTACACGTGCTCGTGTTTGTGGACTATGGTCTTGCATCATATCGTTTAGGCGATTAAGATTGCCGCTAAAATCTAAACGATCAAGACTAATGATATTCCAGTCAGTAGTTTTAAGTATATGGTCGATAACATGAGTGGCAATAAAACCTGCACCACCCGTAATTAATACGTTCTTTGACAATTTGTTCTCCGATTATTGATATTATTATATATGGTTACGATACTTTCGTCAATAAATTATTGATGATATCGTTACTAATTTTTCTAGAATGACCGTTTCTATCAACAAGCACCAGACCAATACCTGTTGGACTACTTTCATCGGGATAAAACTCTACAGTGGCTTCACTGTCCTTGCCACTATCACGCAAATAACGTTTTACCATCGTCATCATACGCATGTTAATAAACATGTTTTCACAGTCAATTATATTGCTCATAGTTCACCTATAATAGTTGCTGATGATTTATAATAACACATTTATGAAGTTTGTCAACAAAAAAGACCGCCGTGAAGCGGTCTTTTTAACGGACATCTTTAGTTTTGGCTCGTGCCGATGCCGCAGGTTCTTAATTACTTTGCCTTTTTTGTCTTGGGAGTAGCAGCCTTCTTAGCACGAGGTTTCTTGGCTGGTGCCGCTTCTGCAGTAGTTTCTGATGTTGTCGTATCTATAGTTGCAGCTACAGTTGTTTCCGCTGTTACTACAACAGGTGCAACTTCAACACGGTTTGGGTTTTGATCACTCATTGCCCATTCAGCGTCGCTCATGTTTTCTGGCTTAGTTGTTGCCTTTAGTGTTTCAGCGGCAGTTTCAGCAACATGCAATACTTCGTTCATTTTTGCCGCTACTGCCTTTTCTGCTTCTGCCAACTTTGCATTAGCATCTGCTTCCATCTGATCCAATGGATCAGGCGTCTTATCTTTATGATTAATTAGTTTGTAAATTACTGCAATCAAAACAGCAAGTCCAAACAATACAATAATAGTATTCATTAATATATCTCCTTTGTGGATATTTACTATCTATAATATGACATTTAAATTAAAATGTCAAATTATTTGTATGATGGGGAATAAAATTTAAATGCTTCTTTCCAGAAAGTGCTATACAGATCATTTGAAACCTGTTCTTGCATCTTCTTAAAATGCTTGCCAGCAGAAACTTCTTCAACTGACTTTGCCATTTCACTTGAGATAGTTCCCATTGCACTTGCTGCTGCTTTAACAGCATCCTTTGTATAGGCAGTCTGTGCATCAACAAATGCATTTAGGCTCTTTGCAATAGTTTCATTCTGCACAAAGGTCTTGACCATTGTCTTCTTTGCATCTTGTACGGTATCAATAAATTCATCGGTATCAAACATTTCATTCTCCTTTGTAGTGGCGGTTGTGCCACGGTTAATAAATTCTAATTCTTCCACAGTGTACGGTTGCATTATTACTTCCTTTGCTGCACTGCATATATTTATACTGCACTGCAGCAATTATGTCAATATATTTGTTAATTGTTCAAATAACTTTTGACTAGCAAGGTTCTTAGCTTTGCTCTCTACCTGAATGTCAAAATCATTCCACAGTTCACCAATATACTTGTTTACTTCACTATTCCACATAAAATCACTGTGTGCTCGAAGTGTACCTTTCTTTTGACCATTTTCCATTAATGTGGATAGGTTAGGTCTACCAGTATCAGAGATACCCATAGATTCACGACTAAGAGAATAATGAAGAGTAGGGCGGACACCACGCCAACTATCTTTGACCATTTTAATACGGTCGTCAGACGGTGCAATGTATTCTCCACTATGAATCCAGTGATGATGAGTGTCAAAAACGATAGGCAAGATATCACCCAAAGTGAGACAAGAATCAAGTCCATATGTATATTCCTCGTTTTCTATTGTGATAAGGTTTCTAGCTTCGGGCGAGAGGCGGGCATATACGGCTCGTATAGCCATTGGACCGCCTTTACCACTAATATGCACATTGATCTTAAAACCGTGATCATGCCAACTAGAACCAAAACCCATCCACCTAGCCAAATCAGCATGATATTCAAACTCAGCGATAGAATTGGCAACAACACTCTCACGGTCACTAGCAAGGACGCAAAATTGGCCAGGATGAAAACTGACCCTAACATCAAGACGTTTAGCAGCCTCTCCAACTTTGGCCAGTCGCTTCGCAATGGTTTCACGAAGGTGTTTATCAGTCCAGAAATAGCCCCAAGTTGACTCAGTGTAAACAGGAAGTATGTCGCTACTAAGGCGTACCATTCGTAATTGCGGTGCAAGTGTTCCCACACGCTCCACCAATCGTAATGTGGCATCTGTATTGTGCTCCATGATATCCCACAGACGTTGCTCGGCAACTGCCTTAGTCTGGCGGTTTAACCAAGCTACAGTCGTGGTTTTGTTGTTATAGCGGAGTGCATCATCCTTGGGCTTAAAGCCATCAAGTTGATCCACAGTGTCAATCCATTTGCAGCAAAAGCCGATACGTTTTTGTGTCATATTAATAATATAACACAGAATAATCTATTGTCAAGCAAATAATTCAGGAAAAAGCAGCGCAATATGAAATTCTTGATCAGAATTAATGTAATTTTTAATATGTAAAACTATTTGATCTGATAAAATTCTATGCGCGCTTGAACTAAAATGATTAAGTCGGTCGTCATTAAAGTTTCCATCATTCCAATCTTTGTTTGTAGTTTTTTTAAAATCTGCCATGCAAAGTTCATTCAAACCACCATTTGAAAAAATCCATAAACCATAATTTTTTTCCATATGGTTATGTTCAAATGCAGGCATATTAACTAATTTTATGTTTCTTTTTTTACATTGTTCTTGAATATCTCTTATTAATAAGATATCAATTGTTTTTGCAAAACTATCATCATATAAATGATTATAATAATGTTGCGTAGCTTTTTTTAATTCAGGATTGGAAATAATATTAGCAAGCGCAGATTGAAATACTGTGTTTGTGCTAAGAGGATAACGTTCGTTATATAATCTACTATAGCCTGTATAAACATATATGATTACATCAGGATTTAAATTTAAACAAGCTAAAAAACTTTTATATATTTTAAATTGGCTGTGTCCACGATGTCCAACATGAAATACAACATTAAAATTTAATTCTTTACATATATTTTCTATCCAAGTCTCATTATAGGTATATGTAAAACTATCACCCAATATTGCTACACGCATTAAAATACCTTTATATTGTGCAATTGACTAAATTGCTCTGCATCTGCTAAATTATTTACTAATGGTTCACCTTTTATATTCAAACTAGTATTAAGTAACATTGGACAACGAGTTCTACTATACCATGCTTCTAAAATTTTATGTATAATACTCGGAGTAGGTTGGTCAATTGTTTGAACTCGTGATGTACCATCTACGTGACATATTGCTGGAAAATCACCAGGCGAAAGACAAGCATCTGCCCATTGCATATAGTCATGGTTTACTCGCATCTTACTATAAAAATATTCACTGAACCAAGGTTTGAGTATGATAGGAGCAAATGGACGAAATGGTTCACGTTTCTTTATTGCGTTTACACGATCTTTTACGTCGGGTCCACGAGGATCAGCTAGCAACGAACGATTGCCTAACGCTCGTGGACCAAATTCAGCACGACCATTGGCAATGCCTACAACTTGACCTGCTTCAAGCGCATCGACTATTGCACGAACATCAACCCTACGATCAATGTTATAACCAAGAAACGCATGGTTCAGGTGCACATGCTTCTTGGTATGATAGGTAATTGCACCTAAACCTAAACCAGCATCACCAGGATTTGGTGGCACCCATATCTTATTAAATTCAGTAAATGTTTTTAATCTACTGTTTGCTACACAATTAAGTGCGCAACCACCTACCAATACAAGATTATCGCTACCAATCACTTCACGAGCATAGCGACAAATTGCTTGTAAATATTGTTCATAAATTGCTTGTGCACTAGCTGCAATATCTTCTGGCTTCCAATCTTCATCTTTTGGTTTAGTCCACCAACGCATACCACGATGTAGATTATGCTTAAACTCTACATTAGGTGGCGACCATGCACCAAAGAACTCATTAAGCATTGCTTTAAGATGCTTTGGCTCACCATATGCTGCCATACCCATGACAATATATTCTTCTTCATTGGGCTTAAACCCAAGATAATCTGTGATAGCACTGTAAAATAATCCAATACTTTGCGGATAAACATTGTGCCAAACTTTGTAAAGTTTGTGACCACGACCACGCCATATACTAGTGCAATCTAGTTCGCCAATAGCATCAATTACCACAATAGCAGCATCAGGAAATTCACTGGTATAGTATCCCATAGCAGCGTGTGCACCATGATGTGGTGTGGTCACAACTGGTATCTTGCCTAAACCATATTTTTTAAGATAATTTTTTAAACTATAATGCAGTGGACGCTGCCCACTTACAAGATTACGAACTGCTCGTTTCCATGGCTGTTCATACCATACTATTTTATCTGGAATACCATATTGAAGCGCATCATCAATAAGTGCTTCATTAAGATGTGGATCATTTTTTACTCTGCTATACCGTTCAGCGTGACCAGCAAACAGAATATTAGACCCATCAACAAGAGCGATACTTGCATCATGATTGTTAGCATTGATTCCTAATAACATTTTTCCTCAATATACAAATGGATCACGCTTGCGCAATTCTTTGAGCAAACGACGACGCTTATATTTGTATATCATATCATCAAAAATATTATAAATCCACTTAAAAATACGCATTATAGAATCTTCCCCCAACTAGTTTGACCTTGGCACCTGTATATAGCACTGCCATCATTCATGATAGCAATTTCGCCAGGTTCACCAACTCGTTCTGGAATACGATCTACAATACTAATTAACAATCCACTAAATCTAACCGGCCCATTTAATTCTATAATTCCGCTAGTGCGTAAACCAATTTGTTCTTGATTATTGCTACCTAATACAATATCAGTAATTCTTGTGCTGCCAGCATACATTGTTTTTGGGCTATGTTTAATTAAAGTAAATTCAGCATCTTGATCCCATACTGATAATGCACCAATGGCACTTTCTGTATTAATACCAACTTTATTATTTGTAACCACTAGTGTTTCGTGAATTATTGCTTGACCTTCAACACTTAATTCAGTTAAATTTCCAAGTCGTCGTATATTGCTGTTGATAATTTGTGGACCAAGTGTATCACCATTTAATATTAATCTATCACCAAAAACAATATTACGATTTTGAAGGTCAATATTAGATAAATTATATGATTCTAATAAATTACCAGCGGCGTTGTTTGCGATACGCAAAATATAATTGTCAAATTGTGGTGTTGGTTTAATATTTCCAGTTAAAGAAAATTCACCTTCAATTTCTAAATCTTTAACAAAACTACTGCCAGCAATTAATAAATTTTCAGCACTTATATTATTAGTTGTAATTATGCCTTCATCAGTAATAGTTAATTGAATTTTGCTTGCCTGGTCATAAATTCCAGTGCTTGCAAAATTTGTTAATTTTCCTTCATTGATTGAGTCACCGTTAATGCTATTTGGCGGTATAGAAATGCTGGTAATAGGAATACTACCAACAGGAAATTCATAACTGCCAGCAACCTTGTGCACTTCTGTTTGAACACTGTTCATAATAAGCTGTTGCATATCTGTTCCACGAAGAACTTCTAACATTTGGTTTTTACCAACTGTGACAAGTTGATCATGAAGTATACCATTTATTAATGCACTAACTTCTGCGGATAAATCACGCTTTCCTACAATATCATTAAATATTTTGCTAGTAAGATTCAAAACTACATTATTAATTTGTTTTTGTAGAGTTTCTGCAATAATAGTATTAAGATCAGTGTTTTGTAGATAATTTTCTACACTCGCACGTAAACTTTGCGCAATTGTTTCTTCAATATTAATATCGACCACGTGTACACCTTAAAAAGTTAAGGTTATGATATGCTCATAACTTCTTTTATAGAAGCCACGATATAATAAGTTCTTTTGAACTGTAAATCCAGTGCCATTTAAATCGCTGCTGTATTTTGCAAGTTGTTTAAAATACATTGTGCGACGATTTTCAGCATCAAGAACTGTAAAATCTCGTTGATTCTCTATGAAGTATATATGTGTTTGCCAGTTCTGTCGATTAATTTTGTCTAATATGTTTTGTTCGACGACAACATGATCATTGCTAGTTATAGAATCCACTGCGTTGCGTTTATGTGGAGCAGCATTTTTGTAATCTTGAAGGGTAGTTATAAGAGTTCCACCAGTAATATTTTTTAATTTAGCAAGCGCATCTCGCTGGTCTTGCTCACTGCTTGCATAGGTAAGATATTCATCTAGTGCAAGTACAATATCAACTGGTTCCGTAATATCATTAATACTATCAACAAAATCACTGCTGCTTTGCCAAGAATATTTTACGCTTTGGCTAGCAACTACTGTGCATTTGTAATATTGCTCAAGTAATAGTATAATTGGATTAAAACTAGGGAGTACAATAGTTTCAACATGTTTAGTTTGTAAACTATCAAATAGTTTTTCAAAAATATCAACTTTTGCTTGTGCTTGTTCAATCAAACGAGTGTTTTCAGCAATATTTTGAATTTTTAACCAATAGTCATTACTAATCATGCAAATTCCGATTCACTAGTATAATATTTAGTGAATCAGAACTAGTTTTTACTTAATAAGAATACCTAACTCTTTAAGGTCTTCATACAAAGTATGGTCATTAGGAATGGTCTCAGTTTTACCTTCCTTGACATTTTTGACAATCTTCTCAATGTCAGCGGCAGGCAAGTCTGTGCAACGTTTGAACGCAGCACGAACCTTTGACCACTCTGGCTTATCTTTATATCCCATGATTAGCATTGTCATATCTCTCTGTTTTGTTATTTTACTAATATAATATATAGTCTACGTTTTGTCAATAGTTTTTTAACGGGTGGGTTGCTATCCCCACGATGGTTTTAGGCTGGCCCTATAAGTTTCGGGCTTCGGTTGTCTGACACAACCACCATTACCTTGCACAGGTCTCTCACCTGTCCAGTCCGCCCGATATGGTCTGCAGCCTTCACAGACGGTTTTTAGTTATACTCGCTCCAACCTATTAGCACAGCCGTGCCGCCGTTAAAAATTGTTATGTCCATAAACCTTTTCTTATACGAACAACAAGCATCAACATCGCAGTATCTTCTGCATCGTATGCTGCTTCAATTTCGTGAGACTTGTCTAATGCCGCACGGCTACGAGCACGTTCTTCATCGGTTTCTTTATCACGACTTTCAAAGAAATGATCACGTCCATACTTTTTGTCCATATCATCACAATACTGGCTCCAACCACTTGCGTCATGTGGGTCAGGACGCTGTGGACGCTCTGTTTTCCACCAGTTATAAAGTTTTAACACATCAATAGCACGTTGTGCTTGGTCAGTCAATTCACCAAACTTTGGATCGCTTGGTTCCATTCCCCATGACTCGTCATAAATTAAACCCTTTTCCCATTCAAGATACTTCAATCCAAGTTCGGGGCAACGACCGCTCTTCCACACAACTTTCTTGCTTTCTTCTGTGCTTAACCAACGGCTCTTCCACGCAAGTTCTTTTTCAACATAATCAACAATCCCTTGCATAATACCGTGAAGAATACGCTCATCTAAATCATGATATTGTCCAACTGATAAACCTGTTGGAAGAATATGTGTTTGACGCCAGAAACGGTTGCGTAGATAATAACGAGCGTTATCAATATGACCAACGGTGTTGCGATCAATTTTATCAAGAATACGAGGAAAGGTTTCGGTTACCCAATAACCAATAGGATGTGCTGATTTGGTTTCACGCTTCCACACAGACCATTCGCCCCATTCAAGAGCAACTGGTTTGTTGATACCAAACTTCTTGCGAAGCCAATCAAATAGTGCTGTTTCAGACCAATAACGACTCATTGCAATCCCCAAAGTAAATGGTGCCCAAAGAGAGGATTGAACTCCCGACCTATGCATTACAAGTGCATTGCACTACCGCTGTGCTATTTGGGCTTTATTCTTTTGGAACAGTATGCTTGATACCGTCCCAACTTCTATTTACTTTAGCAGATTCTGTAGAAAAGTCAATAACTAAATTGTAAAATTCATCAAGTTCTTTATTCCAGTGACCGAGCAATGCTGTTGCTAGGTCTATTGTTTTCTTCCAATCACTGCCTTTATAGGCAGTTATTAACTCTGCATGCATTACTTTAAAAAATTCAATTGTAGAGATATCAGCTATATCTACTTCAATCACAGCATATAAAGTAAGCGGCTCAGACATATCTGGTTGAATTACTGTATCAAGTTCCAATACAGTATACTTTTCTTTGAGTTGTTGCACAAGTTCTTGATTAAAAATAATATTCATGATACTATTATATATAATTACTACAGAAAGACAATAAAAAATGCATTTTGATTTATATAGTGATTTGCACGATAATTGGTGGTCCAAAGAAAAATTATTGGATTACGATGGTATAGGAACAAGTTTAGTAGCAGTTATTGCCGGTGATATCAGCAATGATTGGAATTACACTTATGAAAAATTAGTAGAAATAAGCAATCATTATAGACATGTTATATTTGTTGATGGTAATCATGAGCACAATCATAAAAATAATATAACACAGCATTGTGCTGAATTTAGTGAAAGAATTGCGCCACATCGTAATATCACATACTTACATAAAAGTTGTATTGTATTAGATGATACGGCTTTTGTCGGTTGTAACGGTTGGTGGACATATGATTTTTGTATGCCAGAAATGAGTAGTAGCGAATGTTGGGAACGTTTAGTTGTTGAAGGATTTGAAGAAGAAAAATTAAGTGAAATTTTTGTTGTTGCTAAAAATGAAGCCAAAATGCTTTATAATCAAATTGAAAATTTTAACGATGATCCTAGAATCAATAATATAGTTGTTGTTACCCATACTGCGCCAATGAAACGATTTTCTTATTTGCCACCTGGTTATAATCCAGTTCATTATGGTCGCATAGGCAACAGTTTATTTCAAACTGCACTGCTTGCAAATACTAATCGCAAAGTTCATACATGGTGTTTTGGGCATGTTCATCACGAATTTGATGAGGTGATAGATGGCATTAGATATGTATGCCATCCACGTGGTCGTGAAGATGAAGGCATTGGAGAAATTTATTTTCCAAAATTAATAGAGGTTTAGACTTCTGGCTCAAGTTTTACATTGAGCGGAAAATTATTTCCACGTGCGATCAGTGTAACTTCAACTGCTTTGGTTTCGGCAATTTCATGTGGCAGTATAGCTACGGTTGCTTGACCTTCTTCATGAATTTTTACTGTTAAATTCTCTGCGGATTCAGTATTATGATCAAAAATTTGTTCTAGAACTGCCATAACAAACTGAACTGTGGTTACATTATCGTTCATAAAGATAACTTTATAACGAGGCGGCGGTGTAAGGTCAAGATTAGGTGCAATCTTTACACGAGTTTTAGTGCCTGTTTCTGTGCTCATTTTACTCATCTCTATTGTATTTACACGGCGGGACAATTCCCGCCGTGTTTACTAGCGTAAACTATTCTGAAATTACTGGAATTTTCTTTGGCTTCTTTTCATCTGGAACAACATGTTCTAGTGATACGATAAGCAAGCCATTCTTAACCTTTGCAGCATTTACCACAACATCGTCACTTAGTGAGAATGTGCGAATAAACTTGCGAGCAGCAATGCCACGGTGAAGATACTCATTGGTATCCTCGTCGGTGTTTTCGCCAGTGATAACCAATTGATTATCAGTTAGGGTGATATCAATATCTTTTTCAGAGAAGCCACTAATGGCAATCTGAATTTCATAATTGGTTTCATCATTGCGGATGATATTGTATGGTGGATAATTTTGCTGAACATTGATGCTGTTTACACGCAACATATCATCAAATAAACGATCAAAACCAATAGTGGTGCGATGAAGGTTATCAAAAAGTTTTTGGTCGAAGACCTGTAATAGGTTACTCATGCTTGTTTCTCCTTTTTAAAGCGAGTATACTGTAGACGACCCATAATGGCATCGTCTATATATATTTAGTGATTCACACATCATTTGTCAAGGGGTTTTATTCAATTATTTCAAATAAATCTGGATTTAATTCTATTTTTTCAATTCTTTTTTTAGACAAATCTGTCATTACTTGCTTCCAATTAGGTCCATATTTTTTTTCAAATCCTTTTATTGTTGCATTTCTAACTTTTTCACGCCATTCGGGATTATTTGCTTTTTCTTGCATTACTTGCTTCCAATTAGGTCCATATTTTTTTTCAAGTCCTTTTATTGTTGCATTTCTAACTTTTTCACGCCATTCGGGATTATTTGCTTTTTCTTGGCTTGTTTTTTTAATTTTTAATTTTGCTTCTTCTGTATGAGTTCTATTTCTATGAAATTCAGACATTTTAGCACGAGTTTCTATTGACCAATTTTTCTTTTTGCCTTTTTGTGAAGCACTCATTTTGGCAATAGATTCTTGTGTATGTTTTTTTCCTTTATTGTGTGCTGGTCTGCCTTTGTTTGCAGCAGACAATTTAGCACGAATTTCTTCGGTAAATGCAATTGGTCTGCCTTTGTGTGCAGCAGACAATTTAGCACGAGTTTTTGCTGTTACTATTCTACCTTTATTTGCGTTACTTATTTTTTTCTTATGGTTTTCTGACATAACGATACCAGAGGTTCCCTCACCACCTAAAGTTTTATTATATAATACACCATTTTCTTCAATTCCCTTGCGACCATACCATTTAATAATTCGTCTTTCAATAGCAAACGCTCCTATTTCAGTCAGATTTGCTTCTAAAATTATTATTTTAGTTTGATCTTTCGGTGTTCTAGTATTATAATGTTTAGTCCATGCCCGATTTTTTCTACCTTTACCAATATAGTAAGGTATTCCGTTTAATTTTCTAATATATGCATAAACATAAAAACCTCTCGGATTATTTGTAGAAGAATATGCCATTACTTTCCAAAAACATTATTGACTTGATTATTCACACGGATAAATGTTGTGCGTTTGGACAGTTCTTTTAATGACTTACTACCCGTATAGGTAAGTGTAGAGCGAACACCACCAAGAATATCTTGAACAGTATCGCCAACATCGCCACGATAAGGCACGGCTACTTCCTTGCCTTCGGCGGCACGGTATGATTTTAATCCACCACTATGCTTTTCATTGGCAGACTTTGAACTCATACCATAGAACTTTACAAACTGCTTGGTAGTAAAGATATCATCAGGAGTGCCATCGTCTTGAATCCATACCTGATTACTGCGAGTAGTTTGTGTGACAATATCACCGCCACCTTGATCATGACCAGCCAACATACCGCCAAGCATTACGAAGTCTGCGCCAGCCCCAAAAGCCTTAGACACATCGCCAGGACAAGTGCAACCACCATCACTAATGATATGTCCACCAAGCCCATGAGCAGCATCAGCACACTCAATAATAGCACTAAGCTGTGGATAACCAACACCCGTTTTGAGACGAGTAGTACAGACACTGCCAGGACCAATGCCAACTTTAATAATATCTGCTCCTGCAAGCAACAACTCCTCTGTCATCTCACCAGTGACTACATTACCAGCAATAATAATTAGGTCAGGATTTTCACTACGGAATTTTTTAACAAACTCTACAAATCGTTCTGTATAACCATTGGCAACATCAATACAAACAAACTTGATATTATCCTTTGGCAACATTCTCTTAACAAGTTTGAAATTTTCGTATTCTTCTTGTTTAATGCCAAGACCATAAGCCCAATAGTCTTGTATTGCATAGCCAGTGCGCCCAATCCATAGGATAAGGTCTTCTGCTGTATAATTCTTACGTAAGCATGTAAACATCTTGTAAGTGGCAAGTTTTTCTGCCATTTCAAATGTTCCAACGCCATCCATATTTGCCGCCATAATTCCTATGCCAGACCAATAACGATGACTATTACGAAATGTAAAAGTTCGTTCTAAGGATACTTCCTCACGGCTTGTAAGTGTGGACCGTTTAGGCAAGATTAAAACGTCGGAGAAATCCAACTTTTGATCGTTGATTATACGCATTTTTTACCTATTGATTATTGTGCGATGCCACTATTACGAAGTTCTTTTAACTTCTTTTGCCAACGTTTCTGGGCACGAGCCTTTGCTTTTTTGCGAGTCATGCTTGGTTGTTCAAAACGTTCACGCTCACGAAGAAGTTGAAAAATACCATCCTGTTGGAGAACCTTTTTCATCTTGCGAAGTGCCTTGTTTACATCATTATTGTGAACCTCTACAAAAAATCCACGTTGACGAACGTTTTCAATTTCTGGTCTGTGTGCCATTATTTTCCTCTTTTAAATAATTATTATATTGTAGCAGCATCCACGAATAAATGTCAAATACATTTCTATGTATTGCTGAACCAATTTCATTTTGCCCTAATGCCCAAGTATTTTTTTGAGCAAGCAAATAACCTTTTAGTATTTCTTTGCTGCCAGTAAATCTGCAATTTACTATGGTAGCATAAGCATGTTTATTGGTGTTAATACACCATGTATCGTCTGTATCATTACTTCCATATAAAAATAGAGTAATATTAGCATCTAATGAATTTATGCTAGTGCTTAGACGTTCAATATCACTCCACTCACAATCAACCAACAGTATCTTAAACCTAGCATCAAGGTCTAAGTCTGGTGCGGTTACTATTCTGCTATCATTCATACATTTAACGTTTCTAGCGCAGTCTGTTCGGCAGTAGTCATTTCTTCAAACTCAATTTCTGCTCGCTGTAATCTGCCCAACTGCCAATGTTTCCAACTGATATTATCAGTATAACCAGTATTTTGTTGTTTGTCAACTAAAATCCAACTATCACCGTTCCATTTGTACAAGTTATTTGGTTCATTGGTTATGATAAAAAGTTGTCCAACATATGGCGTTATGCCAGCCACACTTGGAAATTGTGGACCAACAATATCGGTATCAACGTCAAGTAAGTATGCCTTTTCATCAACTCCACCACGTTCTTCACGTAGAATTTCATTTTCTGCATGAAGTCTATGTATCTCATTATTTTTATTTTCTACTTCTTTTAAAAGTTGGTCAAGTGCAGAAGTTAAATCAAGTAGGGTTTTATTATCGGTATTATCTACCACTCGTTCAATTTCTTTAATTGTTTCAACAGGAACTTCAACAATCTTTTCTACTTCAACTATTTTTTCAATAACTGTGGTGGTTGGAATTTCTATTAATTTTTCAACAGTACGTTCTTCAAAAAAAGGCACAGCTTGCGTAATTATTGTTTCTACTACTTCGGGCGGACGGTTACGAAGTTCTTCAACTTCAAGTGCAAGCGCATCAGCACGAAGAATAGCATCATTATTATAAACTGTAACAACCTTTTCCACGGGAACTTCAACAATTTTTTCAACATATTCTACTCGTGTTTCTTTTTCTTTTCGTCTACCAGAGATACCCATTGTTGCGCCCAACACCAAAGAAACAGCAAGGGGATCAAAAACAGCAACAATGAAAATAATAACCCAACGAACTGCTCGCTCAAGTAGTGATTTATCAACATTATCTCCGTATATTAATTGGGCAATATATTTAATTGGTCCAACTTCTGCCTCAACTTTTAACTGTGCTTGGTTAAGTTTAAGTTTTTGACTATTCAAATCCTGAATACGTTTATTGGTATCATCAATAGTTTTGTTAGCAGCCTCACGGTCTTTCTTTTGACTATCGCGCAACTTAGTTGCTTGAGTAGCAAGGGTTGCTGTGCGGTTGTTGTCTTTTGTAGCATTTGATGCACTGCCACTTAACAGTCCATTGACAGCATCATCCATTTGTTTGATAACAGCTTGGTTATCCTTAATACGTTGTTGTTCTACACCAAGATTTTGGTCAATTTGTTCAATGAGTAGAGTATTATCACCAACACTACTAGTCGTTTCAATATGTGCCCGTGATAGGAATCCAAAGATGCCCATACTTGTTACAAACATTAGCACAAGCACGGCAAGCGCCAGATACCATTTTACAAGAAAATTTATTCGTGTCCAATTTTGATGTAGCCATACGGTGGTAATAATTTTACCAAATTCCAATACACCACCCATAATAATAATAGGAATAACTGCACCACTAAAGATTGCAGTAAGACCAGCAATACTATAATATGCTGCAACGCCACTGATAGAGATGGCACTTAAGAGTGCTAAAATGTTTAAGAACATTATATATTTACCTTGTTTTCAACCACATACCAACCAATTTTTTTGAAATCTTCACGAATTTCTTCGTCAACACTTCCTTCGGTAATATAATCGGCACTATCCATCATATTGCTCACGTAATAGCGCATATAATCGCCGTTAAAGGTGCCTTCATACAACCCAGCAGCAATACCGCCAGCATGACGCCAAGAGCAAGACCAGTGTTCTGCTGCTAAAATTGACAATACTTCTGCCTTGATAAACTCATTATTGCAGAGCGTAGCATAAAGATGCTGACAATATGTGTCATTATTCCGTGCTTTATCACGGATATAGTGACTATCAAACAAATCTTGTTCAAGGTTTGGTTTAGGCTGATCCATCATATAAGTCCTTATATAGTTCCCACAATTTTGAATAGCTAGTATTTTTTTGCAAACTTAGATACTTTAACAGGTCTGGTGCTACTTTAGCAATAATTTTCTTTTGCAAATTAGCATCCATCATTTGTTTTTTTATATCTTCATCATTCATACTTAATATTGTTGTAAGAATATTAATATCCTTATACGGAGTAAAAGTTAAAGTATTTCCTAAATGCCAGTGTTGATGATCATTTAAATTAATTTTAATAATCTTATCGCATAACTTTATCTTATCTTTTGTGTATAATTTTAACTTTGCATCAAAATTTATTTCTAAATTTTCTGGTTTTGAAAAATAAGTATAGTGATAATCACTATTTTTTATAATATCTGCAATTTTTAAACCACGACTTGACAACCACAAATTAATGTTAAATGGTCCACGTAAGAAATTCTCATCACCCATTGACCCTGTTACTAACCAAGTTGGGTTTGTCCAATAATGTATTTGCCGATAAGCCCAATATTTTTTATTATTAAAAGTTGTATGAAAATTTGACATAAATTTGTCATATGTGATATACTCGTTCATTATTAAATTATGGTCAATTTTTAAATGACGCAACATCGCAAGACACAATAACGTATCAATACCACCAGTAAAAAAAATTTGAGGCGTTGTTTTGCAATTGTTTTTTAACCAATTAAATTTATTTACTAATATATCATATATTACTTGGATTGCATCGTCTTCACTCAGATTTTTTCCAACAGTATAATTTACAGGAAATTCAATGACATCTACTGCCGTTTGTGCAATTTTTAAATATGTGTTTGCATGAACTACTTTGTTCATCGGTAGACCAATATTTCCAAATGAAATAATATTATTCCATAATGAAAAAGAACGTTCTTTATCGTGAGTTATTATGATTTCATCATTTAAATTAACGTATATTAAACAAAAATTGCCATTATGTTTTGGTGTGGGGTCATCAAATAGGCAATTATAATCTTCAAAAGAATAACCTTTAAACCATGCTACTTTACATTTTTCATTTGTAATTTTTTGCCACCCATCATCACAATTTAAAATATATTTTTCAGTAAGAGTATGATTTACTGGAAAACGACTATCATGATGAGTGCTAATTAAAAAAAACATAAATGCCCCTATACTTTAATTTAGCATAGGGGCATTATCATTTCAATAATTAAAATGCTAAGCTGTAGCTTATGCCTGCACCAGTTACATCTGGATTTGTAATTGATTTTTGTTGCCAACCAACATTTAAATTAATATGTTGACCAGGTGCAACTTCATAACTTAATCCAGCGCCCAAACCAAATGATGTAGCATTATTAGATGAAAGTGGAGTGTTAATTGTTTTTGCATTAACAATGTCACTTGTTCCGTTAATACTACCAGGTGTTGCACTTATATTTTGTGTAATGCCAGCACTTAACGTAGCAGTTAATTCATCTGTAATTACCAAACTTAAAGTTGAACCAGCAATAATATCAGTACTTTTTTGACTATATGAAGCCACGGTAAGTGGAAATACTGCGTTTGTTTCAGTATAACCACCAACATTTAAGTTAGTATAACGAAGACCAGCATAGGGTGTTAAACTAATATCCGTCATAAGCGGTATAGTATACGCAGCCTTCACTTGATATGCTTGGCTATTAACTGAACTTGTACCCGTGCCGCTTTCAGCGTATGCAATAGTTGGACGAGTAATAGTGTATTGTCCTGAACCAACAGCAGCACTAGCAGTGATATCAAGACCTTCGCCATTATTATAACCAACTGTTGCACCAATCACAGGCGCAGATGACTTATAAGTTACAGTATCAGTTTTAGGATCGGTAGATTGATCTGCAAATGCACCGATTCTGAAGTTATCAGTAATATTTGTTGTTACAGTAATTCCACCGCTTTGTAGGCTACCTGTTCCAGTTTTATTAATACCATAGCTTACGCTTACACAGCCGCCATTTTCACCAGTGCTTGGGCAATCGCTGCCAACAGCACCGCTAACTTGACTAGAAATAATGCTATCTATTGTTTTTAGATCACCAGCAACCACATTAATACCTTGTTGGGTAGCAATACTACTTGGGGTGATATCAAGAGTAACACTGTTATTAGTATATGCCAATTCATAACCAAGGGGCGATAGATAATCATTGCTTAAACTAAGAATATCATATTTTCCTGCAACAGAAGAAGCAGCTATAATAGGTAATCTGCTATAGCTATATGGTCCTACTGCAGTGTTTAAAGATAGAGTACCAGCAAGTGTTGCTGGTCCACTTATGTTAAACTTTTGAACCCCATTTGGAGTTAGATTAATAACAGTGGTACCAGAGTTTGTTTGAGTATATCCATTTAATGCAATAGTGTTGCCCCCACCTACTACATTATATGTTCCACTATTATTCACACTATTGACTGTGCCGCTATTATATGTTAGTGTTCCGCTGTTTGTAATATCACTTGCTGTGCCATTATTCATTGTAAATGTGCCGCTATTATTGACGGTACCTACTGTTCCACTGTTTGTATAATTACCGCTATTTGTACCATTTCCCATAGTTCCACTGTTTGTAATAGTGCCACCATTGGTCCAATCGCCAGTAGTTCCATTGTTTGTAAATGTTCCACTTGTATTTGTTACAGTAGTTGTGATAGTGCCCTCATTTGTTGCTGTTCCACTATTTGTTAAACTATTAATCGTACCATTTAATGTATTATCAAATGTGCCACTGTTTGTTACATCAGCCATTGTTCCACTATTTGTAGTTGTTCCATTCGTTGCAACATTTACTGAAGCAGTAGTTCCACTATTTGTGAAAGTTCCGCTCGTAATTGTGGTAAGGCCAGTAATAGTTCCGCTGTTTGAAGCAGTTCCTGTATTGGTTAAACTGCCAATCATGCCACTATTTGTAAATGAATTACTATTAGTTACACTGCCTGTAACAGTACCACTATTCGTTGCTGTTCCGTTATTAACTAAACTTGTAATTACACCAGTTGCATTATTATGTAATGTGCCACTATTAGTAACTGCACCCGTAGTTCCACTGTTTGTAAATGTACCACTACTATTTGTAACGCTACCACTGATTGTACCTTCGTTTGTGGCAGTTCCACTATTAGTTAAACTTGTAATAGTTCCGCCTACGGCATTATCAAATGTATCACTATTTGTAACATTGCCCGCAGTTCCGCTATTAGACACGGTACCAGTAACAATAGTAATATCACCAGCAGAACCGCTATTACCAAATGTGCCACCATTAACAGTAGTTAAACCACTAATTGTGCCCTCATTGGTTGCAGTTCCATTTGTGTTTAATGTTAACAATGTTCCAGTTACTGAGTTATCAAGAGTTCCTGTATTTGTTACATTTCCAGTTGTTCCATTATTATTGAATGTTCCGCTAGATGTTACTGTATTAAGTGTGCCGTTATTTGTAAGTGTGCCACTATTTGTTGTTGAGCCTAAAATAGTTCCAGTATTGTTTGTAGTGCCAATATTTGTGAGTGTTCCACTTATAGTTCCACTATTTGTAAGATTTGCGTTTATATTATTAGTGACATTACCCGTAATTGAGCCGTTATTTGTTGCATTATTGTTATTTGTCAAACTTGCAATTGTTCCGCCAGTATTATTTGTAAGAGTTCCATTATTTGTAAATGCTCCAGTTGTACCACCATTATTATTTGTAAAATAGCCACTGTTGTTTACAGTTCCCGTTGTGCCAGTGTTTACAAATTGTCCTCCATTGTTATTAATGACATTGCCAGTAACTCCACCACTATTATTTGCAAAGCTGCCACTATTTGTTACATCGCCAGTAGTTCCGCTATTTGTAAAAGTGCCACTGCTGTTATTGGTAACTGTTGTTACTGTTCCGCCACTATTATTTGTAAATGTGCCACTATTTGTTATTGCACCACCTGTACCATTATTAGTATAAATGCCACCACTGTTATTAGTTACATCGCCGGTTGTTCCGTTATTAGTATATGTACCATCATTTGTTACACCAAGTGTAGTCGTACCACTAGGGTTAGTAGCAGTTGTCCCACTTGCATTGTTAATTGCAACAGGTCCATTATTATTGTTATTGTTATTATTGTTATTATTGTTATTATTGTTATTGTTATTATTTCCACTACCAGGTGCGTTTGATACATTCATAGTGCTGTTATAACCACCCGCTTGACCACTCGTTGTACCGCCAGTTGCGCTTGGTCCACCACCATTTTGGTTAGCCACAAGCCCTACTGTGCTTACACCAGGTTGACCACTGCTATTTACAATACAAGCATTGCTTCCGCCCCAGGCACCTTGACAAGCACCTAATGCAGGACTTATTGACCAACCTTGTGCTTGTGTTCCATTATAGGGACCAAATTCTGGGTTATATGCTAAGTTACCACCGCCATTAAAAGTAAAAGTAGGTGCTTGATACCACGGACCATAATCACCTGCCCAGAAACTACCATCTACACCATATACACTAATTGTTGCGTATGCTACTGTTGCGGCTTGTGCTGCTGTAAGTGTTGCGCTTGTAGTAAGAGTTGTCCAAGGTACAGCAGGATCAATCTGTGGATTGCCGCCCAACGCATTTGGATTTGGTAGGTTATTGCTATAATTAGTATTAACGCTTGTTACGAGCGCATTGCTAGCCGTGTAAAATTGGATTTTAACGTTTGCAGTATCACTTTGATTTGCACGACCGCCACCATTGTGAGCAAGAACACTCAAGACAAATGTTCCACCAGCTTGCATATTGCTATCAAAGACTACTGTTTGACTAATAGTAGTCGTAACATATGCCGTTGCTATCATATTGTATGCTTGTTGTGCATTTGCTTCAACAGCAAAAAAAGACATAACCGCACCCACTGCGGCTGTAATAAGTTTTCTGAACATAATTTTTCCTTGGTTTGTTGACTGAATCGAATCGTTGAAAAACTACGTGTAATTGAATGTATGATATTTAGTCCACCATTTATGACAAATCGGTTCCACTAAATAATATTATAAGGGAGAATCAATTATGTTAAAAGACCAAAGCCTACCCGAATTAGCAGTAACTATGGCACAACTCGCTAGTGCTGCATACCAAGATGATAACAAGCAAATCTATAGTGATCTTGGATTTAAGAAATATAAGTTCCTTGACAATGAAGGCGCACAAGGACATGTTGCTGCAAGTGATAGCGAAGTTATTGTTGCATGTCGTGGAACACAGCCTACACAACCAAATGATTTACTTGCTGACCTTGATACCATTCCAAAGCGTCATGGCAAGGGATGGGTTCATGAGGGTTTTCGCCGTGAAGCACGTAAGATTCTTGACGCAGTATTAGATTGGGCAAAGAAGAATAAAGGGAAAGATATATATGTTACTGGTCACAGTCTTGGTGCTGCAATGGCACTTTATATCACCCAAGAACTAGAATTTGCTGGTTATCCGCCAGTAAAACTTTTATCCTTTGGTCAACCACGTCTTGGTAATGCAGATTATGTTGCTGATATTAAAACAGAACATTATCGTTTTGTAAACTGTAATGATATGGTAACACACGTTCCGCCGCCAGTGTTGCTATTCAAGCACCACGGTCAACTATGCTATATCAATTTCTATGGTAATATTCGTCCATTGAGCCGTTGGCAACGTTGGAAAGATATGTTCCGTGCGCACAAGCGTAGTTGGAGCAAAGGTCAATTATTTGATGGCATTTATGACCACGGAATGGATCACTATATTGAAAAGCTAACCAATATCCGTGATACTGGACAAAGCATCAACTAATTTGCATCCTTATAAAACCAGTGGTGTCCTATCTTTTTAATAAACTTGAACCCTTTATTCTTAAAAGGTTTATTATTAAAATATAGGGCACCATCGGTTGGATCAACCATATAGGTTGAATATAGTACCATCATCGCAATGCTGTAAAAATCATTGCGATTTTTATCTTGTTCAACTGGCTTGAATGGAAAGCAAATAAAAGTAAATTGGCAATCAATGCCGTGTTTTTCATATACAATTCTACACGGTGAACCTGGAAATTTGCCACTTTCTAATCTGTTGCGAATTACCCAGGCAATTGCAACTTGACCTTCATAGTCTTCACCACCAGCTTCATTCTTGATAGCTTGGGCAACACACTCGCTAGGAGATTCAATAACGATTGGTTTTTGGGATTTTGTTTCTTTGGCTGTAACAGGATAACTCACTGTTAAGAGCAGTGCCAAAGATAATAAAAGTTTTTTCATCGCCCTCAATAAAAAAGTGGTGGGATTCTGTTGCCAAGTTCCCACCGAACTCCGATCAAGCCGCTAGGCGAAGATCATGTGCCATATTGTCGTTTGCACTTACGATTTTTGGACTATAAGGCATCCAACCCACTATCTACTTCAACCTTTTCAATGCCAATCGATACCTACTTCGGGCCCAGAGTAAACACATCACTTTACTAATGTGTTTATGGTGGACCCGCAGGGTGACGCTCCCTGGTCTTGACCATCTATTAGTCGCTATCAACAATAGTATATTATTTATAGCACTATTCAGGGTTTATGTCAAGGGTTATTTGCTGCTGCTTACCACAATGAGGGCAATATAGTTTTTTAGGCTTCCAATCGTCCATAACGGCGATACTAAACCACATTTTACAGAACTCACACGTAAAATGCCAGATTTTTTCTACGTTGGCTTTCATTTCTTTGTTGGTATATCATATTCGGCATCTGGTCCACTGCCGCCCCATGGCGAAACAATATTACGATCACTGCCTGTTATATTTTGATTTAGAGTTCCACTCTGACCAAAATTCTGAATATTTTGACTTCCAACCACCGCTGATATTGGTATTAAAGTTTGATTTTGGTTATCACTTTGACTTAGTATTGATAAGTCTGATGCGGGATTATTATTCGTTTGTTGCACTATTTGCTTGAATACACTATTAATTTTTGTTAATAGACCAGATAATACAGAATCTCCAAGTAATGTACCTGCAAGAGCATCAATATTTGATGGAGTAATTTGTGATAGCATTTCTAATATACCATAAATCATTTGATCAGTGCCAAATGGTGTATTATTTTTAGTAGTTCCTATATTGCCATAAAGAATTTTATTAACAATAGCAAAAGCTGTTGCTATAAACAAATCATTGTTTGTTAAGAACAAGCCGTTTTTGTCTATCGTTGCAAATAAATTTTTATTTCCATCAAGACTTACTATGTAAATTGAATTTCCAAGTACGAATATATTTCTTTCAATTGCTTGTTGCAATACGTTAAGCCCAATGCTTTCAAGTACTTGTGGATTTGTGCCCGCATGTTGCAGATCATAATAGGTTTGGTCTGCTTGTGCAGGCAGTAAAGTAGTAGGATCATAACCAGCATTTACAAGTGTTTGGTTACGAACTTCAATGTATGTGTCTTCTGGTGTTTGTGGTATTACTTGGTCTTGTAAATTCATTGGTACATACGGAATTTCGCCTGTATATGCTGCAAGATAAAAACCTTCAGGATCACGATAATATTGACTATGTGGTAGTTTAAATCGTTCAACATTAACGCCCAATGACCCTAATGCAACAGCATTTCGACCTTGACGCATTGCTGCTTTGATGGCATCGCCATAAATGTTATCCTGCGCAACACGCTCCAAATACTCGCCAATTTGACCATATCCAGTTTGTTGTCCATAATAAGGCAAACCATCTGCAAATACATATGCTTGTACTGGATTATTTTGAATTGGAGCAAAAATATCCATTCCAAAAGTAGTAACATGATGATTTTCTTTAAGTATGTGTGCACAACTTGCAGCATGAGCCATTTCACTAGCAGCAATTGCTGCTTGTACAGTTGGATCGCTGCTGTTCTTTATTACCGTAAGTTGTGATTCGATAGCAGAAACTAGCGCAAGCACTGCATCGTCGAGTGTGGTATAAATGGTGTTATTAATATTAATAAATCCAGTTAATGATGTTTGACCACCTCCACCAGAACTACTGCCAGGCGCGTGATATCCGCCAGAAAGCAAAGTTTGTAACTGCACAATTAATCCGTTTAAAGTTTGTCCAGCGGGCGTTGCCATTATAACATTATTGGCATGCGTTATTGCTGGCAGTGTATCGTTATGCACATACCCTGCGGCAGTTCCAAGAAAATCTGCCATTGTTAATTCACCAATACTGCCACCACCATATCCAAATGTTTGATTAAGGGTATCTGCTGCTGGCGGATACATTGGAGTAGGCATTTGACTTAAATGATTTAAATCAAAACCAGGATCAGTTTTGCTTAACGCAGTGCCAATTTCATCAAATGTTTTAGCTTTGGTAATTCCTAAACTTATAAATTGTTGACCCAAATCTTTAAAATTTTTGCTAGGGCTTGTTGCAAGCAAATCTGGTGCCATCACGCTCATATCTGTAAGTTGTCCAAGATGATGAATGTTAGTGCTTAAATTAAATTGACTGCTTACTGCGCCTACAGCAGTATCATCAGTAATATTGTTTAGTATTTTTTGAACAGGTTCGTCATATATTGGATTATCCACGCCTGCAACTGGAATGTTATTTTGGATAAGTTGTTTTGTTAATCCAGTGGTGGTTCCTAACCCTGCCTTTATTATTTGACCAGCAACATTCGCAGGTTGTTGCAATCGTAATAGGTTTTCTGTAGAAAAACTACCTAAATTTTGTAAATTGCTTGCTGCCGCAGGTATATTACTAGAAAGTGAAGTCATTCCAAAACTTACAATGCTGTTATTATTGACAAAATTAGCACCTAATCCGCCTGGTATATTAGCACCAAAAGCTAGACCACTTGCTTCTGCTGCTGCGCCAACTACGCTATTTGATATACCACTAAATGCGCTAGCCAAACCAATTTGTTGGACGAAAGCATTAGTACCGCCACCTACAGCACCAGCAACCATATTATTTGCAACACGATTAATAATACCATTTAATCCGCCGTTAGAAGCAAATTGTTGAATAGCATTTGGTAAACCAAGTGGATTTTGTAGTACACCATTAAGTGGACCTAAAAGACCGCCTACACCACCACCCAACGTATTACCAAGTATATTTGTTATACTACCTGGCAGAACACCGGTCAAACTTGGTAATATATTAGCACCAATTTGACTCAAAGCTTGCATTGCGCCACCTGTAAGTTGGTTAAGCGGGCCAGCAACTTGACCTAAAATATTGCCAAGACCGCCACCTAATACATTACCAAGCGAACCTAATGCGCCACTCATAGCACCCGTAATACCAGTTGCGCCCAATGCACCTAATGCACTACCAAGTGCACCATTAATTGCTGCACCAAGACCACCAAGTAATCCTGCACCAGCTATTGCGCCTAATATACCAAGACCTGCGCCAGCACATCCACTGCCACTGCCTGTTGCCGCACCTTTTGTATTTTTTGGAATACTTTGGCTTGGTCCACCTCTGGTAACATTTTTTGGGTCTGCACCATGCATCATGTTTACACGATCAATATCACGTGCACAGTTATTGTTTTGATTAAGAACAGCATTATCAATCGTTGCCTGATCACCAGTTTTGAAAGCATCAATAGTGGCTTGCGGAACACGACCAACGCCATAGTTTGCAGTAATATCACCTAATGCAACTTGTTGTGCTGGAGTTAAATTATTAAAATTATCAACGCCAACAAGACCAGCCGCTTGATTATAATAACCTGGTAATTGCTGAGATGCAAGTGTTTGTGCATCTGTTTGATTTATTGTTTGACCCGCCGTAACTGGACTGCCATCTGCATTATAATGATTACCATAGCCAATTGCATAACCAGTTTTATCATAATATGCAGTAGCACTAAATCCTTCATGAACTGTATAAAAAGTAGTAGCAAGTGATGTATCTTTAATTACTGCATTTGTCATGATGTACTCACATTTGCATTTGCTACGTAATTTACCACACTTTGTTTAAATTGCGGTGGTGTCCAAGCAATATTGCCAGGCACATATGTATCAGCAACAGCGTTTAACAGACCTGGAATTGCTATTGGAGCACCAGTAGCTACTAATTTGCGTAACCCTTTTGCTTCTTTGCGTAAATTAATATTTTGATTTGCAGTAAAATTTGCAGGATTATCACGTAATGTTTGTAAGGGGCTACTTTGATTAAAATATACTTTAGCTAAATCATGATTATCCGTTACGCGTGCAACGTTTGCACCTACAAAAGACGCCGAGTGATCTGCAGCAGTTACTGGTATTAAATTTTTTATAATATCTGTATACATTTCAGCGTTACCTTTAAGCGCAGCTTCTTTAATGCTATAACTATTATTTAAACTGTCTAAAACATAAGAAGCATCAGTTCCAAAAACATGTTGATTTGTATCAAAATCTTGTACAATAAAATCAGTTCCATCATAACTAAGCGAACTGCCTAGTGTATAGGTATTTGTAATACTATTGCTTATTTTTTTATAAATGCTTGCTGGTAAATTAACCAACACACCAGTGACACTATCAAGAATTGGTGGATGATAATTATTTACTATAGAAACGTTGGGAATTAAACCGCTTTGCGCCCAATTATATAGCGGTGTATAAATGTTACTAACTCTATTATTTGGATTTGGATTACTTGACTGACTACCAAAACCACCATATACTGAACCGCTTGTATAAGTTAGGGCAGTATTCCAATATTGTAAATTTGAAACATTGGCAAAAGCATTAGAACTTAAATACAAACTCGTATTACTTGTTACTAATTCTACTACACCAACTGCAACATTTGGTCCACTTGCATTTGCAATAGCCAAATTGGAAATATAAAGTGTATCTCCATAATTTATTTCAGTTGCAAAATGAGTACCAATACCAGTTACAACTTGACTATAAATGTTAGCAGTGATATTGCCACTTGTATAATATGTATACGTGACAGTATTAGATGTTACTGGACGATATGTAAATGAATTGGCTATAATATTAATGGCACTTGCTGAAAACAAGGTTGCCGATGTGTCACTTGTAACAGTAGATATATAGCCAGCAAAATTATTAGTAATATTGCCAATAACTGTGCCTGGTTTTAATTGACTTAGAAAACTTGTTCCACTACCAGTAACTGTGGTAGTTCCTGCTGATACAGTAATAGTTCCTGATCCACTTGTATAATTTCCTAGTGCCATTATTGCCCTATCAATACATCTGATTCATGCGGTATCATGATATGGCGACACGCATCTAATACACTTAGATAACCAAGTGGCCTACCACCAACTATTACATTATGACTACCAATAACAATTGGATTAGGTGGATGAGGATGTCGTGGATCAAAACCTGGATGACCTGTCACGTAATCGCCAATACGACTCGCTGGTCTGCCATTAATTAATACTGAGGTATCGCCCATCATTGCTATTCCACCAGCAGTGTTACGACTTCCTAATTTGGTTGGAATAGGCATATGATCTCCTTTAAACAGTAGCTAATGTCAGACCTGTAGTTTTCTGCAGATACTGAGTAGCGATGTCACCTTCTGTTCTGCCAGAAAGCGCAACTGCTCTCTTATTTAACACTACAGGATCGGTAGGTGCAACGCTAAAGATAGCAGGTGCTAATCCAAAGCCACCGTTTGGGGTTGCAATCATTACAAGTGGTTTTAGTAAAGTATAGGTAGTAGCATTTTCTTCACTAACACGACTGATTATTTCTTCACCAGCAAAAGTTTTGAAGGTATACACGGTATTCTTATCAGTTTTAGAGATTAGCATTCTTTCTTTCCTGTAATTCGTTGAGTGACAATTTACTTAGTCCGCTATAACCGCCCTCTACTAAAAGTTTGTTA
>Ga0214199_1000044_pt1 | contig 31378 bp, 35 predicted proteins | sample TroBogEpilimnion_24_FD_153037 | JGI IMG/M metagenome (GOLD analysis project Ga0214199, IMG submission 153037) | Freshwater microbial communities from Trout Bog Lake, WI - 04OCT2008 epilimnion | ecosystem: Environmental > Aquatic > Freshwater > Lake > Epilimnion/Euphotic zone | place: Trout Bog...
GGGGGGGGGGGGTGTGATGGATAGCAACGACCCCGCCCTGGACTTTGGAGCGATCCCGACCTTTGCGTGGCTCCCCCTCGAGTCGCTGGTCATTGACGAACGCTATCAGCGGAAAATCTCCCAGGATGGCGAAAGTATGATCGCCCGCATCGCCCGCAATTTCAGCTGGTCGAAATTCTCGCCCCTGACCGTCACCGGCCCGGATGCCTCCGGCGATTATCCGGTGATCGACGGTCAACACCGGATGTGTGCCGCCCGACGCGTCTCCATAACCAAGCTTCCTTGCTGGATTGTTGAGGCGAAAGATCTCTCCCGGCAGGCCAACACCTTCGTGGCCGTGAACAAGGAGCGGATCTCCGTCTCTCCGATCTCGGTTTTCTGGGCGCAACTGGTGTCGAAAGATCCCAAGGCGGTCTGGGTAAAATCAATTTGCGACCAGGCCGGAATCCGGATCGGACGCCATAGCTGCGGCGATCAGCCGCCACTGACCATCATAGCGATCTCCGTCATTAACCGGCTGCACCCCCTGGGCGACGAACCGATCATCGCCGGTCTGAAAATGATCGCCGGGGCATGCCCGGACAGCCGATCCGCTTTCCGCGCGCCGGTGGTTGCCTCGGCCGTCCGGATCATGGCTCTTCTCCAACCGATCGACTGGACCCGCCTGGGCCGGGTCTTTGCGGACATGGATCCGCCCGACTGGATATCGAGAGCCAGGGCTTTCAAGCGTGAGTTCGGCGGCAGCATTGACCTGTCATTCTATTCGCTCATTGCGCGGGCCTACAACCGCAACCTCCGCTCCACCATGCCGCTTCCCGATTCACTGCCGCCCATTCCATTCAATAGCGGGTGGAAGACCAGAAACAAACCGCTTGAGGATTAAAACCGATGACGCCGTTTTCCCAATGCTTTCTTGAGGCTGATGTCGCGGCCATGGCGCTGGTGGCGGTGCTTGGCCGAACCGATCGCGCCCAGCGGATCCGCGAGAAGATCAAAGATCTGCGCTCGGCGGCCGGCCGCCTGCAGCTGGCCGAATTGGCCGCTCATCATGACCAGATCGATCCCCCGGACGCCGTCCGATTGGTAATCCAGGCGGCGTTGGCTGCCGGCATGGGGTGGCCCGACATCGCGGCGATTTTCAACAACACCGCCAGCGAAGCGCGGAGAGCGCAATGATGGCCGACAATTCAAAGATTGAATGGACGAATGCGACATGGAATCCGATTACCGGATGTTCTGTCGTCTCGGCAGGCTGTAAGAATTGCTACGCGATGAAGCTGGCAGGGACGCGGATGCGGCACCATCCCAGCCGGGCCGGCCTGACCGTAAAGACGAAGGAGGGGCCGGTCTGGAATGGTCAGGTGCGCCTTAATGAAGAATGGCTTAATCTGCCCCTGCGGTGGAAGAAACCTCGCCGGATTTTTGTTTGCGCCCATGGCGATCTGTTTCATGAGAACGTGCCGGATGAAGGGCTCGACTGGGTGTTCGCCGTCATGGCGCTGGCGCGGGCGGATGGCGTGATAAGCCATGGACACGCCCAAGAACACGGTGGCGTTGGCGTCAAAATGGACCTAACCGGCAAGAAAAATGCCGGACGGCTTCTGGATGGCGTCGAACACAATGGTTTTCCTCAGGAGTGGGTATGATGCCCACTCCCGACCCCCACCGCAAAGCCCTGATCGCGAAAATCCATATCGCCAAGGCCCAGCTCGGCCTGGACGAAGAGACCTATCGCGCCATGATCGAGCGGATCACCGGCTATCCCAGCACGAAGGATGCCGCCACAACGTCATTGATCAATGTGGTCAACGAACTGATCGGCAAGGGCTTCCGGGACACCTCCGGCTTTCGCCCCAGCAGCCGATCGGAGGTTCGCAAGATCCATGCGCAGTGGGGTGAACTGAAGCGGCGCGGCGCTCTCGACAGCCCGACCCGCAAGGCTCTGCGCGTCTTTTGCGCCAACCGGACCGGCGCGGCCGGGGCGGAGAAAGACCCGGAGCATCTGACCGTGGCCGAATGCCGGAAGGTGATCGAGGCGCTGAAGGCCTGGATTGAGCGGAAGTCGGCGCCATGAGCGACTCTTTTGATCTCCCGCCTTTTCTCGCCCAAATCGCCGCCATCGCCGGGACTGCCGCCGCCCTGAAGCTTGCCGCCGCCAAGGGTGGCACGGCGACGTATATCCCTCAGCCGGGATTTCTGACCCCTGAGCATTGGATTGTCGAGGCGGTCGGCTATGACGCCGCGGTCAAAATCGCCAAAGAATTGGGCGCCGGCAAGGTCGAGATTCCCCTTGGTCCCTGGGGGGGTAACAGAGGTAAGGTTTGGGCGGCGATTCAAAGGGCATTGAATGATGGAAAAAGCTTAGCCACAATCGCGCGTCTGGTCGGAGTCAATCAACGGACTATCCGGCGGCACAAGAACGGGTATAGCGGGCACCCGGGCGAAGACGAGCGCCAGCCTGATCTGTTCCGACGATAGCCATCTTCAGGCCGTGGGTGGGGCAAATGTCCGGGTTCTGAAAAATGCCCGGAGAACACATCCTTCGCGTCACTGATTTTTAATTCAGGTGACGCGCCGTGCCCGAACAAGACTCCATTCAAGGCTGGATCGATGGCCTTTCCGACGATGAGCTGATGGCTCTCACGCTTCTTGCCGAAGCGCGGGGTGAAGACACTGTCGGTCGCCAGATGGTGGCCAGCGTCATCGTGAACCGCCGCAAATTCTCGCTCGAATGGCGTGCGACGCACAATACCGAGTGTTGGTGGGGCGAGACGATCCGCGAGATCATCCTTAAGCCCTGGCAGTTTTCGTCCTGGAATGAAAACGATCCGAACCGGGCCAAGATGCCTGATTTCATTCACCACCCGCTCTATCCCGAGTGTCTGACGATCGCGACGGCGGCGATCAGCGGCAACGCTGAGGATTTCACGAAGGGCGCGGTCAATTACCTCAATCCGCAAACCGCGAGTCCGCAGAAATGGGCGACGCCCGACAAACTGACGGTCAGCCATCTCCACCACGATTTCTATCGGCTATAGGGGTCTTTCATGAAGGGTTATCGCACCATTGCCTTTTCGATCGCCGTCATCCTGCTGGGGTTGGCCGGAAAGCATGTCAAACCGGACCTGGTCAACGAATATCTGGATGTGATCTTTGCCGCCATCGGCCTGGGCTTCCTGGTATTGCGCCTGATCACCGATACACCGTTCGGCGCCAAGGTGGCTGCCGATCTGGGCACCACGCCGGCCGATCTCAAGCAGCTGCTCTCCCGGCTCGATCCCGACATGCCGCAAAATCTCTCCCAGGCTGTGACCGAGTTGCGTCAGTCGATCAGCCTCCTGGCCGCCCATGCGCCGGCCCAGTCCGTGGCGCTGGACAAGCTGGAGGGCCTGGTTTCGGCTCTCGGCGAGGTCGCGTTTGCCCCTGCCGAAACCGACGAGGTCAAGGTTGCCGCCGATCCGGATCCCTCCCCAACTCCGGTTCCGGTTCCGTCCCCGGCTCCAACCCCCGTTCAGTGAGGTCAAAATGAGATTCACGGTCCTCTGCAATTTCGCCGCTCTTTCTTTGGTTGCCGGCATGCTCGGCGCCTGCAGCACCAAGCCGGAAGATCTGGCCGCCGCGATCGCCGCCGACCCGGCCTCGGTCTCCGTCCATCAGGTGATCCAGGGGCCGATGTGGACGATCACCACGGACATTACACGCGTCAATTCGAGCAACACCGCATCCACGGCCAATGGCAATGGAACCGCGGTCAATGTTCCGACCGGCGCCACCGTCAATCCCGCGCCGCAGAAGCCGCAAGGCGGAACGACCTTGACGCCGGGTTCGCCCGCGTCCGCGCCCGGACAGTGATGAACGGTGATCGGAGTCGAGAGACATGAGCACCCCCTTTGACGCGGCGAAGCTCGGAAAAAGATGCGGCCGGTATCGGTTTAATACCGATCCCGACGCTATCGCCGACTCCCTTCGCGAGATGGCGGACGAGATCGAGGCGGGAAATATTCATGTGCTGAAACTCCATAGCGCCCAGTCCATCGCCGACTGTGATTTCTCAGCGAGATCAGTGGTCATTCGCTACATTTCAAAAGAAGAAGAGTCATGATCAATCTGCAGTTTTGCGGCTTCGACAGCATCCTCGCCCGGGGCATCTCGCGCTTTACCGACCCATCCGGTACCGGCATCGGTCATGTCGATGCAGTCATGCCTGACGGCTCACTGCTCGGCGCCCAGCATGAAGACGGGCTGGGCGGCATGCCATCGGGCGTCCAGATCCGCCCGGCCGATTATGGCGACAGCTGCGGAATGACGAACAGGCGTCGCGTCGCGCTTCCCGCCGGTGACGATATGACGGCCGCATTTTACGCCTTCCTCCGTGGCCAGATCGGCAAGCCCTACAATACCGCCGCGATTGTCGCGTTCATCACCGGGACCAATGCCCAGACGGAGGGTGGCTGGTTTTGCAGTCAGCTGCAGCGGGTGGCGCTGGAGACCTGCCAATTTTTCGTTCCCCTGTGGATGCCCGCGAACAAAGACACCCCTGCCGATCTTTTGCAGGTCTGTTCGGCCTTCGCGCCGGTGCTGATCGATTGATGGGTGATGACTGACGTTATCGACCTCGCCTGCGAGCGAGAGGAACAGTTTCGAGATGACGCGCTTGACGCTTTTCATGCGCATCAAAGGCCAAGCGGTGAAAGCGCCGCCAATTGCAAGTCCTGTGGCGATCCCATTCCCGAGGAGCGCCGCCGGGCCGTGACGACAAACCACTGCGTTGACTGCGCCGGTCAAATGGAGAGAGCACGATGATTGCCACAAATGACTGGCCTGGATGGGTTGAACTGATTTTCCGGTGTCTCGCCGCGATCGGCGGTCTCGCCGGCCTGGTCGGCGGCCTCGCCATGGCCCTTGCGCACCGCACGTTCGCGACCAAGGACGAGGTCCTGCGGAACTTCAGGGATCACGAAGAACAGCATGAGGAGATCGGGCGGCGGCTCGGTACCGGCTCGGCGGAGTTCGCTACGATCAAGGCCGATATCGCGCACCTCCCCAACAACACCGATATCGCCGCGATGATGAGGAGGATCGGTGCCGTGGAGGGTTCGGTACGGGCACTGGAGGCCACGCTCAAGGGGATCGAAGAGGTCCTGAAGAGGGTCGAGCGTCCCTTGAATCTCCTGGTTGAGCATCATTTAAGGAGGAATGGAGATTGACCACCTTTCGTGATGACTGGAACGCCTCGCGTCGGCTGTTCCTCCTGCGCCTTCTTGTCGAGGTGCGCCAGGCCAATGAGAGCGTGCTGTACAAATCGGCCGCGAAGGGAGGCTTTTCCAGCGACACCCGCAACGACATCCGGGAGGACCTCGACCATCTTTGCAAGACGGGCTGCGCCAAACAGGAGTTTCTCAACGACGTACTGAGGGTGATCAGCATTACCGAACGCGGCGAGGATGCGGCCTATGGACGCATCGCGGTTGCCGGCGTCGAACAAACCCCGTGGGATCGCTGATCAATGTCAAGGCCGTCCAAAATCGATCGCCTGCCACCGGAAATCCGGGAAGAAATCGGATCGCTCCGCGAGCGCGGTTACACCATTGATGAGATCCTCGGGCATCTGCGCGCCTTCGAGATCGCGCCGCAAGATCGGCCCTCGCGCTCGGGATTGCATCGGCATATTCAAGGTCTCGACAAGATATCGGAACGCCTGATGCGCAGCCGGTCGGTTGCCGAGGCCCTTGTCCGCAAGCATGGCGATGCTCCGGAAGGCCGCCAGGCGCGCCTTAATATCGAGATCATGCATTCGATCGTCATGGATCTGCTGATGGCCGCCGGCGATCAGGACGGCGAGGCTGCCGAGTCGGGCGCCGTCACCTTCGATCCTCAACAGGTGAGCTTGCTGGGGAGAACGCTGCGCGACCTGTCGTCGGCATCAAAAACCGATGCCGACCTTATCACCAAGCTTCGCGAGGAACAGCGCAAGCTGGCTGAGGCGGAGATGAAAAAGAGGGTCGATGTCGCCATGGTCGCGGTCGGCAAGGAAAAGGGTCTGAGCGCCGACACCATCGACATGATCAAAAGTCAAATGTTGGGAATTCGGGGCGGGTGATGGGAAATCCCGTCTCAAGGGAGGAATGGGAGAGGCTGCGCGCGGATGCGCGCTTTGTCTTGCCTGACCATCTGACCGGGGCACGTCTGCCCGACGTACTTCTTCCCTATCAGCAGGATCTGCTGGCCACCACGGCGGCGTCCAGGGTAACCGTCGTCGAGAAGTCGCGCCGCACCGGCTATACCTGGGGCGTCGGCTCTGACGCCGTTCTGACCTCGGCCGGTTCCCGATCGGCTGGCGGCATGGACACTCTCTATATCGGCTATAATCTCGACATGGCGCGCGAGTTCATCGACGTTTGCGCCATGTGGGCCAGATCGTTCAACCAGGCGGCCGACCAGGTGGCTGAATTTGTTTTCAAGGACAAGGAGGATGAGGGTAAAGAGCGGGATATTCAGGCTTTCCGCATTCGCTTCGCCTCGGGTTTTGAAATCGTCGCACTTTCATCGCGGCCTCGATCGCTGCGCGGCCGCCAGGGCTATGTGATCATCGACGAAGCTGCGTTTCATGACGATCTGTCCGGTCTGATGAAGGCGGCGCTCGCTCTGTTGATGTGGGGCGGCAAGGTCCTGGTGATCTCAACGCATGACGGTGATTCCAACCCCTTCAATGAAATTGTCGAGAACATCAAAAAGGGGCGCGTGCCCTACATCCTTATTACGCTTGATTTCGACCAGGCGCTGAAAGATGGGCTCTATCAGCGGATCTGCCTGGTCACCGGCCAGAAATGGTCGCCGGCGGCCGAGGCGGCGTGGCGAGAGGAGATTATTTCCTTTTATGGCGACGCGGCCGATGAGGAATTGTTTGTCATTCCCTCCAATGGCTCCGGAACCTATCTGCCGTCCCTGCTCATCGAGCGGGCGCAAAAGCCCGGCATTCCCGTGGTGCGATGGGAATGCAACAACGACTTCGTCCATCTCTCGGATCATGTTCGCGAGGCGGAGGCCCTGGCCTTTTGCCGAGAGAAGCTCGACCCTGTTCTTGATCTGATGGATCGGGGCCTCAAAAGCCATTTCGGCGAAGACTTCGCGATGTCGGGCGATTTGACGGTGATCATACCGATCCAGATCCAGCAAGACATGAGCCGCCGCCCGCCCTTCGTGCTGGAGCTGCGCAACACGCCTTATGCCCAGCAGCGCCAAATCCTTTGGTATATTGTCGATCGGCTTCCGAATTTCCAGATGGGTGCGATGGATGCGACCGGCAATGGCGCGCCGCTGGCCCAGGAGACGGCAACCCGTTACGGGATGAGCAACGTCATTGAGGTCAAGATCAACGAGGCCTGGTACCGGGATGCGGCACCAAAATATAAAGCCGCCTTCGAAGACGGTTTGTTCACCCTTCCGCGCGACATCGACATCTACAACGATCATCGTCTGATCAAGATTGTGCGGGGCGTGCCCCAGATCGACCGTGCGCCACAGGTGCATGGCCGGGGCGAAGATGCCGGCAAGGGCGGCAAGAAGAAGCGTCACGGCGATTCGGCGATCGCCGGAATGTTGGCGCATTACGCCACGCTGCAATCCCGCGACGACGGGATTATCGAGTTTTACCGCCGCCAGGTCGCGGCATCAAAAGGGGAGCGCACATGACCACCCGTCTTATGCCGCCGGCAACCGGCGCAACCACTATCACCGTCCATGGCCGAACCTACAGCTGTGCTGTGGGAAACACCGTCGACGTTCCGGATCAGGACGCCATTGTCATGACCGCCAACGGCTGGAACGCCGTCGCCGGCGGCGGCGCCGTCGGAACCACGGCGCAACGCCCGGCTGTTCCGCGCCCTGGCGTCGAATATCACGATACAAGCCTGGGGAAGACCATCATTTTCGATGGGAAAGTCTGGCGTGATCCCGCCAATGGAAGCAGCGTTTAAGGGGGTATTATGGTCGGGTTAATCGAGCGCTTCGCCCTCGCGGCGCGCTACGCCATTACAGGCGATGCGTCGGCGGCCGCGCAATGGTTTGGTCCACACCAGCCACTTGACCCGACCGCCCCCCCCGCCGTCGAGGGAAGGCGTTTTGATTTCCGGGCGGGCATCAATCTCGCCTACCGGCCGGGCGATGACGAAGGCATCGACTTCGCGCAGCTTCGCGCCCTTGCCGACAACTTCGGATTGGTGCGCCTGGTGGTCGAAACGCGCAAGGACCAGTTGGCATGGCGGGAATGGGAAATCCGTCCCCGCAAGGGCTGCGCGACACGGCCCGACGATCCAGCCATCACGGCAATCACCAGCTTTCTCGAAACCCCCGACATGGAGCATGACTGGGAGACCTGGTTGCGCGCCCTGGTGGAGGACATGCTGGTTATCGACGCCGCGACGATCTTCCCCAGGCGGACCGGCAATGGCGAGCTTTACAGCCTCGATCTTATTGACGGGGCCACCATCGGCCGCGTCATTGACCCCTGGGGGCGCACGCCGACACCGCCCGCCGCGGCTTATCAGCAGGTCCTCCATGGTCTCCCGGCGGTCGATTACGACGCCAAAAGCCTGCTTTATCTTCCGAGGAATTACCGGACCAACCGGATCTATGGTTTCAGTCCGGTCGAACAGATCCTGGTGATGATCAACATCGCGATGCGTCGCGAAATGCACAAACTGGAATATTACACCAGCGGTACCGTTCCGGATGCCCTGGCCGGGGTTCCCATGACCTGGAATCCGGATCAGATCGCCGACTTCCAGGAATATTTCGACACTCTTCTGAGCGACAATTTGGCTCAGCGGCGGAAAATTCGCTTCGTGCCGGAAACGATCGCCAAAGCGTTTGTCGAGACCAAGGGGGCCGTGCTCAAGGACGATTTTGACGAATGGATTGCCCGTTTCGTCTGTTACGCCTTTAGCGTGTCCTCTCAATGGGCGGTCAAGATGATGAACCGTTCGACCGCCGAGAGCGCGGCGCAGCAGGCAACCGAGGAGGGCTTGGCTCCGCTGCAGGGATGGGTGCGCAACGTCATGACCCGCACGCTGCGCGATGCATTTCTCCGGCCCGATCTTGAATTTTGCTGGAAGGAAGATCAGGCCGTTGATCCGGCCGAACAGTCGGAAATTGACGACAGGGACTTGAGAAATGCAAGCCGCACTCTCAACCAGGTGCGCGCATCTCGCGGCGATGACCCCGTGCAAGGCGGCGATGAGCCCTTGATATATACGGCGGTCGGCGCGGTTCCATTGAAGGATGTGCTCAATCCACCGGCTCCCACGCCAGCCACCCCGGCGGTTGCGGGACCAGATCCGTCGCCCGACGGCGATGATGATGGCCGTGGTGGCGGAAAAGGACCGGGCGGAGGCGGCCGGTCTTCCGGAGGTTCCGACAACATGAGCAAGGCCGCCGAAGGTGAGTCTCCCGAACAAAGCCTTGAGATGGCATGGGCGGATTATCTGGGAGGGCAGGCCGGCCAGGCGAATGGTTTTTTTTTGACCTTGGCGGCGCGAGGGGAAGACCCCAACAAAGCGGCAATCTCCGCTGCCGCTGATCCCTCCGCTCTGGCCGAGGCGGCGATCGACGCGGCGGCCACCGCGATCGAGCGCCGCCAGCTGGTGGAGCGCACCGCCCGGATTCTTCTTTCCAGCGCGACGGACGCGATTAACGAGGGATTGGGGGCGCTGGAATCCACCCTCGGCAATGGCGGCGCCGAAGCCGGCATCGTCATGGGGCCGGCCGAGGTCGCCGACATTACCAACCTTGCCCATCCCGAGGCGGTCGAATATGCCGAGACGCGTGCCGCCCAGTTGGTGTCGCGGATCGATGAAACGACCCGCAATCAGCTCAGAACCCTCATCGCCAACGCTCAGAAAGAGGGGTGGAGCGCCGATCGCCTGGCCGGCGCGGTTCACGATATGGGCGGCTTCGGCCCGGTCCGGGCGGAGATGATCGCCAGGACGGAGCTGGCCGCCTCCTCGATCCGCGGCAATCTCGCAGCTTGGACCGCTGCCGCCAATCGGCTGGGTCTGGGCATCAGGAAGCGCGTGATTTTAGGGATCAACGAACAGCACTGCGCGGCCTGCGAGGACGCTGTCAGAGAGGGTGCAATCCCTCTTTCCGATAGTTGGGGTGTTGGTTTCGCGCCCCCGTTCCATCCTCGCTGCGGGTGCGATCTGGTACCTGAAGTTATAAGGGACGAGGAGGGACGCCTCGAGTCGAGGAATTTCCCACCACGCGAACGGCATGGAGAACGACCATAAGGAGAGAAAAAAGCAAGAATGACCGATGACGCGTTCGCAAACACCGCCCCCTCGTCTACCCGGCGACATCAAAATACCGCTATTTCCGCCTGGGACCCGTTTAGAATCGAATTTAAAACGAGTCCCGGCATCGAGATGACCCAGAGGGGTAAACTCGCTTCCACGGGCTAAAAATCGGCTCCTTGGAATCGGTGTATCATGCTTCGCTTGCGGCGGCGCCGTCGCCGTGGCACCCTGACCACCTCCCATCCCATCCGAAAGACCAATGGTCAGGACATCTGTCCGGGTTCTTTGGTCTTTTGACTCCCCTTATTTTCCGGATCTCACGCGGTCATGCGCCGCAGTTGGTCCCAGGACAAATAGGGCGGTCACAATCCATGCTGTTCATTCCCCTGCGCAAAGTCGACTCAGGACGCCGTATCGTGATCGCCCGTCTGGACGAGACTCCCGATCGCGCCGGCATGGTGCTGGATTACGAATCCAGCAAACCGGCCTTCCAGGCATGGTCGGAAAACATGCGCAAGGCTACCTCCGGCCTGTCCCTCGGCAATGTGCGCGAAATGCACGGACTGCGGGCGGTAGGCCGGGTGACCCGCATGGATTTTCTCGATGCCGAGAAGGCCATTGAATTCGAGATCGAGGTCATCGACGACGATGCGATGCTCAAGATCGAAACGGGCATCCTGACCGGTGTTTCGCAGGGCGGCAAATATGGCAGGCGCTGGCATGACGGAATGTTCAAGCGCTACACCGCCGGCGCGGTGCATGAGCTTTCCCTGGTGGATTATCCCTGTATTCCCGACGCGACCTTCTCGATGATCAAGGCTGGCGGCGCTGAGGAATCAATCAGTCTGGTCGGCAGCGATGATGGTCGGATCCGTTATGTCGCCGATCTGCTGGTCGACAGCGAAGACCTGACCGAATATCGCGACATCCTCCTGGCGCAGCCTTCAGTGATGCTCAAAGCGCTTTTTCCCAAGGACGGTCCCGAAGGGATGCAGACGCGGGATTTCGATCCGGCCGAGCGCGATCAACATGCCCAGAAGGGCGACGCGCTGCAAGACGGCTCGTTTCCGATCGTTGAGGCGTCCGACGTGGCCCATGCGGTTCGGGCTATGGGCCTGTCCCAGGAAGCCGACATGGTCAAGGTCCATATCATCGCTCGCGCCGAAGCGCTGGGCGCGACCGATCAGCTTCCTGCCGGTTGGATCGCGGCGGCCGCCACAACCACGGAAGAAGCCGCCGGGGCGCCCCCCAGCGCCGAGGATATGGCCAAGGCCTCGCTTGCCGAGGATATGGCCAAGGCCGGCGCCCGGAACAGTTCCGCCGACCTCTCCCACATTCAGGCCATTCATGACCACGCCCGTGAGCTTGGCGCCGTTTGCGGAGACGAGGACGCCGGCGGAACGACGATGGTTAAACTTGCCGGTGAGCTGCACACTTACAAACACCAGCTCGGCAGCCTTCGGGCCGAAAACACGGCGTTGACGAAGAGGCTAGCCGAGCTTGAGCGAACTCCGCTTCCTGGCGGTCCTGTCCGCACCAATGTGGCGATCCACAAGAGTCAGGACGGGCACACGGGCGCCAGTCTGAAAGAAAAAGCGGCCGCCGATTTAGCTGCCATTAACGCGATGCCGGACGGCCAGGAAAAGACGGTCGCCCTGGTCCGCCACACCATGAAATTTCAGTGAGGAGTTCTTTGATGCGTAATATTTCCGGTGTTACCAACGATACCCTGGACATGCTGATGCGTCCGGGCGCCAGCACTGAGGACATGATTAAAGCCTGGTTTGCCCCGACGGGCGCAACCACGGGCATCCAGAACTATTCCCTGATCAAGCCGGCCCTCAGCCTGTTCCCGGTGGTAACGCCGATTGTGAACGGTCTGTCCTTCGATGACGCCGGCGGCGGCATTCAAAGCAATTGGCACGCGATCACCGGCGTCAATACCACCGGCATCTCTCCCGGCCTTTCCGAAGGCAATCGCGGCGCCGCCATCACCACGGCCACCGCCGATTATTTCGCCAGCTTCAAGACATTCGGCCATGATGACTACGTGACCGACGAGGCACGCGACGCCGCAACCGATTATATGGACTTGCTGGCCCGCGCCCAGTCCAACCTGCTCTTCACCTCGCGGATCAGCCTTGAGCGTGTCTGCCTGGGCGGCCTTGGCACCTATTCGCTGCCGGCGCCGACGGCTCCGACGCTCGCCACGGCGACGACGGGCGGGGCGCTCCCGGCCGCTACCACCTATTCGGTAATCTGCGCGGCTCTGACCAGCAACGGGTACCGCAACGGGTCGGTTGTCAATGGCGTCCCCGGTCAGGTCAGCCGCACCAACATGGATGGATCCGTCGATGCCTATGGCGGCGGTACCGGCCCGCGGTCGGCCAACACCACGATCCTTACCGGCGCCGGCGGCGCCAACTCAATCACCGCCTCGACGCCGCCGATCGCCGGTGCGGTTGCCTATGCGTGGTTCTGGGGCGCGGCCGGCGCAGAACTGCTCGGCGCGATTACAACGATCAATTCCGTGGCAATCACCGCGGTGGCAGGGGGAACTCAAACGGCCGTCTCGTTGGGCGCCGCCGCCACCGACTATTCCAAGAACGCGCTGGAATGCGACGGGCTCATCTCCATCAACAGCAAGGCTGGAATGGGCACATATACCATGCAGCAGGCGACCGGCGTGGCCGGAGTCGGCACGCCGCTGACCGCCGATGGCGTCGGCGGTGTCGCCGAACTCGACACCGCCATGAAATGGATGTGGGACAATCTCCGCATTGGCCCGAGCCGAATTTTCATGAGCAGTCAGGAGCAGCTCAATATCACCAAGAAGGTTCTCCAGTCCCCCGGCGGCAGCGGCGCTCAGCGCTTTATGATCCAGGCCAACCAGGGTTCGGTTATCGGCGGTGATCTCGTGGTGGGCTATCTCAACAAATTCGGCAACAACTATGCCGGCGTTGCCGGACAGTCGGCCAAGTTCGTCCCCTTCGTCATTCATCCGGATCTGGCTCCGGGAACGATCATCCTCGACACCGAGGAACTGCCCTATCCGCTGAACGATACGCCGAACGTCAAGCGCTTCCTCGCCCAGGAAAACTGGCATGCGACGCTCTGGCCCCGTGTCCGTCGCCGCTATGAATACGGCGTCTACCTGCGCGGCGTGTTCCAGCACTTCTTCCCGGCCTCCACGGTCGTGATCTCGAACATCGCCAACGGCTGACAGCCATTCCTGACAGGAGGATGACTTGACGAAAGAAATGCGTTCCCTGACCGGCCACACGTCGGTCCATCATGACCAAAAGCTGTACCACCCAAACAAGGAGGGAGTGTTCCTGGTTGAGGACGGGCATGTCGACGCGCTCAAATCGCACGGGCTGCTTCTTGTGGACGAGGCCGACCTGGTCGCCCAGGCCGAACTGACAAAACGCCGGACCGATGATCTTGAGGGCGAAAATGCGCGGCTCAAGGCTCAGTTGGCGGAAAGCGCCCTTGCCAAGGAAAATGAAGAGCTTCGCGCCCAGCTCGCCGCCCTGCAGACCCCGGATCCGGCGGCCGGCGAAGGCAAGAAGAAGGCCGCGAAAGCCGACGGGACGGAGGGCTGAATGCTGCTCAATGTCCCTCCCGGCATTACCCAGGTTGTTGACGACGCCGGCAATGCGCTGACCGTCGTCGGCGGTCAGGTGCATGTCGAGCCCCATCTGGTCGCAGGTCTTCTGGCCCAGGGTTTTACGGTCGCCGCGACCGATGCCACCACCGCTGATTCGCCGGAATTTACCGGCGATACACAGCTTCCGTCGGAGTAAGCGGAATGCCGGCCGGCGATCTCACCACCCTGGCGAATGTCGAAGGGTTTCTCAAGCTGCAGGCGGGCAATGCCGACGAGGCGTTGCTCTCCCGCTTGATCACGGCCTCTTCGATCTTCGCGCAGAGTTGGTGTAATCGCCAGTTCGCCAGCCAGTCCTTCTCCGAGACGCGGGACGGCACCGGATCAAATCGAATGGTTTTTGGCAACCCGCCGGTGAGCGCGGTGACGTCGGTTGTGATTGATGGCTGGTCTATTCCGATCGGCGATGCCGTCTCGGCGCCGGGTTATTATTTCACGCCGAGGCGGCTGATGCTCAACGGCTATCGGTTTTCGGTCGGACTGGGCAATGTCGAGCTGTCCTATGAGGGCGGTTTCGCCGCAATTCCTGACGATATCGAGCAGGCCGTGATTGAGATTGTCGTGCATGCTTACAAGGAGCGGGATCGCATCGGGCACTCCTCCCAGGCGATGGCCGGCGAGACCACGTCCTACATCGTCAGGGACATGCCGCCGCGCGCGGAGTCGATCCTGCGAAATTACAAACGCGTGGTGCCGATATGAGCGGCATCGGCATTGAGCAGATTGGACTCGAGTCCGTCACCATTCAGCTTCGATCGATGCCCGATCGGGTGCGCCAGGCGCTGGAACGCGCAGTGGAAACGGAGGCGCTCAATCTCGTCCGTATCGTCAAAGAGGATAAACTGTCCGGCCAGGTTCTGGGTCAGCGGACCCACCGCCTTCGGGATTCGGTCCATATGCTCGCCCTTGAGTCCGACGCGGACACGGTCGAGGCGGCGGTTGGCGTCAACCTGAAAGACGCCAAATACGCAGCTTTCTGGGAGTATGGGTTTACCGGCATCGAGCAGGTGCGCGAACACACCCGGAAAATAACCCAGGCATTCGGCCGCCCGATTGATGAGCGCACCATTCTGGTCCGCGCCCATGCGAGGCATGTCGATCAGCCGCCGCGATCCTATCTGCGCTCAACGCTTGGTGAGGAGGCGGACGGGATCCGGGCGCGCCTGCGGGCCGCCGTCGACCGCGCCGCCGCCGGAGGCGCCGCATGATCCGCGAGACCTACTATTCCGCATTGTTCGCGGTGCTGCAGACCCTCCAGGGGTCGGCTTTCTCACTGGTGTCGCGCAAACTCCTTCTTATCGGCAACATGAACAGCACCGATTTCCCGGCGCTTTTCATGGTGGTTCACAACCAGGTTACCGCCGCCGGCCCGATCGGCCTGCCCGGCAAGCGCACGCTCGGCGCCCAACTGTTCATCTATGTCTCCAATCCGGATGCCACGGTGAGCGCGGATCCGCTGCTCAACACACTGATTGATGTGGTCGAGGCCGCTCTCGCGCCGTCGCCGATGAGCGGAACCCAGACACTGGGCGGCATCGCGCAGCATTGCTGGATTGACGGGGTGACCGAAGTGTTCTCCGGCTCGAACAGTCAAAGTGCCGCCGCCATCATTCCCGTCAAAATCCTGGTCCCCTGAAAGGAACCACAATGGACGAAGCAGCTTCGCCTTCCGGCAACCCCATACCACCCCCAGAGAGCGAGCCGACCATGTCGGCCGCCGGCGAGGCTTCAGCGACCTCGCCGGCGCCTTCGGGGTCGGTCGGAATTTCCGATGAGGTTGAAGATCCGATCGACGCGCTGGATGCCTGGTTTCATCAGCACATTCACGACTCGGTCTACAGCCGCAACACCTTGGTCTACAACCGCATTGTTTCCGCCTATTCGGTCATCAGGGCGGAGTTGATCGCTCTGGCGTAATTCGAGCAACGGAGTTTCTCATGGCACTCGCAGTTTTCGGTCCCGGTTCGCTTTATGTCACGCGAAACGACATTCCAAATCAGACGCCGATCAACGTCGGATATTGCAACGAGTTCTCGTATGACGAGTCGGCGGAATCAAAGGCGCTTTATGGCTCATTGCAATACGCGCTCGCCGAAGCGCGCGGAACCATCAAGGCGACGGGCAAGATCAAGGCGGCCAAGTTGTCCGGCATTGCACTTAATGCCGTGTTTCATGGCCAGTCCTTCGCGGCCGGCTCCCTTGTTATGAGCCAAACGGAACTTGGCACGCTGCTGACGAACGCTGTGACCGTCGCCAACGCGGCGCATTTCGACACCGATCTCGGGATCATCTACGCCTCCGGCGCGTCGGCGGGGCTGCCTTTCCAGAAAATGCCCCCGGCGACCCCCCAGGCAACGCTGACCGTTGGGCAGTACACTGTCGCCGCCGGCGTTTATACCTTTTCGACAGCCGATCAAACCGCCCAGGCGGCTGCCGGCGCAACCCCGCTCGTCGGGATTACCTATGTCTTCACATCGACAGCCGGGCAGTCTTTGACGGTGATGAACACGCCGATCGGCACCACGCCGACCTTCCAGATCGATTACGCCACCACCGATAATGGGCAGGCTTACTACGGCCGCTTCTTTGCCTGCGTATCGACCAAGCTCTCGAAGGCATTCAAGCTTTCTGATTTCATGATGCCTGAGATCGATTTCGGCTTCTTCGCCAACGCGGCCGGCCAGGTCTACAAGGCCGGTTATTCCGAGGTGTCGTGATGAAGAAGACTCAGATCACGATCACGCTGGGCGGTGTCGATTATAAGGTCCACCAATTCTGTGTCCGGCAATATCGCGAATTTGATATGAGCGCAGCCCGCTACGCGCAGGCCTCCAAATCGGATGATGCCGAGGCGCGGGCGGCGGCGTACTGGGATCGCGTGGGAGAGGTGGTCGCAATTGCCCTTTCGCCGGATTATCCGGAACTGTCGCCGGATGTCCCCAAAAGAATCGTTGCCGATGATGCTCGGGTGGCGATGGGTGAGATCTTCAATTTCCTCGGACTTGTGCCGGTGGGGGAGCCGGTGGCGGCGGCGTCGACTGGGTCTTTGTCTACGGACGCTTAGCCGCCGGCTGCGGGTACACGCCGTCGCAGATCGACAAGATGTCGCTGCCTCAGGTCCTTGAGCAGTTCGATTATTGGGAGTCCCAGCCACCGGTCCACGAACTGGTGGCTGCCTATCTCGGATATGAGCGCCCGAAGACGGTAGAACAGCAATGGGCGGAAGGCGCGATGGGTCCGGCGGAGTTCGCGGCCCATTTCAAACAGACCGGCGGAAAATTGGATAAGTCATGAATGATGATGCGGTCCAAATCAAGATAACGGCAAACTCCGCCGATCTTACCGCTCAGATCGCCAAGGCTGAAGACGCGTTAAAGCGCCTGTCAACCTCCGTTCAGGGCACCACCTCGGGCCTGGCGCCCCTCAACAACGCAACCGCCGAATTCATTCGTCAATATGACCGTGCGGCGGCGACGCTCGATCGGTCGCGCGCCGCCTTCAGCCACGTCACGGACGCACTGGCAGCCAATGAGATGTCGGGTTCCCAGGCCGCCCGGGTGATGGGTCTCATTGCCAGCGAGGCCGATCGCGCGGGGGGGGCTCAGGCCAAGCTTGGACATGGAACGGCTGGAACGACCCGGGAATTTATCGTTCTTGGGCATGAGGTTGTCAGCGGAAATTTTAGCCGCATTCCCGGCTCCCTGATGGTCCTGGCCGAGCGTTCCGGCAATTTGTCGGGAATCATGGGCGCGCTCGGATCGACCACCGGCATGCTGGCGATCGGATTCGCCGCCATTGCCGCCGTGTTGTTCGAAGTCGCCAGTTCGTCCGTGCAGGCCAACGAGGCGCTCAACAACATCCAGTTGACCATGGCCGCCATGGGACGTGGCGCCAGTTACAGCAAAACGTCGATCCAGCAAATGGTTGTGTCCCTGCATGAGGTGACGGGCGCGTCCAGATCCGATCTACGCGAAATGTATGATGGCGTTATGTCGATTCCCCGCGCCGCCCAGACGACGCGCGACAGTCTGGTCCGGTTGGGGCCGGCCTTTGCCGTTGTCACCAAAAAAGACAACAAGGAGGCCGTGGAAGAGCTTTCGAAGTCGTTCTCATCCTTCGGCGGCCTGGAAAAGCTTGCGGATCAGTTCACGCTTTTCGGAGTCAGCGAAACAGCCGCGTTCAACGACGCAAAGAAGCTGAATGACATCTGGAAAGCCCAAGACGTCGCCCTTGCCGCATTGAACCGGCGTTTGCTGGGCACACAGGACGCCTACACCAAGGCGTCTCAGCAATCGGATGCGTTCCAGCGCTTCATGGCTGGCGGTGAGATCCGTCAGGCCAAGGGGCGTGGCCAAGGGTCTGTCGCGGTTCACCCCCAGACTGGCGAAGGTCCCAGCCAGGACGATCTGAAGGCTATCGACGCCCAGTCCAAAATCGCGGCGGACACCCAACAGAATGTCGACAAACTGACCGCGTCCTGGCATGGCGCCAAGTCCGATCTGGATGCAACGATCGCGCAGATGTGGGCCGATGCCGTCGCCAAATACAAGCTCGGCGGCGATACATTGCTGGCCCTCCAGCGCCAGCAACAATCCGCGATGCATACCGCGCAAGACGCGGCCAGTCATGAATCTGTCCAGCTCGCAGCCGCCGCCCTTGCTGAAAAAACCGCTAAAAGCAATCTCAGCCGCTCCCAGGAGCTATCCGCGCAGATTTCGTCCGACAAGGAGCTGCTGGCGAGCACCAAGCTGACCTATGAAGATCGTCAGCAGGTCGCGCATGATTTGATGATGGCGGAAGGCAACCTGGTCAAGGAAGGTCAGCGGGTCAAGATGCAGGCCCTCCAGGAGGGGCTTATCCTCGCCAGGGCCGGGAGTCAGGAGCGGATCGCCGCAGCCGAGAAAGAGCTGCAGTTTGTAACCGCTACCTATGGCAAGGAATCGGCGGAATACAAGGCTGCCCTCAAGGAAAAGCAGTCGGCCCAGCGAGAATTTGCCCAACAGCAGGAAGAAATATCGCGGATCCGCCTCGATTCTGAAAACGAGGTCAGCCGGATTGACCTGCAATCCTACAAAGACCAACTGGACGCCAAGGTTGCCGCCGGTCAGATGTCGGCCGCGAGACGGTTGCAGATCGAACAGGATCTTACCCAGCAGATGGCGCAACAGGAAATGGAGCGCCTGCAAAATGCGATCGCCGCCGAGCAGGAAGGCGGCGCGGCCTATGAAAAGCTTTATGGTCAAATTCAGGTGTTGGTTGCCAGGACCGGCCAGGAACTGAGCAAGCTGGACGCCCAGATCGCCGAGGGGCTGAAAAAGTCGGCGGATAAAGACGACGGGCAGTTCGACAAGCTCTTCCAGCCCATGGGCCGCGCTTTCGATCAGATGGTCTCCGGCGTGATGATGGGGACCCAGTCCATTCAGCAGGCGATGGCCAGGGCCGGAATGAACATGGCCACCGCGTTCGCGGCCGATATCCTGAAAATGATTGCCCAGGAAGCGGCTTTCGAGGTGTTCCATGCGCTCGCCTGGAACAAAATGGCGACAGCCGTACAGGCCGACAGCAGCAAGTCGGCCATGTCCTTCATTTTTGGCAAGACTGAGGAAACCGCCGCCGTCACGGGGGCAACGGCGGCGCAGACCGCCGCGGTTACCACGGGAGCCGCTACACAGGCCGCCGCCGTCACCGCCGGTCAAACTGCCCAGTCGGCCGCCGAGAGCACCGGCATTCTGAAACATGCCGGATCGGCCGCCGCCGCCGTCTATGACGATGTCGCTCAGATCCCCTACGTCGGGTGGATGCTCGCGCCACCGGCCGCCGCCGCGGCTTTCGCCGCCGTCGCGGCCTTTTCGGCGGAAGGAGGCATGGGCAACGTGCCCTATGACAACGCGCCATTCTATTTGCACAAGCGCGAAATGGTGCTCCCGGCCTCGATCGCGTCGCCGCTGCGGACCGCCATCCAGAGCGGGTCATTCAGCGGTTCATCGTCGTCAGTTTCATCCATTTCCGGCGGTAATCACACCATCAATGTCAGCATTTCCGGCGGGGGCAACATGACCGCCGCTCAATTGCTGCAAAATGGACGGGCCGTCGCGCTGTCTATCTCGAACGAACTTCGGAACCTGAATGCCGACCTGATCAGCGGTCTGCGGAGGGCTGTCGGATGACACAACCCTTCCCGACGCTGGCAGGCCAGGACATTTCCATCACCCGGACATCCGAGTTCAAGACGCGGAAACCGGTCGCGATCAGCGGAAAGGAAACCGCGATCGCCGACTGGAAATACCCGCGCTATACCTGGGAACTCAAAGTCAACCTGCTCCGCCAAGGCTTTTTCCTCGGCGCGACCTGGCTGGAATTCCAGGAGCTGATGGGGTTCTATAATGCCCGGAATGGCGGTTTTGATACATTCCTGTATCAGGATCCGGATGATTATCAGGTCAACGGACAGGGGATCGGGATTGGAGACGGCACGCCCCGCTTCTTTCAGCTGGTAAAGAGTTTCGGTGGTTTTGTCGAGCCGCTGCTGGCCGTAACGGCCGTCGACATCTATTTCAATGGCACCGCGATTTCGACGGGTGGAACAAATTACGGCGGCACCAATTATGAGTGGGCATGGATGGGTTATGACGGCCTCCAATATCCCGGAGGCGGCGTGCTGCCGATCGGCTGGTCGTCAACGCCAGGTCAAATCTGGTTTTCACCGTCGGTTCCCGCCGGCGTCGTTATCACCGCCGACCTTACCTACAGCTATCCCTGCCGATTTGTCGAGGATCAGTGCCAGTTTGAGCGATTCACGCAGGGCGTCTACGCCGTAAAAAAACTCACCTTCATGTCGGTGAAATAGCATGAAGCTCTGGTCATTCATTTTCACCAGCCAGACCCACACTCTCCAGAGTGCGAGAGTTGCCGCCCCAAACCAAAGCGAGGCCTGTGCTCAAATACAGAGCCTGCTGCCGGACGCCCCCCTGACATTCGGTCCCCGCCCGGCAAGCGAAATCATTCTGAGCTGGATGGGCGAGATCGATGTGCCGAAGGCCCATATCATTTCCGTCGTCAGGCGGGACGGCACGACCCTTCATAACGGGGGTGTTTTGTGAAACCCATCAGCCCGGAACTGCTCGCATTGCTGGCCACCCGCCAGTTTTTCGCCGCCGACCTGTTCACGCTCACCCTGCAATCGGGGGTCTCGCTTTATTATTGCGGGGGCGACGCGGATATTGTCGCGAACGGCATTACGTTCTCGGCCGGCGGTCAAACCGGGCCTTATTGGGACCGCACAGACAACAAGGCCAAATGCCACTGGAAAGTCGGCGTTGACGTTGACAGCCTGGTTATCGATGTCATTCCGGGATCGGCCACCATCCTCGGCGTTCCGTTCCTGACGGCCATCCGCAACGGCGTTTTCGACGGCGCCGAGTTCACTCTCGACAAGGTGTTCATGCCGACCTACGGCGATACCAGCCGCGGCTTTGTGCGCTATTTCGTCGGGCGGGTAGCACAGATCGACGCTGGCCGCAGCGTGGCGACGTTCAACATCAACAGCCATCTTGAGCTTCTCGACGTTCAGATGCCACGCAACCTCTACCAGCCGGGCTGCGTCAATAATCTCGGGGATGCCAGCTGCGGCGTGGATATTGCCAGCTTCAGCGCCGCCGGGACCGTCGCCGCCGGCTCTTCGGTGGCCATGGTCCTGGGCGCGATCGCGGGAACCCACCAGGCCGGCTATTTTGATCTCGGCACCATCACCTTTACCAGCGGCGTGCTGAATGGCCAGAGCTTCACGGTCAAGCAATGCACATACGGCAGCCCCTCGACCATTTCCCTGATGGGCTTTTCGATCGCGGCGCCTGCCGCCGGCGACACTTTCACGATCTTCGCCGGCTGCAACAAGAACTGCGACCTGCCGATCAGCGTGCAGGGCATTATGACGGCGGGGCAGAACAATCTGGTCCTGGTCAATGGCAGCAACGGGGGCGCCGTGCAGATCGGCGCGACGATCACCGGCTATGGCGTGCCGGCCGGCACCACGGTGACCAGCTGGGAGCCGGGTTCGGGCACGATCGGCGGCTATTCGACAACCGGCAATCTCTACGTTTCCAACAATTTCACCGCGTCATCGAGCAATGGAGCGTCATACATCTCCCATCCCTATGTCTGCACATCAACCGGCGTCATGAACGGGTGCTCGAAGTTTGCAAACCTCGCGAACTATCGCGGATTCCCTTATGTGCCACTGCCAAGCACGGCCTCTTAAATGACGATTCAATCCGAACGTCAGGCAATCATAAGCGAGGCGGCCTCCTGGGTCGGGACGCCCTACCATCATGCCGGGCGGGTCAAGGGCGCCGGTGTCGACTGCCTGACATTGCTGGCCTGTGTTTTCGAGAATGCCGGGATGATTCCGCCTGTCGACATTCCGCATTACCCCCCCGATTGGCACATGCACCGGAGCCAGGAGCTTTATCTTGGCGGCCTGCTCGAATATTGCGCCGAAGTCGAGGGGCCTCCGGAGCCGGCCGACATAGCGCTGTGGAAATTCGGCCGCTGCTACAGCCATGGCGCGATCGTCATCGCCTGGCCACTGATCCTCCATGCCTATATCGGCCATGTGGTCGGCCAGGAGAATGTAACCGAGGCGCGATATCTCTCTTATGTCGGCGAGCCGGTTGAGGGCTGCGGCAATCCACGCCCACTGAAAATCTTCCGTCTGAAAAGGTGGATGTGATGTCGGGAATTTTTGGCGGCGGCCAAAAAAATACACCCCCATCCTATACCAGCCTCGCACTCAACACGTCCGCCTACGGCCTGCCGATCCCGCTGTACTTCGGTTGCACCCGGGCGGCTCCGAACCTGCTATGGGATCAGAACTTTCAGTCCATCGCCCATCAGTCGAGTTCCGGCGGCAAAGGCGGCGGTGCGACCGTCTCAAATTACACCTACACCTCAGACATCATTTGCGGCCTGTGCGAAGGCCCGATCACCGGCATCAATAATATCTGGATTTCCGGGAACGACTCTTCGTCCACGCTGGCCGCGCAGGGAATGGGTCTGGCGCTCGGCAATTATGGTCAGGCGCCATGGAGCTACCTCGCGGCAACCTATGCCAACCAGGCTGTCCCCTATAGCGGGATCGCCTACACCTATTCCGAGGCCTACAATCTCGGTCAGTCCGCATCTCTGCCGAACTGGGGCATGGAAATTCAGGGCTTCCTTTACGGAACCGCCCCAAATGGCATGGATGCCGACCCGTCGCAAGTGATCGCGGGTCTTTTGACGAATCCGCATTGGGGCGGTGGTTTCCCATCAAACCGCTTCGGCACACTCGCGGTAGCGTCTGAGGTCCACACAATACCTCCGGCCGCTCCCTATCAAGTCACGGTCAACGAATCGTCGATCTATGCGTGGAATTTGGATGTCACGTTCCTCGGCGTCCCGCTGACATGCGTTCCCGGCGCGCCGGGGCCTGGTCAATACAGTCAGAACGGTGCCGGGCTCTATACGTTCAATTCCGGCGGCGGCACGGTCACGATCAACTATGCGACCCGGACTCCCGCACTTCCGGCCTATCAGGCCTACACCCTGTCACAGGGGCTGTGGATCAGCCCGGGCTACACCAGTCAAACCGCTCTCGCATCCATGCTGACCGATATCGCGACCTTTACCAATTCGCGGCTGGTCTTCTCATCGGGCGTTTTGACGGTCGTCCCCAACGGTACCGTCAATATCACCGGAAACGGTTACACCTATACGGCCCCGAGCGCTCCGGTTGTCAGCTTTACGGAGGATGATTTTCTCCCGAACCAGGGATCGGCCTCGTCTTCGGTGACGGACGATCCTGTTCTCCTGACGCATCTTCGTCCCGCCGATCAATATAATGATATCCAAATCGAGGTTCTTGATCGGAACAACCAATATTCCGCCTCGATCTGCGAGGTCCCAGACTCGGCGTTGATGAACAAATTCGGCCGCCGCTCGCAGGGAGTGCAGGCCGCGCATCTGTTTTCCGACGTTGTGGCCGGAAATACCTCGGTCCAGCTTCTTCTTCAGCGCCAGCATATTCAAAATAAATTCAGCCACACCGCGGACATCAGATTCAGCTTTCTCGATCCCGCCGACGTTGTCGCGCTGACCGAACCGGATATGTATCTCTCCGATCAGTGGGCGGCGATTCTTGAAATCCAGGAGAATGATGACGGGACACTGTCTTTTATCACCGAGGAATTTCCGACCGGTACCGGCGCGGCCGCGACCTATGTCGTCAACAATTCAACGGCGATTCAACAGAACTATAACGCCCCTTCTCCCGACATCAACACGCCCATTATTTTCTGCCCTCCGGTGGCGATCTGCCCGTCGAACGGCCTGGAGGTGTGGGCGGCCGTCAGCGGCCTGTCGAGCAGCTGGGGCGGCTGCAATGTGTGGCTCAGTCTCGACGGCAGTTCATATAGGTTGGCGGAAACGCTCAACGGCGCTTCGCGCATGGGGGTTACAACCTCCGCGCTGCCGATCGGCGCCGATCCGGACACGACGAATTCGGTTGGCGTCAATCTGTCGGTGTCGAATGGCGAGCTGGCCGGAGGCACGGCGGCCGACGCGAATCAACTTGTCACCCTCTGCTATCTGGATGGCGAATTTATCAGCTATCAGTCGGCCACGCTGACTTCGGCCAACAATTATACCCTCGGCACGCTCCTCCGGCGCGGCCAGCACGGATCAGCGCCGGCGGCTCACGCGATCAACTCGCCCTTTGCGCGGCTGGATGAAAATATTGCCAAGATCCAAATCAATTCGCTGCAGGTCGGGCAGACCGTCTATGTGAAGTTTCAGAGTTTCAACCTTTTCGGCGGAGGAGTTCTGCCGCTCTCAAGCCTGACCGTGTATCCCTTCACGATCGAAGGTGCTCCGAATAACTACCTGGTCAGCAGCATTGCCGCCGCCCCGGGATTTCAATCGGTCAATCTGACCTGGTTGAATCCGCCCAACGCCTTGACCGCCTTGGCAGCGGTCGAGGTCTGGCGAAACACCGCCAACGACATAACCACAGCCACCCACATCGGCGACACGGCTCACCAATCCGCAGTCTATGTCGACAGCGGCCTGACGACAGGAACGGCCTATTATTATTGGGTGCGGGTCCGCGATATCGCCAGCAATGAGGGGCCTTGGTCCGAGTCCGTCAGCGCGACGCCGATACAGGTAGCCGCCAACGATATAGCGACAAGCGCGGTCGCCGGCGCGGTCGCCGACGCCAATTCGATCCAGAACAATTTCGTCTTCGCGGGTCCTACCGGCAGCGTGATGCAGGCGGCGCAGCCTATTTCGGCGATCAGCGTTTCAACCCCGGAAGGGACCGGCGTTGTCGATGTAACCGCGCTTGCGTTTGAGTCGGGGTCGGTTCCGGGATTTGTGGCCAACCTTGCCACCACGGTTGCCACAAATTATCTGGACAAGGCGAGTGCCGCCGCCACTTATCTGACCCAGACTGACGCCACCGCTACCTACGCAACCGCATCCTCCCTCGCCAGCTTGTCCTCGATTTATCTGGGGATATCGACGGCATCCGCCACGTACCTGACCCAGACAACGGCCGCCGCCACCTATGCGACGGCGAGCAGCCTTGTATCGCTGGCCTCGTCTTTTGGGGTGACCGCCTCTCAGGTCTCGACCCTCAACAGTGCGGTGTTGTCGAGCATTGGGGGCGGCGGCAGCTTACAATCCCAGGTCTCCGCGCTGAATTCGGGGTTGGCTGGCATCCCCGGCACCTATGCGGCGATCACCAGCCTCAACAACACCAGCACGACCGCCGGCGCGGCGGTGGCGGCGGCCGCTGCGACTGTCGTGGCCGCCAACACCAATGGCTATGCCACGATCACCACAATCAATTCGACCATTGCCGGAGCGACGGGAACCGGGGCGACATCCCTGACGGCGCTGGCGACTGCGGTCGGTGCCCAGGGCGGAAACATTTCGACGCTCTCGTCCTCAGTCACCAGTCTGGCGGGGATCACGACGACTCAGTATGGCGTGACCCTCACAAACATCGGCTCGGGCGGCGTTCAGGCGGTCAGCGGATTCCAGCTGTTGAATGGTGGATCATCGTCCAGCTCCTTTAACGTCAATGCCGACGCATTCAATATTTACTCTGCGACCTATCCGCTCGCCGCTGCGTTCGCGATCGGCTATGACGGCACCATCGGTGCCCACGGCGCAATGGTGGTCACCAGCGCGGGTATCGGGACGGCAGCGGTCCAAACACACCATGTCGGCGCAAATCAGATCAACAGTTCCCACATCGCCAGCATCAGTGCTTCGGTTATTAACGGCTTGACACTTATTGGCAACACCATCGAAACCGCTGCGTCGGGGGCTCGCACCGTAATCAGCGCAACGAACAACGCGCTAACCAGCTATGACTCCGGCGGTAACATAGTTGCACAGGTCGGAAGTGGAACAGGGTGGGCGGCTGGACAGTTTTGGGTGCCAAGCGGAAATCCCGGTGGTTTAATTTCCTCGTTAAATGCCTTCAGCCAGGTTTCGACAGTGCCAGCGTTGAACGTCGGCGGCTGGATTCAGATGCAGATGCAGGGGGGCGTCAATAAAATCACGGACATGTCTGGTAATGCCACCATCTCTCTGGGTGGTCAGGCATCGTTCGGCTCTTTGGTCCTACCCGGTACGACGACAGCAAACATAACCGGCGCGTATAACATCACGGCATCGAACAACATCGCCGCCGGGTATTTTTCATCATCAGGGATCTCATCGTTCTCACAGGTCGATTTCTCCTATCTTGCATCCTATCTGGGCTATGTCTCGCCGGACCCGTACATCGCCTACGACACAACCGGTCATGTTATCACGGTGCACGGCGCCTCATCCTCTGCCGGGTACTCGTTTCAGGTGCTTGGGCAGTCTGGAAAACATGCCTTCATGGGGCAGGCGTTCAATACGGCGGGAACGGCAGCGGTCGGCGCCGGAATGGTGGGATTCTATGTCAGCGACACCTCCGGGTACGCCTTCAAAGCTATGGCGGGAACGGCGGGGCCGTTCACCGGCTCTCATGATGCCCTGATCCTCAAAACCGACACGCCGCCCGTTCTTGGGGACATCGTTGTTGGAACGAGCATCGTCAAACATGGCGACATCTCAAATACCGTCGCCCAGATTACAAGATCTGTGACGCCCAATGACAAAAGGGCGATCGGGGTGTTTGTCTCGTCGTCCGGACTGACCGACCAGAACGTTCCGGTCCCATATCTGGCCCCGATAACAGTAACGTCGATCGCTCCGGATGGAACCGAAAGTACGACAACAAAATTTGTCGTGACCGACGATTATACATCCATCGAAGCGACCTACAACGTCTGCCTCATCAACGCGTTGGGTGAAGGTCAGATCAACGTCGTCGGAGAAGGTGGGGACATCGCCATCGGCGATCTGATTGTCACCTCCAGTACTCCTGGTAACGGCATGAAACAGGCCGATGACATCGTGCGGAACTACACCGTCGCGAAAGCCCGTGAGGCTGTGAGTTTCGGGGGTACGACGACTGTACCGCAGATGATCGCCTGCATTTATGTCTGCGGCTAGAGAGGTTTTTTGATCATGGGACTGCACAACCTCGCATCAATGACGACGCCAACGATTGGTACCGGCGTCATCACGCTCGGCTCTGCGACAACCGGGGCGCTAACGTTTGCCGCCGCCGGTGTCGTCAACGGTGAGACCGTGAGCTATGCCATTCGGGACGGCAACAATACCGAGTGCGGAACGGGCGTCTATTCCTCCGCTGGCACAACCCTGACCCGATCTCCGGTGAACTCGTCCAGTGGTGGCGCCCCCATCAATTTGAGCGGGTCCGCCGTGGTATTCCTGGTGACGCTGGCTTCGGACGTCGTGACCCCGGCCCTGTTGGCCGGCGGCACACTGCCCATTGGCGCGTCCAATATCGTTGAATCGTACAGCAAACTCGTTCCAACGACGGGCTTCGCAATCACGCTGGCGGCACGGCGGACGATTCTCAACCCGGCAGCCACCCTTGCGGCAGGCACAATCACGATGCCGCCGACGCCTGTGGATGGGCAGGTTTGCACGGTCACATCGACAAAACAGGTGACCGCCCTGACCGTCAGCCCAAATAGCGGGCAAGCCGTCGTCTGTGCGCCGACCTTTCTGTCGGCCGGCACTCCGTTTTCGATGCTGTTCCAGGCGTCATCAAACACATGGTTTCCAACATGATGAAGGTTCGCGAAATGCAGAAATTGATTGCTGCCGGCGCATTGGCGCTTATGCTGCCTTGCGCCGAGGTCTCGGGGCAGGTTGGCAATGTGAGTTGCCTCGGTCTGCCCGCGCTGACCGGCGACACAACAACAACGGCGGGCAACTGCGCGACCAGCACAACCAAAACCGGCGGCGTCTCGTTCGCCCCATCTGCCACGACGGACACGACAAACGCCGTCAACATCACAAGCGGAACGCTGCCGGCTACCCGTTTGCCGACCCCCACGGCATCCAGCCTGGGCGGCATCGAGAGTGTCACCAACGCGAGCCATCAGTGGCTCTCCTATATTGACACCTCCGGTGTGCCACATCTTTCCCAACCGGCTTTTGCCGATCTTTCCGGCGCGATCGCCTCCGGCCAGGTCTCCGGGTTGTACACCGGCATAACCGGTGTCGGAACTCTGACGGTTGGCATTTGGAATGGTTCAGTGATTGGATCGTCCTACGGTGGCGCCGGGACAACCAGCGGCATTATGAAAGCGAATGGCGCCGGGGCTGTGTCTGCCGCCGCGAGCGGCACGGATTACGCGCCTCCAACATCCGGATCCGCAATTCTGAAGGGGAATGGTTCAGGTGGGTTCAATTCCGCCACCGCAGGAACCGATTATCTGTCGCCGACAGGCAGCGGGGCGTCACTGACGGGAATTCTCTGGTCGCAGATAGGGTCTGCACCAACGACGCTATCTGGCTACGGAATAGCATCGCCCCTCCCTGCTAATCAAGGTGGCACCGGGGAGGCTGGCACTGTCACAGGTGCGTTGAAAGGTAACGGTACCAGTCCCGTTACACAGGCGGGCTGCGCTGACTTATCAAACGGAGCAACCGGGTGCTCTACGGTGGTTGGGACAGCCGCAACCGCAAATACGGGGTCCAGCGGCTTAACCGTTCCATACCTGAACGGGAATAACACTTACTCAGGAACTTCCAATTTCACGGGAACATTTCAGGTCGGTGGAAACGTAATGACGTTCCCAGGTTCTCCGGCCGCATTGCTCGCAACGAATGGAAGTGGTGCATCGCTCACAGGGCTCACCTGGTCGCAGATCGGGTCGACGCCGACGACATTGAGCGGATATGGTGTCGGCAGCGTCCCCAACGGCAATCTGGCCTCCCAGACAGCTAACACTGTTCTTGGGGCTCTGACAGCGACCACGCCATCCGGCCTGTCGGTGCCGCCTTGCTCTGGCGCAACGAACGCCCTGACATGGACATCTGGGACTGGCTTTGGCTGCAACACTATCTCAGCGGGGGCCACGCTTGGGGCTAATACGTTTACTGGAAAGCAGACCACAGCAGCTTCAGCCACAGGTGGGGCTGGATTCAATCTACCGGCAGGCACAGCCCCAACCTCACCAGTAAATGGTGATGTGTGGACAACTTCCGCAGGTATGTACGCCCAGATTAATGGCGCAACGGTAGGCCCGTTTGGATCGGGTGGGAGTATAAGCTATCCAACAACCGCCCCTTCAGGCTCATCTTCAGCGCCTGCTTATTCCTTTTCCTCATATACAGGCGAGGGGATGTGGGACAATTCTGGTGTCTTGACTTTGCAGGGCTGGACCTCCGCATCTCCAGTCCCTTCTGGGGCTATAACTATAGTCAGTGGCACCAATTCAAGTACAGGAGCGACTGGAAATATCAACATTGCAAGCGGTGCCCAGAGCGGTGCTTCTGGCACAGGGGTATCAGGCAATGTTTCAATTACCACAGGGGCATCATCCCTTGGTAACACCGGAGCCGTCACGATTAACACGGCTTCTCCGACAACAACCAGTTTAAGCGCCGGATCAATCACTGTTCAGCCTGGAACTACGGCTACGGGGTCCGGCGCGACGACGAATATTTATAGTGGTGCCTCTTCGGGCACAGCAACCTCTGGGCAGGTCAACATTTCAAGTGGCGCGAACAGCAGTTCCGGTGGCACTGGAAACGTGGTTATTACTACGGGGACGTCAACGTCCGGCGGCACGGGAGCTGTAAACATCTTGACCGGCACCCCAACGAGTACCTCTCAGTCTCCGGGTAGTATTCAGTTCACCCCAGGATCGACCGCTACCGGAACAGCGGCATTTACAACAATCTATGCCGGATCATCTACAGGAACAGCAACGGCTGGACAGTTGTCGCTCCAGGGAGGATCAAACTCCTACGCTGGGGCGGGTACGGCTGGGGCGGTGCTCGTTGCAGGTGGAGGACAATTAATCGGGTCCGGTAGCGGAAATGGCGGAGCGGCCAGCGTAACCGGAGGGGGTGTCGCGGGGTCGGGGACCGGAGGTGCGGTGACAATAGCCTCTGGATCCAGCTCAGGCACGGGTACCTCTGGCACAGTCACAATCAAAAGTGGAACCTCGATAAGTGGGTCCACCGGGCCAATAGCCATAAGCACATCAAACGCGGCGTCAAATAAGACCGCTGGATCTATTACGATCTCAGTCGGCTCATCCACCGGAGTATCCGGGACGGCTGGTACAATAAGTCTGACTTCTGGATCGTCGGCTAGTGTTGCTGGGGGCGGGATTACACTTACAGCGGGTACCGGAGGTACTGGCGGGGGTGCCGTAGGCATCACAGGTGGTTCTGGCGGAAGTAGCACAGGGGGGACCGTTACGCTGACGGGGGGAGCCAACACAGGCGTTTCAAACGCCGGGGGGGTAAAACTTCAAGGTGGAAATGCTAGCGGCATAGGTGGTAACGGAGGTTCGGTCACCCTTCAACCCGGCACATCCTCCTCCGGAACAGCCGGGAACGTCGCCTTTGCCAGTGCGACAGGAACAACCATGTTTACTGTAAATGCCTCTGGAGCCATTCACGCAGTGACCACTGTAGGAGCATTGCCGACCTGTAATGCTGGTGCTCAGGGGGCTGTTTGGGTGGTGACCGACGCCAGTTCCCCGACATGGAATGCCACGCTGACGGGGGGTAGTTCCACGGTTTGTTTGGCGGTTTGTAACGGCACAAATTGGACGGCCCATTGAGGTTAATTTCGTGCCTATCCGCTTAACGCACACACCTACTAGATATTGCGGCCTGAAAACTGCGCCCCTGACACCAATGCCACACGTTCCTCAGCAGAAAATGTGAGGTCAGTTTTGGGGTACAGGATGACAAATGTCCGTCTAAAAATGATCGCCGATCT
>Ga0214199_1000046_pt1 | contig 30442 bp, 32 predicted proteins | sample TroBogEpilimnion_24_FD_153037 | JGI IMG/M metagenome (GOLD analysis project Ga0214199, IMG submission 153037) | Freshwater microbial communities from Trout Bog Lake, WI - 04OCT2008 epilimnion | ecosystem: Environmental > Aquatic > Freshwater > Lake > Epilimnion/Euphotic zone | place: Trout Bog...
AAAGCGTTTCCGGCACTGGCAAACACGTGTAGCCGGAAACGCCACCCTGCGCTACGCTTGGCTGGACTTATTCCGGCCTACAAATGATGAATAGTAGACTCCATTGCCCATAACAAACGCTTTGCTTATTAAGTCGTAGGCCGGAATAAGGCTTTTCGAGCGTAAGCAAGGAAAGTGTTTCCGGCACTGGCGGTGCTTAAGCTGCCGGAAACGCCACTCGCGCTACGCTTGGCTGGTCTTATTCCGGCACCGGCACTTAGCTTATTCAGATACTTTAGTCCAACTTGTGATTTTAGAAAGGAGTTCGCTGACATTTATGGGTTTGCTGATAAAGTCATTCATGCCTGTTCTCAAGCAGCGTTGCTTAGCTTCTTCGCTAACGCTTGCGGTGACCGCTATAATGGGTAAATTGGCAAACTTTTCAATTTTACGGATTTGCAATGTAGCGACAAATCCATCCATAAGTGGCATGTGTAAATCCATTAATACAGCATCAAACTGATCTTTTTCTAAGGCCTCTAAGGCTTCTGCACCATTATTCGCAACGATAAAAGTCGCTCCGAAGCGCTCTAGCAATTCTGTGATGACTTCTTGCATAAAGGCATCATCTTCTACGATTAAAATATTTAACCCTTTAAGCTCCGTTGGACCAGTGTGTTGATTGAGTTCTTTGATTTTTTCATCTATAGACATAGAAGCGACATTAGTTTTCTCTGACTCAAGATATGCCATTATGTTCTTAATGATACTTTCTGGTATTTGTATGCGCTCAGTTAGCTCACGAAGAATATGTTCGCTAAGTTCTCGTAGCGTTATATGGAATATTTCTTCTTCCTCTACAATAATGGGCGTTAGAGTAACTTCAGCTAAAAATGTTGAGCCATCATGTTTTAAATATTGCCAATCAAAACGATGAAAACCGGTTTGTTTGGCTAATGCGTAGCTTTCTGTAGTTTTTTGACTAGAGCTTATGCCATCTGTTTGATGTGTTGGTGAAATATCAGCAGGTTTTTGATTAAGAAAAGCAGTTTTATTAGGATAAGCAAATAGCTTAAGTGCAGCCTCATTGCAGTTTATGAATCGTTCATCTTTTGCATTTAAGAGCAATACTGCATCAGCCATTTTTTCAAACGCAGTTAAATAAAGATTTAAATTAATGTCAATGTTAGTCATTTTTATTGCCGGTAAAGGTTAAAGTGTGCGAATTAAATAGCTTGATAATGTCATTTTAGGGCTAAGTAATCTATTTAATGGTTGTTTAATGAAGTAATAGTTCGATTTTATCAAGCAAAATCCCATGACTTACTGGCTTAACAATAAAATCTGCTGCCCCAGCTTTCAAGCTTTCGATGACATCTTTTTTCGCATTACTGCCCGTTATCATTATGATGGGTATAGACGAAAACCTCGGTGAATTTTTAATGCGACTAATGGTTTCTATGCCGCCTAATGCTGGCATATTCATATCCATTAAAATAATGTCGGGTTTGTGCTTACGCAATAGTTTGAGTGCATCTATACCGCTATCTGCAAACAGTACAGAATAATTTTCTGTGGCGACTATATCGTTAAGCATCATTTGTGCAAACTTGTCGTCATCTACAATCAATACTGTGGGCGGTGTTTTTTGTGCGACAACTTTTAATAAAGTAACCTCGTTAACCAATATGTTAATTAAGGGTCGCAAATCATTAAACCAATTTTTTATTTTTAATAAGGGTAGGGTGAGTGTGTTAAGTTTCTGATTAATTAAGTTTTCTTCTAATTCATTTATCAGTGCTTGTAAGCTTTGCTCTGAACTATTGTTAGTCAGCTCATTAAGACTCTGAAGAAAATTAGTTAAGACGTTTAATTGATCTATTTTTATTTGATCTGAGGCTTGATTGACGATATCTAATTGCTGGTGGGCAAGTTTTAGTGCAGATTCAAACTTTGCTTCCAGATTGGAAAGTCTACGGACCCGTTTAATCAATTCAGAGTTGGTGTCGTTAATGGCACCCGCTTTAAGACTTAATGATGCCCGATGGATTGCCCTAGGCAACTGATGGCTATCATATGGGGTTGGCATAAAGGGAATATATTCGTCATAAACCTCTTGCCTAAACAGCTCATGAGCTTGTTCTATTTCATCTTGCTGGCACAAAAGCACGGTTCTATGGGTGCAGTTGGTAATATGATTGCTGCTTTCATATAAAGCTTCGTAATACTCTTGTGCTTTAACCAAATTAGCAAAGGCGAGAATTAAAACATCAGGTTGATGTTTGTCAAAATCGTTAATTAGCGATTGGGATTTAATAGAGATAACTATATCGCTATAGTCTTTGGCAAGTTGAGCGACTATAAGCTGAGCTTGTTCACTATTATCTGTGGCTATTAGTATCGAGATTGTCATTTAAATTATTATTAATATTGGGGTTTATTTAAAGTCATCATCTAATGCAACACTTTCGTATCGCTATTCTTGCCTATTTGTATAACGTTCGTCGTTATACATTAGTATTTTATTGCTATCGATCGATCTGATTTTCTGTTTTTGGCATAGCTATTTACAACTTTTATTAGAGTTCCTTAGGTAGGCTCGTTAGTATGTAAACATTGTAGTGAGACTGTGAAAGTATTCTTTTTATTCCCCTCTTTAGCAAAGAGGGGTTAGGGGGGTGATCTATTAAAAGATTATTATTAAATTTCAATAACCTATGACTTAATAAAATCCCCCTCGATCCCCCTTTTACAAAGGGGGAAGCTAAAGTCATAATACTTTCACAGTCTCTAGTGCATACGCCCATTTACTTAAGTTTATTACATGGCTTATTTTATAAGGGCGTATGCAATACGCCCCTACGATCTTCACCACAATGTTGTCATTCATGCGTGGGAACAATAGGTTGCCGATACTCTTTAGGAGAAAATCGTAGTCTCGTAATCACTTAGAGCCAACTTGTTTTATTTGGTCCAAGCCTGCAATAGTTTATTGACCTCAGTCCATTCTTCTTCAAAGCGCTGCGATAGGGTGTTAAGACTTGCTGAGTCACCGGCTATTGCTGCATCTTCAATAGCTACACATAAATCTCCTAGGTCAATTGCTCCTACGGTACGTGCTGCAGATTTAAGTTTGTGAGCCGCTGCGTGTACAGCATCTATTTGTTGTGAACGGATGGCTGTTATGATTTCAGCACAGATCTCTTGTGAAGATTTCTGGAAAAAGTTTAAGAACTTAGCTACTTTGGCTGGGTCTTCACCAATTTCTTTTTTTAGTATATCTACATTCAGCCTATTTTCATTGTTGCTTATTTCAGTAGTCGCTACTGTCGCAGGTTCTGGTTTTTTTAGCTGAGGCTTATTTTGTATTTCTGAATTAAGGTGTTGTTTTAGTGTGGAAATAAGTAATCGTCCATTGATGGGCTTATTTAGAAAATCATCCATGCCGACTTCTAAGCATCGTATTCTCTCATCTTGGGATACGCCAGCAGTTAGGGCGATAATGGGCATTTTGTCAAAACGTGTTTGACTACGTATGCGTGTAGTCGCCTCAAAACCATCCATGATCGGCATGTGTGCATCCATAACGATCGCATCAAATTCATACTGTTCCAATAAGTCTAATGCTACTTTACCATTATCTGCAAGTTCCACGCTAAAGCCCGCTAAGGCTAGTATCTCTTCAATAATTTGCTGGTTGAATAAATTATCTTCTACTACCAGTATTCGTGTGTTTGTGTACTCTGAATCAGGGTCGCTGTTTATTTCAGCTAAGCTTTCTGCTTGTTTTGTAGGGTATGCAATTGTTTCGGTCGGTAAATCCATAACAATCTCAAAGCTAAAAAAACTGCCTTCACCCAATTCGCTGCTGACTTTGAATTCCCCCCCCATTAGATGCAAGAGGTTTTTACTAAGCGATAATCCTAAACCTGTACCCCCATAACGACGGGTGATAGAGTTGTCAATTTGGTTGAATACTTGAAATAAATGTGTCTGATCCTCTTCAGTAATGCCGATACCTGAATCTTGAACAGAAAACAAAAGTTTTGCCTGCTTGGCATCCTTACTCAGTGCTGAAATATTAAGTTTTACATAACCGTAATCAGTAAACTTGATGGCGTTGCTGATTAGGTTTATGAGTATTTGTTTTATTCTTTGTTCATCACCTATTAATTGCAGTGGAGTATCAGCGGCAATGTCTGTGGTGAATAGAAGGCCTTTCTTATCGGCACTGCTTTTAAAAAAGCTATACAGTTCGTCCTTAAGTAAAGTCAAATCAAATAATTCTGGAACAATGGTGATTTTGTCAGCTTCTAATTTAGAGAAGTCTAAAATGTCATTCAGTATATTGCGCAAGCCCATAGAGGCAGTTTTGATTTTGCAAAGATAGTCGCGAATGTTATCGGGCATGTCTTTTATTAAAGCAAGTTCAGTAAAGCCCATAATGACACTGATAGGTGTACGTATTTCATGCGACATATTAGCCATGAATAAGGACTTGCTTTCAAAAAGTGATTCTGCTGCTTTGGTGGCTGTAATCAATGCAAGCTCAGTTTCTTTACGGGCTGTTATATCTTCTTTTAAAACTAAATAATGGTCAATAATTCCATCTGCAGTCGCAATTGGAATAACTTCAGTTAAATCTACCGTTTCTTTGCCCTGCTTACTTTTATTGATCAACTCACCTTTCCATGGCTTAAATTCCATTAATGTAGACCACATTTCGCTATAAGTTTCTGGCGAGGTCTTTTCTGAAAAAAACATTTGCGAGTTTTGTCCGATCACTTCACTAAACAAATAACCCGTGTGCCTTAAAAAGGCGGGGTTGACGTATTTAATCTCTTTATTAAGATTGGTAATCATAACTGGACTTGGGCTTTGATTAACTGCCATAGACTGGATGGTTAAGTTATCTTGCAGGTTTTTTTGCAAAGAAATGTCTTCTACAATTAAAATAAAATAATCCAAGCGACTATCTTTATGTCGGATTAATTTTACGTGTAAAGCCCCCCAGATGACATGACCCTTTTTATGTCGATATTGACATTTCTCTTCAAATTCAGAAATCTCACCCGACAAACACTGACTAATTTTGGTTGCGTATTGAGAGTAACAATCTTCACAACTGATATCCTCAAGATTCATGTTGAGTATTTCATCATGACTATAGCCGATGAAGTTACAGAACTTAGGGTTGACTTCTAGTATGTCACTATTCGTTGAAACGTTAATAATACCAACAGGGGCGAGTTGTGTTGTGTTATTAAATCTGGCTTGCATTGATGAAAGATCAATGTCACCTTTCATCAGTAGGGCTTCATAAATCGTTTTTTCCATAGTTGGTAAAGACGATTGTTTCAATAATGGTATTAAACGAATGACAAAAAATGCGGTGCCTAGTGAAAGAAAGGCGGTTATTACGTGTATGAGTGCATCCAGCCAGTAGATGGGTTTCCATAGCAGGACAATTGAAATTAAATGAGAAGTACCGCAGGCTAGTATAAAAGCGCCCAGCATTAAGTAAATTTTACGAAAGGGTAGGTCTTTTCGATGCCATGCTATATAAATCAGTGCAAGAGGAATTGAATAATAAGCTGCAGCTGTTAAAAGATCGGTAAAGACATGAGTCCAAAACAGGCTAGGGGTCCATTCGATAGAGTAACCCTGAGGCATCCATTCCGCACTATTACTCAGGTATTGTTGAATGTTTTCAAACATACCGAGTGCTCGATTTCAAAAATTCGATAGATGAGGGTATAAGGTTCATTTTTAGTGCAAACGTAATTATTAATGGACACGGCAATAAGACGAACTGTAATCCAGCTCAATATCCGTGTAGTGTAATACGTTGATGTAAGTTTAATTTGATGAGGAGTATAGATAAATCTATTCTATTCTATTTAGAAGATAAGGATTTAAAAATAAGTTTTTTATTTTTGAACCGCGAAACATATTAAGCAGCGCAAAATATATCTGAGTTAATGACATAGTACGATGGTACCGAGAAGCCGACTCGAACGGCCACGAGCTTGCGCCCACTAGCACCTGAAGCTAGCGTGTCTACCAATTCCACCATCCCGGCAAGGACGCTCTATAAAAGCTAAGTAGCCGAAGAATATACTTAGGCTAGGTTTTTTTGTCAATTAATTAAGCCTAAATGTTTGTAGTGATAAGGCTAGATAAATAAGTTTTTTCTAGTAAAATTTCATGTAATCTTTATTTTCCGTTCTACTCTTTAAGTTAAGCATGTATCATGTGCGCTGTAACTCTATTACTTAATTGTATTATTCACCTTGTATCTATATTAAATAAATGCCATCGAAGTCTAATAAAGACGTTGATTTGAATTCAACACAAGACCCATACGCTCAGCGTGAAGCTGAAAAGTATGAAAATCCCATTCCTAGTCGTGAACTAATACTCCATAATTTGGAGCAGGCTGGAAAGCCTTTGTCGCGAGTAGAGTTTGCTACTATTTTCAAACTTGAAAGTGATGACGACCTAGAGGCGCTGCGTCGACGCTTAAGAGCGATGGAGCGTGATGGTCAGTTATTATTCAACCGTGGTCAACGCTATTGCCTCGTTAATAATAAAGATTTAATTGTTGGTCGAATTATCGGTCATGCTGATGGTTTTGGATTTGTTAGACCTGATGACGGCTCTGATGATTTGTATTTGTCGCCCCGTGAAATGAATCCCTTATTACATAATGATAGGGCGATGGTTCGTATTGCCGGTATTGACAAGAAAGGACGGCGTGAAGGCGCGGTCGTTGAAATATTAGAAAGAAATACCCATCAAATTGTAGGCCGCCTTTATAAAGAAGATGGCTTTACCTATGTTGTCCCTGACAATAAGAATATTGCACAAACACTGTTAGTTATGAACGGTGAGGCAGGTGACGCAAAGCAAGGACAAATTGTTATTGCTGAAATTGTCGAACAGCCGACTAAGTTACGCCAACCCATAGGTCGAGTCATTGAAGTGTTAGGAGATCATCTAGCTCCTGGCATGGAAATCGAAATGGCTATTCGTTCTTATGAATTACCGAATGTTTGGCCAGCTGAATTACTTGAGTCTATTAAATCTTTAAGTTCAGAAGTACCTGAGTCGGCAAAAGAAGGTCGTGTAGATTTACGTAAGCTGCCATTAGTGACCATTGATGGTGAAGATGCACGTGATTTCGATGATGCTGTCTTCTGTAAAAAAACACCTAAAGGCTGGAAACTTCTGGTAGCAATTGCTGATGTTTCGCATTATGTACAAGTTAATAGTGAACTAGACAAAGAAGCCAAAAATCGTAGTACGTCGGTTTATTTTCCTGAGCAAGTTATTCCAATGTTGCCAGAAATATTATCGAATGGTTTATGCTCGCTTAATCCTCATGTCGATCGTTTATGTATGGTTTGTGAATTAATCATAGACGATGAAGGCAAAGTTATTCGTTCTAAGTTTTACGATGCTGTGATGTGCTCTCACGCTCGGTTAACGTATACCGAAGTGGCTAAAATGTTGGTCGATGGTGATGTGGCGTTAGCAGAAAAACACTATGCCTTAATGCCACATCTGCGTGAACTTTACGCACTTTACAAAGCCATGAGAATTCAGCGCGAACTTCGTGGCGCGATGGACTTTGATACCCAAGAAACTCGTATAGTCTTTGCAAAAGATCGTAAAATCGACAAAATAATACCCGTTGTACGTAATGATGCTCATAAACTTATTGAAGAGTTTATGATTACCGCAAATAGTGCAGCGGCTCGTTACCTTAATGCTAAAAAAATACCTAAGTTATTACGTATTCATGAAGGGCCTAGTGCAGATAAAGTATTAAATCTGAAAACCTTTTTAGGCGAGTTGGGATTAAAATTTGGTGGTGGCGTAAATCCTACCCCCTTGGATTATATGCATTTAGTCGATAGCGTAAAAGATCGGCCTGATGCGCATTTAATTCAGACAGTATTATTGCGCTCTATGTCTCAAGCGGTTTATAGTCCTGACCTTAAGGGACATTTCGGTTTGGCTTTAGATGCGTATGCTCACTTTACCTCGCCCATACGTCGTTATCCTGATTTACTCGTGCATCGCGCTATTCGACATTGCTTATTAGATAAAAAAATAGAAAACTTTGTCTATGGCGTGCCTGATATGATTTTACTAGGCGAACATTGTTCGGCTAATGAACGTCGCGCTGATGATGCCACGAGAGATGTTGTCAGTTGGTTAAAATGTGAATACATGATGGATAAAATTGGCGAGGAATTTCCCGGTATTATTTCTGCAGTTACCTCATTTGGCTTTTTTGTTGAATTGGCTGATATTTATGTAGAAGGTTTGGTCCATATTAGTAATTTGGGTCAAGATTATTTTCATTTTGACCCAACTAGTCATCAATTAAAAGGAGAGCGCACGGGTATTAATTTTCGTTTAGGCGATAGAGTAAGAATTAGAGTAACCCGCGTTGATCTTGATGAAAAGAAAATGGATTTTGAGCTTCTTCAAAAGGGTGGTTCTGCAGCAAAAGAAGCGATCTCTGATAAGCCTAAAAAGCGTCGCAGAAAGAAAAAATAAGAGTTAAGCCTGAACAAAACGATTAGTTGTAGTTGTAGGCCGGAAACGCTTTACTCGCTTTCGCTCGAAAAGACTTATTCCGGCCTACAAATGCCCATAAATAGATAAAAAATGTAGCTTGGGTTACGCTATCACTAACCCGACCTACAAGAACTATCCGAAAAATATCCATAATTTATTAACACATGAAATCAAGCAAACTATTTGGCCTACATTCAGTTCAGGCGGCTTTAGATTATTCACCTAAAAAAATACATCAAGCCTGGGTTGATAGTGGTCGCCAAGATAAGCGTCTGTCTCAGGCGGTGGATGACTTATTAGACTTAGGAATAGTTCCTGAAAAAGTCGATAGAAAGAGGCTGGATAAATTAGCTGACAATAATAATCATCAAGGCATTGTCATTGAAGTTGAAATGCCCGGTGAATTAACGGAAAGCGATTTAAAAACAGCAGTTGAGAACCTAACAGACCCCGCTTTGTTTTTGGTTTTGGATAATGTTCAAGATCCTCATAATCTGGGTGCATGTCTTAGAACCGCTGATGCAACAGGTGTTCATGGCGTCATTATTACCAAAGATAACGCTACTGGTATTACGCCAACGGTATGCAAAGTTGCCAGTGGTGCGGCAGAGACGGTTCCTGTCTATCAAGTCACTAATTTAGCACGCACTTTGCGTTGGTTAAAAGGTGAGGGTTTATGGATCATTGGTGCTGCAGGCGATACAGCCCAAACTTTGCATAAAACTGACTTTACAGTGCCAATGGCTTTGGTGGTTGGCACTGAAGGCAAAGGTTTAAGACGTCTAACCAAAGAACAATGCGACATCTTGGTAGCGATCCCAATGTTAGGCCAAGTAGAAAGCCTCAATTTATCTGTTGCCACAGGTGTATTGCTTTATGAAGCCGTACGCCAGAGATTTCCTGCTGTTTAATGCAAAATAACATAATTCACCGATTGCAAGGCCAAGACTTAAGCTGCGTTCGTGATGATCGCATCTTGTTTGAAGCGCTTAATTTCGAGTTGAGCGCGGGGCAAGTATTATTGCTGGAAGGCGAGAACGGCAGCGGAAAGACGTCATTGCTGCGAATATTATGTGGTTTTAGAGAGCCTGATGCGGGGCTAGTGTTGTGGGGCGGCAATGCCATTAACGACAGTCAATATTACGATGATATGGCTTATGTCGGTCATTTAGATGGTGTGAAGAAAGAACTAACAGTACTTGAAAATTTAAAAGTATCTTTAGCGCTAGGTCAAACGGGACACTATTCTATTCCCCAAGCACTGGCTAAAGTGCTGTTGGCAAACTTTGATGATGCTTTGGTTCAGAGTTTATCTGCGGGTCAAAAAAGACGCTTATCATTGGCTCGTTTATTAATTACCAAAAACACCTTGTGGATACTTGATGAGCCTTTTACTTCACTTGATAAGCAAGGTATTTCATTGATAGAAAGCTTGATGACTGAACATTGCAAAGCTGGAGGAATGATTATATTAACATCACACCATGATATCGCTTTGCCGAATGTGGATGTGCAACGTATCTTGTTATCCTAATGTCTTTGTTTTACGCATTTCTAGCTATTATTAAGCGTGATTTGTTGTTGGCTGTGCGCCGTCGTACAGAAATTGCAAATCCCTTATTATTTTTTATTCTAGTCATCACACTTTTTCCTTTAGGCATCGGCGCTCAACCTCATTTATTGCAAGCAATTGCACCAGGTATTATTTGGGTATCAGCTTTGTTGGCCGCTATGTTGTCTTTAGATAGTTTATTTCGCTCAGATTTTGATGACGGCTCATTAGAACAGATTTTATTAAGCCCTTATCCAACTTCAATGTTAGTGCTGGCTAAAATTATTGCCCACTGGTTGGTTACTGGATTACCGTTATTGATCGTTGCACCTTTACTGGCTGTTTTCTTAGGCATGCCTACGCAATCCTTAGGCGTTTTATTATTAACGCTACTATTAGGTACGCCGGTATTGAGTTTAATCGGTGCGATTGGAGTCGCTTTAACGGTAGGCTTGCGACGAGGCGGAATGATCTTATCATTATTAGTTTTACCCTTATATGTACCTGTACTTATTTTTGCAGGGAATGCCGTGGAGATGGCTGGCAGTGGTTTACCCGTAGATGCTCAGATTAATATCTTGATTTCAATGTTATGCTTGTCTTTAGTTTTGGCGCCTTGGCCGACAGCAGCGGCATTAAAAATGAGTGTTAATTAACAATATTTTGTAAAATATCTATTGATTGTGTGTAGCCATTCTTGGTCTTTTACTCCGCTCGCTCTTTGTGCATAGGTATCTACACAAATAATTGTTAGCATTCTCACGCAAGAACGATAACATTGTGGTAAAGATCGTAGGGGCGTATTGCATACGCCCTTACAAAGAAGCCCTATAACATTGGATTTTAAATAAATGGGCGTATGCAATTCGCCCCTACGGTATTTTTTTATCGTTTCCACGCCGATAAGAAACTTGTGTAGATAACTATGCTCTTTGTGACACTGCTCTGTGCAGGACTTAAACTTAACTAAAATATACCTATGTTTTTAATTCCTAATGCCGTTGTAAGATTTTTTCATCGTATGGCTTCGCCACCTCATTTTTATGCCTTTACTGATAAGGTCATGCCATGGCTGATTATTATCTTCGTATTGTTGACGGGTTTCGGACTCTATGGGGGCTTATATTTAGCGCCGGCTGATTATCAACAAGGTGATAGCTATCGTATTATTTATATTCATGTTCCTAGTGCTTGGATGTCCTTATTTATTTATATGGTGATGGCTATTTCTGGTGCTATCGGCTTAGTTTGGCGTATTAAATTAGCCGAAATAGTTGCGATTAGTAGTGCTCCAATCGGTGCCAGTTTTACTTTTATCGCTTTATTTACCGGTTCATTATGGGGAAAACCCATGTGGGGAACGTGGTGGGTTTGGGATGCTCGCTTAACCTCTGAATTGATATTGTTGTTTTTGTATCTTGGGGTTATTGGTCTTTATGGTGCGATAGATGATAAACGTGTCGCTTCTAAAGCGGTAGCTATCTTAGCTTTAGTGGGTGTGGTTAATATTCCTATTATTCATTATTCCGTGGAATGGTGGAATACCTTGCATCAAGGCCCTACCGTGACCAAAATGGACAAACCTTCCATACATGTCAGCATGTTAATCCCTTTGTTATTAATGGCTTTATCCTTCAAGGTTTATTATTTGATCGCCTTAATACAAAGAATTCGTATCGAATTATTACAACGTGAGCGTAACGCTCAATGGGTTAAAGCTAAAGTTTTGGAGCAAGTTTGATGAGTTTAGACCAATTTCTATCTATGGGTGGCTATGGCTTTTATGTCTGGACTTCTTATGGTGTTACTTTTTGCGTATTGCTAGCAAACATTATTATTCCAGTTTTGCAGCGCAAACAGTTTTTTGTTAAAGCCTTAAAGAAACAAAGACAATCTCTATGAAGCCAGCCAGAAAACAGCGCTTAATTTTAATAGCTTTAATGGTTATTGGTGCCAGTATCGCCACCGCCTTCGCTTTAAAATCATTTAATGACAATTTAATGTACTTCTTTTCTACTACTGATGTAGTAGCAGGCAAGGCCCCAAAGACTGCTTTGTTTAGACTAGGCGGCATGGTGATAAAAGGTAGTGTTGAAAGACCGGGTGATGGAATGATGGTGCGTTTTAAGCTCACTGATTTTAGTAAAGAAGTGACCGTTGAATATACCGGTATATTGCCTGATTTATTCAGAGAAGGGCAGGGTATCGTCGCTCATGGCAAATTGAATGAGCAAGGTGTTTTTATTGCCGAAGAAGTGCTGGCTAAACATGATGAAAACTATATGCCGCCTGAAGTTAAGGCTAGCTTAAAAAATCAGACCACCTCAGGAACAAACAAATAACCATGATCCCAGAACTTGGACACTTTTCACTAATACTCGCCTTGTGCATGGCACTAGTCTTGGGTACCTTGCCCATCATCGGTGCTTTTCGTAATCAGCTAGGTTGGATTGCCGTAGCTAGACCTGCAGCATTTGCACAATTGCTGTTCATGGCTTTGGCTTACGGATGTTTAACTTATAGCTGCTTAACGCATGATTTTACAGTTAAATATATCGCCACTAACTCTAATACTTCTTTACCGACGCTGTATTTAATATCAGGGGTATGGGGAGCGCATGAAGGCTCGTTATTATTATGGGGCTTAGTGCTGACAATCTGGACAGCCTTGGTCGCTCAATTTAGTAAAAGCATACCCGCAGCAACTCTGGCGAGGGTCTTAGGCGTTATGGGACTGGTTTCTATTGGTTTCATTTTGTTTTTATTAGTAACCTCTAATCCCTTTGAGCGTTTATTTCCTGCACCACTAGAAGGCCGTGATTTAAATCCTTTATTGCAAGATCCAGGGCTAGCCATCCATCCCCCCATGCTTTACATGGGTTATGTCGGCTTTTCTGTGGCTTTTGCATTTGCGATTGCAGCTTTACTAGAAGGCCGCTTGGATGCCGCTTGGGCTCGATGGTCTAGGCCTTGGACTAGTATGGCGTGGATGTTTTTAACGCTAGGTATTGCTTTGGGTAGTTGGTGGGCTTATTACGAATTAGGTTGGGGCGGTTGGTGGTTTTGGGATCCCGTTGAAAACGCTTCATTCATGCCTTGGTTGGTAGGTACTGCACTGATACATTCTTTAGCAGCGACTGAAAAGCGCGGCGTCTTTAAAACCTGGACGGTTTTATTGGCTATCTTTGCCTTTTCTTTAAGCTTGTTAGGTACTTTTTTAGTACGTTCTGGGGTATTAACATCCGTTCATGCTTTTGCTAGTGATCCGGCTAGAGGGTTGTTCATCTTAGTCTTTCTGGCAGTGGTGGTTGGTGGTTCTTTGTTACTCTATGCTTTTAGGGCGCCTACCGTCAAAAGTAGCGCTACTTTTGAGCTAGCCTCCAGAGAATCAGCAATATTACTGAACAATGTGTTATTAGTAGTGACTGCGGCCAGTATTTTACTAGGCACTTTGTATCCTTTAGTAATTGATGCGCTAGGCTTAGGCAAAATTTCAGTAGGACCTCCGTATTTTAATGCCGTGTTTATTCCTTTAATGGCACCCCTTGCCATTGCAGTGGGTTTAGGTATGTTATTGCGTTGGAAAAAAGATTCTATTAGCGGCTTAGCGCAACGAGTCCGTTGGATTATTGCCGCTTGTATTGCCGGTGGCTTGTTACTGCCTTTGCTTATGCCTTTTTATTCCTGGGGAGCGGCCTTAGGTTTGACCTTGGCTTTGTGGACGACTGCCATTACAGGACTTTCGTTTATTGATCGTTTAGGTACACAAGGCTTTACTTGGCAACGCTTGCAATCTATACCAACTGGGTTTTACGGTATGACTATTGCACATTTAGGCATTGCGGTATTTGTCATCGGTATTACTTTAACCAGTGTATATAGTGTGGAAAAAGATGTGCGTATGGCACCGAATGACAGTTTGGATATGTCAGGCTATATTTTTGAATTTCATGGTGTTAAACAAACTCAAGGCCCCAATTATATTGCTGAACAAGCTTTTGTAACCGTCAGTCATAATGGTGAACAGGTAGCCAAGCTGGAGCCACAAAAACGTGTTTATCAAGTTCAAAAAATGCCCATGACCGAAGCGGCTATTGATGCGGGTTTGTTTAGAGATTTATTTGTCGCTATTGGCGAACCTTTAGGTAATCAAGGTGCATGGAGTTTACGGATTTATTATAAATCCTTCATTCGTTGGATATGGATAGGTGCGTTATTTATGGCGGTGGGTGGTTTGTGCGCAGCGTGTGATCGCCGCTATCGTGTTACAAAGCCGGTTTAATTAAAAATCTATTGTCCATAAGATCTCAGTATCATGCTTAAATATATTATTCCCTTACTATTATTCATTATTTTGGCTGTGTTTCTGGGCTTAGGATTAAACCTTAACCCCAAAGATATTCCCTCACCCTTCATCAATAAGCCCGCTCCAGAATTTTCTGCGCCTAAGCTTAATGCGCCGGAGCAGTCATTATCGCCTGCTGATTTAAAAGGTCAGGTATGGTTGTTTAATGTTTGGGCATCGTGGTGTGTATCTTGTCGTGCAGAGCATCCGGTACTCAATCAGTTTGCCAAACAATATGCTGTGGTGATTGTTGGTTTAAATTATAAGGATGAACCAGATGATGCCAAAAATTGGTTGAAAACCTTAGGTAATCCTTATACCGATAGTATTATGGATCAAGATGGTCGCATTGGTATTGATTATGGCGTTTACGGTGTACCAGAAACTTTTGTCATTGATAAAAAAGGTCTGATACGTTACAAACATACGGGACCTGTTTCCGCTGATGATGTACAAAAAACCTTTCTTCCTTTGATTGCCAAGCTAGAAGCCGAGTCTTAATGAAGCCTTTAATATTACTATTTTTATTGACGTTTACTATTAGCAGTCATGCAGTTGATTCACGTCAATTGTCTGATCCCAAGCAGCAAGAAAGCTACGAAACTTTAACCAAGGAATTGCGCTGCTTAGTTTGTCAAAATCAAACCATTGCTGATTCTAATGCCGAGCTGGCTAGCGACTTAAGACGACAAGTCTATGAAATGTTGCAACAAGGTAAATCCGAGCAAGAAATTATTCGTTTCATGACGGATCGCTATGGTGATTTTGTTTTATATAAGCCGCCATTTGAGGGTAAAACAAGTCTTTTGTGGATTGCTCCGGGGCTGTTTCTGTTCATGGGCTTGACGACAGTGTTTTTAGTTATTCGACGTAAAAAGGCATCGGCTCAAGCGCAAGTGGATAACTTTGACTTAAGCTCTGAAAAGCAGAAGAAAATTCGCAGTTTATTAGAAAAAGGTGAACTCTCTTGAATAGTGTATTTTTGCTGTTAGTCGGTGTACTGATAGTCATCGCTTTTTTGTTTATTCTGCCACCGTTATGGCGTAAACAGTCTGATTTGAACGTGGATCTTGATCAGCGTAATGTAAAAATTGCTCAACATCGTTTAGCCGAACTTAAAGAAAACTTACGCTCAGGTGGGCTAAATCAAACTCAATATGATGAACAGTTAGCTGATCTTGAGCAGGCTTTAAGTGACGATTTAGATATTCAATCTAAAGTAAACCTAGTCTCTAAGCAAAGCCATTGGATAATCTATGTGCTTGTTATAGTCATGCCTTTTTTAGCTGGAACACTGTATTGGTCGTTGGGTAATTTCCAAGCTGTTAGTCATAGTGCAGAAATGGCGATCGATCCTGATGTCATTAAAGTGGCTCAAATTAATAAAATGGTGAATGGTTTAGCTGAAAAGCTAAAAAATAATCCAGATGATGCTCAAGGTTGGTTAATGTTAGGGCGTTCTTATAATGTCTTGGAGCAACATGCGCTTGCATTAGACGCTTTTGCCAATGCTTATCGGCTACTGGGTGATCAAACTGAAATACTGCTGCTTTATGCGGATGCATTAGGTTATGTAAATGATCGAAATTTAACTGGTAAACCTTCTGAGCTTATTTCTAAAGCATTGGCTTTAGAGCCTGAGAATATGAAAGCCTTATGGTTAGCGGGTATGGCTAAAGCCCAGCAGGGTGATGCAGATACAGCCATGAAATTATGGAAGAAACTCGAGGCTCTATTACCACCTGGCTCAGAATATCAGCAAGAAATACAAAGCTTATTGGCTCAATTAAAAAGTGAAACAGCCACTGTTGCAACTCAACCCGAAACTGTCGCGACTACTTCTAGTGTTTCTATCGCTGTACAAGTGAGTTTAGCACCAGAACTGATTGAATCAGCCGCTGCAACGGATACTGTATTTGTGTATGCTCAAGCTTTATCGGGCCCTAAAATGCCTTTAGCTATCGCTCGTAAACAAGTGTCTGATTTACCGATAACTGTCAGCTTAAATGATACGATGGCTATGATGCCGACTATGAAATTATCAAACTTTAGTGAAGTTAAATTGTTGGCACGCGTTTCTAAGTCTGGCAATGCTATGGCGCAAGCGGGTGATCTAATAGGCAGTATTAATCAAGTTGTGGTTAGTGATAAAAACACTCAGCATATTATTATTAACGACTTAGTTAAATGAACGATCAGTCCATAAAATTTGATCTCGCTTTAATCAATCGCTACGATAAAGCAGGGCCTCGTTATACTTCTTATCCAACAGCTTTAGAACTGCATGAAGGTTTTGGTGATGAAGATTATCGCAGACATATTGCGAAGTCGAATGCGGCTGGCGGCCCCTTATCGTTGTATTTTCATATACCCTTTTGCGATACGGTTTGTTTTTATTGCGCATGCAATAAAATCGTAACCAAAAACAGGGCGCATGTAGAACCTTATTTAGAAAATCTGTGCAAAGAAATTGCTATGTTGGGAGATTTGTTCGATGCCAATCGGGTCGTCAATCAATTGCACTGGGGCGGGGGAACGCCAACCTTTTTAAATTATCAGCAAATGAAACAATTGATGGCGAAAACTTGTCAACATTTCTTGCTTAAAGATGATGATAGCGGCGAGTATTCGATAGAAGTTGATCCTAGAGAAACCAATGCCGATACTATTAAACAATTGCGTGAATTAGGTTTTAATCGTATCAGCATAGGGTTACAGGATTTTGATCCCGCTGTACAAAAAGCCGTTAATCGCCTGCAAAGCGAAGAGCAGACTTTTAGCGTTTTAGAATCTGCACGTAACGAAGGTTTTCGCTCTACTAATATTGATTTGATCTACGGTTTGCCGCTGCAAACAGTGGAAAGTTTTGCTATCACCTTGGATAAGATCTTAGCGGTAAGACCTGATCGTTTCTCCATATTTAATTATGCGCACATGCCAGCTCGCTTTAAAACTCAGCGCCAGATTAATGATAGTGATATGCCCAGTGCCGATGTTAAGTTAGCTATTCTGCAGATGATAGGCCAAAAGCTTATTGCAGCAGGTTATGTTTATATAGGTATGGATCACTTTGCTAAGCCTGATGATGAATTAGCCATTGCCCAACGAGAAGGTAAACTGCATCGAAATTTTCAAGGCTATTCTACGCATTCGGACTGTGATCTCATTGGTTTTGGGGTAACTTCAATCGGAAGAGTAGGGGATGCGTATATACAGAATGTAAAAGATTTAGAAAGCTACGACCAATTAATCAAGCAGCATAAGCTACCAGTATTTAAAGGCGTCGATTTAAATGATGATGATAAATTACGTCGCGAAGTCATTAGCCAGTTAATTTGTCATTTCGATTTAAATTTTGCAAACATCGAACTTGCGTTTAAGATTAAATTTAGTGAATACTTTGCAACAGAATTGACGGCATTACTAGTTATGCAAGCTGATGGCTTACTAACCTTATCTAGCAATGGTATAAAAGTATTGCCCGCAGGACGCTTGTTGATACGCAATATTTGTATGATCTTCGATAGCTATTTAGCATATAAACAACAGCAACTATTCTCAAAGGTTATTTAAATGAATGATGACAGAATAATTGAGCTGGAAATAAAAGTGGCTTATCAAGAAGACTTATTGCAGTTACTGAATAATATCGTCAGTCAGCAACAGCAACAAATTGATCGCATAACAGCAACTTGTAGCCTACTCAATGACCGTATTAAAAGTTTATCGACGGAAGGCAGTGCTGGCGAAAACGTCGATGAAACACCACCGCATTATTAATTAACACCCCTACCAAGAGCTTTAAAGATGACATTCCCTATTCAAGATTATGCCTTACTCGATGACGAAGAATGCGATGCCCGCATTATAGCCGCCAAAGCCCAATTAGGTGGTCGATGTGTGGTTTTAGGCCACCATTATCAACGAGACGAAGTGTTTAAACATGCTGATTTTTCTGGAGACTCTTTAAAGTTATCTAGAGATGCGGCACAATCTGATGCTGAATATATTGTCTTTTGTGGCGTGCATTTTATGGCTGAAGTCGCTGACATCTTATCTCGCCCAGAACAAATCGCAATCTTGCCAGATTTAGCCGCTGGTTGTTCGATGGCTGATATGGCTAATTTGCTTAAAGTGAAGAAGTGTTGGCAAGAATTAGCGCAAGTGATTGATGTAGATAATGAAGTTACACCGGTTACTTACATCAATTCTGCGGCCGATTTAAAAGCTTTTTGTGGTGAACATGAAGGTATCGTTTGCACTTCATCCAATGCTCAGAAAATATTGGAGTGGAGTTTTGCAAAACGCGAAAAAGTTCTATTTTTCCCCGACCAACATTTAGGTCGTAATACCGGTTACCGCATGGGTATTCCCTTAGAAGATATGGTGACCTGGGACTTTAATAAACCCATGGGCGGTTTAACAGAAGAGCAAATACGCAAAGCTAAAATCATCTTATGGAACGGTTATTGTTCAGTGCATCAAGTCTTTAAGCCTGAACAAATCGATAACTTTTTAGAGCGCTTTCCAGAAACGAAAATCATTTCTCATCCAGAAGCCTGTTTTGAAGTCTGCGAAAAAGCAGATTATGTAGGCTCTACCGAATACATATTAACAACAGTACGGGCAGCAGCAGCGAACACCCGTTGGTTGGTTGCGACTGAATTGAATTTAGTTAATCGCCTACATGACGAATGTAAAGCTGATGGCAAGAATGTACATTTTATGTCGCCAACATTATGCATGTGTTCAACCATGTTTAGAACTGATCCACAGCATTTAGCTTGGGTACTCGAAAATCTAGCCGCAGGCCATGTGATTAATCAGATTTCTGTACCCAAAGCAGAGGCTATCTTGGCTAAAAAGGCGTTAGATAATATGTTGTCTATTAACTAAATCAGATAGGATTTACTCAACATGAATCATTATGAACAAAGTAAAAAAGCAAGACGTGTGGCCTCAGTGGTCTATCTAGTGGTCTTGGCCGTAATACTAGGTGGCACTTACATATCGCAACAAAACAAAGCCGCAGCAAAAGCTGAGGGAAGTGTTCAGCCTGAGAAGGTCAATAGTATATAAAAGAGTGGCGTGTAAGGTGGGTAAACAGTTTTATCATTTTCCCACCTTACACGATACAGATATCTTTGAGTAAAATAAAAAACAATCAATTATTTAGACTAAACTTAAGGATTAGCTCATGCAAGTTGCAATTAACCTCATGAGCGGCACGGACTTTGGTCTTGTTCAGAACGGTATATATGCCGGAAACACTTTTGTCGCTTATGCTCGAAAAGACTTATTCCGGCCTACTAGCCTACTAGGCCACCAACCATCAATTAGAACCCAATACTTTTTGTTTACGTGCTAATTTCTTAGCCGCTTTTTCCTCGCGAATAATACCGACTTCTATGAGTTCTTCTTCCATCATCGGAGGCGTTTCGAGGCTGAGTCTCCCAATAGTGCCGGCACGTAATTCGGTTAAGAATAGTTTAGACACTCTGTCCATATCAATGCGGCCACCTGAACGCAAACAACCGCGACTTTTACCTATGGCTTCTAATAATTGCAGCTCTGTTTCGGGTGCCTGTTTTAATTCATAACGGGTTTTAACTAAATCTGGATAATGTTTTAACAAATAGTCAGCGGCAAAATAAGCAATATGATCATGGCTAATCGCGGTATCTTTAATAGCTCCTGTTGTAGCTAATCGAAAGCCGCTATTTTTGTTTTCCACATTCGGCCATAGTAATCCTGGGGTATCGACTAAAATAATACCGTTACCAATATCGATACGCTGTTGCATTTTGGTTATGGCAGGTTCATTGCCTGTTTTAGCAATCATTCTGCCAGCTAAGATATTAATCAGTGTTGATTTTCCTACATTTGGTATACCCATAATCAAAGTATGGATGGGTTTATCACTCGAACCTTTATTAGGAACCATTTTGTGACACAAATCTGTCAGTTGGCGTATCTTTTCGGGTTGATCAACCGTTACCGCGATGGTTTTTACGTTTTGCTCTTGTTCTAAATAAGTTTGCCATTGTTCGGTGATGATAGGATCAGCCAGATCACTTTTACTGAGTACTTTAATGCATGGTTTATTACCACGTATCTGGCTAAGCATGGGATTTTGACTGCTAAAGGGGATGCGAGCGTCGATGACTTCAATCATCAAATCAACCTGATGTAGCGTTTCTTTGATTTCTTTGCTGGCCTTGTGCATGTGACCGGGGTACCACTGAATGAGCATAATATTTTAAAAGAATAAGAGAATGTTGGATATAGTGAGTAAAATACTGAATTTACCAGTGATTGTAACTGTTAAGTTACACAATACCAGATTGCGGACTTTAAAAGTAGCGAAATTCTGACCTAGAGAAGGAAGGAATGAGCTTATATTGCCGATCGTAATGTAGCGATAATACGAACTGTGTTGTGTAGATACCTATGCCTAGTCAGGAGGAAGTGTTGTTACGATGTACTATTGATTATTCATTGCCTAGGCACCCACAAATGTTTACTTCGTAAGGTTATAAAGCATGTCAAAATCAAACAAAAAAGAAATCAACTGGTTACCAGTTGTGGAAGCACATGATTACCCAGCAGCAGAATCTTATTTAAGTATTATTTATAATCCAGCCAAAGTGGCTCAAATTGTCGACAATCTAAAAGCCTCTAACTTAGTTCAGTTTAAAGCTAAGGATATTTTTCGAGCTTCAAAGTTATCATTATTGGGCGTGAGTAATTCCCATGTGCAAAAAGATAGTAAGAAGATTAATAAAGGTATCGCCTTGTCACCTTTATTATTAGTGAGAGATGAGCTTAATGGACTCGTTATTATTGCTGATGGTTATCATCGTTTATGTGCTATCTATGAATTTGATGAAGATGCTCTGATTTTTTGTAAAATTGTTTAGTTTTGGTATGTGCGCGAAAATCTTAAAATCCCCGAGGCCCCCCTTTTACTAAGCATAGGTATCTACACAAATAATTGTTAGCATTCCCACGCAAGAACGATAACATTGTGGTGAAGATCGTAGGGGCGTATTGCATACGCCCATTTATTGAAAGTCCCATTTTATAGGGCTTATTTTATAAGGGCGTATGCAATACGCCCCTACGGTACGGTGTTTTTTATCGTTTCCACACCGATAAGAAACTTGTGTAGATACCTATTTTTACTAAGGGGGGATTCGTTTAAATGTTGCTACTTCATAAAGCTGAGTTTTAAACCATGAATCTTAACGCTCTTAATATTCAAGCGCTATCTAAGCATTTATTACTAGCCGATTTAGTAGCAGGGTTATCAGTCGCTTTTATATTGTTACCCGAAGCCGTCGCTTATGCGGCGATTGCTCACTTGACTATACAAGCATCGATAACTGCTGCATTAATTGGTTTAGTGGTTTATGCGCTGTTAGGTGATAGTCCTTTTGCGATAGTGGCACCGACATCTTCTGCTGCGGCTTTATTAGCTGCAGTCGTTTTATCTATGCGTCCTTCTGATACTGAGGCCATAGTAAGTTTAGGTTCTGCTTTAGTAATACTCACGGGATTGGGCTTATTGATGTTGTCAAAAGCAAAGTTAGGGCGGTTATCTGCTTTTGTATCTAGGCCTGTGCTACATGGTTTTTCCTTTGCTTTGGCTGTGACCATTATCAGCAAACAAATACCGATTATGCTGGGCATTACTTTGCAAGCGCCCAATTTGTATAAATTGTATGTAGAACTCGTTTTAAGGATTGAAGAAGCATCGCTTTGGAGTGCTGTACTCGGTGTGCTTGCTTTATTTTTATTGTCATTATTAAAGCGTTGGCCAACCTTGCCTGGTGCTTTTATTGTTTTGGTTTTAGGTATTATCCTAAGCCATAGTATTAATTTGGCAGATTATCAGGTCGCTACCGTAGGCTCAGTTTTAATACATCTGCCTGAATTAAGCATTCCACAATTGCCATTAGAAAAATGGTTGCAGTTAGCGGAATTAGCTTGTGGTTTGATGGTGATTATCGTCGCAGAATCTTGGGGTAGTATTCGGAGTCTTTCTTTAATACATGGGGATAAAGTTGATTCTAATCGCGAGTTATTAGCCTTAGGTGTGGCAAACTTAGGCTCAGGACTATTGCAGGGTATGCCTGTGGGTGCGGGTTTTTCGGTCAGTTCTGCTGATGAAGATGCCGGTGCCAAAACAAAAATGGCAGGCGTTATCGCTGCAAGTGTGTTGTTGCTCATGGCTGTTTTTGGCAAACAATGGATCGCCTTAATTCCTCAACCTATAGTGGCAGCGGCTGTTATTAATGCTTTAAGCCACGCCTTAAATCCAAAAGCATTATTGTTATTATGGCGTATCAATAGAGATCAATATTTAGCCTTGGTGGCCATTGCTACAGTACTCGCTTTTGGGGTGTTGCACGGTATGTTGATTGCGGTCGCTTTATCGTTAGCCTTAGCGATACGATCATTTAGTCAGCCCGTTGTAAGAGAGTTGGCAGAATTAGGCAGTTCACGAGACTATGTGGATAGAGAAAATCATCCTAAAGCTTTGCCTCAAGATAAATTATTAATCCTACGTCCTGAAGCGCCTTTGTTTTTTGCCAGTGTTGAAGGCTTATTGGCAGAAATATATCGCTTATTAAAAATGCGTAAAGACACAGATATTCTTATCATTAGCTTAGAGCAAAGTGCTGACTTAGATAGTACCTCAGTGGAATCTTTAATAGAGTTTGCTGAGCACTTAACGCAGCGTAATAAAGTGCTTTTATTAGCGAGAGTTAAAGATCCTTTGCGATTGTTATTATTAAAATTAGCGCCCGCGCAATTTCAACATAAAATGTTTTGGAGTGTCGCCGATGCGGTAGCGGGTGCTCTAAAAATAAAGCAGAATTAATCACCGGCAATTGCAATTAAAGCATTTAGGTAGGGTTGCGCTATCGCTAACCCAACCTACAAAAACTTTTAAGCTGTCACAACTGCAAGTACGGGGAATAATGCTGATAAACCTTTAGCAATAAATTCTACCGCGATGGCGGCTAGCATTAATCCCATTACTCTAGTTATTACATTGAGACCGGTCTGCCCCATGAATCCAGCTATTTTTGGAGCAACCAGCATAGCGATCCATACAATCAATGAGATTGATAAAATTACAGCACTCATTAATAAATAATGCAGCCAGGTGTGGCCCATGTGCCCATAGACGATGGTGGTGCTAATAGCACCTGGTCCACTTAATAATGGAATGGCTAAAGGCACTACAGCAACTGATTCTTTTTCGGAGGATTCAGCTTGTTCTTCTGGGGTGTGTCTAGCGCGGTCTGGGGTCGCATGTAACATCCTCAAGCCCATTAATAATATCAATATGCCACCCGCTACACGGAATGAGGGAAGACCAATGCTGAAGAAATTCAGTATGGGTTCGCCTGCCAGTAATGAAATCTGTAACACCATAAATACAGCGGAGGCGCACACTAAAGCAGTGCGTTTTTTGTCTGCTAGTGACTTAGCCGCTGTTAATGCCATAAAAGTCGGTATAGCGCCTAGCGGATTAACGACAGAAATTAGCCCTGCAGAAAGTTGTATATATTCGTTGAAGTTTGGCATGAGCATTGAGTTATGGTGATTTAGATTACTTGAATAGGTGCTTAACGAACCAATACCGAATTTTGTTAAGGATAAAGCAGCCAGAGCGCGACCAGAGGGGCGATATTCAATAGGATGATCCCTATTTTGTAGGCAGCCATGCCTGCATAATGAAATACATCAAAGGTTTCAGATGAAAAATGAAACCAGCGCTTGTGGAGTTGATAAAGCCAGTCATGGGCAAAGCTAAATATGCAAAACCATATTATGAGTAGCGCATAGTTGAAGGCTAAACTATAAAGTAAAAGTGTTTTGATGGTATCGGGATTCATAAATGCATGAGTTTGGTAATTGATTCATTCGAGACTATTGGGTTAGCGCCTTCATGGCTTGCAACCAGAGCCCCTAATGCACAGGCAAAATCTAGTGCTTTTTGTGGCGACTCATTGCTTAATAATTGACTTATTAAACCTGCAAGAAAAGAGTCACCGGCACCTACAGTATCGGCAATAATAACTTTATAGCCACTGTTAAAATAAAATCGCTCATTGTAATACAAAACCGCGCCATGACTGCCTTTTGTAACACAAATGCTTTTTGTATGAGTTTGTTTAGCAATAAAAACCATGTTTTCTTCTAGGGACTCATAAGGAGACTTTAAATAGTCTCTGATCTCTAACAGTTCATCATCGTTAAATTTAATAACGTCAGCTTGCTGCATTAAATCAATAAGTAATTCTTTATTATAAAAAGGTGCGCGTAGGTTTACGTCAAAGATTTTATAGTTGGCTATTTTAAGTAGCTTTTGCAAGCTGCTATATGACCTTTCGTCCCTACAAACCAAACTCCCAAAAACTAGGATATTTGCATTTATTGTTGCATTGCTTGCTACGGCTGTCGCTTCGATGCTATCCCAAGCTACTGGATAATTAATGTTATAGGTAGCAGAGCCATGCTTATCTAATTGGACGAGAACCTCGCCTGTAGATAAGCTTTGATCTATTTGAAGTGTCTCTGTAGAAATATTATTGGCTTGAATAAAAGCTAATAATTCTTTTCCCAAAGCATCATTGCCAACTCTACTGATTATTTGTACATTTATCCCTAATGAGGCTAACCGCAGTGCCACATTCAACGGTGCGCCACCGATTTTTTTGTAAGCAGGGAAAACGTCAAACAAAACTTCTCCAAAACATAGGACTGTTTTTTTCATAAAGACTCGATGCTTGCTAGATTCATTCGTTATTTGTATAAGTTATAGAGTCGAAAAGCTTTTATTTAGAAACTTGCTCCTTAGTTTCTTTGATAATGGGAAGTGCACCTGTATCCAGAAAATGCTGTAAATAATCAGGGATTTGTATTGCTGGTTGAGATACTCCTAGTTTGTTTTCCGTCCAGTCTATTAATTCTTCGCTACCCCATGAAAATAAATAAGCAACAGCAAATACCAGTGTTCCGCGGAGTATACCTTTAGCTAAACATCGGCTTTCAAGATAAATACGAACATATTTGTCGGCAATGATAAAGACTAGCGTGGAAATAATTAGATTCCATAGGGAAGGTAGGGTGAACATTGTGAGTTACTCTTGGCTTAAATGAGTTTAATTATGACTCAAAGTGGAGCGTAAAGGTAATTACGCTAATAATTAAATAAGATTCGCTGATGCTCGATTTTTTTTGCAGCTTAGGTTAGCAAAAGCCGACAAAATGAGCTACAAGATGTCGGGTTACGCTATCGCTAACTCGACCTACATGCTGATTGCAATCGAATGTATATAGAAAAATCTTTTAAAAGGGCGTATGCAATACGCCCCTACCAGCAATTTATTATTCACTCGCCCGCTCTTAAGTTTAGCTAGTAGGCCGGAATAAGACTTTACAAGCGCAGCGAGTAAAGCGTTTCCGGCATAGGTAGAGTTCCTGTGTTGGAACTCGAACCTGCGCTACGCTAGCAAGATACTACCGAAACAATGTTACCAAGCTAAATTAGCGTTACAGCGTAATCTGTAGGGGCGAATTTATTCGCCCTTTTTAAATGACGTTGAAGATTGTAGTTTGATGATTGCAATCGAATGTATGAATAAAAATCATTTTAAAAGGGCGTATTCAATACGCCCCTACCAGCAATTTATTATTCACTCGCCCGCTCTTAAGTTTAGCTAATAGGCCGGAATAAGACTTTACTAGCGCAGCGAGTAAAGCGTTTTCGGCATAGGTAGTGAGAATAATACTTTAGGTCACGCTAGCTACCATACAGACAATTTTTCGAGTAAATTCATCCGCCTTATGTTCAAATGGCAAGTATGCAGTATGTCTGTATTTTTAGCCTGAGAGATAATTATGAAAAGTCATTTTTTTGCTTACATCAGTAAAATTCGTTGGTTACAGCGTTGGGGTTTAAAGCGTAATACGGTTACTGAGAATGTGATGGAACATAGTTGGGAGGTCTCTGTGATTGCTCATGCACTGGCTTTAATAAGAAATTGTTATTTTGAAGGTACTCTTGATGTTAATACTATTGTGATTGCTGCGCTTTATCATGATTGTAGTGAGGTTTTAACGGGTGATATGCCATCACCAATAAAATACCATTCGCCTGAAATAACTAAAGCTTATAAGTTAATCGAAAAGAAAGCTGAACATGAATTAATAAATCTTTTACCTGAAAAGCTTAAAGCGCAATACAGGCCTTTTATGCTGGAAGAAGAATTGCCCAAAGAACATAAAGTCATTATAAAGGCAGCGGATACCATTTCTGCTTATTTGAAATGCAAAATGGAAGTGGCAGCGGGAAATCAGGAGTTTTCTATTGCTGAAAAAGATATAGAGGCGAAATTAAAGGCCATTAATTTGCCAGAAGTTCAATATTTTTTAGATACGTTTACTTCAAGTTATGAATTAACATTAGATGAATTGTTTAAGTAAGAACTAGAAAAGCCTCTTTAGCTTAGTGGTTCGTGTTGTTTAAACTATTGATACTGGGTATGACTTTTTTATCAATGATTTCTGACATAGTTAGTTCTATTTTTAGGTTCTGTTTGAGAACTAATAGGCGACGACCTAGTTAGCTGTGTGAATGTTTTTTTATTTTTTTTGGTTCCATCAAAAACATTCGAAGGGTGTTTGAACTGAGAGCGTTTAATAACTACTTTTTTTAGGGGGGTCGATTTTACATAGTGATGTATTATTTTATACTTTGTAAGTATCGTAACAGGCTCTATCTTATTCTCAATGTTTTGCTGATTTGTTGAATCCATATCGACATTTTTTCTGTTAAATTCAAAACTTTCATATTTAGTTTTTAAATCCCTGATGTTTCCTTGTAGCTGAGTCGTTAATTCTATTAATTTTGTGTTACTTGCTTGAGTGTTATAAACCAAGGTACTCAGGAATGCTATCGCTACTAAGGCGCACAAGCTAAATCCCAATGAGATATAAGAGATTCGAAGTGATTTCTTAAGCTTATTTTCATAAGCTTTAATTGAATTATTTGCGGCTTGGCTTGTTGCAATGCCATCCTCTCCTAGTTCATTGCTGTTTAGATTTAATGGGTCGTCAGATAAAGGTTTTTTTATTGCCATCATAGCTGGCGTGATGGTAGGGATTTCAATATCCATATAGCTATCTAGTGAGATATCAGTTTCTATGCCTCTTAACCGTTCATCATCGGGGTGGTCAAATACATTAAACGCCTCAGTAAATTTATTTTTATCGAGTTTCTCTATGTCGGTTAAAGTGGGTTCTTCTTTGATATTGAAATCAGTGGCATTAATTGTGTTATCAAAGGAGTTAGAATCTGAAGATAGGGGGTCATAATCAACTGGCTTTATAAATTCTTCACCCGAAACGACATGATGATCATCCATAACATCGTCTAACGAAACGGGCGACAGCTCCCAATCTTTACGCATTAAATCCAAATCCGCCAAAATAAATTCTTCATATTGCTCGTTTATGTCTTCGAAAGAATTAATAGGCTTAGAGCTACGTTTTTTAGTCATTATAGATAGTTAGGTAGTAGAGAGTTAGGGAATTAATCAAATTTTGTGAAGTAACTATTTAATTAAGAGTAGTCATTTAATAGTAAAAATACTTAATTTTGGTAAAGGTTCATTACATTTAGTGCTAAACTCATAAAAAAACTCTTATATATAATAACATGCAACTATCCATTACTGCTTTAGGTAGCAACCAAATCAATTTTATAGTAGAAATTTTACCCGCTATAAGAGATTGTAATTGTAGTATTTTAGAAATAAGATCATCGAGGCTAGGCAAATCTGCTGCAGCCTATTTGTTGGTGCAAGGTAACTGGAATCAGATTGCTAAGCTTGAAACGACCTTAGATAATATTCAAAAGCGTCTTGATATTAAGCTTCATTTATTGCGTCCCGAACAAAAAGATAAGGAAAAAGACAAAGATTGCTTGCCTTACTCACTAGAGACTATCTCTTTAGATAGAGATAATGTTATTGAATCTATTACTTCTTTTCTGTTTGATCGTGACGTTGCAATAGAAGAAATTTCAGGTAGTTCATATCAAGCGGCCTATATACAATCTGCTGTGTTTTCGACCAAATTCATCATATTAATTCCATCACAACTGCCTCTTTTAAATTTAAGAGAAGAGTTTTTAGATTTTTGTGATCAATTAAATATTGATGCCATTCTTGAACCTGTAAAACGCTAGGTAATTATGAACCCTATTAATATTGGCGATGCCGTTACTGATTTTGTAGCTTTATCTACTGGCGATAAGAACATTAACTTATCTGATTATTTAGGACGCTATGTTGTTATTTATTTTTATCCTAAAGATAGTACGCCTGGCTGTACTCAAGAAGGTATCGCTTTTCGTGACGCTTATGATAAATTTACAGCTTTGAATGCTGTTATATTGGGAGTATCTCGAGACAGTATTCGACTACACGAAAATTTTAAAGCTAAACAGGCATTTCCATTTGATTTACTCTCAGATTCTGATGAAGCTTTATGTTCCTTATTTGATGTCATTAAAATGAAAGCTATGTATGGCAAGCAAGTAAGAGGCATAGAGCGTAGCACTTTTCTTATTGATCCAAATGGCGTGCTTATTCATGAGTGGAGAAAAGTTAAAGTTAAAGATCATTGCGAAGATATTTTGAGTACTTTATCTAAAGCATTTGAATTGTGAATAGTATTATGTTGGCGCAGCATGTGGTGATGTTTCCTGCATAGACACTCTTCTGTGCCGGAAACGCTTTACTCGCTTACGCTCGAAAAGCCTTATTCCGGCCTACAATAGCTATTAACCTCTAGCTTTGACACCTCTAACATAGACATGCGAACCAAGATTTATGAACACTGATGATATTACTAAAGTTAAAAACTATCTCTTAAACTTACAAGATCAAATTTGTAAAGCTTTAGAGAGTGTAGAGCCCGAAGCTCGTTTTATAGAAGATATTTGGGATCGCGCTGAAGGTGGAGGAGGTCGCAGTCGTGTCATAGAAAATGGTCAAGTTTTCGAACAAGGAGGCGTTAACTTTTCTTATGTACGTGGCATTAGTTTACCTGCTGCTGCAACGGCTAAGCGCCCTGAATTGGCTAATCGGCATTTTCATGCCATGGGGGTTTCCTTAGTTATTCATCCTAAGAATCCCTACGTCCCTACCTCTCACGCTAATGTACGTTTTTTAATTGCTGAAAAACCGGGAACGCCTGCTATTTGGTGGTTTGGTGGTGGCTTTGATTTAACGCCTTTCTATCCTTTTGAAGAAGATGTTATGCACTGGCATCAAGTGGCAAAAAAAGCCTGCGTTCCTTTTGGTGATGATATTTATCCGACCTACAAGCAATGGTGTGACGAATACTTCTATTTACCTCATAGACAAGAAACACGAGGCGTAGGTGGCTTATTTTTTGATGACTTAAATGAATGGTCATTTGAACGCTGTTTTGCTTTTATGCAAAGCGTGGGTGATCATTATATAGATGCGTATTTACCTATCGTACAGAAACGAAAAGATACGCCACACACTGAAAGAGAGCGAGATTTTCAACTCTATCGTAGAGGTCGGTATGTTGAGTTTAATTTAGTTTATGATCGCGGCACTTTGTTTGGCTTGCAATCAGGTGGCCGTACTGAATCTATATTAATGTCTATGCCACCTGCTGTTAAGTGGAAATACAATTGGCAACCTGTTAAGGGTAGTCCCGAGGCAGTTCTTTATGAGCGTTATTTAAAACCTCAAAATTGGTTAGCATTATAACTAGATGTCATTGATGAACTAAAAGGATAGTCAGCATGCAAGGAATTTTAAAAAAAATGCAGGTACGTTTGGATAGTCCTGTGCAATATGAGTTTATCGTCGGTGAACAGCGTTTAGCATTAAATACACTAATAGGTAAACCTT
>Ga0214199_1000047_pt1 | contig 29423 bp, 28 predicted proteins | sample TroBogEpilimnion_24_FD_153037 | JGI IMG/M metagenome (GOLD analysis project Ga0214199, IMG submission 153037) | Freshwater microbial communities from Trout Bog Lake, WI - 04OCT2008 epilimnion | ecosystem: Environmental > Aquatic > Freshwater > Lake > Epilimnion/Euphotic zone | place: Trout Bog...
CAAGCGCGTATTGAGGGTGCGCGGCGGTTCTCTCGGATCGTCGCAGGACGACGTTTCCTCCCAACCTTGGCCGGCACTTCCCCGAGTGCCGGCCACTTTTTTGGAGTGCTGACGATGGCATATCGGATTGCAAAAAGCCCCGAGGGCGAATGGCGTTTCTGGGAGCCTCGCGATGTGATCCCGGAGGGCCATACCGAGGTAAGATACGCGACGGCCGAGGAAGCCGCGCTGATCGATGAGATTGAGGCCGGAAATGCATCATTCGACGAGGACCGCATGGAGATCGCGTCTGCCACGCTATACAAAAAACTCAACGCATAGCCGGCTTAGTTCAATGGCAGAACACCGCACTTTGACTGCGAAGACCGGGGTTCGATACCCTGAGCCAGTGCCAGAAAGGAAAAGACGATGCGCGTGAAGGAGCTTACGCCGATCACCGGAGAATACGTGGAATTTCACGGGGACGACGGGGACAGCCATATCCGATACGCTGCGGATAATTGGGTTTGGTGTGTCGGCGAAAGCACTGAAACGGTTTTCGACTGCGACGAACTCGAAGCTGCCTATCAGGCGTTCAAAGCCTCGCAATCGTCGGGCGCGTAGCTGAATGGAACAGCCGCCGAATTCTACTCGGCCGGATGGGGGTTCGAGTCCCTCCGCGCCCGCCACACCCTGCGAACACGGCATCCGCTTTCCGGTCGCGTGTCCGGTGTGCGAGCCGGAGAGATACATGCTGACCGATGCGCAGCGGAACCGTCTGGCGGCGCAGGACGCATGGGCCGTGTTCATAGCCGCCGCGAGGCGATACGCCCCGTATCTGGACCAGTTCGAAAAGGTCCGGTTCGACAGCCCCGGCAGCGGGACGATTTACCTGACGATCAGCCAGTCCGATCCGCACCCCGATAGCTTCGACGATCTGGACGCGCCCAGTACGTAAGCCATCCCTACACACAGCCCGGATCGCCGACCATGTTAAAGGCCGGGCGACGTAAGCAAAAAGCCGCCCTGGTTAGGGAGCGGCCTCTGTATTTGGTAGCGGAGTCCCGATTCGAACGGGAGACCTCCTGGTTATGAGCCAGACGAGCTACCTGACTGCTCTACCCCGCTGCCGGCTCTTTATGGCCGCCGCGTGTATATGCGCAAGAGGAAAATGCTACGGCGCCCGCGGGCGGAGTCGAACCGTCCGACCTGACCGTGCGGGAGGCGCCTATAGGCGTCACCAGCACAGGCAACCACGAATTGCCCAGGACGCGCTGCCGGCAACGATCAGCGCCCCCAGCCCGCACCGCCATGGGTAGCAATCGACGCAGTGGATCAGCGACCGAATAAAGTCGCCCGAATCTGGGCGAGCAGGTGGTCGAACCACGGCCCTGCCGCGCCCGCCAGGAAGGCCGCTACGGGTATCAACCGCCTCAACCATTTGCATCGCTCCTTCGGGTCGAAGGCCACGTGCACGACTGCCGCCGCGCCGCGTTCAGCCAGTTGCGTGGCCAGTTGCTCGTTGGTCTCATTCTCTGCCATCCCTCGCCTCCGATGTGAACCGCGTCACACCTTCGGCCTCTGCGGTTTGACACGTGTTCATCATAGGGCTGTCTCCGCAGCGCTTGTCGTGGAACCGCCGGCCTGTGACCCCTCACGGGCCGGCGGGGTTGGAGTTAGCTGCCGACCCAGGCGGACCCGTTATAGAACACCGGGCATTTCGTTGTTCCGCCGCCGGTTGGCACCGTCCCAAAGACGCAGGCGACGGCATCAGTCACGTAGACGCGACCACCTTGAATGCCGGTTGGCAGTGTTGAAACGGTGTAGGACGCCATGATTGCCAACCCCGAAAACGCGCTACTCTGGTCTGTCCCCAGCAGAATGTTCAGCTTTCCGTTAGTCCCGAGGCGTCCCACGATGTTGGACGCTGACCACACGTTGAACCCGGCGGCGGTATTGCCGGTGCCCCCGCCGTAGCATTTGAACGGAGGCGAGAGAGTTGCCGCGGTGGATCCCGGCGCGAAGCAAACGGTGCCAGCGCCAGGGGGCACTTGTATCGCGAGGTAGGAAGCCCCCGTTACACCGAAGGCCGTGCTGGTGGTGCCGCAGGTGACCGTCGTAAGCACGATCCCGTTCGAGACGGAGGATGCCGGTGCTAACGCACCCCCAGTGACAATGACTGGTTGGGTGCCCTGCCCGAAGGACGGCGTGGAAGCTGCCATGAATCCAAGGAGAAGCGCGATCGTCGCCCGCATGACTGTCACCCATCTGGAAAGAGGCGGCAGCCGACGGGCGGTGCGTCAACTAGGTTGAGTCAGCACTACACCATGTCGGCGCGCGTTTTCAAGCGGTAGGAGAGACAGAGGGAGGCGCGGTTGCTGCGCCAGAGCGACCGATCACGGCGACAGACGGATGAGGCCCTGCTCCCGATTCCGTCTTCGAATGCCGATCACGTTCTGGTGCAATTGCCACGCTTCCTCTTTCTCTGGGTGGGTGACCGATTGCGGTGCCGGTTGGATGCCGAAAAACGCGAGCGACTGCGCTAGCATCGAAGCGCCAGCCCGGTCGTTCTTCATGATCGCGCGCACGGAGAACGGAAGCGCTTGGTTCAACATGTACTGGGCATAGGCCACGATTCGGCTCTCGTTGAGCTCGGGCGCGTAGATGATGCCGCCGTAGTAATCCTGGTTATGGAAAATGTCCGCCATGGCGTTCGGAAGCGGCGACGTCTTGTTCAGCACGGTCTGCACGGGCGCCTTGTAGTAGGCGACCACGTCCTTGATGTAGCCGGGAATCGAAAGCCGGTCAGGGTCGTTTTCCGGGCCGGTGCCAGAGCGCGGGTAGAAATAATCCAGCATCGATTCCGGCCCCTTTCCCGTCAGTAGATATGTGACCGTAGCGCCAAGCAGCGCGGTCAGCATCGGCATCGCCATGGCGTAAGCTATGCGGTTCGTCATCTCCGGGGCCTTTCCGGACGCCATGTCTCGCACGGCTGCAGCGGCGTCAACGCCAGATCCCGCCAGTTCTCGGATTGTGCCTAGGTTCCAGCCGACCGAGCGCGTCATCAAGAACGCCGAGTCCTTGAGTGTCTTGTTCCAGAACACGTTGTCGTACGTCATCTGGCCGAGACGGTTCTCGACGCTGTCCCAGTTCTTCGTCATCGCATCCGACACTTGCTCGGGCGTGGCGTCAGGGTGCCGCTCCATAAAGTCGCGTGCCATCATGGAAAACACGCCGATTTTCATCCTCGGCACAAGCTGTCCCATCAGCGGCTCGTTCAAGGTGTCGATCATACGGCCAGCGATCTTGAACGGCGCCGTCAAAGGCGTGTCCTTCGCCATCTGCCAAGCTTCCCGGAATGCTCCGTCCGGGTTTTTCAAGTCGTGCAGGTTTTTGAAGAAACTGCCGCTCGCGTTCGACCGGTAGAATTGGTCCATGCTGATCCGGCCGCCGCCGGCGTTCAGCATGTCCACGATCTTCACCATCTCAGGCGTCGCGCCCTGCGGATCGAGCCAGGCCCGCTTCGCCGCCGACCCTTCCCGCACCGTCCGGTACGTCGCCACCGGGATGGCGGCGCCCTCGGCCATGTTTTGAAGGCCCTGGCCGATCGAGGTCAAACGGCTTTTCTGCCCGAGGTCGCGGCCCGTGATGCCGCGGCTCACCTGTTGCAATCCAAGCGCCATGCTGCTGATCGCCGAGTCCAACGTCACGAACGTCGCATGAAACCCAGACAGGCCTAATTGCAGCCCATTCAACGCGTTGTTGGCGGTGCGCAGGGTGTCGTAGATTACGGAGTTGCCGGCTATTCCACGGGACACGTAATTGTTGAACAGCGTCGTGGCTTCCTCTGGCGCCCAGTAGTTGCCGGGCTCCAGGCGGCCAAAGGCGCCTACGGTGCCCCCAGGGATGCGCGGGCGAAAGACCTTGTCATCCAGCGGAACCCAGCCCAGGCCACGCGCCGCCCCTTCAGCTTCGGCGTTTGCCGGCACCCAGTTGGCAATTCCGGCGTCCTTCATCTCGTCGGCCATGCGCGTGCCGTGGTAGAAGCGGTCCATCTCCCGAATTTTCAGAATTTGCATCTTGATCGGGTTTGTCGTGACCGGGATCAGGCCAGCGGCCATTGCCTCCTCCAGGGTGGCAAAGGTACGCTGCTTGAGGAAAGCACCCGACCCTTGAACCGGGGACTTTCCGAGACCGCGGGCGACCGCGATCCGCTCGGCCTCCGTCTGGCTTTTCGCGTCTTCGCCGGCCTTCCATTCCCGGTAGTTCGAGTAGATGCGGCCCATGTAGTCGTCGCTGTTCAGCACGTCCTTCAACTTGCCGATCGATTGGAGCATCCTGAGCCGTTGATCCTGGATCCGCTTCAACGTCGTCATGGCCGCTTGCAACTCGGGCGTCGGCTGCGGCTGCCCGGTCTCGACCCGATGCGTGATCGCGAGTTGCTGGTCTGGTTTCAACCGCTCGATCGCGGTGGCAAAGTTCTCCAGGGCATGAATCGCCTGGTTGCTGCCGCGAGCCTGCATCGATGTGCGGCGGCGCATGATGGCCTCTGTCTGCTTCGCGGCGGCACCGCGGCTGGTGGGCGACAGCAGCCATTGAACTTCGTCCAAGGTCTTGCGCATTTTGCCCATGACGTCAGGGGAGAACGATGGGAGGCCTATCTGCCTGCGCACGTCCGGTGCCTTCAGCCCGTCGAAAGCGGTCGCTACGCGCCGACGCAAAGAGAACATCGGGGTCTCGGATGTGCCCGCATCGCGACCCCCGCTATCGATCGACGCAATCGGGCGCCGTTCGGTGATCCGCTCCAGAACTTCCGCTGCCCGATCCCCTGTCGGGACAAACAGTCTGGTGTCGTAGCCGATGCGCTCACGGAATACGCCGTCCTGTCGCAGCGGCCCCATATCCGAGGACGACGGCCCCTTCAGTTCGATCCGCCACTCGCCAGCAACCATCGAACGCTTCAGGGTCCAGCCGTTCGCCAGCCTCGCGGTCGCACCGTCGAGCACTCGGCCGATCGTCTCGGTCAAGTTGAAATCGGCCTTCGTTGCCTCCACCCCAAGGTTATTGAGCGTCGATTCGATATCGCTGTTTCCGATGACGCGCCCAAGCAGCCGTTCCCCATCGTCGGTCTGAAGCCTATAGACCTTTGGGCTACCCTTGAGCCGGTCCCAGACTGGAAGAACCGCGCCGGTTATGAGATGCAGATCGGATTGCCTGAATTCGGGCGTCGCCGCGACGCGGTCGTCCCAGCCCTTCCTGGCCTCGGCCAAATTATCGACCCGGTCGGCCGTCGGAGCGGTGCGGACGTTTCCCCGAATTGCGGCAGCCACCCGATCCGTCTCGACGTACCGCCAGTCGGTTGGTGACACCAACCTGTAAAAATTCGTCGTAACGCCGTCTGCACCAGTCTTGGAATACGTGGTCGGGACGACCGCCGATACCAAGCCGGTACGGCGGTTGCGGATGTAAAAACTCGGAGCCTGAAACCCTGCTCGCGCCGCTTCGCCGCGGTGCAACTGCTCGAACTCTGTCGGATAATTTCGAGAGAAGGTGCGCAGCGCGACGTGCTTGGTCTCGGCACCCGAGGTCGGGTCGGTGTAGACCGTGTTTTCGGTGTTCTTGACGATCCTGTCCGCGCGATAGGTCTCGGTGCCGGCGTCGAGCGTTCCAGCCTCGACAGCATGATCGACGACATCGCGGAAGCGGTCGGAGAAGGCGTTGAAGACCCGGTTCTGTTCCCCCACCGGCAGGCTCAAGATTCGGTTCAGAAACTGCGACATGGGCGGCAGGTCGGCCCGCAGACCGCCAGTCATTGGATCGGTGAGTTGCAGCCCCATGGTTTCCAGGATCGACTTGTCCGATACGCCCTCGATCTCGCCACGGTGAATGTCACGGTAGAACTGCGTCAACGCCGCGTGTGCCTCATCGCTCTCCAGGTTATCCTGTAGCCCGAACATACCTTGATCGCCGGTGCGACGCTCTCCCTTGGTCAGTGCGCCCAGTTGCCCGAGGCGCCGCGCGATCGAGGAGATGAATCGCTTCTGCCCCTCAAGGTTGGTCGTGACCAAATGGAAGATCGGTGCGGACGCCTGATTGGTTCGGTGCGTGCGACCGAATCCTTGCACGGCTTTGTCGGCCCGCCACCCAGGCTGCACCAGGTAGTGCGACCGTCGGTTGTCGGCGGAGGGAGAAGAAAGATCGGCATGATAGCTGCGCCCGGTCCCGCCCGCCTGGGAGAACACCAGGACGCGCTTGATCCCGTTCTGGAAAGCGTTCGCCTCGACCACGTTGGTGTCCGCATTGCGCTTTTCGACCACCGCCCGCACTTGGCCATTCTCGTCCGGCTTGCGCACGACGCGCTGGGTGCGCCCCGTGACCTCCGCCACCTTGTCCGGCCCAAAATGGTTGGTCAGGATTTCAAGCGGCCCGTCTGGCACGCGAAGCGATCCGAGGTCGTCCAGCAACATCTCGCGCGCTGCCACCGCTTCTCGATTGAGGACGGGATTTCCCTTCGAATCGACAACCGGCCGCACGCGCTCCTTGCCAGCGTCATCGACGTAGGTTTCAAATTGTTCGACCGGAAATGCCTTCTTGACCAATTCCATCAACTGATCGCGCGGCGACATATCCAGTTCTTCGATATCACCCTCGGGATCGGCGCGCGCCTTGTCGAGCGCGCGGTTCTGACCGGCCTCGTTGGTGTTCACCAACTGTAGTACCGCCTGCCGACCTTCGGCGATGTCGCGCTCCACGGCCCTCAGCACGCTGGGCATTTGCAGCGACGTGATCAACTGGTTGAAGAAGCGCTGGTGCGATCCCCAAAAAGCGGACAAGACCGCGCTGCGTCGGCCGCCCTTACCCCCTGCCTGGGTGTCTTCGAGAGCATTATTGAAGTTGCGCAGCACGACCTGCCATGCCTCGGCGATCTTGTCGTACATTATCGTCTGATCTGGCGTCAGATCATGCTGGATGCGATCATACTCGACCCCGTCATAGGACAGGTTTCTCGCCATGTAGTGACCGAGCGCTTTCATATCGCGGGCCACAAGCTCCATCGCAGCGACGCCGCCCTGGGAGATTTTGGACAGGAAGTCGGAGCGGTCTGCAAAGGCCGTCCCCCGTCCCCAAAGGCCGAGGCGGTCGGCGTAAGCCAAGTTGGCGACCTCTGTCGCGCCGGTCGCGGAGACGTAGACCACCCGCGCGTTCGGCAACTGCTTCTGTAACTCGATCCCAGCGAGTGCCTTCTGTGCCGGGTCGGTGCTGCCGCGCGCTCCCTTTTGCGAGACGCTGTTGCCGAGGTTGTGCGACTCGTCGAACGCGATGACGCCGTCGAAGTCCTTGCCGAGCCAATCGACGATTTGCTTGACCCGCGTCTGTGCGGTGGCGGCGCGGGTTGCCAGATCCTTTGACTCGTAATTCCGAACAACACCAGCATCAGTCTGTACCACCCAGGTATCTTTGTAACGGCCAGTCACTGTGCCATTCTCTCTGGTGCCGTCCCGAGCCGGGACCGACACTTGCGCGCCGACCTTGATCGCCGCCGCATCGAGCGGTTTGATCTTCACCCCCGATTTCAGAGTATCGTAGGACGAAAAAAGGATGCCATCATGCTTGATCGCGTCGGCCGCCTTCACCTTGGTCAGCGGCAAAATCTGAGAGGGGTCCATGCCGAGTCCGGCCCAATCTCGCTTCGCGTCGTTCACCAAGGCCGGCGTCTCGGAAACCCACACGGCCCGTCGGCGCCCGTTCATCCAGTTGTCGAGGATGATGCCCGCCACCTCGCGACCCTTGCCGACCCCTGTGCCGTCGCCGATAAAGAAGCCTCTCCGGAACCTTACTTCGGCATCCGGCGGCGCCGGTAGCATCTGGGCATGTGCATCGCCAGCGTAGACCAGGGATTCGAGTTGCGCGATCGACAACGCGCCTTCGTCGATCAACCGTCGCGAAATCGCCAAAGCGTGCTTGGGCATCGGCGGCGCCACGGACGCCATGGCGGCCGACTGGACGAGCGCCCCAGGATGCTCCCGCGCGCCCTCGATCGCCAAGCGCTGCGGACGGTATGGCTCATAGACACTTTCGGTCAGTTCGCCGCCTTGAACCGGGTCCTCGACAATTACGCCGGCTTTCACCAGTCCGGGATTGGGTGGCGTTAGCTGCTGGTCGCTACCATCAGGTCGTATATGGTCTCCACCGCCAGCCGCGCCGCCTGCGCCGGGCTGTCCGCGTCCCGTATCGTTCGCATCAGCAGCGATAAGTTCTCCTGCCGGTTCCTGCCCGGATTCGAGAGAAGGTACTCCATCGCCGCCTGCGTTTTCTCGGGTCCGGTCTCCAGCGTCAGGCGCCCCACCAGCGCCTCCAGGGCCGCCTTCGTCGGCTGCGATGGGGCGATTGGCAGTCTCACCGACACCACGTCCTCCGCCAGGCCCCACTGTGCCAGTTGGACCACGTAGACCGCCCTCGGGTCCATTGGGGCGTCCGGTGCCTTCTTCAGCCAACCCAGCGCCAGTTGGTTGACCGCCAACCGGTTCACTGGAACTTCCTGGGCGATCATCGTGCACTCCCGCGAGCGTGTTCAACAGGTCGGCGGCATCCTTCGCTTCGCCCTCGACGATCGGCCGTCCGGTGGGAGCGATCTTGTCGATCACCAGCACGCGGGTGCCGAAGGTCGTGCCGTACTTGCGGTAGATGCTGCCGTCGACGGCGACATTCGCTCGGACATCATATTGCATGCCGATGCGCTTCCACCAGTCCCGGAAGGTGGGCGCGTTCATTCCCATGCCGCGACCGACGATTGCCACAAGCCGGCCGCCCGGTTCAAGCCTGGCGAGGGCCTGATCAATGTGTTGGGCACCGATCCTGGTATCCATCTTACCACCCAGCCGATCGCCGGCCGAGGAAAATGGCGGGTTCATGATCACGACGGAGGGACGCACTTCGTCGGTAAGAATGTGGTGTAGTTGCTCGGCATTCTCGCCTGTGATCCGGCTGAATGGCAGGTTCTGCATCATCGCCCGCCGCTGGGGTGAAATTTCATTGCCTACGACCTCGGCCACACCTGCGTTCATCGCATGGACCGCAAGGCCGCCATTGCCAGCGGAAGGTTCGAGAACGCGATCACTGGGTCGCATGTTGGCGATCCAGGCCGTGGCAAAGGAGTAATCCGGCGGTGTGCTGAATTGCTGGAGTTTGTCCTTGTCGCCAGCCCGCACGGTCTGGGTGGGCAACCGATCTTTGATCTCGCGCAGCGATTCGGCGACGGCTTGAGCGCGGGCCAGGGTACCGGTCGGCGCGAACCGGTCAGGGTTGTTTGCGATGTAGCGGTTCACCCCGGCCTCGATTGCGTCGTAGAACCGGTCGCGCGTGAATTTCCCCTCGCCGAGTTTACCACCGTAGATCAGTTCGGCCGACGCCTGGAGACGTTTGGTAGCGAGACTTCGGTCCTCGCCGGCGCTGCGGAGATCGCCTTCGGCCAGCATCGCCGCAACTGCGTTCGCCATCAGCTTGTCAGGCGGTTGCCCCTCCCGAAGCCATCGCTCGATATTGTTTGCGAGAAGCGGATCGTTGTCGCTGCCTGGGGGCGGCGCTTCTACGCGCTGCGGTCGCGCCGACGGTGGGGCAGCGGCCGATGGCGCCGGTGGTGTTTGGGGTTGGGCTTCGGGCTGTCCGCGCACTTCGTTGAGCACGTCCATGTCGAGGGGGCGCCGCTCGTTCTCCATGATCGCGGCCGAGTAGCGGCGCAGTTCGTCGCCGCCCGCATCGGCCAACGCGCTCATAAATCGCGCGGACTCCTGGCCATAAGCCCGGCGCAGCGTTGCCAGCGCCGGAGCGCCGTCGCCATGTCCACGCAACACCGTTATCAGACGATCATTGGCCTGGAGGCGCCGCACGATGACGGCATGCACTTCGTCCGCCGTAGGCGCGGCGGCCTGTGCTGGGTTGTATTCAGGTCTGCGTGGTGGCCATACAGGGCGCCCGGTTGTCGAACTGGTAGCTGGTTTCCATACCGCCACCTGATAGTCCGGGTCCTTCGCTTCCGGCGCCGCCACGATCGGTTCCCGGCTGCCCGGGCGAAGCCTAACCGTTTCCGTCGACCGCACGCCGTTCTCGACATATGACCGCACGCCTCGGGCATCTTCGAACAGAGGATGGCCATTCCTGTTGAACCCAATTTCGTGCCACACCGCTGCGTTCAGGTCAGCCTGCTTCAAAGCGGGGGAGGGCAAATCCGTAGGTTTCGTTTCGGCGGTCTCTGGTGTTGGGGGCGCTTCAGGGGGGCGGTTTGCGTTTACCGGGATTTCAGCCTCGGATTTTTGCGTTTGGGCCTCAGCCCCCTCCCGGATGAAAAAGCCATCTCCCTTGCGAAAACTGTAAGGGTCGATCGCCTTCGCTTCGTCCCGCGTCAGGTCGGTGCGGATCGTGCCGCGCAGCGTCTTCCCCTTCTTCGTCACATGCTCGACGATCGGGTTTTCGGCCAGTGCCGCACCTGCCGGCGCAGCCTCGGCCGCGACCTTTTCCGTCCGCTCCGCCTGCGCGGCATCGGGCGTGACGACCTCGACCACTGGCGCTTGCGCCCGCGCCATCTCTTCTGCCGCCGGCAGCCCAGCAGGGCTTGCCAGCGTTTCCACCACCACGTTGCCGGCGGCGTCGCGCCCCTGGACGACGTGCGGTGCCCCTGTCGCCAGCACGTCGCTTTTCGTCTCAGGGTAACCAAGCAGCCGCGCCATTAGGGTGTCATCGACCGAGCGGGCGTCCGCGAACGTTCGCGCTTTGCGGACATCCGTCGTCAGCAGAGTCCCTTCTGGCCGTTCATAGGCCAGGACGCCCGGTGCATTGGCCGATTCCGGCACCGCCGTCCCCCGCGCCAGGAATACCGTGTCCTTGGGGTTGTTCGGGTCCGTCATCGCGCGGATTTGCGCCTCAATGTCGGCCTGCGGCTCTGGCGTCGTTGCCATCTTTGGAGGCAGCGGTGGAAGCCCAGAGATCAGCTCCCGTTCGATGGCGGCTGGATCTTCTGCCAGTGGCTCAAGCGCGGGTTCGGTTGTTTGCGGAGATCCCGACCGCTTGGCATTTTCTTCGGCCGCACGGCGCTGGGCCTCCACGGCGCCGACTCCATCGCGGCGCTGCACTTGGGCTATCGTAACGCGACCGGCTGGCGTGGGGGCGCCTGCTTCGCCCTCGGGTGGCGGAGTGGCGGGAGACGGCGGCCGAGCTGCGGATGGAGGCGCCACGGGCTGAGGCGGCGCATACGAACTGGTCCCTCCAGCTTCGGCCGCCGGCTCCGCGCGATCCCCGCCCATCAAGCCGTTGAATACGTCGTCCGCCGTGCGGAAGCCCTGACCGCGCAAGCCCTGACCGAGGCTGGTCACAAAGTTGCCGATCTTCGCCGCGGCAGCCCCGATCGGCGAGCGGGGTGTCATCCCATTAAGCAACGCGGCCTCGGACATACGGGCAACGCCTTCCTCCCGCACAATGGAAGAAGCGGGCCCAACCCCGTACATATCGGCGAGCAGGCGGCGGCGGGGCACCGTCTCGCCAGGATCGATGACGTTCAACCAGTTGTCCGCCGCCCGATAAAGCGTCTGTCGATCCTGGTCGTTCAGCAAACCGAGGTCGGGATCGAGCAATGCGTGTATCGTCTCGTGGTGGACTTTGATGGGAACCTGATCGGGCGGGGTGTCCATCGCCACCGTGACCACACCGCGTGCATAACTGGAATCCGCATCACCGCCAGCGATCTGGTTCACCAGCTTGACGCCGACGCTCGGCGGCAGCCCGGCGTACCGCATCTGTGCGGTGATCGCATCGGCCAGCGGACCCGTGACCGTTGCCGGCACCCCGGCGCCCGGCTGCAGGTCCACCGCGTTGAACGCCGGGGTAGCCGCTTGCTGCGTTCCAAGCACGTTGTCCCGGAAGCGGTCGGAAGCAGTCGGCGGAAACGGTTCGAACAGGCGGTCGGCGAGGTGCGGGACAGTATGGGTCGCGCCCGGCACACCCATTCCAGCGCCGGTTACAATACCGACGGCGGCGGCCTCCGGCACGCCTTGCATCAACGACCGGTCGGGGTCGATTCCTGTAGCGCGGTCCACAAAGTTCCCTGCGAAAGTGGCCAACGCATTGAAGGAGCCAAACTCCGCCCCCCGTTTCGATAGGTCGAGTAGCGCATTCAACAGACCGGGAGCCAGACTCGGCGTCATCTCAATAGCCCGCCCAATGGGCAGCGCCATAATCCCCATCTGAGTGAGAGCGGACACACCCGCAGCCCGCGATGCGTCGGTGGGCGTCATCCCTTTGGACAGCGCCTCGCTTAACGTATCGTGGTAGGATTGAGCGCCGATGACAGGCAGCGTCGCAGCCATCGCGCCGCCAGGACCGCCGAGCGTCCCGCCTATCATTCCCGCGGCGACCATCGGGATCATGGAAGACACACCGCCGACAACTTTCTGTCCGAAAGTCGGATCCTCTGGTAGTGGGAACGTCCGCTTCCCGTATTCCTCGATCTTGGAGCCGAGGCGCTGCGCTGCGTTCGGTGGCGCGGCCACAGCCTCCGCCATCCCTGACTGGAGTTGGGACCGAAATGCCTTCCGGTCCTCTGGCGATAGGCCGGGGTATTGCCCGAGCATAAACCGTTCCGGCGTGCTTAACTGGCGCATCGCCACTTGCGGATCGTCGCCTTGGTCGATGGCGTTCATGACGGACAAAAGGTGGGAGGCCCCTTGGAGGGGTCCATACCTCGCTACATCTCCAAAACCGGAGATCGCAGCACCCGTGGCCGTTACCGCTTGCCCCGCCTCATTGATGTAGCCGGGGATGTCCGCCAAGTCCTGATAACGCGGCGGCCCGTTGTCGACCGGGTTCCCCCACTCATCGACCGCCGAGACACGCTCGCCGATCGGCGTGCCCTTATCCAAGGCTGCGGGCGGTGATTTCCGGCCTGGCACTACAGGCTCGCCGATGGGCGTGAACCGAGTCGGCCGGTCCGGGTCGAAAAAGCTATTGCTTGACCAGCCGGGTTGATAGGGCCTCCCTTCGCCGACATAGCCTTCTGGGAGAGGCTCTTTGGCTCTGTCGGGGGGACCAAGCTCGCCATTGTCGGGAGCATTTTTCCCCATAAGCGCGTCTATGTAGGCGTCGCCTGTCGTGCCTAAAGACGGGGACGTAGATGCTGGGCGTCCGGCATCCTGGCCGGTATCCAGCGAGGCGAGAGGAGGTTTCCTGCCGTTGGTCGGATGCTCTTCTTGCGCGAAGGGATCGCCGTCGACCGGTTGAAACGACCAGGATGGCGCAGTTGCCGCTGTTGCCGCGGCCGGCGGGGGCGCCGCAAAGGGGTCTCCCTCCACAGGCTCCAGGGTCCATCCGCCATCCACTACTGACCTCCACGAACAGCCCGAAGCCATCCGCCGTTCGGGTCAGGAACGTACCAATTTCCGTCTGGCGCCTTTTTTGCTCCGGCCGGAAGCCCCGGTGGGGTCACTCCGACCGGCGCGGAAGCCGGAGGCTGTCCTGCACTTGACGGCCTGGGCTGGGAACCGCCGCCGCCGCTGCCTCGAAGCTCCCGAACTTTCGCCAATGCGTCACCGATGCTGAGCGGCGGCCCATTCGGCTTGCCGAGAAGATTCTCGCTCTGCGCCTTGAGCTTAAGGGCTTGTTGCATTTCCTCATCCGTGACTTTGTTGGCCTGCATCCACTGCCGATAATCGGTCTGCGCGTCGAGACCGCGATTGCCCAAATCCCACCGATCATCGACGCCGCCCATCTGCCGGCGGATGTGAACAAAGGCGTCGGTCGCGTTCCACGGCTGACCGGTCTCTGGATTGATCTGTCCGCTGTTGATAAGGCCGCTGACGGCAGCAGACAAAAGGCTGCCTTCCGTCGGCTGATGGGCGCCCACCATCGCGGCGCGCGCCTGCATTAACGCCGCCGAAGCCATTTGCGCCGATGCGCGCGCCAGGACCCCTTGCGCGTAGCTGTCCTCATGTTGATTGCGGACGGCCAGTACACCCTGCTGATACGCCGCAGTGTTCGCCATCTGCGCCTTCCGTAGCAGGGCATTTTCTTCCAATTGCCGCTGCTGTTGCAAAGCTGTTCCAGCTTCCTCGAAACCGGAACCGAGGTCTGCTCCGAAGCCGCCAGAATGTCCGCCCTTCAGCATACCCGCCGCGAATTTCAGCAGCGGGACATTTACGGTCGGAAGGTCGTTGCCGCCCCCGCCGCCCCCTCCGCCGCCGCCCGCGCCTCCGCCGCCCACGCCGCCGCCTCCGCCGCCCGCGCCGCCCACGCCGCCGCCTCCGCCGCCCGCGCCGCCCACGTCGTCGCCTCCGCCGCCCGCGCCCTGCCCGGAGGGCAAATACGGTGGCGCACCCATATTCGACGGCCCCTGCGGAGATGCCTGGTCCGATGAGGCAAGGGGCGGAACTTCCTGCGGCGGCATCGGCGGCACGGGAAGGGGTAAATCTTGCGAAGGGCCATTCAAAGGATTGGCCGCTGCAAGCGGCTGGCGGTCGTTGCCAGCGGCGAGGATCGCCCGAGCGTCGCGAAGAGCGCGGACGCGCTCCGTCACATCTGGGTTAGGATCTTCGCCCGCGATCAAGGCCAGCGCACCGCGCGAATTCGTACCGTTGTCGGAGACGTTTGTCGGTGCGGCAGCGGTGACGTCGCCTCCATTGGCGTAGCGACGAAGCGCTGGAACGCCGCGCATATCCGGCTGTCGTGCCGCCTGATAGGAAAGCGCCCCCACCATGGGTCAAGCCGCCATGGCGTGACGCCGAAGCGCGCCGCCGCCGCTACGGCGACGTACCCGCCCGCCATCTCGCAAGCTTGTCGCCGAGGATCCGCTCCCACCGAAAAGTGCGTTGGCGCCCAAAGCCGTGCCGACGAACGTCGAAAGCGGGGAGGACGAGTAGGCGGACGCTGGCGCGAACGTCGTCCCGACCTGCTGCGTGTTCGTCGGAATGTTCTGGCCCCGGATAATGTTGCTCGCGTACGCCAAATTCTGGTACGGCCAGTTTTGCTGCGTGTTGAAGTTGTTCATGGCGGCATTAATATTCGCCTGGTTGATCGTGTCCTGAGACTGCCCGGCGGCTGCGACGGCGCCGATGTCCGCAGCACCAAGTTGTTGAGTCTCGCTGCCAAGCGTTCCCATCTGAGCGCCCGCCGCGCGTGTATTGGTTTGCTCCTGAAGGGCTGTGTTCAATGCCCCCGTGTAGCCGCTCTGAAGGGCCGAGGATGTTGCCTGATCGAGCGCCTGGTTCGACTGGTAGAGCGCGTTGTTGTACTGCTGCGCTTGCTGCGGCGACGCCGCCTGCCCCGCGCTGACGAATTGGCTTTGTATCTGCGGAAGCTGGTTCTCGAAGAGGTTTTTGTTTGCCGCCGTCTGAAGGCCTTGAACCACATCGCTGGTGTAGGGCGACATGTACTGGTTGATCTGAGATGCCCCGATTGGAGCCGCCGACGCGCTCGTCATGCCTGCCGCTGCGTTAAGCGCCGGCATATAGTTGCCGACGTTGTTCGTCGCCATCTGCCAAGACTGCTGAGTGTCGGCGGAAGGTGCGGCAACCTGCTGGCCAGGGAATGGCGCGTAGGTTTGGCCAGCGACATTCGTCGCGGCGTTCGAGAGGTTGTAAAGGTACTGCTGGTACCATAGCGGGTTCGTCGTGCTGGTATCCGAGCTGGTGGGAACCGGCGGAGCAACGCTACTGCTGAACAGGCTCGAAACCGCTCCCGACATTATACCCCCCTCATTTTAGCCATAGCGTTCAGCGCGCCAAGGTGGCGTTTCGGCGTAATTCTGCCGCCACTCTTTGCTCCTCCGCTATTGTTGATCAGCGTCGAGGGGTCTGTGGTCGAAGCGTCTGCGGTCGTAGAGGCCGGTAGAGTGGACGCAGCGGCAGCGGCGGCGGCGGCTTGATTTGCTGTATTGATAGGGCCGGCCCACCCGAAATTTTGTAGCGTGTTCCCTTGGAAATACGTCTGTTCCGGGCCTCCATACTGAGAGTATGGCAGCGAAACAGGCGCGACCGAAGATGGCTGAAACGGATGGAGGGGGGGGATTTGAAACGCCGCATATGGTGGGGTCGGCGTCGATCCCATTACTGAGCCAGGCGCTGAACTGGGCGCCGACGTCGAGTCCATAATTGGACCCAAAACGCGACCCGGCGCCGGAGAGTTGCTGCTTCCGCTTGTCCCACCAGATCCCAGCAACGGCGAAAGCAAAACGCGACCCGGCGCCGGAGAGTTGCTGCTTCCGCTTGTCCCACCAGATCCCAGCGTCGGCGAAGGACCGAGCGCTTGCATCTGCTGAAGAAATTGAAGGTCTGCGAACGGCATTAGGCCCTCCCGTTGCTGGCGAATTGAGCCAACACGCCGCGGCCGCGAGCCAGCTTGCGTCGGTCCCGGTCAAGCCGATCGGCGCCACGAACGGGATCGCCGCCACCAATCTCACGCATGTCCTGTGCATCCAGAACGTACTCGTGGTTCGACAGCATGGCGGGAATTGAGTCGCTGGTTTCCGTTCCAGGTCCCATCACCCGATGATTGCCGCTACCGGTCCGAAACTCCAAGTTGCGGTTCAAGGCGCCGCCGCGAGCCAATCCTGTCGGATTGGCTGGGGTCGAACTGGATGGCATCTGTGTTGGCGTTTGGGTGGGTGCCACCTGTCCAGGCCACCCCGTGCTCGTAAGGGAATTCCCTTGAAAAAAAGTCTGCTCAGGCCCCCCGTATGTCCAATAATTACTCGGCTGAGAAGACGGCACAGATTGGGATGGGGTCTGGGGTGGGGCCTGGGGTGGGGCGGAAGCGCTTGAGCCTTGCGAAGCGAACGGGTTCACGGCCGTCCGACCGGGAGCGTTAGTGTTCAGGGGGGCGTTCCAGTACGGACCGTTGTTCACGGACGAAGGACCGACCTGCGCGGGTGCCGCCCCGGATCCCGTGAGCATCTTACCTCCCGCGGCAAGTGCTCCAAGCAAAAGAGAGCCCTGAGTCGAGGAGATCCCCGTACCGAGAATTCCTCCTGCTCCAGGAGCGGCCTTGCCTCCAGCAACTTTTGCCGCATTTCCCAAGTCGGCGCCTCCTGCGCCAGCATCCGCCGTGCTTGCGCCAGCATCCGCTGTGCCCGCGCCAGCGGCGTTTATGGTTGCATCTTTAGTCAGAGCGGCGTTTGTTGATGCCAAACCACCAGCGTTTTCCCCAGCCTGGACCGCACCGGGCGCCAAAGCCGGAGTGGCCGCCGTTTCCGCTCCGGCCGCTCCGGCCGCTCCGGCCTCTCCGGCCGCTCCGACCGATCCGGCCGCTCCGGCCGTTCCCGCTCCGGCCGTTCCCGCTCCAGCCAAGGCCCCTTTTTCGGCATTGGCAACATCACCGCCAATCCCCATGGCGTCACCGCCAGCGGTGGTGCCAATCCCAATGGCGTCACCGACAGCGGTGGCGCCGCTTACTACGGCGTCAGCGATAGCGCCGACGCCGCTTACTACGGCGTCACCGATAACGCCGGCGACGCTTCCTATGGCACCGATTGCATCCCCGATGACCCCTGCGACAAGACTAAATGGCATCACCCAACTCCTTCGAGTCGATGTTCTTCCTCGACCGCAACACTCTCCGCAGTGCCGATGTCGTGAACGCAAAGGATGATAACGTCATCGGTCAGGGTCAGAAACAGGTGCTTTACATGAGCCGCGATTGTGATGCCCACCGGCGCCTCAAAATCGCCAAGCTCCTTGTCACCAGCCCAAACACGGACCTTTCCACGGACAAGAACGCTGACGTGTGGGTAAACGTGAGAATGTTGCGGCACGACCATGCTCGCGCGCGAAAGCGCGATCGTCTTGCCGAACACGCCATCGGCCCATTTGATATCCGTCGTGCCAACAGTCTCTTCCGGACGCAGGGAGCGCAACTGTCCAACCATGCCGTTCATCGCTCCACCCTCATCGTCGTGATCAGTGCGATCCGCTCTTTCTCCCCGCGGTTCTCGACCGAATGCGTCACCAGGTTGTTGAACAACCACGCCTCACCCGGCTTCATGATAACTGTTTCGTCTTCACAGCGATTAAGGCACTGCTCGTTGGCCTGCAAAATTACATAGGCCTTGCAGTTCATGAATTCCGGGTGCCAGCCTTTGTCGGCATGCGGCAAAATTGCTTTTCCTGGAGGGATCCTGGTAATCAGAATGCCGCCCAGGTAGACCGCCTGCACCATAGCCATGATATGGAAAACGATGGGATGCAGCGCGGGCAGATCGTGCCACGCTGAATAAAAGGCGGCAAAATGGGGATCGCCGAAACGCGCCGGCTCCGTCAATTCCTGTTTGGGCCGAAAGCGAAGCCAGATATCCGACGATTGGGTATGCGGCGAGTTGGGAAGGCTCGTGCGTTCTGGGTCGCGGTCCCACAAGTGCGGCTGCGCCAGAATTTGGTCGAGCGCTTCGTCGACTGGAATTCCCTCGGCCAGCAGATGAAAATTTTTCATCCCGCTGCACCAGCCTGAGAAAGCGGGCCTGATTGTCCTTGCGCCGGAATGCCGGCAACGGGTTGAGGCGGCCTTGCGGCGCTCCCTATCACCGCTAGGAATCCGCGGCGCATGGAGAGCGCGCCGGCTTCGAGTTGCTGCTGATTGGTGCCGGGAGCGGTGCGGAGGCGACTGATAAAATCCGCCAAAGCCAATGCGAGGGCGTGCGCTTCGATGGCGGACGGCTGCCCGTTTCTGACCCTTGGCGGCGGTGCGGATGCGGTGGCGAGAGCGCCAAACCTGCGGCCCGGACTGCCTCCAGACGCCATGTTGGGGGATACGGTCGAAGGGAACGCTGTCGAGTTCATAGGAAAGGCCCTGCCTTATGGCTAGACACTGGAGGTCTCGGCCGACGAGCAAAGCGTCAACAGCACAACCCTCATAGCAGGGAAAAGCAGGGCTGGTGAAGCCCTATCTTACCAACAGGTCCAGGGACCGGTTCAGCTCATGCGCCCAGGCCTGCCAGTCCGAAAACCCTTCAGGGTGGGGGGGCAGCAGCGCGGCTATCTGCGGCAGCCCAATGACCTCTTCTCCCCATGCCCGCCAGGACGCCCCGGCGCGATGATCGGAAACGACGCCGTAGGACGACAGCAAATGGACCATCATCGCCGACCACAATTCGAAACTCATCATACGCGGGTCGATTACGATCACGATACCTTCCTGGCGTCTGACTCTTCGCCGTGACCGATGTTTTTGCCGCAGATGTAGTTGCCGCCAATGACGTTCGACTCGATATGAAGGCGGGTCAATCGCAGACTTTGCCTCGGTGTGTAAGAGGTCATTTGTTCTTGGGGCACCGCGGGCTGAGAAACAATGGGACTGGACGCGCTGTTCGCTGTCGGCGCCCGGGCGTTTGGCGCTCCGATCAGATAGGTGATGAGATCGCCGTTTTGGATGAAGTCCGGCTCAAGCTGGTGGAAACTGAGGCCGCCATCATCGGGCGGCGTGTTTTTGGGCCCACCGAAGTACCCCGTCTCGAAATACGAGCGCACTGGATGTAGCCCCTGGTTGTCTATCTGATCAACGCCGTATTCGTGGAGCCAAAGCTGGAACCCGTTACCATCGGAAGCCGCGATGCTCCCCCCCATGATGGGGTACTTGACCCCTTGAGCGAAGTACCCCGCGCTCCGACCGCCGTTCGGCAGCACGGTGTCGTACCAGCAATTCTCCCGCAGGTTATAGATGACCGCATGGCTCGGCTCGAAGTTGCCGAACATCGCCGCGCACCACCATATTTCGCCGTAGCGCGGGACCTTGAAGGCAAACGTCTTGGCTTCGCACCCCGGCGTCAGGTTGTCGAAAAACCAATCTTGATTCGAGACATTGGGAATCTCCACCACGGTGCCATTGAACACCATGAAGCGTCCGACAGCGGCCCAAAAATACAGGCCGTCGTATTCGATGATCACGTCAGTGCCCAGGATGGATGACGACGACGATATTGTGTTAAACGAAAACCAGGCGGGCGTTCCGACATAGACCGCAGTGATGACCTCGGAAACGGTCCAGAAGATCGCTGCCGGGCTTTGCGTGCCACCGCCGCGGATGGGCGCTCCGGCGAGCACCTTTTGAGCGGATATCCTGGCCTGCCCCGCTCCCGACGAGCCACCGGTGACGCCAAGGTAGTTCGGTAGGTTCGGCGCACTCCACCGTACTTGGCCATACGAGTCGAAAGAAAACACAAACGGTTGTACGCAAACGATCCCTCCAGACACCGCGGGCTTCACGTAGATGGCCGGGCTGGCGGCGCCTGGATCGCTGAACGGCAGCAAGATATAGGGGGCATCGATCTGCCCGAGGAATGGCACCGTTTGCACATTCGTGGAGGAAACGGTCACGTCGGGGACCGCGTGCACGACGATCTGCACGACTGAGCTCGTCGTGTCGAAAATGGCATCCATCGTAAAACCGATGTCCGCGCCACCGACGAAAGTGACAGGCGTCCGATCCTGTATCGACAGCATGTTGCCGGCCGCGTCCATGACAACCTGTTGAATGCCGTACGATGTTCCGACGTGGACGTAGACGAGACCGTTTTGGTAGAAACAATGGATTCGGCGCGGAGTGCCGTTGATGACGTCGGTAATTTGCTTGAACCCTCCCATTTTACGAGGGCGCTTAAGCCGCCACCGGCACCACAGCCCATCCAAATAGCGAGAGGAATCGAACGCTGTTCCGTCCCGATCTATGCCAGGCATAAAGTCCAGGAGAAACGGCTTAGCCACGGGCCTTGCCTTTTTTTCTTACGGGTTTCACACTTTTTTCAAGGGCGCTGATCTTCTGGACGCACCATTTCAGCGCGGCCGTGAGATAAGCGACGTCATGCGTGTAGTCGCGCGTCAGACGAAATCCGTCTGAGGCAAAGCCGTCAGATTGGGCGAACTCTGGGCCTGGGTCTGGCACAACCGTAACCGCATCCCCGCGACCGTTAATAAGTTCCTCCTGCGCGATAAATCCAGCACCCGGACGGTCGTGTATCATGTAAGTGACGGGCCGCCCTCGACTGATCCAGTCTATCGCCTTTTTCGCCGTTAAATCTTCGATTTTAGTTTTGATCCGAGCGTCTGAAATGGTAAAAAATCCACCAGCAGACATAACAGCAGCGCCGTTTGTTGTCATGCCGACGTTAACTGACCAAGCGTTTGTTACGAGGCCGAGGGCTGCCGTAAGGTTCCAGCTATTCCCTGTTTGTATCGCTGATCCAGTTGAAACGATGGTTCCCCCGGTCACAGCGCCGGTGGCAGTGATTCCCCCTCCGGCGGTGAGGTTGTTGGCTATAGCGACGGTGCCGGAAACAGCCGAAATAAGCGTCCCCGCCGTCGGAAGAGTGACGCTCGTATTTGCCGTCGTCGTCAACGTCAGGGTGTAAGCACCAACCGTCGTGAACGGGCCGCCCAATGTGACAGACACACCTCCGATCTTGCCGACCGTTGTCGTGATCGCCGTCGTGCCCGTCCCCGTGGCATCGCCAGACAAGGTGATCGTCTGCACGCCCTGAAATACCGTGTACCAGTTGCCGTTGGCGTCCGTGATTAGAAGCGTGGAGTTGCCGGACGCCACGGTGACCGAAACACCGACCGACCCACCATTTATTTTGTCCGCCGCCTGCGGCGTAAGCGTGACCGCTCCGGCGGTAGCCGAAGCGATCAGAACGTAGTGGGTGGTCAAGGTGGTCGTCAGCGGAAGTGTAATGGTTAGGACCGCCGTGCAGATAAAGACCGTGCCGCCTGCCGACGTGCTTGGCGACTGGTTCGATGAAACGGTGGCCTCAAGAAAGGCGGCGGTGTTCGATATTCCAAGAATCGCTAACACCGAAGCCGCCGACGGCGCCGTGAAAATGGACTTGCCTATCGAGGTGCCGCCCAGGTTGGTCAACGCTTGCGTCGCGGACGATGCGCCCGTGCCTCCCGCGGCGATTGCCAGCGATGTCACGATCGCCCCGAACGTCAGGAATCCGCCGGATCCGCAAACCAGGATGCCGCTGTTGCCCGGCTGCATGACGAATGTCGCAGCGCCGTTTATGGTCGCGCCGCCAGAACAGGCAATGGTGAGTGCGCCAGTTCCGGCGTTGTTGACGAGGCATTCCCACCCGGCGGTGAGGTTGGCAATAGTGTCCAGCGTCAATGTGCCGACGCCGCCGGTCCAGGTAATTGCCTGGGACCGGTATGCGGCAGTCAGAAGAATGTTGGTATTGAGGGATACCGAGACGCGGTTCGTCTCAAGCGTGGCAGCAGCCGCCACCAAGCCGGGCCCCGCCAGCGCCGCGGCAGTCGCGACGGCGGTCGTGGCACCCATTTGGATGGCGCCCCAGGACCCGTTGACCGTCGCGTTGCTGCGAAGAACGATGAGCCAAGACTGGGTGGGCGCGATCGGCACAATGGCGTTGCCGGCCTGGTCGGTGATCGTGAACGAGTTCGATCCGACGTTTGTGACCATCGAGACGACGCCGGTAGATCCGGTATTCCCTGGCGGCATTTCAAGCAGCAAGCCGCCGGCCGTTGCGGTGACATCGATCGCCGCGGCCACGTAGGGTGCAGCGGCCGTCGCCTCCAGCGGCCAGACAAGCGCCGTGTTTGTGCCGATCGTCAACGCCTCATAGGACGGTTGGGCTGGCGCGACCGGCGTGCCGCCGAAAACACTGGTGTATCCGCTCATGGGGACGTCCTCTGCGCAGCCCGATCCATTATTCGTTGGAGGTCTTGGGTGTTGAGCGCCTGCACTTCTTGATCCAACTCACCCTTGAATATTGCCAGCCGCTGATCGTCCTTGATGAATACCGCCGCCTCCATCAGGCACTCGTAAAGCAGGCAGTTCGGCACATATTCGGTCCAGAAATTCGACTGGTTGCCTGAGTCGAGAAGCCTGGGCATCATGTAATTCATGGATTCGAAGGGATAGTTCTGCGGCGGCGTCGGCGCGATTAACCAGTGGTTCAGGTCGTAGTCGGCATAGAACAGCGGCGGCTGAGCGGGGTCCGCGGCCGTCCTGTCTGGCCAATAGGACAGAAGGTATTCGTAGGATCGGGGAAACAGCATGGTGCGTATATTCCCGGTCAGGCCAGCCCCGTAATTCATACTCACCGTGCTGCGCCAGCGATCGGGCTTCGTCACGATCGCGTTGTTTGCCTGAAGGCCGATTGGTGCCTGCACCAGCACTTCGATCTGTCCGAGCAATTTTAGATTTTGCGCTAGCTTACGCTCGCCCGCGTTGATGATTCGCGGGATCTGCGCCGCGACCGTGGGATCCGTGATCGAACTGCCGCCACGCTCCAGGTAGTTCGTGATATCCTGTGTGAGGGAGGTAAAATTGGTGTTCGTGGCCATCTGCCATCACCGCGATCTGGTCAAGAAAAACATAGCGCCCCCGCATTGTTCCAGGGCAGCCCGCGCGCGACGGGGCGCGTGGTAGGCAAGGTGGCGAACCAGGTCGAAAGGGCGCTTGCGAAAAAGGTTGCGACGGTGCATTCCCGAGGCACCCCGTTCTGGGTGACGATCACGACATCGGTTGTCTGAATCGGCAGCGTCGGCGCCCCGAGGGACAGGACTTGAACCGGCACAGGCGCCCCTTGCGAACCGCTCATCCCAAAAATACTCCAGCGTTGAGCCACATGACCTGTCCGTCCTGGATTGGAACCCCGGCAAACTCCGGCCATAGCGGTGCTATCGGGCCGCTCATCCCCGGCACTATACAGGTAAACAGAAAAATATCGAGACCAACCTCGCCTGGCCCGTACGGCTTCGTCGGCGTCACCCTGGCGCCAACCGCATAGGACGTCTTTGGCGTCCACACCCCCGGCACCTGCAGCTTCGAAGCTGGCGGCCCAACGGCCAAGATCCGGTTGCCGCCGGCGCCAAGAACTTGGCCTGGCGCCGCGCCGATCACAGCCTGCAAGGGGGCCACGTACACTGGGGTGGAACCGGGCACCAACGCCGCGTCAGGGCGCGGCTGATCGACCGTTATCCTGTCCGCGGCACGCGCCGGAAGCCGCCATGGATCAAGGACGTCCAGGCAGCCGTCTGGGCAGCATAAAAGGCCGGGCGAGTTCGGGTCCGGCCGAAGGTCCCCAAGCGGGTATTTGACCTTGCAGCGGGCGCATATCCCGATTGCAAGCGTGCTGTTACCAGTGGTGTCAAGGTAGAGTGGCATTCCACATCACTTCGTGTACGGAGAAAGATCGGGGACGATCCTGATCGGACCACGCGTACGCTCTTCAGACCAAGCCATGCTTTCGGCTTTGGTCGCGGCGGTTTCCAAATTCTGTCGCCGCTGATTTTTGGCCATCATCCCGTACATACCCGACTGCGAATTTGCTCCGGGATCGGGAAGTTCGTCCATCAGCCGAATGGCCAGCCGCGATATGACAGCTTCGATCCAGCGGGACGGTATTTCGAGTGCGTTTGTCATGCTGCCGGGGTCCTGGATGTAGCGTCGCGCCAGCACCGCGACCGTCCCGGCATAGAACCCATCGGTATTCAGGGTCGGCCATATTTTCACGGTCGGAGGATCGATTTTCCGCAGCACGTAAGCCGAGTTGGCTCTGTCCGCTTGGTAAGCCTTGTTGGGAAAGTTGTAGTAATCGTCGATGTTCAATGGCCCGATTTCGGTATCCGTTCCGTTCGCCAAGCCGAACAGCACCTGGTTCAACGTCCAGGTCGTCGCGCCGGGCAGCACAAGGCTAACGAACGACTGCGTTATGCTTGGGTTCAAATCGAAATAGGCCCATTGCATCGGCTGGTAGGTCGTCGACATCAGCGTTTGGGCGACGGTGTACGTTACCCCATCTGCCGACGTCAGTATCTGCAGGGCTGCCGTGACCGGGGTATTTCCGCCAAGCAGAACGCCCACGGTATCGATCTCGGTCGGACCGCTGAACGACACTGCGATGCCAGGGCTTGGTCCCGCTATCGTGACGTCAGCGTTGGGGGCCCCGTAAAACAGAATCGAGGCGTCGAGTCCGCTCGTGGTTGTCGCTGGCCCGCGGTATGGCTGGAACGACCGCCAGTAGGTCGTCAGCACTTCGACCGTACCATTCGGTGTCGGCACATCGGGTGAGCCGATCGTCGCCCCCAACAGGAGAAACCCTTGCGTCCAAAGGGGGAACCCAGCGTTTGCGTATTCGGCAAGCTGGAGAAACAGCAAATCTTGCGCGACCTGTATCCATTCGCCGCTCAGTTGCTGCGGCGTGTACCCCGCGCGGCGGCACGCATGGTCGATCACCTGTTGCTGGGTGAAGCCACCGGTGGTGATTGTGCCGGAGGTGACCGCCATCTGGCTACCCGCCCTTCATGTCTATCCGAAGCGGGCGGCACCGGCTGGTCTCTTCCCAATAGACATTGGGGTGGGGCCACCCGGGCCCCTGGTAACCAGCCTCGACGAGCGATTCACACCCTCCCCGCCGGCACCTGACCAAGCCTGACATCGGGCTCGGCGGAATTTGGGCCCATAGATGCCACCGACTCGCTGTCGGGTCGGATGGTCTCGAATGGCTTTGATTTTGGAGGAGCGCTTGCATGGGTGGCCTCGATCGCGAGATTCGGTGATCCGACGCACCTCGATATGAGAGCCGAGGTGCGCTGCAACAGAAAACCCACCTCCGTCCCGCCCTCGATGCTTTCCCTCGCCCACTCTTCTGCCCAAGTCAGAAGCGTCGATGCTTGAGCGAGGGCAGCATCCTTTTGCACCGATTATCCTCGATGCTCACGGCGCGTCCGACCGCCGCGGTGCATCTGCGCCATGTCGTCGCCGCCTGCCATGGGCGGCTCGGCGCTGGGCTGGACGCCATACGGCATCTGTCCGCCCGGCATGTCGTTCGCCGGCGTGGACGTTACGTTCGGACTGCGCGGAGGCGTGTTGATCGGCGAATGCGGGCGAGCGCCGACGGGGGACATATCGCGCGGCAGCCGAACCCGGCGACCGGCGAAACCGCCGTGGGCGAGATGCAGATCGGTGTGTTCGCCATGATGCAGTTCCTGATCGTGCTCTTTGAACGCCTTTTTGATCAGGCGCTTATCCTGCGCCAAGTCACCACTTTCGCTGTGGTGCCTCCCTTCGAGATGATGCCGCTCGCCGGCGCGGCCGCCGTGCGCATCCATTTCACGCGGCATTTCGGCGCCGGTGTGTTCCATCCGGCCGCCGTGACGGCGGTGTTCTTTGTGAATCAGGTGCTCGTTTTCCGGCCGGTGCTCGTTTTCCGGCCGGTGCACGTATCCGGTGTGTTCCATCCGGCCGCCGTGACGGCGGTGTTCTTTGTGAATCAGGTGCTCGTTTTCCGGCCGGTGCACGTATTCCGCCTCGGGATCATGAGCGAATCCGCCGTGCGCCGCATGGACCGGCGTGCCGTCGTGGTGGTGGTGACTGATCACGCCGTGCGGGTGATGAACGGTATGCCCACCATGCTCGTGATGCTCGATCACGCGCCCGTCCGGCTTACGCTCGGTGTGCACGACATGGTGCCCGTGCGGATGATGCTCGCCGTGCATTTCATGGCCGCCGTGGATTTCACCGCCTTCGGCGTAGTGATCCATGATCTTGTCGCGTTCGGTCGGTCGATCGGGATGACGATCGTGGTGCCCAATCGGCGCGGATGGCGCGGAGCCATGGAACCCAAACTCGCGATGCTGGGCACCAAACTCGTGGTCGAAGAAATCGCCTTTGACGTGCTGGATTGCCATGTCCGTGGCTCCTATCGTTTTCCGATGTCGGGATACTTACGATGAACGGCCGCACGAACGCGAGCCTGTTCGGAAGGTGTGCCGTGCTGGGCGACCCGTGCCAAGGCGTTTCTGGCATGATTTTCGTCATTCACGGGATACCGGCCGCCCGGCAGCGCGAAATCGCTCGCCGGCAAAGCGTGGCGCTCCTTCGCGGTGAGCCGGCCGCCGTCTTTGTGCTTTTCGACGGGAGTCATCGGCGCCGACGCCCCAGCGGGACGCCCGGCGATAATCAGCAGCACGCCCTTGGGATGCTCCGCCGTTGGCACAGGCGCGCGACCGCCCTTCTTCAATCCGGGAATTCCGGGCGTATGGACCGGTGGGTTCGCCACCAGCGACTGCGCGGCGCCCGGCGGCATGTGGGCGCCGGCCGTGGCCATCGCCTGCCGTGCGCCCTGGTTGCGTCCGATCTGAATCATCATGTTGGCCGCGCGCTCAACATTGGCGACGGGCACCGTGACCGTGGGGCCGCCCAGCGTTTCGTTCCCAGGATTCGAAGGCTCATTGGGCAGGCGGTTTCCGGGGATCATGTTTGGCGATGGGGCCTGAATGGATCCCCCATTGCCCGCACTGCCACCTGTTGCCCGGTGCAAACGGCCGCCGCGCGATCGGCTGACATAGGTCCCATCGCCGCCTTCGCCGACCGCGGCGTCGTTATCGGCCACGCCGTCGCGCTGCCTGCTGCGGCGGTTGTGCGCAGCGCGATTGTCGTAGGCGGAATTGGTGAACCCGAAATCCTTGGAAAAATGCTCCGGCCCAAAATCGCCATCGATGTATTTGACCATCCTCAGCCCCCTTGCTGCATTTGGGTCAACTGAACGCTTCCGGGCGCCGTCAACGTGAGGCGACTTGCCCGCACGGAGGTCCCCGAAATCCGGCCGTCGGCGTTTCCGGTCAAATTCTGCATGGTCGGCAACGTGAAGACGGTGGCGAACAGTGGATTGACGGGCTTCCAAAGGCCAAACACATCGTCATAGGTGTAATCGACCTGCCATGTCGGCGTACCGGCAAGAACGACACCCGCGATGCCGATATTGAAGTCGGTCGCGTAGTTATTCCAAACGACCCAGGGACCTGACGCGACATTCGCCGTTCCCACCGTGACGGTGCCGGCGACTGGTCCGGACGGGACGATGCTGGTGACTGTAAGGAAGTTCCGTGTGCAAAAAGCCGTTCCGACATTGGCGCCCGCGATCGTCTCGGACAAAGTCGGCGCAGCCGTGGTCGGACTTGGCGTGCCGTTGATCGTAAAGGTGATTCCCGAATCGTTGCCGGAACTCTGAATCGCAATCACCCGAGCGACGTCCATTACCGCCACGCCGCTGCCGTTCACCAGCGATCCGTTCAACGCGAGGGGAAATCCGCCCGCATCCGCCTGCACCAAGCAGATGCCGTTTGCGACGGCATTTCCCATTGTCAGGGTGGTGACGACCGGGCGCGACATGCGACGTTACCCAGCCGCGGCGGGCTTGTCGGCTGGCGGCTGAGCGACCGCAGCACCGGAAGGAAGCCGGGCAAGAACCGCGGCGACAACAACCCACGCGTCGACGACGACCATACCATCGACCTGCATTTCATCCACATCGGCCTTCGCTTGCGCAATCGCCGTCTCGATCGTCGGCACGTCCATTTTCGATCTCCTGGAAGACACCGGCCCCGCGCTTTCGCACGGAGCCAGCGATTCATGTCAGGCGGTAAGGCCGGTTAGACCGGCCACTCCGCCCAGGTCAGGCACTGCGAACCCGCCTGCGTCTGCGCCGCAGATCCGGCGAAGGTGATCAACGTGCCCGGCGGCATCATGAAGGTGCCGTCGAAGTCGTAGTTGATCGGGGTGGCGTTGGTGGTGGTCACCGCGCCGAAGCTCGCCATCGTCGGGCCACGGAACAGGTTGGTGCCGACGGTGTCGACCAAGGTCGCCGCGGAGTAGCCGGTGCACACCGACGCAATGGTCGGGGTGGCGCCGCCGCCAAGCGCGGAACGGATGGCCAGCAGGGTCAGGGTGCCGGGCGCCGCCACGGTCTGGCCGACGCCAGGCTGCACATACAGCGAGATGTCGGACACGACGGTGGTCGCGTTCAGCAGGCCATAGGAATAGCGGATCAACTCGATGTTTTTGTTCGAGCCGAGCGGGTTCCAAAGCGTGAACGTGGAGACCAGGTTGGAGGCCTGCACGGGGACGACGGTGCCCGCCGCCGCCGTGGCGAGGTAGAACACGTTGCCCGCACGATTGGGGTGGTAGAACTTGCCGTGGATTTCAGCGGCGAGCAGTTCGCCGGCGGGCCCCTGAGCGGTCGGTGAGTTGCTGCCCGCGGCGTAGCCGAGAGCGACGTTGAGGCCGGTGGTGCCGTAAAGAATGGCCATGGTGGTACCTTCTTCCTTTCAGATGGCAGTGAAGCTCCTGCCGGGGGGTGTGATCGCGCGTTACTGCCCCGCGATCGGGACGGGGATGCCGAGCGCCTGTGCCTCATCGTTCCGGATGAGGCGCGCGTCGTCGTTAAGGCTGGAATTGGACGCGATTGCCGAGAGAAGCGCCGTTATCACGCGCAACTCGACGATCTGGAGGTCCGGGTAAGGCAGACCGCCAATGACGGTGGGGGGGCTGCTGTCGCCGGCAAAACCGATGGCCATGATGTTTCTCCTCAGCTTGCGGGGTTGGACGAGTCCATAAGGCTGATGAACAAACCAACGGTTCCCGATGCAACCGAGCCGATCAACCTGATGTACCGGCTC
>Ga0214199_1000048_pt1 | contig 28995 bp, 65 predicted proteins | sample TroBogEpilimnion_24_FD_153037 | JGI IMG/M metagenome (GOLD analysis project Ga0214199, IMG submission 153037) | Freshwater microbial communities from Trout Bog Lake, WI - 04OCT2008 epilimnion | ecosystem: Environmental > Aquatic > Freshwater > Lake > Epilimnion/Euphotic zone | place: Trout Bog...
AGACTTGGTATTATGCGTACAAATATATCCTTCTCCAGCCAAAAAAAGACCATCTTCTCTATTAACCTTAATACATTGCGTATCAGCAGTTTTATTAAGTTTTTCAATTTTTATATACCTACCAAATGTTCTTTTGGTTTTTAATGTACGATCTTCTTTTCTTGGTAATAAAAATACATCTTTTGCATAAAAGGATATTTTCCATGTTGCCCCATAAGATTTATCGCCAATTTTTGCTTCAGATGCAATAATATTTGCTTTAACACCTAAACTTCTAATTAACTCAGCAACTTGCTCTATAAAATTAAAATTACTTTGCGCAAAGAAACATTGGCCTTCTTTAGATACATTACCATCTGTATCCATTAATCCTTTTAATAAATCTTTTCGCTGATCTATTGATGCCTCAAGGTATTCTCTAGGTATGTGTTTATTCTTATAAATGTCCAATTGTTTTAGTTGTGCTTGCAACCCGAGAATCCCAAACGTATATTTTGTGTTTTGGTTTGTTGTTTTATATCCTCTTTTTTCTATTTCTGGTCGAATATAAAAAGCATCATCATCTTTGGATGTTATTACACCGCTACCTTTACTTCCATCACCCAACCAAACACCTAAAACATAAGGATCAATTAATAGATTTTTTCTTTTATATTGAACTGGAGAAACATCTGGCAATCTTGGCAATCTTGGAGTTTTTATTTTTTTTAATAAAAATTCAATAACACCGTTTCTTTTGGTTCTTAAAAATTCACCATTTTGTCTACGCCATAATTGTTCCGTTGTGTAATCTTTATATACTTTTGTTTTCCTATCTAACCGTACAGTCCATAGATGTTCGCCATCAACATCTATGTAAGCGTTATCATCTGTCCATACTCTATATAGTTCTCTGTTTTTAAAAACATCTGACTTGCCAATTACCTCAACTGGCAACCCATCCGGTCCAAATACAAAATCTCCGACAATAAGGTCAGACATTGGTTTCATCCCATTGGTAGTAGGTATCTTCATATCTACCATTATAGCGTGTCGCGGTGGCATGTTCACAATCAGTCTCTTAATCTTCCCTTCTGCTATCTCCTGAAACTTCTTTGCCATCACCTTATGATGCCGCCCATTAATAAAACCTGGCCACATACTCTTCGTAAACTCCATGAATTCTTTTTGCGCCTTCTCCCGCCCCTCACTCTCAATCAACTCCATCGCCGTCCGCAATATCTCCTCGCGCTCCATCGGGGGAAGCTGGTCTAGTATTTGCTCTAGATTCATAGATACATCCTCACACCCTTCGGTCTATACGTCCTTGCTTTATCCGGCATCGACTTACAATGCCCAAGCTCTACAAGTCTTTTCATCATCCGGTGAATATTCCCTCGACCCTTAGCATTCATTACATACATCACCTCATCCACGGATGGCCCATAACCATATCGCTTCCAAAATTCCTCAATCACCATATACACTTCCTTTTGGCGCGGCGTCATTTTTTCATTAATTCCCGTATTAAGGTGCCAGTGTCATCCCAAGCTCTATTCTCTAACCTACGGTAATACATCTGATGCAATAGAACATATAACTCTCTCTGCTCCATAGGGGTAAGTAATTTCAATATCTCTAATAGTCGTTTATCCAAAATATATACCCCCCTACCCTTTTGTTTTCAAACTGTTGACGGGGGTGTTTCCTATTTCTTTATCCGTATCCTCTAGCAATTTTTCAATACCCCCACCCCCTTGTTGAGAATCATTCTCATCTTGGTAACTGCAAACGTTTGCAGAAGCAATATTTTCTTCTTCATTATCAATGACTTGTGAGTGTGCATTTTTGTTTTTGTTGGATTGTAATGTGTGAATATCGTGTGATTCAATGTGTGGAATACTATGTATATCCTGAGCACCTCCCCTAACAAGCATTTGTGGGGTGGGGTTCGCCTCATCACCACCTGAATTTCCGTTTGCGTTGCCAGAAAAGCCATTGATTTCAGACAGTAAAGAATCTCCATCATCAATAGTTATATCTGTTATTGATTGATTGATTGATTGATTATTAGATAGCATTAACTTAATCTGATTGATAAGTTTTGTTTTAACTTCGCTACTCTGATTGATTGTTGTTACAACTTTTCTATCTTCGAATAGTCCTACATCATAGGACTTGCCAAGTAATTCCAGCGATCTTATTCTAGAAGCTGGGGGATTATCCTCATTGAGAGCGTGTAATGTAAGCTGGTGCATGATAAAGGCCTTTAATTGAGTGCTGGATTGATATGATTGTGCTTCAATAGCTACCTTAAACGCTTCTATCTCATTGGCAATTTTTGGGTTATTTGCCAGCTTGAACGCTTCATTACCTTGATAAACTTTTTTAGACTTGGTGTTATAGTTATTTCTGTAAGCTTCTGCCTTAGGTTTACCTAGTGCAACATCTCTTACAAATCCCTTCTGTTTTGTTGTTAAACTTCTCTTCTTTCCCTCACCTTTTATGATACTCTCCATAGGTATCTGATCCAAAGCTTCTAGCACTTGTTTACGGTTGATGATCTTAACGGGCTTTTTTGGTTTATCCATGATCTATATAAAAGTAATCTACTAGGGTATAAAACAAGTATATCACGATTACTGTTCAAATCTACACCACTGTAAATAACAACAGTTAAGCACTGTATATAAAACCATTAGGGTTTTTAGTTTGAATTATTTACAAAAAAAGTAATTAAAACGCTTGCCAGGGTTATAAATGATGATAATATAAACACATGTATTAAATTTTTATCAACAATGTTTTAATTAAAGGTGAATTATGAATAAGTTTATATCTTGGAGTTTTCCGGTTTATCTAATAGTAATGTCCGGACTTATCATCTTAATGCAACAATAACCAATGACGGGGAAACCCGTCTATCACTTACAGGGGAATTAAATGATTTTATTAAAAGAAATTTTTTTTATTTTATTTCATACTGCACTAGGTTTTTTTCTAGGTGCTATCTATATTTTAAAGAATGGCGGGTTTTAAATGGATAACTTAATTTTTACGATCGCTTCCCACTATGCTAGTGCAATAGTTAACGGGGATTACTCCGGCTTAGAAGATCACGAAGAAAAAGAACTAAACGGGTTTTTAGACCACTTAATGAGAGAGTTTAACTCTAATGATCTCCAGCTAACAGACTACTATTTACAAAATGAACCGGATTTTAACAGGTGCGAGATATCAAACCTATACGCTAATTGTATTCAATTCAATTTAATTAAAGGAGTTTAAACCATGAAACAAACTATAAATTTTTATCAATTCTCGGACGAATTCAAGGCGATCCGCCCTAACAATTTCTCATATGAGGGATTACAAGCACTATTTGATTACTTGGAAGAATTAGAAAATGATCTAGGCGAAGAAATAGAATTAGATGTTATCGCCTTGTGCTGTGATTACACCGAGCAAACACTCGATGAATTTAACCGAGATTATTCGGAAGATGGAAAAATGAGCATGGAAGAAGCGATCGAATACCTTTGTGAAAATACCCATTTTGTAGATAAAACAAGTAATGAAACATTGATATATTTGCAATTTTAAATATCAACTGTAAGCCCTTTTACGAGGGTTTACGGGTGCTATTTTGCACTATACAAGGGGATTTTATGACATTGAAAGAATTTATAGCACTATGTAGCGATTTTATGATTGATCCAAGTATTGCACTAGAAAACGAGGGTATATATAACGCCCTCACCAATAAAGATTATTCATTAGTTAAACAATTATTATCAACACAATTTTAAGGGGAAATCATGATAGAGGATTATGAGTTAATTACTTTTATTGATCAAGATGGAAAAGCACTTGACGACGATTTAAACGAATTTAGAAATGAAAACGGGGAAATAGTAATAATTCCCGAAATGGAAAGAAAATATTTTACACAAATTGAAACGGGGAATTAAATGAATTATTACATTGAAAACGGGTTTAAAAACCGAAAAGATTATTTGAACAGTTTAGCTGAAGATTTTGAAATAGCCAGGGCAACAGTTTACATGATGGCGGGTTTACTTGGAGAATCAGAAGATTTTGACGGGCTTATCACGAGCCTTGAGGATTACTTAGAAGCATTTTATTAAACATTATTAGCCCGCCTAAAAACGGGCTTTAAAGGGGAAATTATGAAAGAATTAAGAATTAAAAGATTATTAAAAATCTATCTACCCGTTTTTAATGATCATCAAAATATTGAAGGCGATTACTGCGAACCGTTAAACGAAGAACAAGCAAGCGAAAGCGGGTTTTTTATATATTGGTGCGGGTTATGGGATGACAGAAGGCAAGAATTATCGCAACTTTTAAAAGGAAAATAATCGTGTCATTACTTCAAGAAATGGAAAAATTCGGATTAGCAGACTGCGAATTCAACCGAAAATTGTGGGAAGAGGAAGCCACTATCAAAAAAATATTATCTCTCACGGAATGTGTAGAAGATCAATTGATCATTATTCACTCAACGGAAAATAAAGAGTTAATTAGATTAGCTAAGCGATCCATTGTAAAGCTGGAAAAAAAAATAACCCAATTAAAAGGATCACTATGAAAGAAATATCACAAATTACCGTAGACACTTGGCTATCACAAAAAACCATAAAAATAACTGAATACGGGAATGAAAACACTTATTATATGGATAACTTTGGAAACGGATTTTATTGCAAAAATTACCCAAAAAATTATGGAATTGTTTTAAACATGGAGAAATTATGAAATATTTAGCAAAATGGAAAACAGAAAAATATTCTAGTGTAAGTTTATTGGACAGAAATTTTTTTACAGAAGATAACGGGTATTCTAAAGACGATTGTAAACGAATCACGCTTTTACGGGTAAATGATGTTATCGCTTTGTCAGATGGAATAAGCCAATTACATACAATTGAAAGGGTATTATGAATAACTTTTGGGAATGGCTCACTGCCACGCTATTTGGAATACTCTTGGGGTATTTCTTTTATGTTGCATTTATCATGAATTCTTAAAAAAAAATTGATATTTATTTTTTTTGGGAATATATTAAACGAATCATACTATCAAAGGGGAAATTATGAAATTTAGATTTATTTGCGATCCGTCGCACGGCTGGGGAGAGATTCCTATTTCTTTAATTAAAGATTTAGGACTGAACAATAAGATTAGTAATTTTTCTTATAAAAAAGACGATAACGCATATCTTGAGGAAGACTGCGATTTACCGTTAGTTTTACGGGAATTAAAAAAACAAGGAATAGAGTTTTCATTTTCTGAAGAACATTCTAATTATGATTCTTGGGTAAGAAATTTAAAAAAGTTTAACTGATGAGGGTTTATTACCCGAAACTATCGAGAGATAGTCTTAAACAAACAAGGGGAAATATCATGGAAGATAGATTTATTGTTTTAGAAGAAGAGTTACCAGCTGATGAATATGAGGGCGGAGATCATTGGTATATCTATGATCTAGTGGATAACGAAGTATTAAATAATGAATGGTTTGAAACAGAAAAACAAGCTTACGATTATTTAAATTTGTATTTTGAACATGAGGGGATTTTATGAAAGTAACAATTCAAGCTGGTAAGTATTATTTAGGTGATCCATGCTATTCGCTAAATGAGTCATGGGGAAATATTTTAGAACAAACAGATTATTTTAAAACGCCATTAGTTACTATTGATGGGTTTGAAATATTAGCTTTTAAAACTGCTTACGGGGACGGGGAATACCCAAGTAATGCCGGACGGAAATTTTGCGTTGATAGTGGTTTAATTGGACTTGTTCCCGTAGAACTAGCGGACGATAAAGAGCCATTTAGCACAATGATCGTTGAATTTAATGAACCGACATTATGTAAACGGGTTAAGGGAAAATTGTATTTTGGCAGAGTAGTCATTGACACTAACTAAGGGGAAAGAAAATGACTAAATATTATATTCGTGCTAGTGAAATAGTTTATTTTACTAAAGAAATCGAAGCAGATAATGAGGATCAAGCTTGGGAAAAAGCTTTAGATTTAAATTGGAGTAATGACGATTTAGTAAACAGACGAGATTTTACAATTGAAGAAGTAGAGGAGATTGAATAATGTATCAAGTTAAACCTACTTTTATGGGCAATCCGGATAGAAACCAATACACTAATCCCGTTAAGCCCAAGACATTTACCGCCAACACCTTAGAAGCCCTCCGAGACGAGATTTACGAGTTTTTAGGGGATAACGACTTAGGTGCTGGTAATTGGGGAACGGCACGGGTTTTAAAGGACGGCAAGTTATACGGATACATGAGTTATAACGGGCGTATATGGGATTCTAATGAGTGGTCTCCAACTGCAAAGGAAATATTATGAGTCAAAGAAACCATTTAAAGCGGGCGGTAAAAATATTATGGAATAACTTCGAAAATGACATTAGGAAATCTCATGAATGGACTTGGAATTTAAAAAATTGGACTCTCCATTTTTATATCGTAGATGATTATGAAAGTGTAGTGGCTTACTCCGTTAAAGGTGAATCAACCAATTGGAGTGATGGTATTTATTTAGAGCAAAGACAAAGAAAATGGGAGGAGTTAGTATGAAATATGAAATACAACACTATACATTGTGTGATGGCTGGGTTAATACTTGGACAATTACCAATGAAGACGGCACAACGGAATCAGAGTATTTTGAGACTAAAGAACAGGCGATCAGTGCTTTAGCTGATTTTATTGACGAGGAAAATAGAGAGTATTTACACGGGAATATAGATAGCCCGTATGACATTCAAGAATTTAGAATTGAGGAGGTTTTATAATGGGGTTTTTTGACGGATATGTAAATTACCATAGAACAAGTGGCGGTTATGAAGAAGAAACAACTGAAGGTAAAAAATACAAATCTTTTCGTGTAAACGATTTTGAATTTTTTGAAGGGTTTGGCGTTGATGAATTAAAAAAACTTTTAGCTTATGCAAAATTAGCAAAAGGAGATGGGTTTCACATACCTACGCAAAAAGGATATTCAACTTATTTGCCGACTTGGTATGCAGAAGCATTGGTTAAACATTATTTTGGGGATAAATAAATGAGTTTTATTACTAAAAAAGAAACTATATTTAATGGTGGCGGGAACAAAGTGGACTGTTATACCTTAAAAAACGGAAAAGTAATTTGCATTAATGAGGATATGTTAGCCCTATATGGAGATATGGAAGATGCAGAAACCACAATTTTAGGTGATGGCCAAGATTTATCAATTCACAGTTTTTATTTTTAAGGGGGAAGTATGAAAGTAGTTATTGAATTTGATTTACCGGAAGATCAAGCCATTCCAGATGTTGAGGATATTTTACGACTTAGTAATCCGAATTGGATTGCTGATTGGTGGCATATTTCAGATATAGAAAATGGGGATTGGGACGATCATGAAATAACAGATGATGATTGCCGAGAAATTTTAAGGCGAGCCGACAAGTATTTAGATTCTAATCAAGGGTTAAATTGGGAGTCAATGCAGTGTCATATTGACGAATATTTACGCAATTTAAGGAAAAACAAATGAACAATATGAAACGATATAAAGTTACTTACAATGTTGGTAGAAGAATTATTGTAGAAGTGGATGTCCCAAACGGTGAACACCCGTATGATTATGCCCATGATTCTATTTTGCTTGAAATGCACGAAGATGAGTATATTGACGATCAAGATTATGAGGAGATTGATCCGCATGACGCCAACTGATCATCACCAAGCAAGGATATTACAGGGTATGAGTGTCCATGCAGAGGTTATCTTAGACCTTATAAAAACCTTGCCAAGACGAAATGTAATGCTGGTAATAGATAGTGCCGTTGATATGGAAATAGCGACTAGAAACACTGTTCACAAGTCAATCATGTGGCTTAAAAACAATGGTTATATCACTATGATAAGAAACGAAGGAGACGGGCGAGGTAAAACTTGCTCGATTACCAAGAGGGGATTGAATTACTTAGATCAAGTCTAGGATATTCCCTACATCTCCATGCAAAAACGCATCATTAAAATCGTAACCCTCAATGTCGGACTTCCAATATTGCCCTATCTTTTGGGCGGTTTGGAGTCCGATTTTGTCATGATCAGCGATTACTAACGGGTCATGCTTTCCCCTTGCAATTTCCAGCATATTCTGAGCAGAAAAACATACATGAATTGTGTATCTCTTTTTAGCTTGTTTCAGAACTTCCCTCACCGATAACCCAGTGGCATATCCTTCAACAATTAAATCACGACCTTTATTGTCGATTACCAGCGAAGCACCTTTAGTAATCTGTCCACGCAAAAACTTCTTACTTCCCTCACTGTCTATCATTTGGCAACCGACCAATTTTCCGTCAATTCGCATAGGGACTAATAGCAGATTATTCCATACGGGTGCTTTTAAATCTGGAAAACCCTTACGGGCAAGGTATAAATGGGTCATGTCCGTAGCATGATTCAGCATAAAAACCGCCTTTGACTTTGCTTTAGATTGCTTCTCTAGCTGATCATCCTTAATTTTCTGTCGATCAATCTGTCTAAACGGGTCATAGTTTTTACTACGGAATGAGATAGGTTTCTCATGGATAGCCCAATTTTGAATTGCACCAGATTGCCCATCCCAAATATACGAACCATTCTTTTTACTTGGTTTATCTTCCGTTGAAACCCTTGTCCATGAATTAATTTCTAATCTGTCAATAATAAGCCCGTGTTGCTGGGCGAAGTCGATGAATTCCATTTTGCTTTTCCTTTTGCGTATGCGATTGATCTTGAACGAATCCAATTAGCCGTCTCAAAGCTTGGCGGTATTGCTTGAACAACGCCCCATGCTTTCGGCGGGAATACCCCAACCTTTTCTTTAAATTTATGAGCAGACCATCCATCTTTGTATCCTCTTTCTCTGCCGTAATATAGTAACTCAGCATAGAATTTTTCTTGATTAATGTTCTTTTGTTTAATTTTACCGTCTAATTCTTTGAGCTCTCCGGCAACTGAAACAATATGATTATTAATCTTTTTCTCGAATCCGCACTCATCACACGTATTTGTTTTAGATGTCCACAAACCAGCACAAGCAGGGCATTTAGATTCTTTCTTTTCTCTTTCTGTTGGTTCAGCCCTAGTCGATTCCTTGCCCTCATTTAATTCTTTTACGCCATACTCATATAAATCGTCCCAGTCTTTTCTGAAACGAAGATAATTTCCGGAATGATCTAGCCAAGTCGCAAATTCCTTGCCTTCATGCGTTCGCATTACTCTGCCCATCTGCTGAACATGAGAGCTTAATGATTTACTGAAAGGCCTAGCAGATATGCCAATCATTACATCTGATACATCAAACCCTTTTGTAAGAATATCCGTAGCGATTAGTCCGATAATTTCTGAGTCGGGTTTTGAGAATTCCTCAATAACCTGTCTTTTGTATTCACTATCTTCTTTATATGAGATTGAAACAAAATTATGCCCCGATTGTTTAAAGTTTTTCTCTAAATCTCTGCCGTGATCCACGCCAGCACAGAACACAACTGTTTTAACAGGTTTGCCATATATTTCATAGGTTTTCTTATGCCATTCTGCAACGATATCACCTGTAATCTTCATACCGCGATCTGTAATATCAGCTTCCGACCATTCACCAGCAACTTTTTTGGCGCCCGTCATGTCGATTTCTTTAGCAATAAACACTTTTAATGGTGTAAGCCACCTATCTTCAATCAACTCTTGCGTAGTGGGGGCATTAACGACATTGGAATAGATTTTACCCAACCCTTTGGTGAATGGTGTAGCAGTTAAACCGATTACTTTGAGATGGGGATTCTTTTCAATGATGTCAATAATGCCCTTGCGTTTTACATGGCACTCATCATAAATCAATAACTCCATGTCCGGAGTAATGCTTCTAGATTCTAGTGTTTGCGCTGAACAGATTTGGATATGCTCTTGCGGTCTATGTCTCCAGTGTCCAGCTTGTAATACCCCATGCGGTATGTTGTATTTACCAAGTCGCAGACTGGTTTGCTCAACCAATACAATCCGATCAAGAATCATGGATACTTTTCTATGTTGCTTGGCATACTCCGCCATAATAGCAATTGCCATTTCAGTATTATGCGTTACCGTAAAATCACCCAATAAAAATAATTTATCTTTATCTATTTCAAAACCAAAATATTCGCCAGTTCCAATTGAATTTACTGTAATGCCAACTGATAGCGCATCTTTTTTTATTAATCTTGTTGTGGCTTTTTTTCTTGGTATTCTGCAAGGAATTTTATCTGTGTTACCAGATATGGAAACTCTCCAATATATCCCTACTTTGCCATTGTTATGACATTTTTTTTGACACTCAACTATATAAGCCGCAAGACCCAAAGACCTTGCTAAATAAACAACTTCATGGGCAAGTCTTTTATTTTTTTGCACAAAATCAAAACAATTTCTACTTAAAGACCCATCTGTATCAATTAAACCTGCTAATAATTCTAGCCTTTGAAACTCACTGCCAGTTAAATAAGAATGAGGGATATGTTTGTTACTAATTAAATTTAATGATTGAAAATCTTTTAACAAACTATTGTTGTTCTTTCTGCCAGATGTAATATAAGCAACAACTGAATTGTTATTTTTTTGAAAGTCAATTTTTACTGATAACTTTCTAAATTCAGCTTCTTTATATATTTCCTCTAGTATCTCTTGATCTTCTGTGCATATTGCTGTTGTTTTTGATATTCCATCCCCTAGCCATAAGCCAAGATAATATGGATTAATTGGTTGGTACTTTTCCTCAAACAATACCCCCGTTCTCCATCCTTTTGCACAATGTTTAAAAGTCTTAGATTCTTTTAAATAATCTAAAACATTTATATTGTAAATTTTTCCAGTTTTATATTTGTCACTTCGAGAGCAATCCCATCTTGTTGCCCCTCCTGTTATTTTTAACGACAAAATATGAGCATCATTTACAATGTATGAATCACCTTTTGTTGGTGTTACTTTGTATAATTCGCCAATTCCTTTAACGGTAGATAAAACAGTTCTAGGAAGGCTATCCGGTCCCATTAATAAGTCCCCAGCAACAACATTTTCCACCGTTTTAATAGTCCCATCGAACATTAAAACTGGAGTCCCTTTTCCCAAACATTTACCGCAACCTGTCGGCGCATATAAAATCTGACTTCGGTGACTTTTAAAGCCCTCTAATAACTTATCTACTACTACTTTCTGATGTTCCCGTAATTGAAGCATTTTCTCTCCCTGATAAGATACCGCCTATCTTCGGTGTTTATTTTTCCAATTTCTTACATCTGTTGCGCCAGTAGGTTACTTCTTTAATTAACTCGGCATTTTTGTTTTGAAATTGATCCCTTGAATTCTTTACTACGCTTAATTCTGACTCTAAAACCTTAACTCTTTTCTGCAATTCATTTATTTCATTTACTACTTTTTCCTCATCCCCTGACAATGCTAATTCTTTTGTCTTAAGGATTTGATTCTCTTCCACTAGCTTTTGATTAACAAACGATAACTCTTTTATCTCATCATCTGCCGGATTGTAATCTTCTATTTTATCTGCTTCTGGTTTCGGATCTTCTTTTTTTCCTATGTTGGTAGTCTCCATTGTTGTTTTTTTGCCCTTCATGGTGACTGCTTTCTTTGAAGGTCTTTCAATGGATAACTCTTTTCTCATATTGGCAACAAAAGTAGCGGATACCTTACATATCTTAGCCGTCTCTCTGTCTGAATATTCCGACCACTCAATGTCATTTAATACTGTAGTGACTGCCTTTCTTTTATCTGTATTGGTTCTCTGGAAACCATGCTCGGCATTGACCCCAAAGGAATACAACTGAGCATCTCGGATTGTGCCATTACGGACATTGACCTCAACCTTGCTAGTGCCGAGCTTCTGATACATGAAATACCGGTGAAAACCATCCACCAAGTAATAATTTACACCATCATAAAATGCTTCGATTGGCGGAAATATTGATCCCTCTTTACTGCTCTCTATATAGGTATTGATTACCTCTACGCTGATTCTTTCCCTTGATTGTGTACCGCCATCAATCTTAATCTTACTTAGTTCTAATAACATCTTTTCTCCTTTTAATGAATCTACTATATCACACATGAATTAAAATGATGTCATCTGTGATAAGAATAGGTTAAACCACAGGGCGAGATGGTGATATGCCTGCTAAATAAGATATCAACCAAATGCCAGCCGACTTGCGTCCACTGCTTCCTGAGATAATGTTCTTCTTCCAAGACGCCTATCAACTAGAGTCGGCCAAACTCCCTATGCATCACCTTAATCATGTCTTGTTCGTATCAGTACCCATTTAAGTCTGACTGCGCCGCCCTGTGTATATACTGCGAAGCGCAACCTGTTTCATTTAATTGCTCGGTCATTAGCAACGTCTCATGTAAGGTAGCTGAGACCAACCATCTGTATCGCCGTTCTGCGATTGCCAGTAGAAATGAAAAAACCTCTTGAAAGATATATTGCTGTAGAAAAGGGCACTTAGGTAAGTCATCCACGCAACTTATTAAAATGTCCTAACAATATATCTATCAAGAGGTTTTCTGCGTTTTCTACTCCGCAATACAAATATTGTATCAAATCTATGGGAATGTGCAAATATTTTTGTCACTTCTGCAAACGTTTGCAGTTAGAAATAAAATTGCCCTAGTTTTTTAGGCTAGGGCAACCACACAGGGGGGTGTGAACAGGGGGAACTGTTAAATATAATTGTAAAGGGATTTCATGGAATGTCAATAAAAAAATGGGGGCGACCAAGTAGTCCAAACCCCCTAAAGACCTTCTCACAGGTATTCTTTAATTATAACCTGGCATCCGCCGTTTTTAACCTTTTCACCACGTTCAACTGTTAATTTCCAGACTTGCTGATCATCTTCATACATATAGCCTTGCATAGAATCTAATATTGCTTTGCAACAATTATCTATATCCAACAATCTTTTGTCGCGCGGATACAACACTATGGATATTTCTACCTTAGAATCCCCGAATCCTTCTAAACTTTGACAGATATTAGCCACCGCAGATTTAAAATCCATCCCTCTCTTGGAAATATATCTTCTATGTCCGGATGCTAGATACATGTTGTTGACTGAGGGCGGATAAGGAAAATAAAGGATGTGTTGTTTTTTATCACACATGAATAAATAGATGTATCATCTGTTGACACCGTTAAATGGGTTTGATATTGTTATTATACACAAGGGGGAATCATGAAAATAGATTACACAAATATCAGCGAGCCGGAATGGTTGAAAGACCTTGCAGATGATAGTTGTTTAGGCATGAGAGATTTAATTGATATTTTTAAAATAAATCAAAAATGTTTAGAACAAAGAATTTATGCTGGTAATTTTCCGAAGCCTGATTTATCCCAAAAAAGTGTTTTAAATCGCAATCATATTTGGCAGGCAAGTAAGATGAAAAAAAACTTATGGCACGTTTCAACAATTAAAAAATTCTTCAAGGAAATAAAAAATGCATCTCACTAATAAATTTGGTTTACCAGAAGTATTTGTCAATCTAACAAAGCGATCTACTTATTCAAAAGGGAGAGCTCACCTATCTGTTACAGAACTATTAAATAGTCCGCAGATTGTTCAATTAAAACGTAAGCATTGGGATGATCTCGAGGAAGATGTGGCTGACAAAATATTTGCATTATTCGGCACTGCCATGCACTCTATCTTAGAGCATGGGAAAACAGAGGGAACAATTGTTGAAGAAAGAATCCACACTACAGTAGATGGATGGAATATTTCCGGTGCAATTGACCTTCAAGAAATCAGTGATCAAGGTATTAGCGTCAAAGATTACAAGACTACGGGTGCTTGGGCAGCAATGCAAGAAAAGGCTGAATGGGAACAACAGTTAAATATTTATGCATATCTTGTCGAAGCAGTAAAGGGCGCACCAGTGACTGATTTAGGCATTGTGGCCATTATTCGTGATTGGAATAAGCGAGAGTCTCAGACTAAAGAAAACTACCCAGAAGCACCCATTAAAGTAATCCCAATTACCTTATGGAGTTTTGCGGAAAGAGAACAGTTTATTAAGGATCGCATTACCTTACATAGCAACGCGCATCTATCTACAGAAATTGGAGAGGGTTATACGCCTTGCACACCATCAGAAATGTGGGAAACGGAAACAGTTTATGCAATCAAAAAGACGGGCGGAGTAAGGGCAAAATCTTTACACGCAACTCAAGAGGAAGCCGACCAAAAGTTGGCTGAGCTCGGCAAGGGGTATGAATTAGAAGTAAGAAAAGGGGAAAGACGCCGGTGTAAGGATTATTGCCAAGTCAATCAATTTTGTAATCAATATAAAGAATATTTGGAGAAGCAATGAGTGAATTAGCAACCATAAAGAATTCAAGATTTGTTTATAAGTCTGGTTCTGACGTATTAGCAACATGGAAGAAAACGGGATGGGTGCCACCATCAGAATATCGCAAAGACTATTTATTCGGAGAGAAAAATGCTAGGTGAAAGACAACAAGCTATGTTACGGGCAGTAGCAAGAGATCCAAAAGATCCTTTATTTGGTAAGCCGAATGAGTTATTAAATCTTGCAATAGATAGAATTATGTTGGAGCAACCTAATGCCTTTTTGGAGGAAAAGGATTTTAAGAATAGAAAATTCTATCATAAGCCAAGACATGCTGAAACCCTATATAAAAGTTACATTAAGGAGTGAGAACAAAATGAAACATCAACATTCACAAGTAATTAAAGCTTTTGCCGATGGGAAAGATTGTGAGTATTTTTTTAGTAATGAAGTAACTCAATGCTGGTTTCCCATAACCGATATAAGAGATTTTTACTATCAAGAAGCTGTAAGAATCAAACCATTAGAGTTAAAAAAAGAAATTAGATTTACTATTGCTTATCTTGAATCTGTATATGAACCAAAAACCTTTCAACATGAAATGGATAATCTCAAACTTACATTTGATGGTGAATCAAAAAAACTTATATTTGCAGAGGTGATTAAATGAAAGCATTTCCATGCAAAGAAATACATATATCTGAAGTTAATGGTGATTTTGCAATTGAAGAGCATAAAGGCATGGATTTAAGAGATTACTTCGCTGCTAAAGCAATGCAATCAATTTTATTAGGCATTGTTACATCTAGTAATGATATAGACCAAGATTATATTACTAGTGTGTCTTATGATTTAGCCAATTCAATGATGGAAGCGAGGGAAAAATGAGTGATGATGTTCAATTAGCGGGTTTTGGTGCTATTCCCGAGTCTGGTCGCACAAAATGGCAAGGCGCTTTTTTTGGGGTTAATCCAAGTTCTGATGGATATGACATGGGGTTTGACACGGAACAAAAAGCCAAAGAAAAATTTTTAATAGATTTATTAAGTTTTTTATCCGCAAATCCACGCATAGTAATGTATTGGCGAAGACTTCCAATGCTTACTGTTTCATATGATTTTGATTCTGAAGTAGTTAAGTATAAATGTACGGGAAGAATTGCCTATACAAATTTGGAGAACGTTTAATGCTTGCAGAAAAATTACACATTCAATTATATAAATACAACTCTAATGAAGAAATATTTCAAATTCGAAGAGTATTTTCAGATGAAGAGCATGAGCCTAAAATTTTTCATTATATTGTGGATGGCATGTTAAAAGAATTAAATCATGCAATCAAAGAAAGCGAGTAAGACATGAGCTGGGCTGAAGAACAGGCTATTGACATAGGGCCGCCAAATCGGTTTGGAGAATTTTTTCCAACTCGAGAGTCAAGCAATATTTGGGCAACCAAGGATGGCAGAAGATTGAAGATAAGCGAAATGACAGACGAGCATCTTTATAACGCTTATAAAAAATTTAACGCTGAAACTTTGGCAAGAGAAATTTTATTAAGACTATTTAAGAAAGAGGTTGAAAAATGATTAAAGGTTATAGAGAGTTAACAGATGACGAAATCAAAAACATTAATGACATTAAAGAAATAGCAAATTTAATTGGTGGGATGATTGTAGAAATGGAAAAAACAAATGGTATTGATCAAAGATGGGTAGCAATTGCCAAAACGGATTTACAAAAAGGGTTTATGGCGATGGTTCGCTCAATCGCACAACCAACTTCATTTTAATAGGGGATTAAGATATGACTGTATATAAGAAATTGCAAGAGGCTAGAAATCGGCTTAATAAGATTTCATTGAGTAAATCCGGGAAGAATGCGTTTGCCAAGTTTAATTACTTTGAATTAGGCGACTTCATGCCAGCTGTTACCGGTATTTTTAATGATGTAGGCCTATGCGGAGTGGTTTCATTTACCACAGATACGGCATACCTCACTATTTATGATGTGGATGGCGAGGAGAGATCATTTGTTACCTTCACTTCCCCGTTAGTAATGGCAAGCATGGATCGTGTGCAACCCATACAGCTGATGGGTAGTAGCCATACGTATTTTCGCAGATACCTTTATCTAATGGCGCTTGATCTAGTTGAGCACGATTCTGTAGATGCCGCTGAGCCACCAGCAAAAGTAGAAGTAAAAGCAAAGGTAGAGCCTAAGGTAGAAACAAAAGAAGAGCCTAAAGAAGAGACTCCCAAGCCAAAAATTGATTCAGCGAATTTAAAAGGCAAGGAAGGCCCGTGGCAATTAAAACTTAAAGAGGAAGGAGAGTGGCAAGTAACTGTTCAAGAAGCAACCAATATTTTATTGGCAATTGCAAAGACAAAGGATGATGTCAACAATATTTATAAAGTAAATCGCGTTATTTACGACAAGTTAAAAGAAACAAATATTACTGTTTACGAAGAAATTATCAACGTTTTTAACATCACCAAGAAGGAATTATCATAATGGATTACCCAAATAGCGGTGCTTTATTTAGAACTAAAGACAAGAAGCATGAAAAGTCTCCCGATATGTTTGGGTCTATGAAGCTAGACAAGCATTACATCATGTCTTTAATTGAAGAATCTACAAGCCAATTGATTGAAATTAAATTCAGCGGATGGACTGCTGAGTCTCCGACCACTGGCACAAAATATCTATCATTGAAATTAAATACAATGACTCCTCTTCCGAAGGAAAATGCTCCTAAAGAGGAAGATGACGACGAATCTATTCCGTTCTAGTATGGCAGATACTATTCAATTTGAAGGCGTTAAAACAGGGTTAAGGCAGTCTAAAGATGGTTATCTGCTAAGTATCGCAGTCCATCCGGATGACTTGCCTGGCGACTTGATGCGTGACTTTGTTGGTTCTCGGTATATGGTGGTTATGGTACGTTTGAATGATGAGGAGATGCCTTATGAGCGCCCTAAACACCACCCAGAGGTAGCATCTGCCGGAATGTTATGCAGAGATAGAGACTTTTGGATGTATGTTGATGTAGCTTGTTCTGACACGATATCTTCTGAAGGCGAATGCACCGAATGGTTTAAGTTTTATTTTGATATTGATTCAAGAGCAGACCTTAAAACCAACGATGCGGCAAGAGAGAAATTCATTCAATTTAAAAAAGGATTTGAAGCATGGAAAAAAGAGTAATTGAAAAGAAACTGATACCTTATAGCGTGTATCTCCCTAAAGAGTATCACGACAAGATATCAGGCCTTGCTAAGCAAAGAAAGGCATCTGGGTTGATCCGTGATGCAATCTGCATGATGCTGGATGGCGGAGATCAGTATCGAAGTGGTTATAACCAAGCCATTAGAGATATTGTTGCTGAGATTAAGAGAACTCCTGGAATTACAGACTTTGCTTACAAAAACCTTAGATTGGATGATCTTGTTATGACGCAAATAAGAACCTTAATGGAGAATAAATGAGCAATGAGGACAAAGAGCATCTGCGAGCCATATATGCTGGACTAGCAATGATGGGGTTGATTCAAAAAAGTGTTTACCCCAATGAAATGGTTGTTAGTTTATCTTTTGATATGGCTGATTTAATGATGGAACATTTAAACCCTCAAGAGGGGATTGTAAAAGCAAGGAGAAAAAAGGTTGGATAAGAAGTTTTGTAGCTCGTGTCAGACGTTTAAGTTGGTGGCGGATATGAAGTTTATTAATACCGCAAATAAAAATGTAAAAAGATGGAAATGTAACAGTTGTTTTAACAAGAACAGTACCCAAAAATACAAAGGAAAATGAAATGAAAGAATTTACAGGGATATCCGGAAAAATGTATAAAGAAATTGATACAACGCCGCCTTCTCCAGAACACCCAAAGTGGTGGGAGGAAGAAGAGCCTAAATGTGATGCGGTAAACCATCCAAGCCATTATAAGGTTGGCGGTATCGAAACTATCGACTTCATTGAAGCTAAAGGACTTAATTACCATCTCGGAAATGTTGTTAAATACATTACGCGAGCAGATTACAAAGGCAATAGATTGCAAGATCTTAAGAAAGCCCAATGGTATTTAAATAGAGCAATTTTAAATTTGGAGAATGGTGAATGAAAAAAATATTGTTATCCCTTTTATTTGTAAGTTTTTTATCGGTGGCGGAAGGCATTGCTTGGATCAATAACAATGCTGGGGGCAAAATTATTATCACCAACGAAGTCTGTAAAGACTTAGATGGCAAGGTTTATAAAAAATTAAATCGTATTTATATGTATACATCTGAAGGGATAACAATTGACGGGTGTTTCTATATTGCCGACGATTTGATTAATGCCGTATGGGTCAATGGGACGCAAATGAAATACCCTGTCTCTGATTTTATTTTATATGAGAAAAAGGTGGTTTTATGAAATTACTTATATTGAGTATTAGTATTTCTGTTGTTGTTTTATTGCACATTGCCTTGCTAAGAACCTTGCTAAATATAGACGGCAATATACAATCAATCAAAGACTGCTCGTTAGCTGAGATCAGTCCAGATTTTACAATAAAAGAGAAAGAACTTTGCCGGAGTAAGCATGGAACAAAATGAACTAATGAAATATGACGACATGGGTAAAGAATTAAATGTGCCAATGAAGACAGCTCATATGCAAACAAAACGCGCGTTAGATAAAGCAAAACTTTTGCTTGAATCCAAGGGTTTTAAGTTAAGCGATTTTTTTGAGGATAGCAAAGATGAGTGAATGTATTAACCCAAAAGGATATATAAATGCTAATCAATTAATAATTGCTGCAAACAATGCAATTACTGATGAGTATAAAGCTACAGATAATTGGATTATTAACGCGTCAATTATGTTATATGAACAAGAAAAAAGGCTTGAAGAATTTAAAATGGAAATTGATATTTTTATCAAAATTATCAATAAAGAAAAAATCCCGGTTGAACTATTAATTCATTTAAATCCATTGCATTGTTCATTAATTGGAGAATTAAAAAAATGAGTAGATCACCAGCAATTGCAGAATTTAAAGATAAACATAATTATGATTTAGATTGTACAAGATGTAATAACTGTAAAAATTTTAAGCCGGGATATACGAAATTAGTAAATAGTATGCCAAGAAAAGTAAGACCTTACTGTAATTTGGGCGAGTTTTATACAAATAAATTTGCAATATGTAATGAATGGGATGAAAAATGAATGAATTTAATAACTATTATTGTCAACACAATATACCAGCAATTAGTTGTTCAATATGTTCATATACTAGGGTTCAAACAAATGTCTCCCTCATTAATGTGGGAGAGATAAATGAACCAATCGGAAATTCTGAACAGTTGCCTGTTGCTTGGATGCACACTAATTCAGGACAAATATTTAAAACAGAAAAGCCTAATCAATTTGATTTGCCTTTGTTTACCCCACTTTACATACATCCAATGCGTGATGACGAAAACGATGATATTTTTCGCAAAGAACAAGTGGAAAAATTTTATGCGGAAGCAAGACCTTTGCGTGAAAAATATAAATTTCGTGAATTGAGTGATGAGGAAATAGAAAAAGTTTATAGTTCTATTCCCGAAATTAAAGGTTACGCACCAATATATGAATTTGCAAGAGCAATACTAAAGAAAGCGAGTGAAAAATGAGTGAACTAACGAAAGATACAGAATGCCAATACTGTAAGCAAGGATGTTTTAGATGCGATGCAAGAAAAGCACTAACAGATGAGGAAATAAGCCAAGTGTATAAAGAAGTCAGCGAACCATTTGGTAAAAAAAGACTGTATGAAATACATGATTTTGCAAGAGCAATACTAAAGAAAGCGAGTGAGAAATGACAGTAAATATTGGGGACACAGGGACTTACACTTCTTTTCCAGTAAGTCCTTATACAGGTCTGCCTGTTTGGTATTGTAAAGTTTTAAATATCCACGATGACCAATTGGATGTTGAAGTTATTGTTACTGGTGGATTAATTAAAAAAACAATTTACAAAATTGATTTTAATAAAAAATTTATTTTATGGGATGGAATCAAATGACTTTAAGGCTTAAACCATCGTATATGGAATGGACACCAAATGACTTAGCAGATGCTTTAAAAAACTGGTTAGGCAACAGAGAACAACTTTTGGCGGCAGCAAATATGCTACGACAACAAGCACAAGAGATTGAAAAATTAAAACAAGAATTAGCATTGGCAAAAGCAGCAAGTATGTCATACGAAACTTGGTGGATTAAGTATAGAGATATGTCAGTTGAGTTAGATAAAGAACTTAAAGAATTAAAGAAAGCGAGTGAGAAATGAATGAACCAAAAACATGGATGAGCATCACCGAAGTGATTGAGAAGCTAGACGAATATGCCAAAGGGGATGAGTATCAGAAAGCAACAGAAGATGCAGTATTTTATTTAAACAGTCACAAAATTTCATTTGATTTATATAGAAACCAAATGTCTGCACAAAAGAACATTATTCATTCGTATGAAAATTTAATTGAGGATAAAGACCAAGAAATTGAGAATTTAAAAAGCAAGGTCCAATACTGGAAAGGATTTCACAAATGAAACGCTGTTGGAATAGGCGCACATTGTACTCAGTCCATGTAAACAGACCAATTGAGAAGCCAGGGTTATGGAAAAACTTTATTGAAACAACTAATTTAAATAGTGCAATAAGATTTAATAAGAAGTTGAAGTTGAAGTATAGGCAAATAGATGTAACAACATATGGCAGAAACCGTAAAAGGTTTGTTTTGAAAAAAAGTTGGTTATAGGGGGAATAAATGAATAAAGAGTTAGATGATGCATTATGTGCTAAGTATCCAAAGATATTTGCACAACGCAATTGGCCAATGACTGAAACTTGTATGTGCTGGGGGTTTGAGTGCGGCGATGGTTGGTATGATTTGATAGATACGCTATGTCATTCCATACAAACATACTTGGATGCCCATGAGTTGCCACAGGTTGTAGCTACCCAAGTTAAATCAAAATTTGGCGAGTTACGATTTTATGTTGACGGCGGAGATCGGTTTACTGATGGGTTAATTACGTTTGCTGAAAACATATCAACAAAGATAAAGGAGTAATAAATGAATTGTTTTAAATTTAAAAGCGGTGAGCAACATATTGTTTTAGAAAATTATGATACTGATGCGAAAGTATATTTAAAATATACTGGAGATGAATCTTTTTTTAAAATGTTATTAAAGGTTGATGCTCTTAGACGCAGGGGTATAAAGCATCTTGAATTAATTGCTCCATATTTTCCAGGCTCTAGACAGGATCGAATTAATGTACGAGGTGAGCCACTTACTGTAAAAGTTTATGCCGATATTATTAACCTACAACAGTTTGATAGGGTATACATTTTTGACCCACATAGCGATGTTACACCTGCTTTGATTAACAATGTCTTTTCCATTGATAATCACGGGCTTGTAGCAACAGCTATTAATGCATACGAATGGCAGAATTACATCCTTGTTTCGCCAGATGCGGGATCCAATAAAAAAATCTATTCTTTATCTCAATTTCTAGATGGCCCACCTGTTATTCGTGCTGATAAGATTCGCAATACCACAACAGGGGAAATTACCGGAACAGAGGTTTATTGTTCTGATCTCAATGGGCAAACCTGCATTATTGTGGATGACATTTGCTCTGGTGGCAGAACTTTTATGGAGCTCGCCAAGAAGTTAAGGGAGAAAAATGCAGGAGAAATTATATTAATTGTGTCTCATTATGAAGGAGTTGCGAATTTACAACACATGAAAGAGAGTGGTATTGATAAAATCATTACAACAAATAGCATTAATGAATTAGCATCAACCGACTATTTGGAAGTAACTAATGTTTTTCAATTTATTTAAGGGGAAATAATGATTCCAAGCACAGCAATTGATGGGTATAAAGTAGACCATCGCAGACAGTATCCAGAGGGAACACAAGTAATTTATAGCAATTTAACAGCAAGAAAAACTCGCAGAGAATACACCGATAAAATGGTATTCTTTGGCTTACAGTATTTCATCGAGCATTACTTATTAGATGAATGGAATAATGGATTCTTTTGGAGACCAAAGAAAGCGGTTATTAAACAGTTTAAACGCCGTATTGATAACTATCTTGGTCCAAATAATGTTGGCACTGAACACATCGAAGCACTGTATGATTTAGGATATCTACCAATTGAAATTTGTGCATTGCCAGAGGGTACGGTATACCCAACACGAGTGCCATGCATGACAATCACCAATACTCATCCGGAATTCTTTTGGATTACCAATTATCTAGAAACAATCATTAGCACAACCCTATGGGGAATGTGTACAAGTGCTACCACTGCTTATGCATACAAAAAATTGTTGACTGAGTTTGCGAATAAAACAGGTGGAAGCTTAGATTTTGTAAATTGGCAGGCGCATGACTTTAGCTTTAGAGGAATGTTCGGCTTAGAAGCAGCTATGATGAGCGGTGCAGCCCATTTATTATGTTTTACAGGCACAGATACCATTCCGGCAATCGACTTCTTAGAGAAGTATTATGAGGCAGATTGTGAAAAAGAATTAATTGGTGGTAGCGTTGCAGCAACAGAGCATTCGGTTATGTGCGCTGGTGGAGAAGTAAACGAAGTAGAAACGTTTAGACGATTAATTGAAGATATTTATCCATCTGGTATTGTGAGTATTGTTTCAGACTCTTGGGACTTTTGGAAAGTGATGTCCGAGTATACAGTTACTCTCAAGGATAAGATTCTTGCGCGAGATGGTAAAGTGGTATTTAGACCTGACTCCGGAGACCCAATAAAGATTATTTGTGGTGATCCAGACATGAGGGATAAATATACTTACAGGGGTGCAGTGCAGTGTTTATGGGATGTGTTTGGCGGCACAATTAATGATAAGGGTTACAAGGAATTAGATCCTCATGTTGGGCTTATTTATGGCGATTCTATTACTTATGAACGTGCCAAAGAAATCTGTGAGAGATTAGAACAGAAAGGGTTTGCTTCTACTAATATTGTATTTGGTATCGGTAGTTACACTTATCAGTATGTGACCAGGGACACAGACGGCTACGCAATTAAGGCCACTTATGCAGAGATTAATGGTGAGCCACATGAAATATTTAAACGCCCCAAGACAGATGATGGCACAAAGTTTTCCGCAAAAGGTAAGGTAGCGGTTTTAAGAAATGAAGTTAATGAGCTTTATGTGGTTGACCAAGTTCAGCCTTCATTTGATTTTGCAAAAGATCAATTAAAAAGGGTCTTTATCAATGGTGCATCTAGTAGAAGTGTTACTCTGCAAGAAATTCGAGACCGAATCAACCTTAATTTAGCTATGGATTTACTATGAAAATGTATATATTTTGCTTATTAATAGCCTCCACAATGTGTGGATTAATTATTTTTTTAACTGAAATGGCAAGGGGGCAATAAATAATATGGGCCGTTTAATTGATTTTTTATTTAGCGTTTGGTTAAACGCCCTTATAGTGGCGTATGTGTATGTATGTTTTAAATATATTACGAGGGAAATATGAAAGATGCAAAGTGGGTTTATGAGTTTACATTAGAAGATGCGAAAAAGGCTTACAATTTATTAGCCATGCACCACAGTGAGTTATTAAATATGAATCACAAGCTCCAAGAGCAACTAAGAGATAGAAGTGTAACAAATTTGTTAATGTGGAAAATTAGACGTTTATTTAAAAAGGTTTGGGAATGAAGGTTAAATTAGAAATAATTTCAGAGAATGAAGATGGATCAGCAATTGCTACAGTTGAACTAGATAGGGAGACAATCAATTTTTTATCCGGAGAAGGTTTAATGGCAATCATTGAGCGAGCTATTGAATCTTCCGAGTCTTACATTGCTCCAAAGAAAGACTTGGTAGAGATGGAAAGGTTTAATGATGTGGAACTATAGAATAGTAAAAACCACGGATGAAGTAACCAAAGAGCCCACTTATGAAATTTGTGAAGTTTATTACAACGCCATAGGAAAACCGACAGGCTTTTGTTCTGCAAAGTTACTTGGTGACACTATTGAGGAGTTGAAGTCCGTTTTAGAAATGCTTGGGTCTGCATATGAAAAGCCAGTTATTAAGTCAACAGATTTTAAATAGTTTGAAATATTTCTTGTAAATAACCCGTTCGGTAACTTTTGGCAAATAATTCAAACTATTTACCCATAATGTTACCGATAGGGAACTTTTGCATAATATGTAACACATTAGTTATCTTTAAGTAACTTTTGTATCATTATTGGTACATCTTAAAATCCTATTCTTGGTAATTTATATTCTTCACAAATTAGTTTGGCATATTTATGTTAAAATAAACAAAACCCTTAAAGGTCTGCAAACCAATAAGGGCTTCTAACCACCACAATATAGGAGTATTGCATGGCTGAACAAATTATAACCCAAGAGTATTTACAATCCATCTTTGAATATAAAGATGGCGAATTATTTTCAAAAATTAATTATAGAAAAAAATATGTTGGCGTAAAAGTAGGGTCAATTGGAAATGGATATTATTCTGTGCAACTGAATAATAAAAAATATAAAATCCACCGCTTAATTTTTTTAATGTTTAAAGGTTATTTACCTGAATACATAGATCATATAGATTGCAATAAACTTAACAATAAAATAGAAAATTTAAGGGAAACCACAAAAGCACAAAATTCTTTAAATCAAAAAATTAACATTAGAAATAAATCTAATTATAAAAATGTATCTTGGGACAAATTTACAAAAAAATGGTTAGTTTCTTTAACAGTAAATAAAAAAAGTATAAAAATAGGTCGTTTTGATGATATTGAATTAGCTGACTTGGTGGCAACCGAAGCAAGAAATAAATATTTTGGTAAATTTGCTAATCATGGGTAAATTTAAAACCCAATTCTATTGAGTCCATATTCTTTGCAAATAATTTTTGCATATTTCTTGAATGTGCTGTCATGTAAATCCCATTCATTACTTCTGCGTGTTCTTCGCATATGTATGCATTCATGAAGAAGACTTGTTAAGATGTGTTCAAAACTTGTATTCATTGATATGCTTACCAGTATTTCATGAGTCTTTTTCTCGGCATCAAAGGTGTAAGTTGCATAGCACTCTTGCTCGTTAAGAAATACTTTATCGGCCACATCAAATTTAATATCTCCAGATTTAGGCATTTTCCACTCTGAAACTGGAGGTAGCTGGCAAATAAGCACATATATTGCTTCAAGCATCTGAGGAGTGGGCGTCATTTCCAGCTAATCCACTCTTTGACCACTTCTTTCTTTTGCTTGTCTACATAAACCGGAATACTAAATGTTATGCCATGCTCCGGATGGGTAATCCACATTGCTTGTCTAGGCGGCTCAAAGCCAAAGTTATTAGAGTAAGCATATTCGTCATACCCTTTAAGCGATCCATTAACGATTAATCTCTCTAATTGAATTAACTGGTGCCAGTGGCCAAGTAACATGGTGTCATAACTCATATCTATCTGTGAGTTTCTTGATCGTTTCCTATGATCCCCGCGAATGATGGGCCCAAGGGCGCCAATCACGCCCTCGCCCCCACGAAATTGATCTCCGTGTGTGAGTAAATACTTATGCCCAAAAATAGAATAATAGGCATCCGGACCATCTGGTATATGGAAAGTAACTCTAGGATCATTCTCAAATCTCTTGGCTAAAAACTGATAGGTGAGCCAATCAAATGACGTAAAATTTCTACCCTTATTCCGAATTTTAAAGGTATTGCGTCCGTGATTTCCAGATACACAGGGGATGAATACATTGTCAAATTCATTCGCTAAGGTTTCAATACACCAACATAGGACTCCAAACAAATCCAATATAACTGGCATAATTTCTTTTTCATTAGTGGCAGATAGCTCATCATGGATATCTCCTGAAACCATGTCACCGCCAAGGACAAATACAATGCCTGGATAATTTGCATGAGCTACATAATTTTTTAATAAATCAACTGCTTTTTCTATCATTTGCCGCGCACGATTCTGTGAAATTTCTAAATTGTATTCATTTACTCCATTAATTTGATTGGGATCAACCACCTCACCCCAGTGCCAATCTGATGCAAATAAAGTTGGTACGCCTGCAAATGTTTTTTTAATTATTTTTTTGACTAACCAGTTAGGTATTTTTGGATTTCCATCTCGCAGTTTAATGATTTTCTTTTTAATGTACTCTGCGGTAAGTTGGTCTTGCTGGTGGCTGGCAACGGATGATTCTAGTTGTCTTATTTTATCTTGGGCTTCTGCTAATTTATCAATCAGAGAATCTTCTTTTATTTCATTGGGGACTATTCCCGCTCGAATTGCACTATTATACCGAGCTCGATATGTGTTAGGATTAAGTTGTAATAATTTAGCGGCTTCAGTTTTAGATTGTGTTACATTAAAAGCATCAATAGCTTCTTGCATTAACTCTTGAGATAAATTTCTTGCGGACATGATTTTCCCTTAGTGTAATCTATTGAATAATAAAACAATTTCATTAATTTAACAACCTTTTAGACAAAGTGGATAATTTACAACAACAATATCTCTTAATTGGTTATACAATAACCGAAGAAAAGGGGATATATTATGTACAGAAACAAAAAGCTACTGGAGATAGTGAGAGAAGCGCCATGCCAAATATGCAACACCAAGGACGGGACAGTGGTGGCGGCACACTCCAATCAATTACGTGACGGCAAGGGTAGGGGCATTAAAGCAAATGACTATCGAATTGCCGCCCTATGCTACATCTGCCATATGCTATATGACCAAGGTAAAACACTAAGCAAACAACAAAGATCAGAATTCTTTGACGAAGCACATAGAAAAACAATAGGATGGCTATTTGAGAATGATCATCTGGAGGTTAAATGAGTAGAATTGTATGTTGGTTTAGTTGTGGAGCGGCCTCTGCTGTTGCCACAAAATTAGCGATTGCTGAGAATGCAGGAAAACTTCCCCTAATCATTGCCTACACGGAAGTAATTGAAGAGCATCCAGATAACAAAAGGTTCTTAGCTGATTGTGAAAAATGGTTTGGGCAAGACATCCTTATCTTGGGCAACGATAGATACGATAGGTCCATCTATAAAGTATTTGAAAAGAACTACATTAAAACCCCTAAAGGCGCTCCTTGTACAAGAACCCTCAAAAAGGGTGTTAGACAAAAGTTTGAGCAAGTTGGAGACAGACAGGTGTTTGGTTATACCGCCGAAGAGCAAGCCCGGCTAGACCGATTTATAGATGCCAATAATGATGTGGATATATGGACACCGTTAATTGACAAAAGACTAGGCAAGGAAGATTGTTTGGCCATGTTAGAAAATGCTGGCATTGAACTCCCTATGATGTATCGACTTGGATACAACAATAATAATTGCATCGGTTGTGTTAAAGGCGGCATGGGATATTGGAATAAAATTAAAATAGACTTCCCAGAGCAGTTTGACCGCATGGCTAAGCTAGAAAGATTTAAACAGCAGAAAGTATTTAAAGATAGATACCTCGATGAGTTAAAACCCACCGATGGTAACTATCCAAAAGAACCAAACATAGAGTGCAGCATTTTTTGTCAAATGGCAGAAGATGAATTACTTAAATGATTTTCTAATATTCTCTACGTTTTCTGCCGTCTTAGACATAATAACTTTTTGGGCAACAATCATTCTTTCTCTTTCGTCTCTAGGGATATCCGTTTGCTCTGAAATCATTTGAATGTATTTACGTTGTTGCGCCAATTGGTTTACAGTTTGGTTGTATAACTTCTGTAGACCAATTAAGTTGCCCTTCTCTTTCATTATCTCAGCAACCTTTTCATTGTCGCCCTGTTCTGCATAACGCTTGAGATCATTGAAATGGTTTTGTATCTTGGCATTACTCTGATAGAAATCCGTAATATATTTAGAGTTAGTCTCTGGTTCTGTCTGAGCAATACCGATAGCATCCAATAATGGCTTAGTCGGCTTATCTTCAAATGCTCGCGCTGCTGTAGAGCCTAGTATACCACCCAACCAACCTAGATATCCCTGTGCAAGATAATCAATCTGCACTGGTGATGGTCCAGAGTTTTCCAACCCTACTGCGCTTAATGGGAGGTTAATGCCCTTACTGATTCCTTTAGCTACACCAGAGGTTCTATCTGCATATCTCTCTGTCTTTGTATAGCGCTCCATGCCAGGCGTTTCAATTGGCGCACCAGTAAAGCTATCTTTATTATTTAAAACGTTCCACATAGGCTTAATAGCTTGTGGAGTAGGGTCTAAAGATAAAGTATCTAAGAAGTATTGTCCCATACGACTAAAGAATACTTTGCTCTCTACACTATCATCAGCAAACTGCTCTAAACCACGTTCTGCTAATGTGCCGATACCACCAATTTCATATGGCTTTGGAATACGGAAAGCAGTATCGCCAACCTTAAACCACCAAAAGTTATCTCTATCCCAATCTGGGCGCTTCTTAAAGTCCTCATCATCCTTATTCATCATGTATAGCGTGGCAGAAGCGATTGCAATTGCACCCAATGTGTAGAACAATCTCTGTTGTTT
>Ga0214199_1000055_pt1 | contig 27722 bp, 38 predicted proteins | sample TroBogEpilimnion_24_FD_153037 | JGI IMG/M metagenome (GOLD analysis project Ga0214199, IMG submission 153037) | Freshwater microbial communities from Trout Bog Lake, WI - 04OCT2008 epilimnion | ecosystem: Environmental > Aquatic > Freshwater > Lake > Epilimnion/Euphotic zone | place: Trout Bog...
CAAAATGGCTGCAGAAAGTTTGTTTTTATATAACAAACCAGTTTTATTTTTGAAACGTTTATTTATCTGTTCTTGCAAAGGTCACTACGCAGATGACTGGACGTGTTTTAGATGTTACAAAGATATGAAAGGCAACTAAATGAGCGACAAACAAAAAAAGTTTGAGCCCTCAATGGGCTGGCTTGTAGCTGTCAATTATCAGCAAGTAGCTATGGACCGTGTAGCTAGAGAGCTCAAAATTGATTCAGTAGAACTGGGTAAAGCTTTAGAGCGCTCAGGTTACCTTTTGGAACCAGATCCTTTTGGCTACAGCTCTGATACCTGGAAAGTTCTAGAAATAGAAAATCGAAAGCTCCAGGCGGTAAAGGATCCAGAATGAGCGAAATCGTCACACCAGCTCAAGTCGAGCGACGGTTACGCAACCTCAGTGACGAATTAGATAGAGCTCATCAAGAGCTAGTCGAAGCTGAAAACAATTACTCCAGGGTCAAATCGGAATATGAGATAGCTATAGCTGAATCTCGAATACAGCTATCTCGTGTTTCACGGCCTGACGGTAAAAACTATTCTGTTCAGGAGCGTGAAGATATAGCTCTGGTTGAAAAGAAAGAGCTGCATATCAAGATGGGCGAAGCAGACGCAATCGTCCGAGCAGCTCGAGCTAACACGGTAAGAGTCAAAACTCAGATCGACTTAGCTCGCTCCCTGGGTACTTCTGTCAGATCGGGGTTTGACCTATGAGGTTCAAGCGCGTCCGAAAAAAGATGATTAAAAAAATGTCTAAGTTTGTCTGCGACAAATGTTTAGAGCGCTGGCAGCTTGATAAAAAAGTGAAGCACGAACCGTGCTTTGACTTTTTGGTGTGTATTGACATAGTGAGAAAAACGAAATGATAAAACTACGCATTCGTAATCCGTTCTATGTCACGCACGTCAAAAAACCTGTGGTTATGGTGCGCTGTTCACATTGTAGCCACATTATTACCCTGGCTTACAAAGAGATCAGGACACAAAACTATTGTTGGGACTGCAGATGAATCCGATAGCTATGCACGATCAAGCTTTAGCCTATATCCAGGGTGAATCTTTACAGACTATTTTGCTAGAAGGCCTTAGCTTTGATGTTTTAGCTAAAGAGTTTGAGTTTTACTGGCGCCAGCGAATAGCTCGAGAGCTTGATTTTCTAGAGACACCTACAGGCATATCTCCTGATTACTACGGTGGCTGCAAAGATACAAAACTCAATGCAAAAGTTTTAGTGTTAGGCGGTCTACCTAATGGACTTATCTAACCTTTTATCGAAATCTCTCCTGGCGTTTGACAGCTCCAGGGACAGATCTCTCCAGGTGGAAATCGGACCGTCACAAATTGGTGGCTGTCGTCGCCAGGTTTGGCACCAGCTGAAAAACACTCCTGAGACAAATCTCAATACAGAATCTCTAGCTGCAATCCTGGGTACTTTTATCCACTCAGGGGTTGCAGAAGCTATTAAGCGAGAAGATCCGTTTGGCGATAACTTCTTAATTGAACAGGAGTTTGTAGCTGGTGATCTAAAAGGTCACTGCGATCTCTACATTAAAGATATGAAAACCGTAGTGGACTGGAAAACTACAAAGCTAAAATCGCTACGGTGGTTTCCCAGCTTGCAGCAAAGGTTTCAGGTCCAGCTGTACGGATATCTACTGACAGCTAACGGTCACGAGGTAGAAAACGTAGCTCTTGTAGCTATTCCTCGTGACGGTGAAATGGCCCAGATCAAAACACACGTCGAGCCCTATAACCCAGAAATGGCACAAGAAGGATTGAGATGGCTTGAAGAAGTTAAACAGCTCGCAATCTCCAGCGAGTCGCCACCAGCTCCAGAAAAAGACCCAGTATTCTGCGTCAATTACTGTAGCTACTACGACGCGTCAGGAGAAATAGGTTGCCCCTCTATTCGGAGATAAATTGGGAGGACGCGCACTGTAAAGGCGTCGAGACAGAAGTCTTTTACCGTATAGAAGAAATACGGCGTCCTGATCCAGATATCTATATCAAGCCACTGAGAGCTCTATGCGCCTCTTGCCCAATATGGGCTAAGTGTCTATCATATGCGACTCTCCACGAGTTTTACGGTTGGTGGGGTGGAATGGAAACTTTAGAGAGGCAATCGTTAATGACAACTGGAAAAACAGCTACACGAGACAGGGTTATCCAGGAGTTTGCAGATTTAGGAATTACAAAAAAAATGATTTATGAAGCTTTGGAGGAAAATTGAAAATACAATTTTTTCACGGTGTAACAAGCTATTGGGGTTTTGGTATTGACTACGACCCTTTTGATAAAGCTTTTATGATGAACGCTTTTCGCTGGTATATCGGCTTTGAGATCTGGACAAAACAATGACCTCACTACCGTATCTACAGCTTTACACCTCGGATTACCTGGCTGATACAGCTCACCTTACAACAGAGGAGCACGGTGCCTACCTACTGCTGATAATGAATTATTGGCAGAGAGGCAAGCCTCTGGACAATACGGACAACCGACTAGCTCACGTTGCCAGACTTTCAGACGATCGCTGGAAAGCTGTTGAAGCTGTACTGTCACAATTCTTTCAAATTGACGGTCAAACCTGGGTTCATTCTCGGATCGAACGCGATTTAGCAGCTGTCAGAGAGAAGTCAGATAGAGCTTCTTACGCGGGAAAAAGGTCTGCTGTTCAACGTTCGCTCAACGAACGTTCAACGTTCGTTCAACGTTCGTTTAACCAGGAAGAGGAAGAGGAAGAGGAAGATGAAAAGGAAGATAATAAAAATACTCTTGATCACAAGTTTGATTTATTTTGGACTGCATATCCTCGCCACACGGCTAAAGGCGCAGCTCGTAAAGCGTTCGCAATAGCTCTCAAGAAAACTACAGCTGAGAAGCTGATCGCTGCAGCTGAATGTTTCAAGAATGACCCTAACCGTGAAGAGGCTTTTACAGCTCACGCTTCTACCTGGCTAAATCAAGAGCGCTGGCTAGATGATCCTTTGCCCCAAAAACAGGCTCCAGCGTCCCTTAGAGGCCTTATCACCACCCCTACCCTAGTGCCACCTCAGTTCACTTCTGAGGACGTCCCTAAAGGGTCTCCAATGCCCGAATCGCTACGTAAGCTTTTTGGTGTGTCTCAGACCACGCAATAGCTGTAATTAGTGTAACCTTAGAGTAATCATTACACCTGGACGGAGGAATAATGACAGCAATAGTGCCACCAGCTAAAGTTCAGTTTGGCGACCGTGTTTCGATTAACGGTCACCTATGGGAAGTAAAAGACATATCTGGCCCAGATCACAATGGGACATACGATTTTTACCTCACCGACGGTTCAGCTGATAAGCACGAGGTCGTTAGCGACGCTGTGACACTCGTACTTTAACCTGCAATACTTACGCGGTGATCGAGTTCCGCGTGTCTGGCTTACCTGTGCCTCAGGGCTCTATGAAGCACGTCGGAAACGGGCGAATGGTACATAGCCAGGGTTCAGCTTTGGCGGTTTGGCGAGCTACGGTAGCTCTTGCAGCTCGAGCTGAGAATCCAAAGCTCATAGAAGGTCCTGTAGCTATGTCTATGGACTTTCAGCTGGCAAAGCCTCGGACAGTGAACCGTGAAATGCCTACGGTCCCACCCGACGCGGATAAGCTGATCAGGGCAATTTTGGACAGTCTTAGTAAAATTGTCTATTTAGACGACGCTCAGGTGGTAGAAATACACGCCACAAAAAGCTACGGCGATCCAGGCGTGGATATAAAAATCTGGCAAAAAAAGTCCCAATATATGCTCTAGCTTGCTTGACTCTGGGGGTGTAACCATTACACTTAGAGATGTAGGGGGCAGGAATCCCCGACAGAAAGCAGGAAAATAAAATGGCTAAGGTAGCTAAAAAAGTTCAGTTGAAAATTGTTGAAAGTGAAAATGCTTTTGAGTTAGTAAGTGCAGAAGTTAGTGAAGCTAAAGCTAAAAAATTAGTTGCTCAATATCAAGCAGCTTACAAAAATATCGCTGGTATCAAAGTTCAATATCAGGCGGTGGCGTAATGAGCCAGGTATTAGAAGCTAAAAAAATTGAATCTATGGCAGACGTTGAAATCGGACATATCCTTTGCTCAAGCTGGGGTTACGATCAGACCAATATCGACTATTACAAGGTAATTCGTAAGACTGCAGCTATGGTCGAAGTTGTAGCGATCGGACAGTTTTTTGTTGAAGCTGACAGCTCTATGAGCGAGTATGTAATGCCTAACCCAGAAAATGAGCTTTACGAAACTCACTGGGTGATCCCTGGCGACGAATACAGCGAAAAATTGGTTATCAAAGAAAAAGGCTGGGAGATCGACCTTAACCAGGAAGGTCACAAGCCCTGGGTATGGAATAGTGACTACAGCCAGCAAGTAGAGATCGAAAATGCAGTTAAGTACCGTAAGGCAAAAATTACAAAGCATAAAGCTAGCTTTGACGGTAACGGACTTGGCATTAAGTTCGCCAGCTACAAGTACGCCTACAGCTGGGACGGTAAAAAAGACTTCCAGAGCCACTGGGCCTAAATGTTTGACAACCTGGGTGTAACCGTTACACTTAGGAATAGAGAGGGCAGGAATCCTCTCGGAAAGCAGGTAAAAAATGAAGTGCTTAAAATGCGAGAAAGGTCTCGCTGAGGTTGGATATTTAGCTCACTTAGTTGGCGAGCTATGGTGCCAGAAATGTTTGGTACAACGCTTTTACCAAAACAATGTCAAACGTTTTGAGGAGGCAGCAAAATGAAAGTAGATCGTAGAGTGATCCTCGATCAAATCGGGTTCTGGAATGTCGGAGCTATTAGCGGAGGTCGAGTTCAAGCTAGCGAAAACGGTGTGATCTTGCCAGTAGGTTATGGGTACAGGGTCGAGGTTGAATTAGCTAGTGACGATACGTACATAGTCAAGCGCGTCTATCAAAAGGCAGCTTTGGTCAAAGTCTGGAGCGTCGAGGGTGTCTACTGTGAAAACGTAGGCGAGGTCGCGTACCAGGCAAGCTTGTTCAGAAGCAATAAAGAGTTTGGACAGAAGGTGGCAGCGTGAGCGTCAAAATGTGTAGCGTAGAAAATTGTTACAACGACGGCGCCCATATTGGTATTAGCTTCTACGGAAGCCTAAGCAATCAAAATAAATACAGTGATCGTTGCATATTTCACCAGGAGGCAAAATAAATGACACAATTATTTACATTTGATCAAGTTGTAGATTTAGTAGAAAAAACTTGGAATAGCGTAGACGCTCACCTTGATCCAGCTCTTGAAGGCGAGCGCAACGGTGAGTTTATGTTTCTTTTTGGTCAAATTAAGCATTATCAACGTCCTGGTAATTCTGCGACATACAAAGAATTAGCTGGAATTATTTTTAAGGCTTGGCTCCAAGACGATATTTCTTGGAATCACTTTGAGGTGCTAATGAAAACTCTTAAAAAAGATGGTGCAGCGTGAACGATCTCAAGCTAGGAGATAAGGTTATTTTTGTTCGCACGATCTGGGAGGGACGGGTAGGCACGATTACTAAGATCCGACCTTATCCCAGCGGACATAAAATCCGCGTCAATATCCCTGGAACAAATTGCAAGGCATTACACGAATACTCAATTACAGCTGTAAAAAAATACGAGGAGGCAAAAATATGAGTTATCCAGACGAAGGTCTATACACAATCCGTGAATATCTTGACGGTGAAATTACCTGGCAGAAGTTTTACGAAAATGCGATCGAGGCAGCTAATGACTACTCAAAGTTTGTAGATCACGGCACAGCCAGCTTTGAGCGCACAATAACCCTGGAGCACCCAAACGGAGCTCTATTGACTAAGCGTTTTACAACAATAGGCGTAGCTAAATGAGAAATCTGCAATTTTTAGCATTATTACAAAGCAGTATTGCTGACCTGCTGTCAGCTCTACTTAGTATCTTTGGAGGAGTGAAATGAAGCTAACACGTCGAGGCAAAATAGTAGTAACGATCCTAGCTATTGCAGCTCTTATTGCAGGCTACTGGGTTGAAAGCCATATCTGGTGGACAGGTATGAGCTATTGCTGGGGAACTATGGAAAAGTGTGTGGGATTATGAAATATAAAATAGTTATAGCAGCAGCTTTACTAACAGCTGTTTCAATCGCGCCAGCTTTAGCTGACGTTTATGTAGCTGTAGATGAAAACAATAATGCAGTCGGGCAGGCAATAATCTGCGACGCACAAACCTGCGCTCCAGGCAGCTTATTTAGCAAAATGACTTTGCCAGCTAATCAGCATTATGCGCTTCAGGGCGTCGGTATTGGTTATGGCACTGGGGCTCAATCAAACAATAAAGTCAGCGTCGATCCAGTTACAAATGTATGGACCGTCAATCAAACTGATACCAATACGGACAAAATTACTGGCGCTGTTACCCAGGTAAATACGGTTCAAACTTTTACTCCCACAAATCCAACACGCGTGGTTGTTTCTCAAACCGTTACTCCCATAACTCCCATAACCCCTATAGCTCAAAGCAGCAATAGCTCAGTGCTCAACCAGCTTTTAGCTTTGATCCAGCAGCTCATTCTCCAGCTGGGAGGTAGATAATGACACACAATGAATTGCTGACAAAAATAGATAATTACACCTGTTGCTCTGATGATTACACCTGTTGCTCTGGAGTGTACGGACTTGTTCTTAAAGCAGTAGTGGAATTGCACGAACCAATTAACTCTATTAGAGGAATTGTTTGCCGACACTGTTTTACCGACGCATTACACCGTACTGAGTTTTATCCTTGCCCAACTATTCAGACTATTGAGAAGGAGCTTAGATGACACTTGACTACCGTGAAGAGATTAGAAGTGATATAGCTCACGAGTTTGGCTTAGAAGCTTTAGGGTATGACCTGCCTAAGCCTAAGCTGCCTATCCAGGTAGCTCAGCGCATAATCTGTAAATACCCTATTGACAATGGTTTAGAGCTCAAGCGAGAAAAGTTCAATCCAAAAGCTGTAGAGCTAGCCAAAAGGTATGTAGCTATATTCGGACGGTACTTGTGATCTGTAACCACGTAGCAGTCGGCAAGGTCGAAATGGACCCCTACGGATCGCTTCACGGTGTTTGTAAATACTGCGGACAGCAGATCCTAGGCGCCTGGAAAAAAAATAGCTTTACAGGCTGGGAAATAGATTTAGGGGTCGCTAGCAACCCCTAGAAGGAGCTCAGGGATTCCTGCCCCTGGGCTCAATTAGAGAAGGTCTCCTATCGGGGCTTCACGAGCGTCCTGGTAGGAGATCTTGTTACTTACAGGTAGAATAAAAGTCCCTATTCGCTATCTCTCATTAGGAGGACGAAAATGAATAGTCAAGCAACCGATAACAATATAAGTCGCTGCAAGTGTGGCAGCTGGATATACGCAGGTAACTCCTGCGAAGTATGCGGATCTGGAGGAAAGGTCTTCGCATAGTAAATAAGGCAAAAGTCCTTTTAACAGCCATTACGGTAGGACTCTTGCACGTTGCAGGCGCTCAGGCAGCTCAAGCTCCAACAAGAGCCGTACATATACAAATGTCTCCCAGGGCCTATAGCCAGGTAGCTATAGCTCGCCAGTGGAGAGATAGAGCCCACCAGTACGCCTGCTTAAATCAGCTTTGGACTCACGAAAGTCACTGGAACCCTAAAGCTGCTAATCACAGCTCTACGGCTTATGGCATTCCTCAATTTTTAGACTCTACCTGGAGTAACTACAATTACCCAGTACGGCCTAAAGATCCGATAGTTCAAATAACCGCTGGACTGCGTTATATAACAAAACGTTACGGATCACCCTGTCAGGCCTGGTCTTTTTGGAAAACGAGGTATTGGTATTAAATGAGCTGGATAACACCTGTAGCTCCTAGCTGGGAGCCAATAGATACACGTCCTGGACGCGATCCATTCGAGGACGACGACGAAGAGGAATGATCAACGCAGCTGTCGTTGATTTAGTAATAGCTCGAGCTGCTGGCTACTGCGAAAGATGTGGTGGCCCAGCTCTTGAGTCAATGGCACTGCACCACAGAAAGCTCAAGTCAAGAGGTGGCAAAGACACACCGTCAAACTTGATCTGGGTTCACCACAGCTGTCATAACTTAGCAACGGACAGTATTCACCTGGCGCCTAAAGAAGCTACAGCTAAAGGCTATATGGTCAGCAGTTGGCAAGATCCAGAAGAAACGCCTATGCTTACACCCGAAGGTTTAATGGTTTTATTAGCAGATGACGGCACTATTACGGAGGCAAAATGAATCAGAATCAGATTTTTATTTCAGGCAATCTCGGATCAGATCCAGAGATTAAGCAAGTTAAAGATTTTCAGCTATGTACATTTTCATTAGCTCATACTCCCTGGAGTAAAACAAAAGGCGACGGCGAGACAATCTGGTTTCGTGTCAATATCTGGGGCAGTCAAGGTGACGCTATAGCTCGTGAGCTACGTAAAGGCGACTCTGTCAGCGTAGTAGGCAAGTTTGGGGTCTCTAAGTACACAGCTAAAGACGGTACCGAAAAGTCAGCTAACGAGATCACGGCTAGTGATATTTTAATCACCATTAAAACAGCTCGCTCAACTCCCGACTACGGTCGAGCAGCTACCGTTCAGGACGTCCCTGGGTGGTAAAACTTAAAAAAACTGAATGGTGGAGCTGCGATCAGGTAACTGATTATTTAGGCGTCACCCTCAATAACCTGCGCCAGCTTCAACACAGGCAGCGAATAGTCTGGAAAAAGCGTGAGGGACGCAAGGTCTATTATCTAGCTGAGGAAGTCAAAGCCTACGATCGCAAGCGAAAAGAGAGTAATCACGGCTAAACTTTTAGCGTGTCTCTTGTTATCACCGAAGAAGTCTCTATAGCTGAGCTAGATGAGGCTATTGCCAATATGTACACGCAGCTGAAAACTGACGTTTATGGCAACCGTATGGACTGGCGCAAAAGACAGCTTCTCGAAAGCAGCATAGATGATCTCCTGGACGCGAGATTAGAAGCTATGCAAAAGCTTCACGCTTAGACCACCTGTAATAATTACAGTAGAGTTACGTTTATGTCTGACACTAACATTCCAGCACAAACTATAGCCAAACGTGCTAAAAAGGTTAAAAAGGACATATCGGTCTTACAACGTGAGTATGAAGTAGTAAAGCTACGGACAGCTGGTAAGACTTATCAGGAAATAGCTGAAACCCTGGGATATGCCAATCACACAGGAGCTAGAGAAGCTTGGCTCAGAGCTGTAGAGCGCGTACCTGTTGAGTCTGTCAATGAATACCGCCAGATCCACTTGCAACGCTTAGAAGCTACGGTCAATATCTTGTGGCCTTTAGTAGAAGCTGGCAACCTACAAGCTTTCCCACACTTTATGGCAGCTCTCAAAGAAGAAGCTGCGCTATTAGGACTTTACGCACCAAAGGAATCTAAGGTGGAGGTGACTACTTATGATGGAACTGTTTTACGAGAACGAGCTCAACAAATTATCCGAATCCTTGAATCTCACAGCGATACGCAGGGGGGAATGGGTCAAGCTAGCAGCGAGAGCTGAGCAGCTTCCAGACGAAGGTGACTGGTCTACCTGGCTTTATCTAGCTGGACGTGGAGCTGGTAAGACACGTATGGCAGCTGAATGGCTAGCCTGGCAAGCAGCTACAAACGATCACACACGCTGGGCGATCGTAGCTCCTACCTTTGGCGACGTGAGAGACGTCTGCGCTGAGGGAAACTCAGGGATTATTGGCATACTGCGTGAATATGACGTTTTAGAGGACTACAACCGTACCTACGGGCATATAAAGCTGCGTAATGGGTCTTTGATACGACTCTTCTCAGCTGACGAGCCTAATCGCCTCAGAGGGCCTCAATTTCACGGCGCCTGGTGTGACGAGCTCAGCTCCTGGAGATACTCAGACACCTGGGACCAGCTACAGTTTGGCCTACGCCTGGGAGATCACCCACGTACGGTAGTGACGACAACGCCTAAACCTGTATCGCTTGTACGCAACCTAGTCTCTCGAACTGACGGATCTGTCAAGGTAGTTCGAGGCTCAACTTTTGATAATGCAGCTAATTTAGCTCCTCAAGCTTTGATCGAGCTGCAGCTGAGATATAACGGCACCAGGCTAGGACGCCAGGAGCTATACGGTGAGCTGTTAGAAGATGTCGAAGGCGCACTATGGACTCGCAAGATGATCGACGACGCCAGGGTAAAAGAAGCTCCTAATATGACCAGGATCTGCGTAGCTATCGACCCAGCTGTTACCTCAGGCGAGGACTCAGACGAAACAGGAATGATCGTAGCTGGCGTATCTATGGACGGGCAGTATTACGTTTTGTATGACGGAACTCTGAGAGCTTCCCCCGACGGCTGGGCCAGGAGAGCTGTAGAGCTGTATCACGAATACAAAGCTAATCGAATAGTGGCTGAAAAAAATAACGGTGGAGATATGGTGGGATCTGTTATTCACCACGTCGATCCGACAGTGCCAATTAAGTTAGTGACAGCTACCAGAGGTAAGCAAGTAAGAGCTGAGCCAGTATCTGCGTTATACGAACAAGGCAAGGTTCACCACGTAGGAGGTTTTGATCAGCTTGAAGATCAAATGGTCAGCTGGACTCCAGACTCAGGTACTTCACCAGACAGAATGGACGCTTTAGTGTGGGCAATTACAGAATTATCTGCAGCTTCTCCAGCTATGCAGTATTTAGCTAGCAAAGTTGATTTCTGTCCTAATTGCAGAATGCCTTCACCAAAGGGAACAAACGTGTGTCCTAAGTGTCAAACCGCTATCATTACACCTAGCCTGTAATACAAGGGGCGCTAACTTAGGAGAGACACGTGGGTCTAATTGACCGTCTAGCAAAAGCAGTAGCAGATCAAATCGAAAAGGCAGCACCTAACCTTCCAGCTGGAGCAGTCACTATGACTGAACAGCAAATGCAGCAAGCTTCGATTAACAATAGCTACACAACTAAGCCTCTCCCACGTAATCCTGCTTTTGGAAATGTACCTTTTGCACCAGGTCTACCAATTACTCCTGGAGCAATTAACCCAGTAGGCGATAACGGACGCGCTGATCCACGTCGTTATGAATACCAGGTAGCTCAAAATATCAACGTAGCTACAGAGCAGAAGCTCGTACCTTTTAAGACCCTACGTGGCGCAGCTGAACAGATCGACATAGTTCGCCGTTGTATCGAAGTGCTCAAATCAAAGATCACAGGAATTGACTGGGATATCGTTATTGCTGAAGACGCCTCAGAAAAGATTATTTCTGAAATCGGTGGAGATCACGTAAGAGCTATGGCTCAAGCTCGTGATAAGTTCGCAGATGAGATTTATCGTTGTCGTACATTCTGGGAAAACCCAGATAAGGCTAACGGCTACACCTTTATTGACTGGCTAATGGTTTCACTTGAAGAAATCTTGGTACTAGACGCCTGGGCTATCTGGCCTCAGCGCACAGTCGGTGGAGATCTTTACGGATTACAAGTATTAGACGGATCAACAATTAAGCCACTTTTAGACGATCGTGGAATGCGTCCTATAGCGCCTAACGCTGCTTATCAACAGATCCTTTACGGTTTCCCTCGCAGCGAGTTCACAGCTCAAAACGATAACCCAGAAGCTGATGGCGAGTTCACAGCTGACGAGCTTGCTTATCTAATTCGCAACCGTAGAGCTATGAGCGTTTATGGAAACTCACCTGTCGAGCGCTGCCTACCTGTAGCTGATCTTTACCTACGTAGACAACAATGGCTTAGAGCTGAATGGACAGATGGCGTATTGCCAGAGCTTATGTTTAAGGTAGATCCTGATTTTGGTAATGATCCAATTCTTCTACGCCAGCTTGAAAACTCACTCAATGACGATTTAGCTGGACAGACTGAACAGCGCAAGAGAGCTCGTGTTCTTCCAGCTGGTTTTGATCCAGTTCAATTCGACGGATACGGCGAGAAGTTTAAGGAAATCTTAGACACGTACCTCGTTACTAGTATCTGCGGACATTTCGGAGTTATGCCTACTGAGATCGGCTTCTCTGGACACGGTGGATTAGGAAACTCTGGACACCAGATGGGCGAACAGCAATCAGCTCAACAAATCGGCGTAGGCCCACTTGTTACCTGGTTATCTAAAATGCTCACAAACCTCAGCTACAGCTACCTCGGTATGCCACGCGAGCTTGAGTTTAAGTTTATGATCGACGAAGGACGCGATAACGAGTCAGAAGCTAAGAGAGCTGATATCGAGCTTCGTGGAGCTACTCGCACAATCAACGAGCGTCGCTCAGAGCTCGGACTTCCATTATTAGACACACCTGCAGCTGATCAACCTATGCTCGTAGCTGGTCAATCTGTCTTTATCTTCTCACCAGACGGCATAATCAACGCTACAACGGCCACAGGACAGCCTCCAAGCCTCGATAATGCTGAGAGTAATCCAATCGCACCAGTCCAGGATAAACCTGCCCCTGTAGCGCCTGTAGCGCCTATTCCAGGGGAAGAAGCTAAGCCTGGAGAAGAAAAGCCTGCAGCTGAAACACCAGCTCCTAAAGTTGAGCCAGGTAATGTCAAGTTTGTTGAAGAGGATCTACTCAAGGCTGGCGTACCGTCAAAAGCTGAGGTTAAAGCTGGACTATCTCGTTTAGCTATCTTGCCTAATGCAGCTGGCGATCACCCTACCTCTGACAACCCAGAAGAATTAGCTGACACGGTAGCTTCACCCTGGCCTGTAGTTGAAACCCAGGAAGGCGACTATCCAGTAAATCCTGACGTTTGGGAGCAAGCTCAATTAACCCTGGTCAATCTTAAAGAGCTGTACGGAACAGACACACAGCTTGATCGCTCTAACGTAGCTGATCATATTGAAGCTATGGGTCAAGCTCTTACTCCTTACCGTAGCTATGCGCTTGTGTATGACGACGGCAAGAAAAATATAATCGTAGATGGACACCACAGACTCTTTGCTATGTGGCTACTCGGTATGGACACAGCTCCAGTCTGGCTAGGCACAGCTGATATGGGTAAGGCTGTATCTAATGAAGCTCGCGCATTCCTCAAGTGGGCTAAAAAGGGTCACGCTGACCGTAGAGACTTTGTGTTTAAGTATCTAGATCCGATCGTAGGAGAAGCTTTGAACAGGTGTGCTTTTGACGGCGACTTGGACACAGCTAAATCCCTGGTGAAGGCCTATCTGCTATGAGCGTAGGCGCACGTCAAGCTAGTGCGCGTATAGCAGCTAAGAGTGCAGTCAAGATCCGCGCAGCTTTAGCTGGCAGTATTGACGCTAGACGTGTCTATACGCAATATATGGACACTCACCCACCGATCACAGCTAATAAAGCTCAAGATCGCGCTCGCGCTCGCGCGTGGGCTATGAACAATGTCAAGCTAGATCTGACAGCGTATAAAAAAGCTTTACGGACTCACTACGGCAATATGTATGTTTTGGGACAGGTTGAAGCTCTCGAAAATATGGCTCAAGCTGCAAAAGCTCAAAAGGGTCCAGTAGCTACAGCTACTAGCAAGCCTAAAACTAACGCTCAAGGTATGCCTATCTTTGATCCTAGCTTTACGATCAACTGGGACGCCTGGACGCCAGGTAATGAAGCAGCTGCAGCTCTATTAGATGAGCCAGGTGGACTTAAAGATCTCCTGGGTGAAATAGATATCCAAGCTCGAGGCATATCTGACTACAGCCACGATCTTTTAGGCACAGCTTTAGCTGACGGCATAGCTCAAGGTAAGACTCCAGTACAGATAGCTAACGACATTCGAGACAGCCTCTCAGCTCCTGAACGAGCTCTGACTATCGCTATCACAGAGGGCCAGCGAGCTAAGATCTCAGCTAACCTGGATAGCTACCAGGCTAACAATGTTGAACAGATCGAATGGACCGTGAACGATCCAGACGACGCTGACTGCCTGGACAATGACGGGGAAATCGTCAATCTGGGAGATCAATTCCCTAGCGGAGATACCCAACCTCCAGTACACCCTAATTGCCAGTGTGACGTGATCCCAGTAATGCCTGACCTATCTGGCACACCTGAATACACAGATGAGCCTGTAGACGAAGGTGACGACAGTGAAATGGCTGTACGCGCTGACTTAGCTAAATACAACCCAGATCAGCCTCGAGACGCTGGAGGTCGCTTTACTTCTGGCGGTGGGGACGGATCAGCTCGTTTTAACGACACACGCACAGCTGGCGGTAGTCGTTCGCTTAACCCTAAAGAAGCTGAGGATCAAAAAGGTGGCTCAGGAGCTTCTCACCTTATTAGCGACGGTCGAGGTGGCGTACGATTCAGCCCAGAAAGAGCTGCGCTTCACGAGAAGATTATCCAGGAGCGTTTAGCTGGTATTCCTAAATCTGATAATCCTAAGTTTGTTATGCTCGGTGGAGGCCCAGCCTCAGGTAAAACTACTAGCGGGGTAGAAAAATGGGAAGATCCTCACGTGAAGATCGACGTGGACTCAATTAAAGCTCAGCTGCCTGAGTACGATCCTAAAAATCCAGCTTTTGTCCACGAAGAATCTAGCTTTATTGGCAAAGAAATTATGGCTAGAGCTTTTGAGGGAAATCAAAATATATTACTCGACGGTACAGGCAACAATACTGTCTCAGCTGTCGCGGGGAAAATTGACACGGCGCGATCTTATGGTTACAGTGTTGAAGGAAGGTATCTAACCGTACCTACCGAACAGGCTGTTGAACAAGACGCAGCTCGTTCACGTTCAGTAGGCTCAGAAAAGGTCTACGAAATTCACTCAGCTGTAAGCCAGGTATTTCCTGGCATAGCTACAAAGTTCGATAGCGTGAATCTTTACGACAGTCGAATAAAAGGCAGTCCTACCCTCATAGCTACTGGAGGGTCGGGCAAGCTTGATGTAGTCAATCAAGACCTATACTCCCAATTTCTAAATAAAGCTGGCGATTACAGCTATTACGCGGAAAGCCTGGGAAGGTCATAAGGAGGCAAAATGCTAGACGCAACACGAAGGCACGATATATCTCGTATGGCTCTTTTGGGGTTAAGTAAGCACGGAGAAAACTTGACAACAGAAGAAAGCGTGTACTGGGATCGTATGGTCGCTATGTACAAAGATATGAGAGCCAAAGGTCAGGTACCAGATCTTACTTTCGAATGGCCTGAGCTCTAAGTCCTAAGCAGACGGCGTGTGAAACCGTTACAATTTTACTTACACACGCAGATAGGACTCTAATGGCTCTGAATCATATAAACGTAACAGTGGGTACAAACCCAACCCTATTGCTGACAATGCCTAATGGCGTTGGATACGTCGCTGTACAAATCCAAAACCGCGACACAGCACCTGTCTACCTCGGTGATAGCGCAATTACTGTTGCGTCTGGTGTCAATGGAGGTCAAATCCTCGCTCCGAGTGCAACTGTGCAAATCTGGATGCACGGTAATGACTCGATTTATGCAATCTCAACTGCAGGTACAACAGCAGGCGCAGTCTGCCTCGTGTACTCAGCTTAAAACTAAATATGAGTGAAAGTATCGCAACTAGACTTAACAAGGAGAAAGCAATAATGGCAAATGATTTCGCTACCTCCTACGCGGAGATTTTTAAGTATGACAAAAACGACGACGGAACACTGACGGTCTATGGCAAGGCGACTTCTGACGACTTGGATATTGACAACCAGATCTGCGACAACGACTGGCTCTCAAAAGCGGTCCCAGAATGGTTTAAGTCTGGTGGAAACATTCGTGAGCAACACAGCTCTATTGCAGCTGGTGTCGCTACTGAGTATGAGCAAAAGGGAGACGGATTTTACGTCGAAGCAAAAATTGTAGATCCTAACTCAATTCGTAAAGTTGAACACAAAGTATTAAAAGGCTTCTCAATCGGAATTAAAGGCCCACGCGTAATCCGCGATACAAAGGCTGCTAACGGTCGTATCGTGGACGGTCAGATCGTAGAACTATCTCTTGTTGATAGACCTGCTAACCCTACCTGTCAGCTTGTATTAGCTAAGTCTGTCGGTGGCGACAGCACACTTACCCAGGTTGAAGAGCTAATTGAAACAGAAGAAAAATCAGTAACACCTACAAAGGAGAAACCAATGGCTAAATCAGTCCTAGCAGAAACAATCCTAGAGCTGGTTAAGTCAGCTAAAGGAGACACAGTTAAGTTCGATCAGGCGTCTTATGACACTGCACGTCGCGCACTAGCTCAGCTTATTATCGTTGAAGCTGGCGAGATGGCTGACGGTTCAGATGAGCGTGACGATATTGAAGAGCTTATCGACGCAATCAAGCACCTATTTCGCTGGAAAGACGGCGAAGATGAAGAAGGCGAGACAAACGATATGTCAGGTTCAGTTATGGAAATGTCCGCTAAGGAAGCTGACGCTGACTGCGAATGCGACGGCTGCAAAGCTTGTAAAGCTGACGGTGGCTGCGACAGCACCCCTTGTATGAAATGCGCTATGGCTAAGTCAGCCTCTATTGGCAAGTGCCTAGAGTGTGGCTGCGGTATGCCAGGACAAGATCACGGTCTATCTACCGTTCAGATAGCTGGAAATAACTCAGGTATCGCTACAACGGCTAACGTCTCAACTGCAACCATTATGACTCCAGATCAACTCGGTGGCTCAATCAAGTCAGCTGAGGGTGAAGAGGTTGCAGTATCTGAGGAAACTCCAGCAGCTGAGGAAGCTGCAACAAACGATATTCTCGACGAGTCAGCTGTAGCTGAGATCGTAGAGAAAGCTGTAAAGAGTGCGACTGAATCAGTCAAGGCAGAGATCGCTTCACTTCAAGCTGCAACTAAGGCAGCTGAGGAAAAGGCGGTAGCACTTGAATCAGAGCTCGTAACAGCAAAGTCAGCAGCAGTCTCTGGTGGGCCAAAGCGCACTGGACGTATTGCCGTGACACAAACAAACGAGCTACTGCTCAAGGCTGCGGAATACAAAGCTAAGGCAGCAGCAACCTCTGATCCAATTCTGGTTAAGGGCTATAAGTCTTTAGAGAAAGAGTTTTTATCTAAAGCTGGCAAGCCTGTAGACCAGGACTAATTCACTAACCCACTCGAAAGGAAATAAATTGGCTCTTACACCTCCAAAGGCGACCGACCTCTTCTCAGACGTCGAATCACCTAAGAAGGCAGCTAAGCGTATGGACGAGTACCAGGCTGAGCTTGGAAAGGCTCTCTCTTCTGGTTCCTCAGTTCCAGGACAAGCTCCAGTAACTGACCCAGTGTCAGCTCTTGAAGCTATGGCTGCTACAAAGTCATTAACCCCAGACGCTCTAGCTGGCTTGAATAACGCAATCTCAGCTCAACGTCTAGCTATGCAAGATATCCAAAAGGATATTTCGCTAACAAGCCCACTCAGCACTTCTTTTGCTGCGTTCGACTTGGAAGCTCCTGCAAAGCTCCTCACACCACGTCCAACACCACTTCGTAACCGTATCCCACGTAAAAAGGGTGTCGGTACTTCTCACCGTGTAAAGCGCATTACTGGCTATACGGGCACAGGCACGGGCGGACAGGGCCAAATCTGGCCTGGCGTGAGTGAGACCACAACCACAGCTTTCGGTTCAATCAACTTCGAGCGTGGACCAAAGATCAGCTACACAGCAGACGATATCGTTCTACCGTACAACTCATACTCACTATCTGACTCAGTTAGCTTCGACGCTAACTTCTCAGGTCTTGGATATCAAGATCTACGTCAGCTATCTTCAACCTCAACACTTTACGCAACAATGTTGATGGAAGAAAGAATGATGTTGATGGGTCGCGGTACAGCTTCTGGTTACTCAGGCGCTCTTGCAGCTCCTTCAACAGTAACTCTTGCTGCTGTAACAGCAACTGGTTCAGTAACAGCTCTTGCTAACAACACCTATTACGTCTATGTAACAGCAGACGCTGGTGTATCTTCAACTGGTTTCGGTGAGTCAGTATTGACTTCTGTACAGTCACAAGCTACAACTTCACAAGCTCTTACAGTAACAATCTCTCCTGTAACAGGAGCTATTGCTTACAACGTATATGTAGGTACAACTACTGGTGCAGCTAATGCTAAGTACCAGGGCCGTACAACTGGAACTGTATTCACCCTCGGTGGTACAGGTACTTCCTCAACAGGAAACCAGGCTCCATATACAACTACAGGCGCAGTAGCTACACGCGCTTCTTCTGATACTTCTGCTTACTCAACAGGTTATGACGGAATCCTTCCAACACTCCTCGGATCAAACAGCGGATTTATCAACAATATCGGTAGCACCTTCTCAAACAGCAACCCAGGTACAGAGTTCCAGACAGTATTCGCTGGTCTCTACAACTCTGTAAAGGCTGATCCAGACGCTATCCTCATTAACGGTTCAGACCGTAAGCAGCTCTCTGACTCAATCAAGGGTGCAGCTAACGCTAACTACCGTCTCAATATCACTCAAGATGAAACCACAGGAGCAATCCTCGGTTCAGTCGTCGGTGGAATTGTGAACGAAGTAACAGGAAAGTCAGTGGACCTAATCGTTCATCCGTGGCTCCCACAAGGAGTGGCTCCAGTAATTAGCTGGACCCTTCCGATCCCTGACACAGAGGTTTCAGACGTTTGGTCTAACTACCTCGTTCAGGACTATATGGGTATCCAATGGCCTGTCACTCAGTTCGCTTATGAGTTCTCAACTTACTTCCGCGGAACATTCTTCTGCACAGCTCCAGCTTGGAACGGTATCGTTTCAGGAATCACAGCTGCATAAGTAAAAACTGAATAAGATACGGGGAGGGAGCTTTGGCTCTCTCCCTTTATCGTTTAAGAGAGGCAAAAATGGCACGGTTAGTACCACGCGACGGACACGTAAAAGAAACTAATATCAAAGGTCAATCTGGAGTTACTCGTTATAGAGCTGATAAGTCTGGTTTGTACGAGGTTACTAATAAAACTCATATTAAAGCGCTAAAAGACCAGGGCTTTGTAGAGGCTTCTCTCAATGCTTACAATCCTGGAGACCGTCAGCGAGGGTACACTTGTACCCAATGTGGTTTCGGATCGTGGTTTAGAAAGTGCTCACGGTGCGGACACGAGTACGAATCCACGCCACGCACAGATGGGGATATAGAGTATGACAACACCAGCGGTAACTAATAACACACCGTATTATCAAGACGACGAATACCTCAGTGTTGCCGAATACAAAAATGCCCCTACAGCTATTGACTATGACAACCTTGTAGTAGGCGGTACTCAAGCTCAACAAGACGCAGAGCTCCTCACTGTTATTGGTCGCGCTAGCTCCTGGATCAACACACACCTCAACCAGTCTTTAATTGCTCGCACAATGACCGAGCAGCAGCGTACGCGTATGACCCCTCAAGGCAATCTCATTATCCGTCCAGAGATCAACCCTGTTGTCTCCTTCAACTCTCTTAGCTATGGCCCTTCACCTACCAATTTAACGACCGTCACAGACCTCAGTTCGCTCTGGTTTGAGTCGGATAAGGTGATCTATCCAATAGCTCAAATGAGCCTCTCATACAGCTCCCAGGGGCCTTTATCGTTCGGTTTTCCACCTTCTTCTGGTTCTCAGATTTATACCAATTACACCTATGTCTGCGGTTACGTAGATACAATCGGTAGCGGTACAGCTGGATCAAGCACAGTGACTGTTACTGACGCGACAGGTATCGTTGCAGGACAGACAATTAACTTTTATGACGGTCAATATAGCGAGCGCTTTCAGGTAGCTTCTAATTACACCTATGGATCTTTGACGGTTCCAGTGACAACACCTTTGGTCTACACCCATACAAACGCAGTTTTTTCAGGTATGCCTGGTGCTGTCAAAGAAGCTGCAATCCTGGTGGTTACAGATTTCCTCAAGGTTCGCGGTGATAATTCTTTGACTATGGCAGTTACTACTCGACCTTCTTCTGGTCCTAGCGTTCAAGACATTATCGGCTCTGACCTTGCACTGGCTAAGGAGCTACTGCGTCCATTCCGTAAGGTTCGATAAATGGCAGGTCGCACAGGCGTCCGAGGTACGCTTTATACATATCTAAAAAATGCCAATATCGGTGGGCTTAATCAGATATTTACTTCTTTCCCAAAGCGCATTAACTACCAGGTCAATGCGACGGCTGGACAGCTTTCCAGAGCTGCAGTTGTAATCTTTATTCAGAGTGAACGTGAAAAGCGCATAGCTATCGGTGGAGCTACTAACGGCTGGAAACAAGTGGATTTTACGGTCGTTCTACAGGTCTTTCACCATTCAATGCAGAGAGACGCCGAGGACGCTATGACAGATTTTGATACACTTATAGACAACATTAAGGCAACGCTGCGAGCAGATCATAGATTCGGTGATACGACTGGAAATCTGGTGTGGCAGGGTGCCGAGCCTGCGATAGATACTCTTTACGGAGAGCCTATAACGTCAGACAACGGCGCTACTGAAACTTTCGCAGAGATTCGTTTTGATGTAACTGAAATGATCCAGGCATAGGAGAAAAATGGCAAGCTACACCTACACAGGCGACGGCGATCGTGAGTTTCCTACGCTTGTACTGACAGTAAAACCAGGCGACACGTTTGAGGCTCCAGCAGATTTCACGGCAGCCGACGTAACTCCTGCAACAGCAATTAAAAAAGCAGCTGCAGCTGCACCGACACCAGCAGCCCCGTCTGCTACAACGCAAGGAGCGTGAGTAAATGTCAGTACAAAATACACACCGTTCGTACGTAGGTATTGCTAAAGAGACAACAAAGGGAACACCAGTTACACCGACTGTATTTATCCCTGTCCTAGCTTCTACCCTCAAGCCAGTTGATACGTACGGAGCTCTCTATGATGAGGGTCTACGTGGATCACTCGTTAAGAATTACAACTACATTCAAGGTCGCGGAAACTCTACATTCGACTTTAGTGGAGCAGCTTTTGCGGACACAATCGGCTATCCAATCGCAGGACTTCTCGGTGAAGATGTAGTTTCAGGCTCAGCACCGTACGTCCACACTATTGCTCTTAAAAACTCAGCTACAGCAGCTGCAGACGCTCAACCAGCTGCCTTCACAATGACTGATTTCTATGCAACTAACACCCGCGCTTACGCAGGACAACAATTCCACGATTTCTCTCTCAAGTTCACAGCTGAGGGACTTCTTGAGTACGACGCAAAGTCTACTGGCTGGCTTTCAGCTACAGCTTCAACTCCTACTCCTAGCTTCTCAACCGTCCTACCTACCCCTGTTTGGTACGGCACAGTTTCAGTAGCTGGAACCCAGGTCTCTAACGCGACTACTGGAAATATAGATATGAAGCGTCCAGTAACTCCTATCTTTGGTATCGGAAATACACAAAACCCTTACCAGGTATTCGTAGGAGCTCTTGAAGTAACAGGCAAGGTCACTTTCCTTATGGAAGCTGACGCACAGCTCACAAACTACCTCACAAATACTCAACCAACTCTTGTGTTCAACTGGACTCAAGGCTCAGGCGCTTCACAGACTCAAATCCAAGCTACCGTTACAAAGGGTGCATACACACTCGCTGTTATCGAACGCTCAAAGGATTTCGTAGAAGTTCTCGTTGATATCAACGCTCAAGGTAACCTCACAGATTCTGGAACAGTCGGATACTCACCTATCAAGTGGGTTATTAAAAACGCTGTAACTACTGCTTACCTATAAACCCTGATATCGAGTAGGGGAACACGGCTAGATTTTGCCTCGCCGATTCCCCTACTCGGCTTTTATCCTCTAAGATATGAGGAAACCTATAGGAGGCAAAAATGGCAAGTAAGAAGATTTCACTCCCCTCTGGAGCTACCGTCACTATTAAGGATCCAGCTACTCTCAGAGTCAAGGATCGTAACCGTGTGATCAAAGCTGGCGACGGTCTCACTGGCGATATTGCTAAAGGTCTAGCATTCAGTGAAGCTCTTATCTCTACAATCGTTGAAGAATGGTCCTACGACCTAATTATTCCTTCTGTTAAGCCCGAGTCATTAGAAGAGCTGGAAATTGCAGATTATGACGCTCTTGTAAAAGCTTCAGAAGAAGTTAGCGCAGTTCTATTTCCTGCCCTAGTTAAGACTGAGGAAACTGAAAAAGACCCAAAAGCGCCTACAGAAAGCTCCAACGCCTAAAGTCAAGACTCCAGGGCTTTCAACGCCACGAGGATATGGATTATCCAGATGAAGAGTGGCGGTATTTTAAGTTCGCAGATCGTTTTGGCTGGACTCCAGATCAGGTAGATGATCTACCAGCTGGCAAGTCCGACTGGCTACTAGCTATCGCTGATACCCTAGAAGAAGTAAAAAGCGAGCAGATAGAGAAAGCGAATAACCGTAGTGGCTGACAATTTTTCTGAGTTTCAAGCTGGTATGCAGCGCTGGCTTAATCGCTTTGATCAAGCTGGCGGTAACGCTATGGGCTTAATAGCTCGCCAGGCGTATATCAACGCTAAAACAAATGCTGATTCAGCTCCTAATCCTCCAGTGCGTATGACGGTCACGCGCGGACCAAACGCAGGCAAGCAGTATTACAAATACGGTCCTCATATCGGATCTAATAACGGTCCTAACAGAGGTACGGGAACTCTTTTAACTTCTATGACATATTCTTCTGGTCGCAGAGGTTTTGGTACTTATACAGCTGAGGTCGGAGCTGGTGCTGTTTATGCCAGACAACTTGAACTCGGCGGTGGCAAGTGGACAAGTGGGGTAAAATATCCTTATATGGAGCCTGCTTTGACAACTCTTGTTACGTCAGGTCAGCTCAGTCAGATTCTTGCTTACGCTTATAGGCCTTTAGGGGGATAGTCAATGGCAGGTGAGATCCCTCCACTAAATATCACCGTCAATCTTGAAACCTCTGGGGTTCAGACTGGTGTCAATCAGGCGACCACCAGCATTAAAAGTATTTCGGCTGCAGCTGAGGCGACAGCTAGTAAGTTCACTAATCTCAAGAGCGTTATGCTCGGTACTTTTGCCAGCTCAGAAATCCAAAAGGGTATTCAGGCATTCGAGGGATTTCTTAAAGATTCAGTAAAAGCAGCTGAGGGCGCTCAAACTTCTATAGCAGCCCTCGGCGTAGCTATGAATAACGCAAAACAAAACACAGACGCTAACCGTCAAGCTGTTGAACAATCTACAACCTCAATGGAAGCTTTAGGCTTTAAGGCTAACGATACCCGCGAAGCTTTAACAAAGATGATTACGGCGACTGGATCAGTTACTGAGTCTCAAAGGCTTATGGGTGTAGCTGCGGATTACGCTCGCCTCAAGCACGAAGATCTTGCTCAAGCTGCAACCGTCCTTACGCGCGGTACAACTGGTGCTGCCAGGGCATTTCGCGAGTTTGGTATTGTCTTAGATACTAACCTGCCTAAAAACCAAGCTATTACTAAAGCTTTTGACGAACTTAATCAAAAGATCGGCGGTCAAGCTGCTGCCTATGCTGAGACCTATGCTGGCAAGCTACAAATTATGGGAGCTCAGACAGAGGATCTTAAAGAAAAAATTGGAGCTCTTCTTCTCCCAGTATTAACAAAGCTTGAAAGCTGGTTTATTGATTCTGTTCAGTGGCTAGCTAATCACAAAGCAGCTTTAGAAGCTGTAGCTCTGGTAATTGGCACAATTTTATTAGCCGTCATAGTAAATGTCACAAAATCTCTTTATGCTCAAGCTGAGGCCTGGATAGAAGCTAACGGAGAAATTGTGGCTATTATTGCAATAATTGGTTTAGCAGTAGCTGGATTCGTTAAACTATGGAATGCCTCAGAAACCTTCCGAAAGATAGTTGTAGACGCTCTCAAGCTCGTTGTAGACGCCTTTGGCTACCTGGTAGGGGCTATCGGCAAGGTAATTGAAGCTGCCAGCCACTTACCGTTTATCGGTGGAGCTTTCAAGGGTATGGCGAGCGCCGTCAATGGCGCAGCTCTGGATATTGGCAAGTTCGGAGACAAGCTTGACTCTCTGTCAAACAAAAAAATTGACATTAAGTTCCCTAATATCGCTGACCAACTAGCTAAAGCTACGGGTGGAACCAATGGCGTTTCACCAGATATTGCTGGCTTGGTTCCAGGTGGCAGCACGGCTAAGGGCGCTGCAGCTGCTGACAAAAAAATGCAAGCTGATCAAGCAAAACTTAAAACTTATATTGCTCAAGAGCAGACAATTCTTGCCGATCGCGCTACGAAAATGGCTGCTGCTCAAGCTACTTATGATGACGCTGTAACCACGGCTCAAACTAAACATTCTCAAGAAGTCCTAGATATTACAAGCGCCTATAACGACAAAATGCTGGCTAATAAATCAGCCTATGACGACGCTGTAGCTACTGCCACGGCTGATAATGAACAAAAGATTATTGACATTAAGCAGCAATATGCTGATAAGGCTGTAGCTTTACAACAAAAGGCCGTAGACGACCAGCAAAAGATTATTCAAGATTCTATTAACGTAATGACCAGCGGTTTTGAGTCTGCTACAAAGATCGACCTCGGTAAGCTCTTTACTTCTGGCGGTAGCAGCGCTGGTGGTCTAGTTGCAGGTCTCCAAGATCAACTAGCTCAAATTACACAGCTTCAACAGGACGCTGGAAAGTTAGCTGCTCAAGGGTATAACCAATCTTTTATTAACGAAGTTATTGCCCAGGGGCCGTCACAAGGTGACGCGCTCGCTCAATCCGTATTAACAGCTGCGCCTGAGACCCAAGATTCAATTAAACAGCTTTATGCTCAGGTTCAAGACGCTTCTCAAAACGGTCTCAATGACCTAGCTAAACAAATGAATGACGGTACAAGCTTTGCTACACAGCAGCTTGCTCAATCTTATGCTCAAGTAAGCGTAGATCTTCAAAATGCTCTGTCTGATAATTCAGCAGCTTTGACAGATTCGCTTAATAAGCAACAAGACGCATTCCAGAAGCAGCTTGACGCAGCTCAAGTTACCCTAGATAAAGCTAACAAAGCAGCTGCGGACGCCAGGGATCTTGCCTTGCAAAAGTCAGCTCAAACTCTTGCCGACTCTTTGCAGACAGCTCAAGATAATTACACAAAAGCAACTAACGCTATCTCTGACGCAACAATGAAACAGCTTGACGCGTTACAAACAAAAATTACAACTGTTATGGCTCTTTTAGCCTCTATGGGTAAAATGGCTGGAATTGGCAGTGGCGTTACTTCTGTTCCAGCGGGTTCAATTACTTCAGCACCATTAACATACACGTCGTCTAATGGTTTTAATGTGCCTAACGCTACTCCACAAGGTCCTGGAATTGGATCCTCTGCACCTATTATTGGTAGTCTTACACAAAACGTTTATACAACTGATCCGTCTTTACCTTCTATAACTACGGGATTAACTAACGCTATTACCGTCGGACAAACGCAAGGACTAATGAGCACACCTACTATGAGTACCTTTCAACGATAATGGCTACCTTAACAGCGCTCAATAATTACCAGTTCGGCTGGAATGGCTTTGCCTTTGGTGGCACAGGATCGCCGTATCAAATCACTGCAGCTGACGGTATTACTAACCTGCCTACTATCCGTAACCAGGACGATACCCAGGGCTTTAATGACGGTATGTTCTCGGGCCGTGATTTTTTGGGTGGTCGTACAATCACACTTACCATTCTTACTCTTTCAGGTCAGCCTACGGTCCCAGTCCTAACAGCTACAGCTACAGGATCTGGCGTTATCACTTATACGACAACAATCTCTCACGGCTTTTCAACAGGTCAGACAGTCACTATTACTGGCGTACTTTCCAGCGGAAACCCTTCTGGCACAGCTGGCGCAGGCTATAACCAAACCTCTCAGGTAATCACGGTTACTTCTGCTACAACCTTTACTATCCCAGTCACTTTGACCGATAGCTATATTTCAGGTGGTCAAGTAAAAAACTCAATTTCTTTTAGCGCTCAGTCAAATTTCAACCTTCTTAAAGCTGCTGTCCAGCCTCAGCAGACAGGTACTACCCCTCTTCAATTCCAGCTCTCAGCTGCGAATAACCTCCAATTCTTCAATGCTCGCGTACGCGACGCTAAGACCGTTATTACCCCCGAGTTCACCTACGGCTATATCACTTCTCAATGGACCTTCTTTTGCCCAGATCCACGAGCTTATGACAACAGCCTTTTATCGGCTACTTTGGGTCTTGACGGTCCGTTAGGCCGTACATACAACCGTACCTATAACCTCACCTACCTTTCAGGCATTTATTCACCAAACACGCCAGTTTTTAACTCAGGGCAGACAAATACTTACCCTGTTATTACAATGAACGGCCCAGCAACTAACCCTGTATTCGGTAATGAGACAACGGGAAATTATCTAACTATTGGATACAGCTTTACAAACACGGACGTACTTGTAATAGATCTGGGAGCTAAGACCATTACTCTTAACGGAAACCCAGCTCGTAACCTTTTACAGGGTGGCTCCAACTGGTTTTATGCTCAGCCAGGCAATAACGCCTTCTACTTCAATGCTTCGGGTACACTTACAGGTACGACTTCTGCAAGCGTCTCCTGGCGAAACGCTTATATCTAAGGAGACCCAATGGCATTACGCACACCCCCTAGTTGGTTACAGAACGGCTCTCACACAGCTGAAAATGATCGCTTAACCACTACTGGTTCTCTTTGGGGAGCTTCTGGCATAATCCGATCAGCTGACCTTGCTGTCTCAGCTGCGACTGGTATGAACGTATCTGTAGCTGCAGGCTGGGCTGCGATCCTCGGTACTTACCAGACCAATATGGGTACCTATATGGCCTATAACGACGCTGCTGCCACAGCAACAATTACAACTGCGGACCCATCAAACCCTCGTATTGACCTTGTTTGTATTACCGTCAATGACGCAGCTTATTCAGGCTCTCTTAACTCAGTAGCTATTAACGTAGTCAAAGGCACTGCAGCTTCTAGCCCTACCGTCCCTAGCACTCCTACTAACTCAATAGCTTTAGCCCAGGTAGCTGTAGCTGCTGGCGCAACTTCTATTTCATCAGGAAACATTACAGACGTCCGCGTCCGCGCTCAGATTATCGAGCCTACAATTTCCTCAACTGCTTCAACGGCAGTACCTCTTAGAATTGTCCTAAACTCAGGACAAACTGCTAACGCTATGCAGATTATCAACTCATCAGGAACCGTACTCAACGGATTCGATTCAAGTGGTAACCTTCTCGCAGGCGCAGTAAATGTGGCGTCACTTGAATACGAATTTGTTATGGGTGCCTACTAAAATGGCGCGGATATGGATGGAGCAGTAAATGGCAACTAATACACCTGCAGTCTTTTTTAGAGGTAATCCTCAATATGGCGCAACTAACGTGGCTCGTACCGTTACTACTGCTGCCCTTACCTCAAACCTTGTAACAGTAACTTTTGGTTCTAATCACGGTCTATCTCAGGTCGGCTCACTTATTTCTATTCAGGGTGTCGGTACTTCTTATGACGGACTATTCCCTGTGAACTCTTTTCCTGGACTTAACACGGCAACCTATGTAGTAACTGCTGCCAATATCGGTTCAGCCTCAGTAACCCCTAACGGTTCAGCGATTATTAACTCAGGTGTAACTGTCGGTGGAACAATCTCTAACGTGGCAGTAGTGAACTACACAGCCGTTATTACAACAGGTTCAGCACACGGTCTTGCTATCGGCGATATTGTTCGCGTGAATGTGGGACAGGCTGCAACAGATG
>Ga0214199_1000063_pt1 | contig 25730 bp, 26 predicted proteins | sample TroBogEpilimnion_24_FD_153037 | JGI IMG/M metagenome (GOLD analysis project Ga0214199, IMG submission 153037) | Freshwater microbial communities from Trout Bog Lake, WI - 04OCT2008 epilimnion | ecosystem: Environmental > Aquatic > Freshwater > Lake > Epilimnion/Euphotic zone | place: Trout Bog...
TGTGTGTTTCAATACCGAAGCGCTTTGCTTGGTAATCTGATTTGCCGCTGGCATAACATCAGCGTTGTATGCTGCACCCATTCTGTCGCTGGCAGCCTTAGCTTCGTTAATTGCTTTCATAGTGGTACCAGCTGGCTGGATACCCTCAGCTCTCGCTTTGCGATAAGCCTCTAATTCGCTATCCCACTTTTTGCCTGACATGGGAGCCAAGGCTCTACCAGCGTCGCCTGTGCCTAGCTCTAATGTGTGTATCTTGCAAGCAAAGCAGCCATCAGTATAACTATCATGCTGCAGATGCTCCGACTCAACAGCGTCGGTTGGGAAAGCTTCAGCAGAGCGGATGTCGCAACTCTTGCAAAGGTAGACAGAAACCCAATTGGCTTGTGCATCTAATCCAAACTCAATTTCTTTTAACTCGTGCTTGTGAGATGTCATGTTTCACTTTCTTGAAAAAGTCGAGATTGCGCTCAATGCGCTCATTCTCAGGCCCGTTTGCCTTTACTGCATGTTCGGTGAAGGTTATTGCTTCGTCGATATGCTTGAGGTTGTATGCTGCAATTCCTGCCAAATCGTAGGCTTTCCAGTCCCAGACGGCAGATTCGTAGCAGTAGTGGTTGGAGCGAGGAGACTCCAAAGCGTTAAGAGCAGCATCTAAACAGCGCTCCCATTCCTTTTTTCGGTACGCATCCATTGCCACACCAAATTGCGGCTCACCTTGCAGGGGAAGAATATCTCGGCCTTTGTCATACCACATTCGTGCATTATCTTCGTCGCCCAGTTGGTGTGCAGCTTCTCCTGCCCACCGGCAGACTGCTGCGCTTTCAACATCCCAACCACCTAGCTCAAGTTTCTTTTCTGCACTGCGGATAACATCTTCCCACTTGGAGTAGAAGAAATACTCTCGCGTCATATATGTCCATATGCGCGGGTCTGTGGGAAACTCTTTAACACCAGTCTCTAGCATGGGCAGGTACTGCCCGCGAGACTTGGTATTATCTGGCAGGTGGGTAATAACTGCTTTGCGTACATCGCAGTCTTTAGGCTCACCTTGACCGTACCAAATGTTTACTTCGTGGATGTTGTACTTCCACACCCAATTGTTGCGGGAATGCAGTCTGTCTCTTTCCCACTTGTTGGTATCCGTTTGCATAGATACCCAGCCTAGGTCTGAGCCTGGCTTCCAAAGCTTGCGGACTTTCTTAAAGAAGTCTGGCTCCGGCACTTCGTCTAAATCTAAAATAAGGCAGATATCTGCCTCTTTAGGTACAAGCGATAGCGCTGCATTTCTTGCCATATCAAACCTGAATGGTTCAACATGTATTTGATGAACCGTTACTCCCAGCTTTGTGAGAGCTTCTTGAGTGCCATCCGTGCTACCAGTATCAGCAACGACGCGATAATCAGCACCTTCAGTAGCTTTAGCCCAACGTTCCGCATGGAGTATCTCATTCTTTGATATAGCGTAAACGGCTATCTTGACCATAGCGCAATGTTATCATACCTCAAGGGCCGTCTGCTGGATTAGCTCGTACTCGCCCTGCCCACAGTTATTGCAGACGGGGTGAACCATCGGGTCATTCTCCCCGCGAATTTCAATGTAGTAATGCTTACAGCAAGTGGATGAGTATTCGTATTTTATTGGCATGATAACTCCTTAGTAGTAGAGAAAGACAACGCCGCCGCCGCCTGAGCCAGCCGTACCACCAGTACCAGCACCTCCACCGCCACCACCACCCGAACCACCATTACCGCCATTGTTTGTTGATGTTCCTGCGCCGACAGAGGTAAATCCTGCTCCGCCTCCGCCACCGCCAAAACCTGTTCCTGTTCCACCAGTTGCAGTACCGCCAGCATAGAAATCGCCAGTACCGCCAGCGCCACCTGTGCCTGTTCCTGATGTTCCTACTGCACCACCGCCACCGCAGATAAGTCCTCTGCCGCCAGCAAAACCAGTTTGTGTACCTGTGGCAGTTGCAATTCCTGCTCCGCCACTTGATGAAACACCAGCAGAACCAGTAGCAGTAGAGCCACCACCTGCGGCATAACCAACTGTGTTTGCAGTAGCAACAGGAGCAGCAGTGTAAGAAATAGTTGATGTGTTACCAGTTGGAGTTGTTGCACCGCCACCAGCACCGCCACCAGTTCCATTCAAGCCACCTGAACCACCGCCAGCAAATACCATTCCATAAATACTTGTTAGACCGTTAGCGCCAGCGCCAGCAGTTGAAGTACCCACACCACCCGCACCAACTGTTACGGTGTTTGAGATGTAAGTCCATGCAGCAGAATACCCGCCAGCTCCACCGCCACCGCCACCACCAGTTGTTTGTGATGAACCTGCTCCACCCCCACCAATCACAATCGCATAGACACGGTTTATACCTGTGGGGATTGTGACAGAGAAAGTGCCAGCAGTAGAAAATGTTTGTTGCAGCTTTAGGCCGTAAGGAGAATCGGTAAAGGTTGAGTTGTTGTAAATAGATACGCTCATGTTGTCTCCTAGTAGAAAAGGTAAAGTATTCCGTTGCCGCCTGAGCCAGCCGTTCCACCACCAGCAGCACCGCCACCACCGCCACCTAAACCACCTGCACCGCCATTAGTTGTTGCAGCTGCTGAACCATTACCAGCAATTCCAGCACCGCCACCACCTGCGCCGTTTGCGTTTGTACCAGTTGAACCTGTGCCACCTGTTGTTACAGCACCAGTTAGGATGTTGATTCCATTGCCGCCAGTACCACCTGTTCGTGTACCAGTTGTAGTAGAAGCGCCACCACCACCTGCACCTACTAATCCTGACCCGCCGTTGCCACCAGTATTTGTTTGAGAACCTGCTGTTGAAGTAAGCCCACCGCCACCACCTGAAATACCATTACCGCCAGCATTTCCTGTGCCAGTTGTAGTGTTTGTTGCTCCACCGCCACCGCCTGAGCCGTTACCGCCAATAGCACCACCAGGTATTCCCCAATAATTTGTTGCGCCTGAACCTGCTGCACCAGCACCACTACCAAGAGTTCCACTGTTACCAGAAGTGGCACCACCACCAGCAATAATGTTTCCGTAGCGTGTGTAACCGCCAGCAGTTGAAGCAGCACCACCTGAACCGACAACGCAAGTTGAATTAGCAAAAGTCCAACCCCAAGCAACTCCACCAGCACCACCACCACCGACACCACCACCGCCACCACCACCAACTGCGATGGCATACACAAATGTAATACCGCTAGGGATAGTGACTGAGGTTGTGCCAGCGTTGATGGTCTGTTGAAGGCGTAAGCCGTAAGGCAAAATGAAATGAGTATTGGCGAATGGCGTAGCGTTATCGCCTTGCATACCGCCTGATACAGGAGAGCCAGCTTGCCCTCTGCGGATTGGATTACTCATTAGGCAATCCTGTTGACATACCCGCTAATGGTGATAACCGAAGCGGTTGCCGCGAAAGCATAAACAGTAGAAGCCGCCGAGCCTGTGCCTGTTAGGGGCAGTCCTGCAACGATAAGAACATCGCCTGACTGTGGGGCTAGGGTAATCGGCTTGGCATTTTGTACCGAACCTGTGCCGCCAAACTGAACCGTCAACAAGACAGGAGAGGTAGAAGTGTTGTTGGCATAGAGCCATACTTCGTCAATCGTGGATGCGGATGTACCTGTTGCGTGGATGGTTGTGCCGGTTGAGGCAGTCTGAACAACGGTGATGGGCTGGCCCTGTGATGAGGCTGAGAGAAGCTGCTTAGTATAGTTTGCCATTGGTTATCCTATCCAAATACCTGCATTGAAATTACCGCTTGGTCCGTGTCGTAAACTGCGTTTGCGCCTGTTGCTCCCGTGCTTCCCGTAGCACCTGTCGAGCCTGTTTGTCCAGTAGCCCCTGTAGCTCCAGTCGCGCCAGCGCTGCCAGTATTACCTGTCGCCCCTGTTGGTCCTGTCGGGCCAGTCGCTCCCGTAGACCCATTCGTACCTGTGGCTCCTGTGGCACCCGTTGCTCCTGTCGGTCCAAGTTGCGTGTACATAATCTGTTCGACATGAAGGTTAACACTTGGGGAAGCGGGACGAGTTGGAGATGAACCTGCTGATGCGGCAAGCAACTCCATATATGTATTTTGTGAGGACCAGTAGAACTGGATGTAGTCATTAGCGTTGACGGTAACCAAGTCTTCAATGTTGGCAAGCACTTGATTGTTAACGCCAGAGGTGGTAAAAATTGCGGTTGATTCAGTCACCGCTGTGCCGTTGAGGGCATACCAGACATTGACCTGATAATTGCTACCGCCGCCTGTGGTAATGAATTGACCAAGCAGATTGACGGAATATGTACCAGCATAGGCAAAGGTAATCTGACTGCCAGATACAATGCTTACTCCACTAGAGCCAGCATTAGTGTTAATGGTGATGAGGTTAGCGCTTGTAGCGCCAGCGTTGGTCTGAGTGGTAGTGTCGTAGAAGTTGCCGTAATAGCCCAGCGCACCGCCTGCACCCGTAGCACCTGTGGCACCTGTTGCACCACTACCTGTCGCTCCAGTGGCTCCAGTAGGGCCCGTAGGGCCAGGAACGGTGCTATTAGCGCCTGTGTCACCAGTCGCGCCAGTATTACCTGTAGCACCTGTATTGCCCGTAGCGCCCGTAGGGCCTGTTGGACCAGTATTGCCAGTTAAACCTGTAGGGCCAGTAGCTCCTGTGGCACCCGTTGCTCCCGTCGGTCCAGCGACAGTGCTGTCGGCGCCTGTGGCGCCTGTAGAACCAGTCGCTCCAGTATTACCTGTTGGTCCTGTCGGACCAGTATTGCCAGTTAAACCAGTTGGTCCAGTTGAACCAGTGCTTCCTGTAGAACCAGTTGCACCTGTTGGGCCAGTGTTACCAGTAAGTCCTGTGGCTCCGGTATTGCCTGTTGCTCCAGTATTTCCAGTTGCGCCAGTTCCACCAGTTACTCCTGTGCTGCCTGTGGGTCCAGTAGGCCCTGTGCTTCCTGTATTACCCGTAGGTCCAGTAGAACCTGTGGTTCCACTTGCGCCTGTAGCGCCTGTGCTGCCAGTGTTTCCTGTTGACCCAGTTGGGCCAGTCTGGCCTTGGCTGCCTGTACTTCCCGTTGCACCCGTTTGTCCAGAACCGGTTGCTCCTGTTGAGCCTGTATTGCCCGTAGCTCCAGTACTACCAGTAGGGCCGACAATGCCAGTGGCACCAGTATTGCCAGTAGCCCCAGTAGCACCTGTGCTACCTGTTGACCCTGTAGGGCCAGCGACTGTTGAGTTTGCACCTGTTACACCTGTATTTCCTTGAGCGCCTGTTGCGCCGGTTGGGCCAGTTGGACCTGGCACTGTTGAGTTAGCACCAGTAGAACCAGTGTTACCTTGTGCGCCAGTAGGTCCGGTAGGGCCTGTGTTTCCTTGTGGGCCTGCCACGGTGCTGTTAGCACCGGTAGCGCCAGTAGCACCTAATGGGCCAGTAACACCAATGTTACCTTGATAGCCTTGTGGGCCAATAACACCTAGCTCAATTATCTCATACTTTTGAGAGCCAACGTTGTAGACGTTGGTTGTGATAGGGATTTGCACAACGCTTGTGCTAAGGCTTCCCTGATTCGATGAGACGTTAAGAACGCTAGTGGAGACAGGTATTTGAACAACGTAGGTAGGCGTTGTATCTGCCATTATTGCACCGTGCTTGCAGTTACTACAAATGCGCCTTGAAGGATTTGATAAACGTTATTGGATGGGTCTGTCACATTTAATGCGTAGGTATAGTTACCAGCTGGAAGGTTGGCAGATGAAGTCTGAGTTGCTGTAAGAGCAATGTTAATTGTGCCAGTGGCAGCGGTAAGGGTAATCTTGCCATTGGCTGTAGACATTTCTACAATAAGGTTGTTGCTAACGTCGCGTACCTGCATGTCAGCCGAGTAGCCCGTAAGGTTGACAGGGGCATCGTTAATAAGCCATGATGGTGATAGGGCAAAAGTTGTGCTGTTGATGACTGTGATGTTATAGCGTCCTGGATTCACGTCTCTCCCTAAACCGTTGTAATATATGAGCCGTATCCGGCGTTAGTCAAAATCGTTGCTTCTACATCTGTAATGTAGTAGATGTGGCCACCGAGGTAGTAGTAATCAGCCTCAAGGGTTTGGTCTACACCTGGGGTACGGACACGAGTTACTGCTGTTCCATTAACAAGAAGCGTGTCTCCGCGGGCAATACGATAACGCCACATCAAACGGCCAAAACCTGCTGGGGTTTCATCAACCGCTGGTGGTGTGAATTGGTATGCCATGTGGTACCCTTTCCGTGTGGATAGAAAAACTTGTAATTCGTGTCAACTTAACAAGCCCCTTGAAGATTTTTACAAATCCAAGGACCATTCATCTGGAAGAGCTGCTCGATGTAAAAGCTGCCAGTCTATATATTCCGCTGAATGGTATCAGCGAAACAAGGACAGGCTCATTCCTAATATGCGAGCCAATTCTTATGCTCGATATTATGGTATTACAATTCAGGAATATGATTCCCTTTATGCTAAACAAAATGAAGGTTGTGCAATTTGCCAATCGCCTACTGGCTCTAATGGCAAACGTCTTGCTGTGGACCATGACCATCAGACTGGGGAAGTCCGTGGCTTGCTTTGCGACGACTGTAATACAGGTCTAGGCAAGTTTAAGGACAACCCCAATCTTTTGGCCACAGCCATTAATTACCTAAAAGGTAATTAGGCTTGGTGAATGCTCGACGCGCTTTCGATACGAACCAAGGAAGCGTCACGATAACGTGCCCATCCAAGAACGCCGTACCATCCGATTGGACGGAAACGCATCAACTTATCGACAACTGGTCCGAAGATAACATGTGGCTCTTCAGCTACAGCTTCTGCCAGTGCTTGCTTACCAGCGACGAGTGTACGGAATACACGAACACCACCAGTAGCGTTAACATATGAAGAAGTACCGAAGGTACCGCTAGAAGAACCAGCGCCTGTACCGTCAGCAAAGTTAGCCATACGAGGTGACTCAACGAACATTGCACCTTCGTAGGTTCCGATGGTTCCTGGCCAGAATTCGCCAGCACCAGTCTCGGAGTACTTGTGGTCATCACGCCAGCCGCCAACACCTGTCTCAGCGCGCAAGTCGTGTGAAACTTCTGGGTGGATACCAACCCAGTAGTACTCGCCTTGGCGTGGAACAGCCTTGTTAGCGCGGAGCTTAGCAACAGCCAAACGGATGTCGCGTGACTTGATAACGTCAGTTCCGAGGATTGACTTGTTGGTTGTACCGTTGGTGTAGGTACCAGCATAGGTTGAAACAGCCGAGCCGTTAACTTCTGCGATAGCATTTGGTCCACCGGTAAGGGTCTGCAACGCGACTGTATCAAGAGAGTCAGCCATGTTGAAGGCGATGATGTCAGCAATTGCTGGGTCAACATCTGAGAGTGAGAACAACTCAAGCTTACGGGTAGCAAGAGAAGCGTTACCGTATTCGTTGAGTGTTACGGAAACCTGTGTGGTGTTTCCGAGTGCAACTGCATCTGGGTCTACGTCCTCAGATAGTGCGGTTGTAGCAGCAGCCAAATCTGTGTAAATCTGGAATACTACTGAAGAACCAGGCATAGCCTGTTGTACTGGCTTCTTGTCTGCGACATCGCGGACGAGAGGAACAGCACGGAGAGCGAATTCTACATAGCGGTCATAGGCGGTTTGTACTAAGTAGTTACCTAGTGAGCCAGATGACGAGTCTGTGTATGCGTTGCTCATGCGTTCACCTTCTTTCTATAAGGTTTGTGCGGATGGGTTTAATTGCCGCGAGTGAAGCGTGTAGTTGGGTTGCCGGTCAATGCGTTCAACTCATCAAGAGTTTTAGCTCCAGCCAACTTTGCGGCCAAATCCTGGTCGCGGGTTGGAGTACTTGCATTTTGAGTAGCAGCGTTAATACGCTGATATGAGGCAACTTGCGCTTGCGTTTCTTCGCTTGCTTGAGCAGCTTCTTCTGGCTTTGCGAAACCGAACACGTCGGCATTCTCGCTGAGCCATGAGTCAATCTGCTCTGGCGTACTTACGTCGCCAGGTATGAACTTGGCTACCTTGTCAGGTACGCCTTTCTGTGCCAATACGTCTTTGACGGAGCGTGAGCGTAGGTCAGACTGGATGGCAGCCAATTGTTCTGCCAGCTCTTTCTTTTCCTTCTCTGCTCGCTTCAATGCCTTGCGAAGATTCGCAGGACCGTTTGCATCTTGAGTATCTTCGATATCATCGAAGTCATCGTCTTCATATTGGTTTGCCATGTGGCACTCCCTTTTCGTTAGTTGTGACGCAGGCCGCAACGCATCTCAGGGGAAAGATGTTTGGCTCCTACTACCAGTCTTAATACACGTCATCCATGCTGGTCAGTGGTGACGGATTCTTATGTTAGGAAACGCCTTCTTGCGCTCCAAGTAAGCTGCCCTTTGAGGCTCCAGCTGAGCCACCAAAGGCGCCGGATTCTTGTGCCTTGAGGCGGGTTAACTCAGCTTCAGCTTGCGCTGCTCCCTGAGTACCAAAGGTTGCTGCTCCCAGCTGGCCTGCAACATCGCCAGCTTGACCGTATCCGGTGTAGCGGCTAGCTAACGATTGAAGTGCTGGAGTCTGTGCAGCAATCTGCTGGAATCCTTGAGCTGCTTGGGCTTGACTTACGCCTTGTGCTGCAAGTGACATAGCGCTCAGTGGGCCAGTACCGCCGTAGGCGATGTTAGCTCCGGCACGAGCTGCTTCTGCTCCGATAGTAGCTGCGTTATATTCCTGTTGGATAACAGGTGCTGCCACCTTTGGGTCAAGCAAGTGCGTCATCAAAGACGCTGTGCTTAGGCCATACTGAGCTTGAAGCTGCTGAATAACTTGTGGGTCCTCGTTCTGAATAGCAGCTGTAGCTGTATCTACACGCATCTTAACTTCAGCTGGTGAGACGTCCATAGCCATGAGGTTGCCGAGGTAATCGGTAGTCATCAATGGGCTGTTGTTTGGAATACCAGCCATTGTCATTACCTGCTTGTAAGACTGCTCATTCTGAATATAAGTAGCTGGGTCGAGAGGCTGCAAGCCTGCTGCGATACGAGCTTGGTTGCCGCTAAAGCGGGTTTGCCATGCGCTGACAAGGCCAGTTGCAGCTGACAGCTGACTGTCGCTGAGGCCCAACTTCTTTACAGCTGTTACTGGGTCTGAAGAGTCAATGACGTTGGTAATGGTTGTCATATCTAAACCATTTTGCATCATGGCTACGATGCCATTTGCGATATCGCCGGTGAGGCCGTAGCCAGCAAGAACAGCTGCACCTTGGGTAGCAGCGTCTGTAATGTTGGCGGCCTTTACTGCAGCTGCGTTATTAGCATCTGTAGTCTTTTGAGCAGCTGTTGCCTTTGCTACTGCTGCATCGATATCAGCTTGAGTAAAGCCAGTTGATGCTGGAGGAGTAGCTGGAGGGGGTGTCGAAGGTTGAGGTGTTGTTGCTGGTGGAGTAACGGCAACTGCAGCTTTTGGAGTATTAGCTGCTACAGCGCTAGCGTCTCCGCCAAATTGCGAGCTTGGAAGAGCGGCGTTACTTGCTCCACTGCTTTGGTCTGCTGAGCGCGCCATTAACCGAGTCCCATCTTATTAATCAATTGGTTGATGCCACCAAGGATTGTTGTGTGAGCATTCTGCGTCTTGAGCCATTCGGGTTGAGAACGAACCTGATTGGCAAAATCGTAAAGGTTAGTAGCGGTGCCGTTAGCATCTCCGGCCATAGCCTTAGATACCATTGCGCCATATCCTGTAGCTCCGCCAAGCTGAACATCGGCTGGGCTTACCTCAAGCAGGCTTTGAATGGTATTAACATAAGGCGAAGCCAAGTCGGATACTTTAGCGCCAGCGTTGATTTGGTCAGCAAAAGGCTTGTATGTATTTATGGCTGCAGTCTTGTACATCTGCTCGTACTTCTGCATGGTTGCTGGGTCGTTCAGATTAGCTCCGCCTGCAGCTTCTTCAAGAGCTTTTTGCTCAAAGTTTTTGCTTGTGCCATCTGGGCTAAATTGTCCATACACTCCATATTGCTGAGCCAATGACTGGAGGTTTGTGGAAAATTGTCTGATTGTACCGCCAGGACCAGTGGTAGGGTCAATAGTACCATAGTTGGCCATCTGCTTGGTGATTTCAGCATCTGTAGCATTTGGGTGCTGCATCAACCAGTTAGTCATATCCTGACCTGAATCAACTGCGTTTTGGTCAAGGACTGGGGTTGACTTGATGTCAACCTGTTGACCCAATTGCTGAGGAGTCAAAGACATGCCTAGCGATTTGGCTATACTTGCAATGCGGGTTTGAGCTGCGTTGTAGTCTGTGTTGTATTGCTCAGGCGCAGAGATGCGCTTAATCTCAGCAAGGCCGATGTCACCAGGGTGGGTTTGTGCCCACTGGGTATTGGCAAACTGGGTGGTAAATTGGTCCTTGCCCCAGTCATTCTTAATGGCTTGGTCAAGCAAGCCACCAGGTCCGCCAAGTTCTGGAACGGACATAATAAACTTTGCCTGTTGGCCATACTTAGCAATGAAGTCCTGCTTGATTTGGTCAGCAGTTTCAACCTTGCCGTTGGCGTAATATGTACCTTGGTATCGACCAGTAAATGGATTGCCCTGGAAGTTTAATACGCCCTTGACGGTTTTGTAATCCCCGCCACCGGAGCTAGTAGCAGCTGGTGGGGTTTGGCTGGCAGGAGGTGTTGAGGCGGGAGGGGTTGCTGGAGGTGTAGCTACAGGAGTACCCGCTGCCTTCTTTTCAGAAGCAGAAAGATTAGTTGGAATAGTAGACTGTCCGCTGACAGTCTGTGGAGTCATGGGTTGCTTTGTGCTAGCTCCAGCCGCTGGTGGGTTAAATGTACCACCGGGGTTGCTTGGATTGTTATAGTCCTGCTCGCCAGAAGCTTGTTGAGTTGCTTCGTTGAAATTTTGCTGAAGGTTCCATTGATTGACAATGGACCGACGCTGTGAATTTGTTAGCGTGCCACCATGAGCCTTTGTCTCAGAAGCAAGCATTTCTTCCAAAGTGGTTGATTGAGACGCTGCCTGTGGGCCAAAGTCTTGAACGGCTTGTTGCGGGTCCTTTTCGTACTCAGCTTGAATTAAACGACGAGCAGACGCACTACGGCCTTTAAGCAAATCTTTTAGTGTAGGAGTCGCCATATTATATCGCCTTCTGCTGCTGTAGAGCTTGTGTCATAGCGTCAAAATAGCCAGTAGCAGCCTTGTAGGACTGAGCATCTGCGCTGCCTGAAATAAGGCTTTGCAAGAAGCCTTGAACGTCTACGCCTGTGGTGGTTTGAGTACCCGTTACGTCAGCGCGCTTACCTGTTGGACCATAAGCTGTTACGCCCTGGAATGAACCCATGTTAGCTTTTTCGGCTGCCAATAGCTCAGAGCCGTAAGTTTGAATCTCTTGAGCTGTAGCATTACGCCCTACCAAAGACTGCATGGTGGCATTGATAAGAGACTCAATGTCTTGCGGTGAGGTTTGAGTGACATAGCCAGTATTGGTATATGTCTTCATGTTTGCGTAGATGTTGCCGGCTCCGCCTTGGGCGGCTGACAGCAAAGAGTTAAACTGGCTTGTTGGCACAGTTGTTGTGCCAGAAGTTGAGGTTGTACTCGTATTTGTGGTTGAGCTACCAGGTATTACTTGACCTGTCTTTGGGTCGGTTAAACCAGCCATTATACAGCCCTTCTAAATACGCTTGTGATTACGCTTGCTAAGCGCTGATTTGATGCAGCTAAATTGTCGAGATAGGTATACCAAGCATCTTGGATATTTGCGTATCCTGGCAAATGCTGGCCATTGATGGTATTCGCCACAAGGCCGTTATGGTAATCCTGATAGCTGGCAAGCAATTCCTTGATGCCGTTTCCTTCTGGGGTGTTGGGCAACAAGCCCTTTTCCTGCATCTTTTGGAACTGTCCGATAACAGCCTGTGAGTCAACCTTCTTGGTTGGATTGTTATAATCCGCATACCAGATTGGGTTGCTCTGTCCATAGTTTGCCGTGACTTGCTTCCAAGCTTGACCAATATTATACTCAGCCATGCGGTTGTTAGTAGCGCGAGCTTGAGTCATCGCATTCTGATAATCGGTATAGTCTTGCGACAAATCTTGCCAACCCTGCTTGACATACAAGGAATTCAAGAAATCATTCGCTGTAGTCTTTGCGCGGAAGTGGTTAATAATAAGCTTGTTTTCAACAGCTAGTGCATCCTTGCCATCAGCCACCTGTGGAATCAGGTAAGGAGCAGCCTTTGAGTAAGCGCTATTAGTCAACAATGGCTGGTTATTATTAATCCAGCTAAGGGTTGAATCAGCTAGTGGGGCATAAGCTCCACCTGTGCCATTAAGGCTATGAGCAACCGTATAGGACAAAGCGCGCTCACCATTTTGCTGCAAGAACTTGTCAAGCGCTGCGGCAGCTGTATATGTAGCTCCTGTGCTTGGGTCCTTCTCTTTGAGCATGTTCAGGTAATCAGAGCGAAGCGTCTGCATATCCTTGGTGTAGTAGTCATTGCTGACTGTTGGCGCCAATGGAAGCAGGAACGAGAACAAGCCCTTGATAATGAGGTTAGACTGAGCATTATGCTCAATCTTGGTCAAAATCTCTTGCTGTTGGTAAGGTGGCAAAGAGGTGTAATTCTCTGGCAAATCACCGTGGTAATAGGCAGCCATAATAGCTGACAGCTTTGAGTTAAGGACTGTTGATTCACGGTCATCCATATTCATGGCGTTGAACAAATCGCGCATGGTGGAGTTAGGGATAATCGTGTCAATAAAGTTTTGTGATGGATAGCCGCCGGAAGCAACGTTAACTGCCTTGTCCATCCATGGGAATTTCTTGGATAACTCTGTCAACGCAAGGTTGACGAATGGGCTCGTGCCAGGCATCTTGACTTCTGGAAGCACTGTCAAAAGCGATGCAGTGTTACCGGTAATAGATGTTGGCAAGCCTGTAAATTGCTTCAAGCCAAGGGCGTTTAAGCCACGGGCAATAGCGTTACCAGCTTCTCCGATACCGCCAGGGTAGACAATGTACTTCTGGCCATTGGCATCAGTGTGTACAAAGCCTGGGTTGTTTAGACCCTGCTGGATAATCTGAAAGTCACGGAAAGCTTGTGGGTTAGTCATCACCAAGCGGCCAGTACGACGCATAGCCTGCTCTTGAGCAAAGAAGAACGGAAGTAAGTTACGGTGCAATACAGCAAACTGGCTACGGATAGCAGGGCTGTGGATAGCCGGAATCATCTCACGCGTAGCTTGTGTTGCAGTCATGCGGATTGCTTCGTCTTCGCTCAGCAAGCCCATGTCAATTAAAGGCTGGTTAGCAATTAAGCGACGAGTGAAGAAGTCAGCAAATAGAGGCTGACGAGAAACGTAGTCCATGATTGGAGTAACAAATTTGCGATAACCCATTTGCTCAGCACGGCGAAGCGCGTCACCAATAGTAGGCATAGTTTGACGGCCAAGTACTTGGATAGGCAAAGCTTCTTGTGGAAGCTTGCGTAGCTCTTGCTCGGTTACTCGCTGGCCTTTGGCAATCTTGTCTACCAAATCAACGTTAACTTTGCGGCCAGTACCGTATACCAAACCTTGCAGGTAGTCTACCTGGTTCTTAGCAAATGACTCTGGAACGGCTTTAGTGTAGCCATCCATAGACTTGCGGTAATCCTGATACATGTTAGGATTCTTGATACGGGCTGCCTGAGCATCTACCAAGCTAGCAAATTGCTCATCTGGAGATAGCGCCTTGAATTCTGGTGACTTCATGCGGTTCATGTAATCACGGGCAATGTCTCGTTGAGCCATGTCAGCCGATGCCATATTGACATTCTTGGCATATGTGGAATGGAAGCTATTGTCTAGCTGAGACAAGCCAGCAAGCTCTTGTCCAGGTACGGTGCCATGTCCGTGCTTTTTGACGAAAAGGTTAATGTTGTCTTTTGCAACTAAATCCTCAGAAGCTGCGTGAGCTGCGCTTACGCCAGCCTGTGGCATTCTGTTGCCGTAGATAGCTGAATACCGGTCCATGGCGTTGATTTTGTCTTTGACAAAATATGGCACAAGGTTGGACTCGCGGAACTTATTAGCAAGTAGTCCCAATGGCATGATATTAAAGCGAGCACTGCGGGCAGCATTAGCTGCATTATTCCATGCTTGCTTACTAGTTAAAGAATCATCAAGATTCTTGAAAGTGCCATGAACAGTACGGTTACGCTCATCAAGCTCTTTGGTGACTTCGTTTGTTGTAATTGGCTTAGCTACACCAGTTGCCTGCTCGGCCTCAATGGCATTTTTGTCAGTCTCGGTAAGAGTCTGAGCAATCTTATCCATGTGGTACAAACGGTACTTATCTGACATATTGGCTACGCTTGCAGCTAGGACATTGCTTAGATAGCTAGGCAGGCCCTTACGCATGATTTGATGCAAGGCTTCACCGGAAGATATGCGCAAACCAAAGGCTGGAGATAGCAGTGCCAATGGTGCAAAGATAGCGTTTGTGTAGTGTGTGAAAAAGTCATCTACCGGGTTGTACAAAGCTCCGTAGGCTTTAGCACTACGCATGACTTGACGAATGTCTCTAAGGTCAAGCATGGAACCTTTATAGCGCTGACCTTCGACGATAGCCAATTCTTTAGGCGTATCGCTATACTCGGGCTTCATTTCGGTTGAGCCAATAAGGCGTCCGTCGTTGACGGCATAAACACCCTTGTCAAAGGCGCTTCCACGAGAAGCGCTCTCAAGTTGGCCAAATACTGAGGCAGCTTGAGCCTTGGCTACGCCAAAGTTTTTAAGTACTTCCTGCTGAAGAACGTGCATCTGGTCAATGCGCGCACCGTCATCAGTAGCTGTAATCATCTTAGTCGCATGCTCAAGAGCTACGCGGTATGGCATGGAGTAGTAAGTGAAATCCATTGCTGTTTTAGATGCATTTGGGTCAGCTGGGTCAAATTCCTTGGAAGACAAAGCGTTAGCTTTTGTATCAAAAGACAAAGCACGCTGTCCGGTAAATGTGCGAACCTTGCCGGCAAGGGCGTTCATCATTGCTCCGCTGCCAGGCTTAGAAAATAGCGCAGGCTTATTGAGCTTGAAAAGTTGTTCTTGAGTTTCTACGCCGGTATTTGGGTCAACCTTGGTAACAGTCTTAGGATTCATTACCTGGTTGCCTGTTTCATCAAGCACAGGAGAACCATCTGGATTGACAGCAGGTTCCATAACAGCACTCTTGCGAGGCAAGAGAAGGTTAACCTGGTCATTGTAGTTGCTTGCATTCTTGCTCATGCGAATGCGGTCAATACCATACTTCTGGCTAAGCATCTTGCCGTATGTCAAGGATGGTAGGCGCAATTCACCAACAGCAGTATTGGCGCTATCTGCCAATTCCTTGGAGTACAAAGCTTGTTTAATAGTCTGCACTGCTTCATCTCGAGTAGTAGCAGCTGAAAGGGCTTTGCTCAATGCTGCTGACCAGCCCATAGGGATACCATAATTGGTATGAATGTAACCAGCTGCAATGGTTGGGTCATTCTTTGCTTTATCAACCATGTCATCAATAGCGCGCACTTTGGCAGCCATGAGCGGATTAGCAAGCACCTGGTCTACTTGGTCGGCTGTGATAATCCGTGATGAGTTAGAGAGAAGAAAGTTAGAAACAGCGCCACCTGAAGAAGCAAATGGAAGCGTTGCGTGAGCAATAGGCTTTCCTGTTACATCGTCAAGCTTTGTTACAGGTTGGCCCTTTGCATTAAGAACAAGGTTGCCAGCTTCGTCAGTTTGCTTAACAACGGCAAGGTTGTCTCCACGCTTGATAGCTCCTGCCATCTTGCTGCCAGCGGCAACGGGGTCGCCCTCAAAGTCAAATGAAGCATCTGCAATACCTGAGACAACTTGGCCAAAGCCAGTGTTTGTGTTGCGTAGTGTGCCAAGCCCAGGAATAGCACCTAGTCCATGTGCTAAATCGCGTCCAAATGACACCAAGTAATTTGGGTCATTGGACTTGTTAAATGAATCCTGAAAGTTAGGTACAACGCGGCCAAGAATGTTACGGCTTAAAGCGCCACCAATGTCGGCACCAAGAGCAATACCCGCTGGTCCACCAAGTGCGCCAATAGCGCCACCGGCAAGAACGCCAGCTGTACCAAGCAACATGCCGCCAACGCCATGGTCAACATAAAGGCTATGGACAAACTTGTAGTCTTTTTGAATTTCCTGCAAAGGCTTGCCAGCCCATGACATTGCAGTACCAAGAGCCTTGCCAACTACAGGAATATCAGATACACCCTTAGCGATGTCGCTAGGAATGTTCTTGATAAAGCCTAAAAAGCCGCCACCTGAAGAAGGTGCGGTTGGTGTGGCTGGAGCTACCTGAGTGTCACTCATTGATTAAGCCCCTTTTCCGCAGCGATTTCCGCTGCGTTCTTGATAAGGGCTGCAGAAACGTCTTTTGCATCTTTGAAAATATTAGAGAACCATACGCTTGAATTGTATGTGGCAATATGGTCATCGATTGCCTTGGCATAATTAACCATATGCGAGGTTGCAGCAAGTGTATTCATAGTATCTGGGTTGCCAGACAATACGCCAGCAGCTGCAAGCTGTGGGTTGTGCTTAACAAAAACTTGATTGCCCTGAACCATTGCGTTAGCAATGTCAACATTCGTTGTAGGGGCTGGTGTTGGTACAGGAAGTGGCTCTGCCATGGTTACTTCCCTAATGCACTAGCGAGTTGTTGCAGCTCCGGGGAAGCGTCTGGATGAGACGCGAGTGCTTGAATAAGATTCTTTGCTGATTGCCCAGCTTGAGCTGCCTGTCCAGGCATGATTCCTAGTGCTTCTGGACCTGCTCCTGCACCCATAGGTGAGCCAGTAGTCACTGGTTCTGAAGGACGCTGTGTTGGAGCATTGAGAGGTGTCAGTTGCTGCATAGCGCCTTGCGCTGCGGCAGGGCTTCCGCCTTGCTGAGCCGCGGCTGCTACTTGTGATGGTGTAGCTACAGGAGTCTTAGGCGCTTGCGACATAGGCGCAGATGCCTGCATGTCCATAAGCTGAGATGCGTCTCCATAATTAGGCATACCAGAGATATACCGTTGTGCTTGCTTTGATGCTGGTCCGCCATCGGTGCGTTGGCTCATAGCCCCTGGGCCTGAAATCAGTGCTGGCTTTTGTGCCTGTGGCATGATTTATTCTCCCTCTTGTAAAGTCTCGATGGTGCGGGCGGCATACTCGTGGAACGATTCTTTGTCATCCACGAAACTTGCTTGATGCTCTAGCATGTGGGTGAGTGTGTCGAACCCAGCTGCTATATCAACTAAAATTGCTGCAGTAGTATCTGCAAGCAGGGCAAAGAAATCCCACTTGGTTACCCGTGTAGGAATCCTGCCCTGCTCATTAGACATGTGTTACTTCATTGGCTTTCCGGCAGTGGTGCCTGTACCACGTGTGCCTGAAGGCTGCTTGGTAAGAGTCAATGAAGACTTACCGGTGCCTGCTGGTCCAGACTTCTTCTGGATAGCTGTCTTCTGGGTTGTTGCGTCTGACGAACCGTGTCCGCCTTGGTTCTTTGGTGAAGGAACCTTTGTAGTCAATGATGACTTCATTGTTGCCATTTGTTTTCTCCTATAGGGATGAGTTGTCTCGTCAGTAACGTTAGGCTGGCGAGCGTCTGGAAACTGACGCAGCTAACTGCGGCGCTCCAGAAGATGAAATTCCTGCAAGCAGGTTCTGTAGTGCAGACCCACCTTGCGGTGCGCCTTGCGGTGCAGCTCCTTGCGGAGCAGTAGGCTCCCCAGCAGGAGCCTGACCTGGGGCCTGTGCCTCACCAGCGGCTGCAACTGCCGGGGAAACTTGTTGGGCAAATGCCTCAGCAACAACATCTTCGATATTGTCACCCTTCTGGCGGCCCTTAATTGCTAGCGCAATTGCGTTAATAATCTTTGATGGGTCCTGTCCTTGAGCAGCCAAGGATGGGATTGCTTGTGCCATAGATGCAACAGCGGCAAGGAGAGAGTCACGAAGATTCTCAATCTCTACTGCTTCTTCTTCCATAGAGACGTTCATCTCCCATGGCATCTGACGACGCAAGAAGTCGCGTGAGATAAGTTTATCACCACGAGCTTGCAATCCGAAGATTAAAGCACGGTTAGGGTCAAGGCCTGCCATCATGCCGTAGGTGACATCGCACCAGTAATCGCCTTGAATATCCTTCTTGGGTGTGTAGGTAATCTCGTAAGGTGCGCCAGCATTTACGCCGCGTACTTCCTTCTCGATATCACCAAAGAGTGTTTCGTCCATGAGAAAGCAGATACGCATAACATGGCGGAATGACTCGGCAAATACAGCCTGCGCTGTCTTAACCTGAGTATCAAATCCACCCATAAGCGCTTCAACGCCACGGCCTGTAACGATAGAACCTGACTGCTGACCAAGGCGGCCTTGTGGGTAACGTGCACCAACACGAAGCTCTTGGTCGAGAGTTGCAGACTCTTGGAAGATGCCGTTAGGAATGTCGAGGCCAACACGACGAATCTTTTCTGGGTTAGCGGAGCGGATAGTTGCGTCTGGGCCAATCTCAAGAACGTTAACATCGGAAGGCAAAGCAAATGGAGCCTGCACAGACTTTTGTGCTGCTTCTAGCTGCAAGGTAGCAAAGCGTGAGCGGGCTACCTGTACCCACATAATGTCGTCAAATTGTCCACGTTGATGCTCGTCTGAGTCGATACCAGGACGAACAGCAATGACGACAGGAATCTCGTCAATGAAATTCTTAGCGCGGTCAAGGAGAAGATTGCTACGCTCTGGGATGAAGAGGATGGTTTCATTCTTATCCACATAGCGGAATACCTCAAGGAGGCGCTCTGAGTTGCGAGCCTCATAAGGTCCACGGATAACAGACTCATGCTCTGGGAAATCGTTACATAGCTCGCGTACAGTCTTCTGGTAGCGACGAGTATAGGATGTCAGCTTGCCGAAGCGGTCCCACTCTGGGTATGCGCCAATTGGGTTGTCCAAGCGAATCATTGGACGATTGTTTTCAAAGTCAGGTTCGATGATGAATGCCAACATGCCGTAGGTCAAGTAGCGGTCAGCACCGGTGTACATCTGGGTCTGCAAGTTACAGGAGTCACGATAGCCAGCGGCAATCATGGTGCGCTTGTCAGCGCGCTTCTTAGCGCGGTCTGAGATAGCGTCAGTTGAGTCGCAGTTAAAAGCAGGAAGCGGGGCGATAACTTCGGCTACGTCGCGGGCAGCGATGTCGATGAAGTTAGCCACCATAGGCTTTGGATAGTCAGATGAGAACAGTTCAGGGAATACCTGTTGGATATTTCCTTGACGAATTGAAAGCAGGTCTGCCCAGCGGGCATCACGAAGATGGTAGTGGTCGCGCAGCTTGCGGACTTTCACCCCAAGTTCATCTATATCCAGTGCCATACCAGGTTCCTCCATTAGATGCCATTTGCTCTTGCAGCTTGGCGTACTCTTCTAAGTCCACAACTCGGCGTCTAGCGAGCTGTCCTTTTGTTGCGAATGGGTTCTTCACAAAAGAACCACCGTATGCGCCGGACTGATTGAGATAGTCGCGCATCTGCGTCTCTGCAAACCAGAGAGCCATTGGTCCGTCCTGCTTAGCCTTGGTGCCGGCAGACCAGGTAATCAACTGCTCAATAAGAGCCTTGATGTGTTCGTTATCGGCACGGGGCAATTCCAATAAGTTAGAACCTCTAATGTGTTTGCCTTGGTTGTCCAACGTGCCGAAAAGCTGTGCCATAGATGCGACGCCGTACTCGGCGTCCATCTTGTTTGCACCGGTGTAGTGCTGCACGAGGCGGATGCCTCGGGTGGCAAGAAACTTGTTAATCTGTTCGTCTTGGGTGAGGAAGAGTTGAAAAGCGTTCTTCTCAATTACCCAGACTTTAGGCTTGTACTTCTCCGTCCAGCTGAAAATCAAGTCACGAATCTGCTGAGGCGTAGGGGCTGGCATGCGTGAGGCTTCCAGCAAGTAACGCTTCTGGGTAGTTCTATCTCCAGCTAGCACGACAGAGAATGTATCTCCTGACATGGCTGGGTCCATTGAGCAGACAATGTACTGGTCGTTGAGCTGAGCGGGCTGGCCCGGTGCGCCTGGGATAAGCGGACCTACGGGACGCATTCCGCTGACAGAGCCGCGTACATTCTCGGGTGTAAAGATAGCGGTAGACTCAACATCTTGCTGCTGGTACACCATAGCCCAGGTCTTGGGGTCAAGGACACCACGACGCTTCTTGAGGTTATTACCATCCCAGCGCGGATACAATCCATCTGCATCTGGTTCTGTCTCATCGCCTGCCCATGGGCGGTCTGACTTAGGCCAGAGCGTTACCCAATCTTTGGCTTCGTCTGCAAACTCTAGGACAGCTGGCATAGCTAGGTACGTCCAAGGCGATTCCCCTTCAGGGTATCGGTCTGGGTTACGCATCTCTCGGTACAAGTCAACTGGGTCAACGCGTGTACCTACAACCAGAATCTTGCCGGTAGGTCCCACACGAGTCAGGACTTCCTGCTGAATCCAACGAATCTGCTTCTCGTACTCATTGGAGTTCGAGAGAGTCACACAGTCGTCCAGGATGATGAGGTCGGCACGGGCGCCGTAAATCTGACCGCCGATACCCAAGGCCTGAAGGGTTGGGTCTTTTTCACCTGAGTCGCGTTCAATGTAAATTGCGTCTTGGGTCCACTTCTCAGCCGTGGCTTTGAAGCCTTCTACTGGAGCGTACCGCCTCTGAAGTTCTGCCCACTGGGGCGCAGTCAGTCTTTGCTTGACGGCGTAAAGAAATTCCTTGGCCATCTGCTGGGTCTTAGAGACAAGCTTAATTCTTACATTTGGGTCTGTGACAATTCTGTAGGTCACATAATCAATACTGACCGTCATTGACTTGGCATGCTCTGGAGGCATGTTACAGAGGACGTAGTTCTTGAAGCCCTTTTCGTAAATCATGTTTGGGTGAAGCCAGGCTGGCTGGCCTTCTTCCAAAAGGGAGACTATGTTGCGCTGGTGCGGAAAGGTCTGGCTGGAGAGGTACTTGGTCCGGAAGTCCTCAAAGCTGATATTGGCATCTTCCTCAGCCACTTTGCCGGCACGACGCTTGATAACTCGGGCGAGGTCAATTGCCTCTTTGAATTGAGGGTCGCTAGCGCGGTAATACTCATATGACTTGACAGACTTGCCGACTGCGCGGCAAGCGTCTTCCACAGTCACGCCTTCTTCAATCAGCGCGAGAAGGCGCTTCTTGGCGTCCGGGGCGGACAAGGTAGCACCTGGGGCTAGCTTGTACGCACTGCGGTCAGTCACCTCGCTGAGTTTCTTTGCCATTGGGTAAAAATCCTTTGGGTGGTGCTGCCTATGGGCAGCCTTTGGGTTATCTTTGGGGGGCGCCCCCTAGGCGCCAAAAAAAGCTTTTTTGCTTAATGGGAGCCTGCTGTGCTTACGGCTCCCTAACCCGTTAAGAGCCAGCCTCAGAGGGCTGGCTAGTAATACCCACCGTTCGTCTCAGCGGCATCTTCGCTGTGAGGCTCAGCTGCCTAGAGCCGAACGGGTAAACGTGTTTTATTTTATCCCCTATATATATTAAGGCGGGATAAAACACGCTTATCCCGCTTTTGTAGGGGTGATTTATGTCACACGCTCTATAGTCGGTATTTTATACTGGTTTTAGCGTAAAAATATTTTCTAATGGGTAGGGGTGAATCTCATTATTTGAGACAAATAGGGGTGCGCCGCCGGCCTATATTTAGAAAAAATATTGTGGTGGATAGTAATAGTAATAGTCACCCATAGTTAAAAATCCCCGGGATGAGCGCCGGCGATTCGACGTCGGATTCGTTTCCGATTCCCATGGGGGCATTACCGACCGCGAGTTCCGGCGCGCTTCCGACTCGTTGCGGGGTGGTCGGTGCCCGTTATTGGTATGTTACCGTGTGGTAACAACGCGCTCGGGCGTGTTGCGACAGGGTGGTGGGGGGACTGTCTCACAGCCTCGAACCGGTGCCGGTGCCTGCAATTGGTGCCAGGAACAGGGAACCGAATCGGCGCCGGATACGTCTAACCTAATGAGTAGGCAAGGTGCCGGACTCGTGAAAGGTTGAGACAATGGACATTGAGAAGCTAATAGCAGGCCTAAAGCCTGCCGAACTAACCGCCGATGAGTTAGAAACATGGCACGGTTTCATAGATAAATTGACACGCCGTGAGAGTTGACATATCCCGATTAGTGGTCAATAATTACGCCATCGGCTAATTCTGGCCGTGTTATTGAATAGGACTAAACTAATGACTACAACAACACACAAGACGACTAAGCAGCTAGAAGCCGAACAAGCACGCGAGACGCTATTGACGCACTATTTAACCGAAGGTAGCCGCGTTTATACCATCCTTCGCCACGTCTCGGCTTCAGGCATGAGCCGCGATATATCTCTCGTCATTGGTCAGGGCGATGACGTAGTGGATATTACCTATTACGCCGCACAAGCTCTCGGCGATAAGCTCGTAGAGCGCAACGGCAACCGCGCTATCCGCCAGAATGGCTGCGGAATGGATATGGGATTCAACCTTGTCTACAACCTGTCTGCCGTCCTATTTCAGGGTGTAGAGTGTGCGGGATATGTCCTTAAGCAAGCGTGGCTCTAATGAAGTGGCAAGCGAAGCGCGGACGTATTCATAAGACTTTTAACGGCACGGCGCGGGCGCACCTTCATTATTGGGTACGCCATAACGGGAAAGGTAACTTTACGGCCGGATATTATGGCTTCGGCCGTGATATTGAATACACGAGCAACGGAAGGCCCATCCGGTTTAGCACTGTCCACGCCGCGAAAGCCTATTGCAAAGCTAAGGATAATTCAGCGGTTATTATCACGGCGGTGGAAGAATGAGCGACGGTAAATTAAGAATAAGAGAATGCCACGCGCCGGAATGCTTCAACCATGCCAGGGACGGGGGAAGGTTCTGTTTATTCCATATGGGAAGTGACAGCACACCGCCACCGGCGAGCGAGCCGGTGTGCGGGGATTGTCTTTATCCGGTAGCCGAAGGCTGCAACTGTCAGGACAAGGGGTAAAGATGTGTTGGTGTGATTCCCAAGGTGGTTGGCGCTGTGATTTTTGTCCTTGCCATCAGCAGAACAACAAGAAATAAACTGACCCGAGAGCCTCGCCCGATAGGGCGGGGCTTCTTGGTGCTTGACACCCGCGCTATCGCGTGAGTATATTACGACCCACGAGGCGCACAAGCCTCCATTACCGCCCAGGAAACCGATAGGAGAGCGCACGACATGACCGATTCAGAACGACTCACGAAGATGATTGACGGCATACATGAAGCGATGGGAGACTCATACCGCGCCGGACACCGCGACGCCACCGCCGAGATACTCGGGGAAGCGATTAACGCACTAAAGTTACGAGGCAACTGCGACGTAGCTATCGCCGTATTGAAGGGACTCATGGAATGATTATCATAATTATTTCCGCCCTCGCTGCCGTTGGGGGAGCGTTGCTAGAGAACGCTTTGCATAAGTTCGAGAATCGCGAGTGATATTTACTACCGACCTACCCGCTGCCTGTAAAGGCATGGACGGGGACATGTGGTATCCCGAAGCCATCCGCGTGAGCCCTGGCTTTCAGCCAAGCAAACGCTTTCAGGCTATCATCGACAACGCGACTACCGCGCTTGCTATCTGCTCGACCTGTCCGATTCGCCAGACCTGCCTTCAGGCTGCTATAGATAACGCCGAGGAGTACGGAATATGGGGCGGAACATTTCCCTATGAGAGAGCTAGAGTAGCTTCATTTGACAAGACCATGGATTTGGGCTTTATTTGGCAAGAGAAAATCCGTGGCTTTGCAGAACAGAAAGGCTTAACATGTCCACCCATTCCCAAGCCCACACCAGGCTACGAAAAACCAGACGGTTCCATTTTTACGCTGCATCACTCGCAACCGTGGGGCTAGTCTGGATTAGCATGCCCTACGCACCGGTCAAGGAACGCACTGTAAGCCCTAAGAGCTACGCCAAGCGCCTCTATATGCACCAAGGTGGCAACGCCCAGCAATGGGCTTGTCTTGACCAGCTATGGACAATGGAAAGCCATTGGCGGGTCAATGCTATTGGCGATAAGACAAGTCAGGGTAGGGCGATGGGCATACCACAAGCTTTGCCAGCCATCAAGATGGCTCAGATGGGTAGCGATTACAAGACCAACTACCAAACCCAGATTCGTTGGGGCTTGTTATATATCAAACTTCATTGGAACAACAACGCGTGCATAGCACTACGCCACGAGCTGCGAAAGGGCTGGTACTAATGGACGATTTAATCTATCCGATTATTGACCCAGCCGATGAGCTATGGAAAGATAGCGCCAACTGTGCTGGCACAGATACCGAAGCATTCTTTACTAGCAACGACAACAAGGGCGACGACAGAGACACCACGATACTGCGCCGTATTTGCGCCGGTTGCTCAGTCAAGAACGAGTGTCTGGATTATGCGATAAAATATAACCAGCTAGGATGGTGGGGCGGAACCACCGAGGCGGAGCGTAAGCGCATCCGCAGAAAGGTCAGCTAATGACATACGATTTCTTTGGACAAGAATGGTACGGCTCATGCGGTGCCTGTGGCACCGAGCTATTTGCGCCAACTAAAGGCGAATACCTACTACAATACTCGATACATACACATTCTCAAGACTGCTTAGGAGGCTGGTAATGGACTACCAAACAGAGCTAGATGTCTTTTGCACATGGTGCGAGAAAGACTTTAAGGATGTCATGGTGTGGGTGGGCAAGGAATGGAACAGTTGGAAATGCCCCGAGTGTGGAAAGGAACAGCTCGATGACCGCCACCAATGAGCCGCTAGTATTTGTAGCCATCTTGGCTAAGCAAAAAGAAAAGATGCTACCGGCATGGCTGGACTCACTGTCCAAGTGGGACTATCCCAAAGACCGGATGATTCTCTTTATCCGTAGCAACAACAACACCGACGGCACCGAGCAGATACTGCGCGATTGGTGCAACGAGAACGCCAAGTGGTATCGCCATGTGGTTGAAGACTACCGCGATGTAGAAGCACCGGTGCAGGAGTACGGCGTACATGAATGGAATCCCACACGCTTTAAGGTGCTGGGAGATATACGAGAGACAAGCATTAACGCAGCATGGCAGGCAGATGCAGACTTCTATTGGGTGGTGGATGTGGATAACTTCGTCGCGCCTCATACTCTACGCACCATGATTAGCCACAACCTGCCGGTGGTAGCACCGCTGCTGATGTGCGCTGATACTGAACAGCCTGCTTACTCTAACTATCATCTGCTCGCCAATGTGCGTGGCTACTTCCTTGACGACATGCGCTACTATCAAGTGCTGAAGCGTGAGATAACAGGACACATCATCTGTGACGTGGTTCACTGCACCTATCTGATACGCAAGGATGTCTTTGAGCATGTCCGGTACATGGATGATACCGATGACTACGAGTATGTTATCTTCAGCCGTAACCTACGCAACCTGGGCATACCTCAGTACCTTGACAACACTCAGGTGTACGGGTATCTTTCACTGCGTGAACGCGTTGATGAATGCGTCAAACTAATGGAGATAATCAATGCCAACTCTTGATGAGATTCTCGCCAAGAAAACTCTCAACGGCGGATGGACTAAAGAAGATTTAGAGTCATGGGGAATTGCTT
>Ga0214199_1000066_pt1 | contig 25145 bp, 24 predicted proteins | sample TroBogEpilimnion_24_FD_153037 | JGI IMG/M metagenome (GOLD analysis project Ga0214199, IMG submission 153037) | Freshwater microbial communities from Trout Bog Lake, WI - 04OCT2008 epilimnion | ecosystem: Environmental > Aquatic > Freshwater > Lake > Epilimnion/Euphotic zone | place: Trout Bog...
TTTGAAAGTAGGTCCAGTCGTAGGGTCAGTAGCATCACGGTACAAGGTAAAGCGCAGGGCGATAGCATCCTGTGCTCCTGATGGGGAAGTAATGGTCACTTCAGGTGTACCAATGACGTTGTTGTACGACACGATGTTGTACTGGTTGCCTGCTGTATCTACTGTATAGATACTCATAGAACCCTTGGTAACACCAGCGGTGGTACCTGATGGCGCTATGCCATAGTCACCGCGTGCCACTACACGTTTGAAGTTCTTCTGTTCCAATGTGTTGTAGCGAATGTAACCAGTTTGTACAAAACCATCAGTCATCAGTTGAGTTGCCGACTGTATCCACAGCCCTTGGCTAGCTGGGGTGCCAGCATCCGTTGATGCAAGAAAAGTAAGTTGATTGGTGTTACCCAAGAACGCAATGTCGTAGGTAGTGCCGGGCAAGTTATCCGCTACTACATCTTGTGTCGTAGCAAAGCGGAGCGTGTCAATCTCATTGGATAAGTCAATGCGCCATGTACCTGCGTAGGTATCGGTGCCATCAGAGACTGCGCTACCAAACCAGACATAGGAATCACGGGCTGCAAAGCCGCGCACTGGCGTGGTGGTGTAGACCAACAGCGGACCGTAGGTAATGTAACCCGTGGCTTGGTCTACCTGTGCTACACGCGCACCCTTGTTGGTGCCAATGATGAGATACTCACCAAGGTGGGAATACATAGAGTAAATAACTTCACCTTGTGGTAGTTGCGCTGCCACAATACCTGAAGTAAGCACAGGCATGGTGCCTTGTGTGGTAAGAACAAACATGTAGATAGCAGAGTTAACGCCAGAGTAGCCAGCTGCATAGATAGCAGGACCAGCCTCTTCAATGTCTGTCCATATCCAGTTAGGATTTGGGTGGGTGTACACAGGGTAGTTAGAGTTAACCGTTACCGTACCTGTGTTGGTAGCGTAAGCAAGGTTGGTTCCTGTGTTAAAGACAGTAAAGCTGTTAGGTGCAGGCACACCCATGACCATGTAGTTACCATTGTAAACAGAACCGTTGGTACCAACGCTACTGATGGTGATGTGGTCATTGACAGAAATGGTGTGATTAGTGCTGGTGACAATGGTAGCCGTGTTGGTTGTTGCGTCATTCTGTGTAGCTGTAATGGTAAAGCTTGTTGCACTACCAGAGCTAACGGCAGGTAATTCATACAGCGCATTGTTGATACCAGCAACAAGGCGTTGCTTAGCCCAGTGCATAGCAGAAGAAGTTGTTACTGCTGGTACGGAGTACAGGGTAGTTGGGCTACCGCCAGCAAGCGGAACGGATTTAACGCTGGTTCCGTCTATGTAGTAGCAATAGGAGCCGTCCGTCGTGAACGAATAAACAGTGCTGCTTGGGCTAACCAGTGTGGTCTTGGTGCCGTTAGCTGCTACCTTGTAGATGTTGGTGTCCAACATAATGACATAGTCGCCATCACCGGTGGCATGGTATGCCTCAAGGTGAGTGGCTGCTGTAGTAGATGTACACAAGCTGGTGCTGTTAAGAAGTGTTACCTGTCCTTGGTTGAAGACATTTACACCATAGGAAATGTTGTAGCGGTACGAGTTAGATGCCAGCGTAGTAGAGAAGGGGTTGGCAAATGGGTCGTAGAAAGTAACGCCTTGACCAGCGTGGAAGCTGGACTGGCTACGAAGCCACCAACCTGTGATGGATTGTTCGCCCGGGTCACGTTGTGTATCAAACTGGTTCTTACGGAATGGCGCAGTGCTGCGTTCGTATGCATGCTGGTCGCTTGCATCAAGAATAAACGGGATGCCACCGATGGCTACATCGTAGTCAATGCCTGAGTTCTGCCAGATAGTTCCAGCAGTAATACCAAGGTCAACGGCAATAGCTTCGGACGCTCTACCTTCGGTAATGTCATAGCCGGACATCTATCCTCCTCAAAAGAAAAGCCCCCTTGCGGGGGCTGTAATGGTTGAGCAGTTTTTAAGCATGCGTACTCAGGCAGCACCAAGTTATCGAAATAACTTGGGGTGAAACTTACGCTGTCAGTGCTGCCACTTCGTCAGCGGTTAGCCCCAATGCGGTGAGCTTGACGATAGCGGCTGCTTTCGCATCTGCCTTTGCCTTCTCTGCTGCTTGACGTGCTGTTTCTTCAGCAATAAATTGCGCGGCTGCTGCCTCGGCTGCTGCAATTTCTTCAGCGGTTTGTGGGCGAGTGGTTACTTCGTCTGTCTCGCAGTTTACTTCAATTACGTCTGCCATGTTTGTTTCTCCTTAGTTATGAGTTTTTAATGCCGTAGAGATATGCGGTTGAGTATTGAACATAATTTCCACCAGAACCATTGATGGTAATAGATGTAATTGCTGAAGTACTGGAATATAGTCCAGATGTTAGCATAATGTAACTTTGTGTAGCGTTATTTTCTTCTACTCCGTCTACGGAAAAAGATTTATATGTTGTGGTGTTTGTGTAGTTAGGAAAATATATTTCAAGATTACCAAAAGTATTTGCTGTGTTAGAGGAAGTATCAACATATCCAAAATATCCGCCTTGGGTGTTAGATGATGCTGATGAACCATCCGTTTGTAGTAATATTTCAGATGTGCTGCCGCTGTTGATACTTAACGCTACCGCATCTTGAGTTGAACCAGTTCGAGTTGTGCGAATAGAAGCAACCAGTTTCAGGTCAGTATATGTCTGAGGTATGCTGGTAAAGTTGATGCTGCTTGCACCACCAGAGCCGACTACAACAGTTGCAATAAGCGTTGGATTAACAGTTGCCATAGTTATGCCGCCAATATTCCATAGAGAGTAAAAGTTGACCCAGTAACAAAGTTTGGTCCAACGGCAGGCGTTAGTGTCATGCTGGTAATTGCTGAAGTGGAACGGTAAAGACCAACGTTTGCGTAAACGCCATAATTATTTGTAATTTGATTTGCACTTCTACCCAAAATTGTTTTATATGTTGTGGTATTAGAATAATTCATAATTTGACCAATTAACATAGATGGTTGAGTTGTGCTTGATGTGCCAATTAAACGGCCCAAAGTGTGCGAAGAAGTGTTTGATGCTTGACCGGCACCAGCAGAAGAACCATCTCCATAAAGCAAAGTAAATGAATAACTGTTTGAATTATCAGAATTAAAAATTATTTGTACCGCATCACTATCATTTGCTCTGGTGGTACGACCATTAATAACAATAATTAAATCTGTATATCCAGAAAATGAGTTAAACGTAACGCTTGCAGTGTTGCTGCCAAGCGTTGTTGTTGCAATCGGCATATATGTTGCTGCGCTAGACATATTATTTTACCCCGTAAAGTGCAAAAGTTGAGTATTGTGTAAGTGACGCTGATGCGCCAGAAAGAAGCGTAATGCTTGTTATGGCGTTAGTGTCTGAATATAAAGCGCCAGAACTAAAACGAATTGTACCGCTTCCATTATTATCATTGCCGCCCAAAGCGCGAATAGTTTTATATTTATTTGTATTTGTATAATCTAATATATCAATAATTGCAGCGCCAAAAATTCCTGATGTAGTCGTGGCGTTTGAAATTGAACTTTGTGGATAATCCCCCGAAGCACCATAGACTGAAAGACTAGAACCATTACCGTCCATAAGATGAACTGAATAATTGCTAATGGTTGAATTACCATTAGGTTGAATAATTAACGATGTAGAGCCGCCTGTATTATAGGTGCTTCGGGCTATACCACGAATTTGCAAATGTGTATATGTTTGCGGGATAGACGAAAAAGTAATGCTACTTGCACCGCCCGAACCAACGGTTACAGTTTGAAGTGAAACAAGGTTACCCGTTACGGATAAATGCCCCGATATTCCAGAGGCTAATACACCTGTGAGTAATGGGGACATTAGGCTATGTCACCCACTACTACGAATGTTGGTGTGGCTCCGCCAGTAGTGCAGACTACCTGAGCACCTGCATACTGAGCACGAATCTTAGGAGCAGTGGCTGTAGCACCTGTTGACTGAATAGTAACACCTGACCCTTGGCTGAATGTAACCTGACCAGCACCTGTCTGTAGAACGGTGATGATGTCGCCAGCAGCAAAGACTGATGGTGGCACGGTCACGGTCACAGCAGAAGCACCAGTTGAGGTGACCACGTTATCAGCATCGGTCAGAGCCAATGTGTATGTGGTGCCTGAGGTTGTGGCAAGAGTAGGACGCTGCTTAGCTAGTGGTACTCCACCAGCGGTAGAGCCATCGTGAACAACGACAACCTTCTTGTCGGTGTCAACAGTAAGTTCACCAGCCAGTCCAGTGAAAGATGCGTGGTTGCTGGTTGTTCCTCTGCGGCGTTGGTAAGCGAAACTCACGGTACGGTTCCCCAATCAGTTGAGATAGATGTTGTTGAAGTCCACGAAGCGGTCGTTCCGTTTGTGGTCAGGTACTTGCCACTGTTGCCCGTCTGGGACGGAATGAAGCTGGCTGCGGTTGTGGCACTAGCAGCAGCCGAAGTTGCGGATGTAGCAGCAGATGCTGCTGATGTAGCTGCTGCCGTAGCAGAAGCCGCAGCGCTTGTTGCGCTGGTTGCTGCTGCGGTCTGGCTAGTCAAGGCTGACGAGGCAGAGGTAGCAGCAGAGGATGCCGAGGTTGCAGCTGAGGCAGCCGATGTAGCAGCCTGAGCCTGCACCGTAGCAATGTTGATGTAGGTAGCAGTCGTAGTATCTGGGTCAGTGATAGCACCCATGTCTCGTACCAAGCCTGAGCCAGTCTGTCCGGTGATAGCCGTGTACGAAGCGGCAGCTGAGCTGGCGCTAGTAGAGGCAGCAGTAGCACTTGCCGCAGCAGATGTAGCACTTGTTGCCGCAGCGGTAGCACTAGAAGCCGCTGCTGTAGCTGAGGCAGCTACGGTAGAGACCGAAGCCGCTGCTGAGGTGGCAGAGGTAGCTGCTGAGTTAGCTGAGGTTAGGGCGTTAGAAGCCTGTGTAGAGGCGCTAGAGGCGCTTGTAGCGGCTGCTGTAGCTGAGGCAGCAGCAGATGTAGCTGAGGTCGCAGCAGCCGTTGCAGAGGCTGCAGCAGCTGATGTGGCAGCAGCCGAGCTAGCGGCTGATGTAGCAGCAGCAGTGGCTGAGGCAGCAGCGCTGGTAGCGCTGGTGGCTGCAGCGGTAGCTGAAGCAGCAGCTGAAGTAGCCGAAGTGGCAGCAGCAGTCTGGCTGGTCAGTGCGCTGGAAGCGCTAGTAGCAGCACTGGTAGCAGAGGTAGCAGCAGCTGCAGCGTTAGCTGCACCCGTAGAGATGTTGGCATCTACGTAATACTTTGTAGCTACATCCTGTGCGTTGGTAGGGTTAGCAGCACCTGTGATGGCGTAGCCACCAGCAGCCAGAGCTGAGCCGAGAGTTTTGTTCGAAATAGTCTGGGCATCGGTATCTCCCACAACGTTGCCAGTAATCCCATGCACACCAGCACTAGCGTTGACGTGAAGGTTAGACTCACGAAGGTCACGACCGATAACCATGTGACGAATGACCGCACCAGCTGAGTGGTCGACAGGAGAAGAGCCGTCCACTCCACGGGTAACCGTGATAGTGGTAGAGCTGGACGAGGTGACGTCAATGATTTCTTCAAGGGCAGTATCTGGGTCAATGACCACAGTGAATGTCTGACCAGCAGATAGGGTGATGCCGGGCATCAAGGTAGCTGCAGAAACAACTGGCAGCACCGTTGCTCCTGAAGTTACAGAGCCAGTGAGTGTGGTCTGTTGGGACCGTGAGGTGTACTTACGAACTGTCATCTATCTACCTATCGGCTGTAGTGGACGCGGGCGGGGAACTGAAGCTTCTGCTTGAGTGACTCTTCTTCCAGACGGGTCTGGAATAGTTGCTGAAGATTCTTGCTGACGTTGATGCCAGCGCCATAAGGGCGCTTGCTGTCGTACTCATCAGCCGCTGCAGAAGTAATAGACATACGGGCTGGGTCAATGTAGGAAGTCAGACGAGCTGCTGCTCCGTAGATAAGTACGTCGCGCATGGTCGAAGGCAACCCTGTGGTTGCTTCAAAGTTGTCTGACTCTGAGGTAAAGAGTGAGGGTTGCTTAGCATAGACACAGTGCACGGTACGACCGGGCAGGATGTTGTCGTACAAAGAAACGGTACGGCTGTAGCCAGAGGTGATTCCGTCTGGTGTCTGTACTCCCCATGTGTTGGTATCAGCCAGTGGGTCCCAACGCCATTGGCGGATGGGCAACCATTCCTTGGTAGGACCAACAGTCTGCCATGCCATGTGCAAAATCTGGATAGCCTCAGAAGGAATCTGGTAGGTAGTACGGGATGCTAGGAATGAGAAGTCCGTTGAGCCAGTAGCAAAGACTTTAGGGTAGACAGAGTTAATCGTGTCGTTGATAGCACGCATGATGGAGATGCGTGGGTAGGTAGGAGTGATGGTTACCTTTGTGCTGACCGCATGAGCAGCAGCAGTGGTGCTGTTGTAGCCACGCCCATAAGGGGCGATGGTCAGAGTATTGGACTGACGGTCGTAGGACTCAACCCACATCATCTCGTCCTCAATCTCAATGACACCCTTACCAATGTTGCTGGTATCTCCCACATACAGAACCAAGTCACCAGAGGTGCATGGCTGAGTCAGGTAGGTAGCACGGTCTTGACGGTAGGTGTACCCCTGAATGTCAAGCTGTGTATCGTTAATTAAATCGCCAAGAGTTGTCATCAGGTATGGATAGTCCTCAATGCGGTAACCGCTTCGACGTTCTCACTACGACGGGTGGACGTAGCGGCAATAGTGTTAATGGCGTCGATGCTCTCCTGAAAGGCAGGAGGTTGACGGGTCGAACTAATCTTGTAGTTAAGCGATGCGTTGATGGCTGTGCCAGCTGGGGCACCAGTCCACTTGTTGCATGCAGCTTGGATGTCAAGGTAATTGTCAAGAGTTGGGTAGCTGTTGCCACCATTAGCTAGACGATTGAACTCGTCAAGGATGGTAGAGCCAGGGTAACCGTACAAAGTAAATGAGTTGCCGTTGAGTACAACTGTGCCATAGGTAGCCATTACCACTTCACCTTATCTGCCCAGTATGCTGCGCTCATTTTGCCCTTGGCAATGTTCGCGGCATGACGTGCCTTAAATGATTTCTGTCGTGCTGTAGGTTGATGGTCTCCAGTCACGCCTTGCTGACCGAAGCGAATAGTCTTCACTTGGTCACCTGACTTAGCCACAACAACGTGAGACTTAGTAGGGTGGCTAGGTGTACGCTTAGGCTTGTTGTAGCCTGATACACCTGCACGCTTGAGGCGTGGGTCTGGAGAGGTCATCTTACTTTCCGCCTTTTTTCTGTGGCATTGCCACTTTCTTTAGGTTTGGATTCTTTGCCTTAGCAGCAGGTGATGCAGCGCGAGTAGAAGCTGCGAGGATTGCTCCTGCGTTCTTTGTCGGGATGCCCTGCTTCTTAGCGATTTTCTTTTGTGCGGCTGCGAAGCCCATGCCCTTTGCCATTATCGTGTACCCATTCCTAGTTGACCAGCTTTCTTCTGCTTAGCGTAAGCATCAGCTGCTGATTTGTTTTGACGAGCTGCATCAGCCTTCACACCTGCTGGTGTGAGGCTTTTGATATTGGCGTTCATTGCAGCTTCACCCGTGAGTTGCTTAGGCTTAGCTGGTGGTTGAGCAGTTGCTGACTTCCTCACCGCTGGGGTACTAATACCCGGCGTAGGAATTCTATTTGGCATGGGTTAGAAACCGCCGCCCTTGCCACGTCCACCCTCAGGTGCGACGTATACGCCTTGTACTACTTCAGAAGGACCCATGCCTGTCTTGCCAACGTTTGGCTGTGCCATAGGTGCTGCTGCTGGTCCGACTCCTCCAAAGAAGTCAGCCTTGTTAACATTTGAAACATCGGTAGCTGAGCTACGTTGCTTCGGGTTCATCATGTCTGCCATTTTTATTTTCCTTTTCCATATGGTGTTGGAACGTCGAAGCCTTTGATGACTGAAGCATCTTGACCCGGCGCAACTCTGACTGGTGCCTTGATGGTGACGGCGGTTTCGTTATTGCAATCGCAACCGTCTACTGAATTGACGCACATATTATTTTCCTTTTCCTGTTGCTGAGCCTACGCTGCCTTGACCGGGGGTAATGTGAGAATTATCCGAAGCCTTAGTACGAGGGCTGACTACTTGACCTGAACATCCGCATGATGCGCACATTAGACTGCTCCTACTTCTTTCATAACTTCTGCTGTTGACTTGTTAATCACTGCTGCCTTTGGCATCGTGCCACCGTCATAGGGTTTGTTGAGAACCTCTGAGGCTTGGTATGCCTTTTCTATAGCAGCTCGATTGGTTCCCTCCGGTTGGATACCATCCGCACGGGCTCGCTTATAGAAATCTAATTCGGCGTCCCACTTCTTCTGGGTAGTGCCTGATGCCACCACATCGCTGCGGGCATCTCCTGCATTCAGCTCTAGTGTTTTAATCTTGCAACCAAAGCAAGTGCAATCTTCTGCACCAGTGTGGTCTGGGTTACCAGCCACCTGACCGAAGTCTGGCCATCGAGTATCTGAGCGTGCATCACATCGTGTGCATCCGTAGTACTCAGGTTCATAGGTAAAGAGATTGACATTCACCAGCTTGGTGATGTGACCTTCAAGGTCGCACTTACTCTGAGAAGATGTAGCTTCCGTATCCTGCTGCAATGAGTTCCGTCCTTTGCTCATCAGTAATGTAGTTCTTGTAACCACCGTAGAAAACCCAACCCGGGTCAGCTGCGCTGGTCTGGTCTTCGGTTGGGTACCGAATCTCGTACCATTTGCCAGCTTGCCGATAGACAGTGATGCCGCGTTCTAGGCGAAAGCGGATAAACAAACGTCCACCACCTGCTGGTCCTTCAGAGGTAGTAGGAGTTGTGAAGTAATACTTAGTCATGTCACTCCTTAATAGTGGACTCACCATAAGGCTGGGTCGTGTTCGCCGTTCCCAGCCTTACAGTCAATTAACTATTATTGAAAGTCGATTGAAGATGTAGACTCAATGCGATAGAGAGCCTCATCACGGTAGATTGACCAGCCAGCAACGCCGTACCAACCCAATGGGCGGTGACGCATGAGCTTGTCAACTACTGGTCCGATGACGACGTGGAACTCTTCGGCAACGGCTTCAGCCAATGCCTGTTGTCCAGCGAAGTAGGTGTTGAACACCTTGACCACAGGGGTAACAGTTACTGCAACACCAGAGGTGATAGCAGCAGCGAGAGCTGTTGTCAAAGTTGCAGTTGAACCGGAGATGGCAGTGATGACGTTTCCGGTAGCAGCACCAGTGATAGCAACAGAGTCACCAACAGCAATACCAGAGGTAGATGCGAGAGTAATTGTGGTATCTCCCGAAGCCTGTGATGTTGTGGTGGTTGTGCTTACTGTTGAGAGTGAAGCACCTGACTTGTTAGCAAACATACGAGGAGACTCGACGTAGAAAGCACCTTCGTAGGTACCGATTTCTCCCGCCCAAATCTCATCATTTGCTTGGTACTCGTGTGGCTGGCGCCATGAACCCACGCCTGTTTCGGCGCGAAGGTCGTGTGCAACTTCTGGGTGGATACCTGCCCAGTAGAGGTTACCCTTACGAGGGATAGCCTTGTTTGAACGCAACTTAGCAACAGCCTTACGAGCTGATGCAGAGTTGAAGGTATCTGAAGAAGTAACAGTTGCAGAAGAAGTACGTGCGTTAGGACGCAATACGTTTGCGCCTGTAGCAAGAACGTTCTGTGCGAGAACATCGACAGAGTCTGCCATGTTGTAGGCGATGATGTTAGCAACGGCTGGGTCTACATCAGCAAGGCTGAAGAGTTCCAATGCACGTGTAACAAGTACCGCGTTACCGTACTCTTGAAGAGTAATGGTTGTGTAGGTTGGGGTAGCCAGTGCTACTGCATCTGGGTCAACTGTTTCAGTAAGAGACGAAGTCTTCTGAGTCAAGTCAACGTAGCGTTGCAATACAACTGAGGAACCCGGGATGCTCTGACGAGCAGGGGTCTTGTCTGCTACTGCGCGGACAAGTGGCTGTGCACGGAGCGCGAACTCGATGAGGCGGTCATAAGCCTTTTGTACGAGACCAGCTGCACCAACTGTACCACCAAGAGAGGTGGAGCCAGTATTTGTATATGCATTTGCCATGTGTTGCACCTCCTTATGAGGATGTTAGATTCGGTTGATTAAAAGTTGCCCGACTGAATCATTGCGATAATCTCCTCCGCAGAACCTGCGTCGTTGATTCGCTGAATCGCATCGAGCGATTTGTCCGGTGACAATGCACCTTGGGTGACAAGGTCTTGCTGCCGTAGGGCAGCCCGGTCAATTTGTTGCTGAGGGTCCACCTCAACTGGCTTAGCCAATCCGAACAGGTCACCGTTATCATCGAGCCAGTGCGAGACTGTCTCCTCGTTAACGTCTTCCAAGTCCTTCATGATTAAGCGGGCAGCCTTTTGGTTGACGCCCTTAGCTTCCAAGACTTCCTTAACGACTCGTTCTTTCTGAGCTTTTGAGAGCGACTCAAACTTCTCAGAGATGTCCTTGTTTACTTTCTGTTGTTCACGCAACTGCTTGCGTAGTTGCTTCACCAGATTACTGTTGTCCTCTGGTGCAGAAGTTTCTTCGAGGTCATCGAAGTCGTCTTCGTAGTCAGTGTTTGTTGCCATAGCAACCGTTCTCCCATTCTGTTTGTTGTATCGCAGACCTCAGTTCACCCTCGGGGAAAGGTGGCTGGCTTCTACTACCGGTTTCTTATACGCCGTACGGGGCCGGTCGGTCCGCACGGGAATCTATTTAGAACTTGCCTTGGATTGACTTACCCAATGAGCCGGTGTATCCAGCCGCTGCGCTTGCTCCAGCTACACCAGAGCGTCCAGCGAACTGTGCCTTCTCAAGTTCTTGTAGTTGCTGCTTAGCACGGGCGGCGCTCGCCGCACCTGTTAAGCCGAACTGTTCTGCTTCAGCTGCAGTCTGGTCATAGTTGATACCAGATGCACCATAGATGGTGGCTAGCTTGCTAGCAATTGGTAGCTCGACACCGATGGTCTCATAGCCAGTCTTGGCTTGAGACTCAGTAACACCAGACTGTGCAATCTGCATAGCACGTGCTTGGCTAATCTCAGGTGTGCTTGCTCCCGGTGTAAGTTGCTCGGTAGCATAGGTACCAATCTGAGCAGCAAGGGTCTGTTGCTGTAGTTGAGGTAGAGTCTCACCCGGTGCTAGGAAGTAGCTGACCAAGTCAGAGTTACTGACTGTTGGGTAGTATGACTTCAAGGTAGCAAGTACCTGTGGGTCTGCGTTCTGTACCTTGTTTACTGCCAAGTCGAGGCGAGAGTTGAGTTCAGATGCAGAGACATCGTTACCAATCAAGGTAGCAAACTGTGTACGGGTAGCAAGATTCTTTACACCGTACTGAGACATCAAGTCTGTGTACTGGTTCTCTAGTGAAAGATAGTCTGTCTCACTCAATGCATTCTGTCCATTGGCTACGCGAGTGATGTTACCAGCAAAGCGTTGTTTGTATGCATCGGTCTGCTTGAGAAGCAAGGTAGCTTCTCCTGCACCGATGTTGCCTGTCATGAATCCCTTGATAGTAGGGATTAGTTCGGTAAGACCGTAAGCTGTGAAGGTATCCTGAAGAAGACTAAGAGCGTCAATGCGGGCAGCATTCTGTGCATCTTGCTGCAGCTTGAGCATTGGGTCAACAGGAGTCATGACTGCTTTGTAATCAGCAGCAGCAGCGGTACCAAGGTCAATGATACTTTTGTTAGAAGCAGTGCCTGTAGCTGCTGCTTGGTCCTGAGCAATAAGAGCTGTAGCAGATTTATTAAAATCAGACAGCTGAGCTAGCGAAGCAGTAAGCGCTGCATCCAAACTTGAAGCAGGAGCAGGCGCAGGAGTGGGGGTGTTGGCTGCTACTGCGCTAGCGTCTCCGCCGAATTCTGATGAACGCGCCATTATCCCACCAACCCAAAGGACTTAAGGATTGTATTGGCGTAGTTAGCCGCTTCTTCCTTAGCGTTCTGAGTCTGCATCCATTCAGGCTTGTTCTTCAGCATGATGGTGTAATCATTAAGACTCATGAGGTTACCCTTGCCATCTCCTTGTAGTGCCTTCTGGATGTCTGGGTTAAATACATCGGCAGGTGATACAGTCTCAAGAACCTTCTGGTTAATGGAGTTGTACTGGTCGGCAATGTCTTTGACTGTGCCGCCTGCATCTATGTAGTTAGCCAGTGGCTTGTAAGCAAGTTTGGCTTGCTCCTTGAGCTTGGTATAAATCTGGTCGACGCTACCGCCGGGCTTAAGAGTTTCATTCATGAGAGCCAAGGTATCTGCGTTAGTCATCTTGGATGCAGTTATCTTGCTGGCGTCAATGATGGCGCCCAATGCATTTACATTGTCCATATGACCCAAGCCATACTTGGCTGCTGTCTCTTGAATACCCTGCATACCCTGTGCAATAGCACCACCACTAGCTGAGATAGCATCAGCATTAACGCCCTTGGCTGCTAATTCATCATGCAGAAGTGCTACCTTGATAGCATCTTTGTCTGCCTGAGTAGCACCGAGATAGTTAAATGCTGTCTTCTCAAAGCCAGCTTGGTCTGTGGTTGCAGTCTTACGGTCAGGGTGTGCCTTCTCGTAATCATTCAAAGTCTTGAGGTAGTCTGCCTGCTCCTTGGATGTAGCTTGACGACCAAGGTTCTGCTGGATAAAGGTGTTGATGTCCTTATCTGCAGTAACGGCAGGGGTAATAGTGTAGTTAGTAGAGCTACGAGTACCAGCTAAACCGCCAGGTGTTTGACCTGTAAGGGTTTGCGTAAGGGGTATAAATGTCTGGTATCCAGCCTTGCCAGCGTTGTAGTTGGTCAAGGTGTTGTTCAACATCAGACGAGTGAACGCTGCATAGAACGCATCGTCGTATGTTGTAGGTGACTTCAATGAAGCCTGTGCTGCCCGTGGGTTAGCGAACAGGTTCATGTTATCTAGCTGCCTCTTAACCGCAGCAAGACCACCATTAGCGGCTACATATTGAGCCGCAATGGTAGGAACATTAGACACATCCGACACCATGTAGCGTGTTGGGTCGGCTGGATTGGCAATGATAACCACTTGGTGCAGGGCACCAGCAGCATCAGGGCGTACAACAACCGTTTGATTCTTGCTGTTAGTAACCACTTGTAGTGGCTTCTGGGTTGAACCCACAGCAATACCAGTAAAGTCAACAGCATAGTTATTGCTGTAGTTAGAGCCAGCTGTAATGTCAGCACCAATAGGCAGTGCTCCAGTACCGGCTGCACCTGTTGTACCTGCCGTACCTACCCCTGTTGTAGCAGTAGGGTCAGCCTTGGATGCGTTGGCTTTAATCAACGCTTCCATGCTGGCAGCATCATCAGGGTTGACAATCTTTAGAGCATCAACTTGTTGCTGTAATGTAAGCGGAGTTGTGGTAGAAGCATTGCCCCCACCTGACCAGTAAGCGTATGGATTAGGTCTACCTATAGCAGCAAATGTATTAGCTGGTGAAGCTGCGGGTGCAGTTGTAGGTGCAGTACCAATAGCAATACGGGTGTCAGGAGTAGTCAAAGCAGCCATAGCTTGGGCAGCAGTGGTACCTGGATGCTGTGTCATCCATACCTTGATAGCTTCTGGTGTTGGGGTAGCCATTACTGTCCTGTCTTTATCTGTACTGTGCTTGGGTTACGTACGTAATAGTCAAGCACTGGTAGGAATATTGACTTCAATGCTTCTGCAACGATTGGGTCAGACGGGGTTTTGTTACCCTGTGCTCCACCAACCGAGCGAACCAAAGCAAGCACTGCCTGCTTTCTTGCTTCTTTAATGTTGTTATTATCTACGGTATCAGGGTTGCTGTTGATAGCCTTAATGTCCTGCACCGCTTGATATACAGCATCGGTAATCAACTTCATCTTCTGACGTGTGCCATCAGACATAGGAATATCATTGCCCTTGAGGATAGCCTGTAGGTTATTCAGCATATCTTCTTGCTTACCTACACCATAGGACTTGTCATTCAATGCAATCTCTAGGTATGGGTTAACTAACTTAAGGTTATCCATAGTTAACTTGGCATCTTGAGTAGCGTATTGCTTGTCTGCATAGGATGCGTTAGGGTCATTAAGGACTGCCTGCTCTTGGTTGCGGGCGTCATAATACTTCTGACGGTCGCCAGCAATAGCAACTTCCTTATAGTAATCCTCAAGAGTACGGGACTGAATAAGTCCTGCGTTCTGCATCCAAGCAAAAGCATTGGCATCGTACTGTCCTACATGCGGAGCAAAGATAAGAGCAGCTTCGCCATACTTGCCGTCAACCAAAGGCTGGTATTTAGCAAGCCAAGTCTTCATATCCTTGGTGTAGGACAGAGCAACCTGTGTTGTCTTGGCATCACGTGCCACTGTGTAGACGATACGACCGGGATACTTAGCGGTGTATGCCATCAAAGCAGCGCCGTATGGGTCCTGAATTTCGCCACGACTGGCGTTCATAGTAGCCTGCAAGATGTCTGCAAACTCAGAACGTATGCCCGTAACTCCTACATTCTTTAGATAGCTAGGGATATCACGAGACTCCTGTAGGTTAGGAGCGATAGGTGACAGGAACCCTAGGAAGTTACGCAAGAACAAGATGTTGTGCGTGGTAACTTTAATCTTATTGAGGTAGTCTGATATGGCAGCAGCACGGTCTGCTGGTGCCATAGCATTAACTTGCTGTGGTGTAAGACCAATACCATGCGCTGCGTTGTAGGCAACAGCCTGCATAGCAGCAGAGGTGAACTGCTGTGACTGCTCATTAGGGCTAAGCATGTCCCATGCTCGCTGTAACGAGGTAGGGATAATGGCTTTATTCCATGTGAGATTCTGGTTAACGCTGCCGAGAACAGCCTTGTCAATGTTGGTAGCGGCTTCTCGTCCCCATTGTCCGCCCCACTCACCAAGCATCTTCTGTACTGCCATAACAGATAGTCCAACGAATGGACCCTGAAGGCTAGGCATACCAGCATCCTGACCCAGTGTTGGGTTAGACAAGGTAAGGTTCAGACCAAAGTCATCGAACATAGGTTGCTTCATGCCCAGACCTAGCACTTGTGCTGGTCCTTGTAGGGCTTGGAAGATAATATTATCTGCTGGCATGAGCAGATATGGGTCACCATTCTGGTCGTTATGGACGAATCCAGTAGCACCTAAGCCCATATGTGCTAGGCGTAGACGGTACACAAGCTGTGGTGTAGCGTTCTTTAGACGGTACACACGGCGGTAGAAGTCCTCTACTGAGCGGTAGAAACGACCGGATGTACGCAATGCCCATGCCAAGTTACTGCGAACCTCTGGGTTGTTGCAAGTCTTGAGCACAACCTCAGACGCATGGTTCATTGCAATCTCAGTGAACTTCTTCTGCGCTAGATGAGTAGAGAATTCCTTGCTCCACCCGTTAGTATCCTGCAATTCCTGTGCGTATTGCTGCTCTAAACGAGCATACTTCTCACGGTATTTAATGTAAGAAACCCACATAGCAGGCTGGCGGAACATGTGCTGGTTTTGTGCATCCATCCATTCAAGGGGATGATTACCAATAGCATCTGGGTTCTTTGCCCATTCTGCCATCTTAGCCAAGAAACCTTCATTGCTGGTGTTAGGAGTAAAGTGAAGGTCAGTGTTAATCTTACCTTCAGGACGGTTGAACTTAGTCAACTGATTGAAGTCATCAAAGTTAATAGTCTTCAGTGCTTCACGGATAGCTCTACCCTTAGATATGGTAGGCAAACCGTTCTCTGCCTTCTTGCCAGACTCCTCAAGAATACCCTGAGCGTCTTGGAAAATACGCTTGTATAGGTCATGATTAAACTTATCTGCACTGCCATGGAAGGTGCTGTACATGTCTATGTACATAGCCTCTAAGCGCTTAATAGCAGCCTGAATAGGGGGTACTCCTGCAGCTTTGTCTACACCCCACTGGTTAGAACCCTGAAGGAACTTCTCGAGAATGTCAGGCTTGGTGACTTCCATCTTGGTGGTGTCTACACTTAGCTTACCTAGGGATTCATCCACCATCTTGGTCAGGTCACCCTCAGCGATACCACCGCGGTGGTTAAAGAATATCTCGGCAGGGTTGAAGTAGTGCTCGTAGGTGCCCTTAGGTCCGTAGTTCATAGCATTACGGAGGAAGCGAAGGTAGAAGTTCTTGAAGTGAGCCATGGCTACATAGGAACCATGGATGGCATCAAGGGTATTAGCTTCTATCATGTCGTACTTACCCTTAGACGTGAAGCCTAATTCTTTCATAGCTCGGGTAAGAGCAGACTTGCTTGTCAGGTCGTAAGAGAAATCTCCACCATTGAGTGCTTCGATAGAAGACTTGCCAATCGAAGAGTTGATAAGTGCGTTAGAGACAGCACCATCGGTGTGTACCAACATCTGTGTTACCCAGTTAATCAGCTTTTCCTGATGTGGATAAGTCACACGTTGGTGTTCTTCATCAACAACTGCTTTGCCCTTAGGCAATACGCCTTCAAGGTAGTTTTGAAGATTCTTGACAATGTTCTCTTTGTCATCAAGAATGAAGCGTTCCTCGCCGTTAATGTTCATTGTTTTAACGCGGTCGGCATCTTCTAAAGCTTTTGCTGGATTCTTGTCCAACCAGTTGAGAATAGCACGCTTGACTGGAGGGATTTGCTTTTCATCACCAGTAAATGCGGTAACTACTTTGCCAATATTCTTACCAAGTCCCCAGTGATACAGGTCTCGTCCCTGTGCAGATAGGCTATAGAACATAGCTTCGTCTAGCGAAGCACGGATACCTAGGCGTGGGAACAGAGTCAACCATGACCATTGGTTCACACCCTTGCGAGCAACGGCTCGAGCGGTGTGAGCACCAGATGACTGGATGATTTCACGCGCACGGGCGTTTTTGCCAATGTACAAACCGTAATCGGAGAGCTGACCCCATGGCAACGAACCAATAACTGTGGTTGGTTGGTAGTTGTGGATAGGTCCACCGTGGTAATACTGGAACTCACCATCCGCTTTGGTGTCTGCTGTCTCAGGAACAATGCCACCTGAACGCAATTCGTCCTTAAACTGTCCCGGTACACCAATCTTTGCTTGGTTCATGTACCCAACTTGGTCACCAAACTTGTCCTTAAGGATGTTCTCCATAAGAGTCTGACCTTGTTCGGTAGCGTGCAAGCCCATGTTGTGCATGATTTGTGTGTACAAACCACGAAGAAGGATGACACGGTCTGCTGGTACCGACTGGCGGTACGCCTCAGCAAAGTAATCAGCAAATGTCTTAGGGTAAATCAAACGACCAAGACCGCGTAGTGCGGGCATGGACTTATCTACCTGCTCATCAAAGACACCGATAGGTGTATTGCCCGGGAAGCGTGCCATGAAGCGACCAATCTTCAACCGAGTGCTAGCAAGTTGCTGTGTCTGGTCTGTCAAACCTTGAGTAGTCAGCGGACGCATAGGGTCCGCGTTGAAGATACCTTCAGTAAAAAGTTGATTACGGTCAGAACCAATGCCATGAATATCATTCATGAGTTCTGGGAACTTGTTGGCTTCTTCTTCAGTAGCTGTACCGTTGAAAACTTTGCTTGCTGTAGCGTTTACCCATGAAGTAAGTTCGTGTGTACGCTTAGCGATAGGCACACCAGTGCGGAAGAACTCGGTAGAGTCTGTGCTACCAGCCAGTAACTTAGTCATTGGCTCAGCTTTGCTGAAATAATTCTTTGCAGCATCTGCGTTGAACAGCTTTGCGCTAGCAAATTCATTGAGCAAGTTGTCATTGCTCATAGCTGGAAGCTGAGTTTTAATAGCGTTACGAGCTGTAGCTGCTGCCTGAACGTCGCCAGCTTCGCGAGCTCCTGCCAGCTTCTCGATAAGCGGACCAGCCACGTTGTCCCATGTACGGCGAACATCACCGCGTGCAAAGGCTTCTTCAACTGTCTTGGTTCCTGCAGCCAAAGCATTGCCTAGCTTCTCAGAAGCCATCACTGCGCGGTCGGTGCCGCCAGTCAACCACGTTAGTGGGTCATGCAAAATTTCATAGGCAGCATCAAGAGTGCCTGACAACATACGAAAACCAAAACCGCTATGCAGTTTGTTGTCCGTTGGTTGTGCGCTAAACATAACACGGGCAAGGTCACGACCGGGAGAGACTTGAGAAGCCTTGAAGTCGTTGAGCATAGAGTTAAACTCAGATGGCTTGTCCATCATCTTGGCAATGGAGCCAAGAATATCGCTATTAACTGTGCCGTACTTTTCAATAATCTTGCCGGGAGTTAACCCATCAAGGGTATTCATGGCAACAAAGGTATCGGTGTCACCGTACTTTTTGTGCAATTGAGCAAGAGAGCCGTTGTCATAGACTTCAGTTCCGTCCCATGCAGTCTTCAAAGACTTCCATGAGAGTGGGTCACCCTGCGTCATCTCGCGACCGAGAAGGTACGGTACGTTAATAACCTTGCCGTAATCGCCAAGAGTCTTAAAAGCAGCCTTGAACGGGCTGACTACTGCACCTAGTACATCACCAGCAGCACGAACGAAGAAGTTTTTTTGTCCCTGTTGCATGTATGGCGCTTCGCCATAGAAAGATTTAAGTTGCTGTTGTACCTGTGGGTCCAGCTGTTGGTACTTCTTCTGAGCATCTTGAGCTGAAAGACCTGCCAGTTGCTGGTTCAATCCCACAACAGAGGAGATGTTGTTAATCTGAGTCGCTTGATTCTGGTTTAGTGGCAGGCTAGAAGCAGCTGCATATAGAGACGGAGCGGCTACAGCCGTCTGAGCACTAAGACCATTGTTAGGTGTAAGCGGATTAACTAGCGACACTAGAGACCTCTATCAACCAAGGCACGGTAGATAAGTTCTGAGTCTCCTGTAGGGTCGGTCTGGGCAAGGCGCTTAATAGTCATAGAAGGTGATTGAGCCCCTGAAGGGGTCTGTAGGACCTCAGAGCCAGCACCTGGACCAGAGTTGATGCCAGTGGTTACAGGCTCGTTAGGGCGCATTGTAGGCGCAGCTAGAGGTACAGCAGGAGGAACGGGTGGTGTTGGTGCACCAGCAAGGGGAGCACCCTGTTGCTGTTGCATATTTCCGCCCTGACCATAGCCCATTCCGGGCATGTACTTGGCTCCTTGAGTAGGAGCGGGTGGTGTCATTCCGTCCATGGGTCCGCCGTCAGTACGGCGAGACAGAGCACCCGGTCCTGATACAGGAGCTGGATTACTTGGCTGGCGATAACCGCCTCTTGCGTCTGCCATGTATCCTCCTACTTAGATTGAAATGCTGTTGTGTATGGTGGTGCAGTAAAAGCTGTAAGCTTTGCTGCTACTTCCATTGCTTCGAAAACATCTGCTCCCATTGCTAGAGCACCTAATGCGTATGGTGCTCCAGAACCAATGGCGTAATGTCCGGTATTAGACTTGGTGATACCAAGGTCTTCATCCAGTTCAAACAACTCTCCGCCTACTGCGACGAGGAATTGGAACCGTTCACTGCCTTGTTCATCAAAGTTATAACCGTTTTCCTTTAGACACTTGCGCATCGAAGGGATTACTTTGACTACCATGAAGTGATAAAGGTCTTGTTTGTCTTTCGCCATCAAACGTGGTGGGTCCCAGATGTGCTGGATAACATCACAAGGCAGGATTTCTCCTGCACCAGCGATGATAAATGCACCACGATGGTTAATCTTTGTCATACTTGGATGACTAAACATCTTGCCGCTATCGTCAGTGACCTGACTATCTGCGAGAATCTGAGCGCCCTTCTCAATTTCTATACCGATAATCGTTGTCATGTCCCTATCCCACTACGCGACGGTTGATTGTCCTTACGCTTGCATTACCCTTTCCAGACACGTTCATGCTGGAGAGCAAACTTTCTAATTCTGGTCGAGGTGTTGTGATACCTGCGCCTTGTTCCTCGGGGTTTTGTTGCCCTTCGGGTCCACCTTGAGGTTGTGAGCCTCCTACTGGGGCACCGGGAGCAGAAGGGACGGACGGCTGCTCAACCGATTGTTGTGCTCCAGCAGGAGGATTCTCTGGTTGGAACACTTCCAGCATGACATCTTCAAGGGCTTCACCCTTTTGACGCTTCTGGATAACGGTAGAGATTTTCTTGATGATGTCCGTAGGGTCTTGACCCTGTGCTGCCATCTGCGGAATCGCTTGGGTGTATGCCTGAATAGCACCCATCAACGATGTGCGTAGGTCTTCGGTCTCAATCTTCTCTTGTTCCAAGGTCACGTTGACATTGAATGGCAATTCACGCATAGCCAAGTCCTTGGAGATAAGCTTTCCACCAAGTGCTTGGAGCATGAAGATTAGTCCTTGCGCTGGGTTGAGACCAGCAAGCATGCCGTAGCGAACATCTGCGGAGTAGTCTCCCTTGATGTCCTTGCGTGGCAAGTATGTAATAGCGTATGGGGAACCAGCATCGACACCACGGATGGTCTTCTCTTCGTCAAAGAGTTTCTCATCTACCTCAAAGCAGAGAGAGATAACATCACGTAGCGCGGTGGTGAATATTGTTTGTGCCGCTTTGATTTGAGAATCAAATGAACCCATCAGGGCTTCGACACCGGCACCAGTAACAATAGATGCCTTCATGTTGCCCGAACGGGCTTCAGGATAACGAGCTCCTGTACGTAGTTCATCATTGAGCAAAGCCTGCTCATTGAACGCGCCTTGTGGAAGCGTCAGTTCTACACGGCGTACACCAGCAGGGTTAGCGGTACGAATAACCGCATCTCCACCAAGTTGTAGTTCTTGGACGTCGTTAGGCAGAACGATTGGTGACTGAACGGATTTCTCGGCTGCTTCCATAGCAAGCAGAGCGAATCGGTTACGGAGCAACTGAATGCCCAACACATCGTCGAACTGTCCATGAAGTTCGCCATCAACGCTTGGTCGCTTGGCGATAACTACCATCATCTTGCCCATTGGGTTGGCTGCTTGAGACAACACAAAGTGGTTGCGAGATGGGAGGAAGAGAACAGACTGGTCTTTGTCGTAATAGCGGACCATCTCAATCATGCCGTTCATGTCTTGCTTGTATCCGGCAGGACCGAGAATCTGCTTCTCGTAATCAGGGAACTGTGCCACCAGTTCACCTAGCGTCATAGAGTAACGCTTGACAAAGCAAATGCATCGTCCGTAGCGGTCAAACTCGGGGTAAGCCCCTATTGGATTTTCTAGTCTGATGCGTGGCAGCTTTGCTTCCTCATCCAGTTCAATAATGAATGGGAGGAATCCATAGGTCAGGTACATATCGGCACCTGAGTACATTGCGACTTCCATATCCGAATGACGGAAGTAGTTAGCGGCAATGCGTGTGCGCTTGTCAGCGAACTGACGGGCACGGTCTGACGTCTGGTTAACGGCAGAGCAGTTGATGGCAGGCAGCGGAGCAATCATCTCGGCAAGGTCGCGAGCGACGATGTCGATGAAGTTTGCTACTACGTTCTGGTCGATACCATCTGGGAAGAAGTTAGGGTAAACCTGTGAGATTTTACCCTGACGTACCATTTGGACATCACCGTTACGCATATCCCGCGAGGTGCTACGGTAGCGCAGCGCCTGAACGCGGTTAATGATTTGCGGCATTGTCAGCATTTAGGAATCCTTAAGGGTAATTACTTCTTTGATTTCTTTGTGTTTGGAAGCTGAGTAACACCCAACTTGCTTGCGACATCAGAGTGTCCACCCATGTGAGCACCACCAAGGACTCCGCCAGCGGTGTGCTTCTGTACTGGAGCTGCTGGTCGTGTTGGTCCAGCAAATCCTGGGTCTACAGGAGCTGGGGTTGGCTTGGGAGTCCAGACAGTATCTGGTCCTACTTTTCCTACCTGTGGCTTAGTTGTTCCAGCCTGCTGAGGAGACATAGTTTGCTCAGGCATTGGATTGTTCTTGTAAGCATCCAGCTGTGACTGATTCGCGTATTGCGCCATGATTATCCAAATCTCTCGGACCATTGAGAAGCGAAAGCTTCGTCAAGGTTGATTGCGGTTCTTCTTTCCATCTGTGAGCGTGTAGCCCACCGGTTAGACATGTAGGGCGTCACGTTCGTATTCTTTTGAATCAGCTCACGGGCACGGATGACAGTGAACCATAAAGCCATGACGCAGTCAGTGGCTCCCTTGCTGTCAGGTCTCCATGTCAGCAACTGCTGGATAAGAGCCTTTACTCCTTCGGAGCCATCACTGGATGGCAACTCTAGGAGGTTGTTCTTTTCGTGTCGTCCGTCTCGGGTGGTACCAAACAGGGTTGACATGGAGGAAACTCCGAAGTTGGTATCCCATTTGTTCTTGCCTGTAAACTGAGAATCAAGCCGTACGCCGTATCCAGCAAGCCACTGGCGGAAGTCGTTGTCGAGCTCGAAGGCTTTCTGGAACGCGTTAATTTCAATACGAACTTCATTAGGCTTGTACTTGTCTACTAGCTCACGGACCATGTTAATAATCTTTTGGTAGCTGGGCTCCGACATGTTGACACAGTCGAGCACATACATCCGACCATCAGCTCGGTTGTAGTTAAGAACTACGAACGCTGCTTTACCTGCCGTTGCTGGGTCAACACCAATGATGGTGTACCCCTCGACATGGTTGGGATGTCCTACTGCTCCCGGACGTAGAACTCCGGTTCTTCGAGCCCCGTTTGTACTTCCGGCAACCAGCGCTGGGGGGAAGACGGAGTCTTCTTGAATGTCTTCCTGTTGATAAACGAGTGCCCACGTACTTGGAGTAACTTCGCTTCGCCGCTTGAAAAGAGCTGCTCCATCCCATTTCGGATAAAAGCCGTCTTTGTCGGGCACATCTTCGTCCCCGTCCCAAGGAACATCTGACTGCGCCCAAAGAGTCGTCCAGTCTTCTGGTTTATCCGCATACTCCAACACGGCAGGCATACCCATGTACGTAAAGGGCGAACGACCGCCCGACCAATGTTTAGGATTGCGGAGTTCTTTGTAAAGGTCGTTAGCTGCAATTCGTGTCCCTACTACGAGTAACTTGCCATTCTTACCTAGACGGGTGATAACTTCCTTCTGCAACCAGTTGATTTGCTTCTCCCACTCATGGGCGTTGGCTGTGGTAATGCAGTCATCAAGAATAATCAGGTCGGCACGTGCGCCGTAAATCTGTCCACCCATACCCAGTGCTTGGAGGGTTGGGTCTTTCTCGCTGGAGTTACGCGCATCACCCCCGAGGTACACTGTATCAGTTCGCCAAGTGTCAGCGTCTTTCTCCCAGCCACCCTCTGGAGCGTAGGCATTCTGGAGTTTGAGCCAGCGCGGGTGCGATAGACGTTGCTTGATTGCGTACACGAACTCTCGTGCCTTTACGAGTGTCTTCGAAACGACGATGATTCGAACATTGGGGTCGAGGGCAATACGGTAGGTGCTGTAGTTCACCGTAATCACGGTGGACTTGGCATGCTCCGGCGGTACGTTGACCAACAAGCGGTGTCGCTCTGCTGGCTCGTATATCATGTTCGGATGCAGCCAAGAAGGTTCCCGTCCCTCTAACAGGTCTACCCAGTCTTGATGATGGGGGAAGACTTGCTGCCCTAAAAATATTTTTGAAAATTCTGAAAAGTAAAGTTCTTCTTTAGACTTGCCCAGCTCGTCGAAGCCTACAGCCTCTCCTCGTTCTTTAGCCTGCGCCAAAGCGGAGGCGAACTCGGAGTCACGCAGCATCCACTGCCTGATAGTGTCCGGCTTCTTATTCACGGCAGTCATCGCTTGGTGGGTGGTTGCCCCCTTAGACACTAGGTCTAGGACCTTGTCCTTTGCCTCACGTAGTGCCTTGACCTTGAAGTGGTCTTCACCCGTGCCGAATCCTTTTCCCGCCACCGTGTCCCCTAGTCTATCCACCTCTATCCAGCTACAGGCTGTCTGTACAGTTACTGTTCTGTAACAGTATGAGCAGGCTATATAAAAGCCTGCGAATACTGTTCTGTAGCAGTACTGCTCTACTATATATAATCCGTTCAAACAGTCGAAACGAACGTTTCGAACAGAAGTATTTTCCTCAACGAGGAAAATCCTTGCGCGGAAATCAGGACAAAACCGGACATACTAGGACAGTACTGTGTCACTATACTGACAAAAGATTTCAGTCAGACATTCAGATTTGCAGACTGCGTCAGTTTAATAACCGCTGGGTCAAAGACCCAGACAGGAGTACCTGTATAGCAGTGTCCCTGTTCAGGGCAGCAGTCTCCCAAGCACACTTGGTCTCCTGCGCCCAGTCATTAAACTGTTTTTCCCTTACAGGTAAACAGAGGAATAGTCGAACAGATTCCTCTCCTTGACCTGCTGCCAGCGTCTGCAAGCAGCTCTGGCAGAGCCTCGGCGTCTGCACGCCTCACTAAGCAGGTCCCTCGTTACACTCGGGCGTCTGCCCGTTCGGCTAAGCAGGTCCTCGGCTGCCCCTGGACGGGCTCGGTCAAAGCTCAGAATCAAGCAGGTCCCTTCGCTTCGCTCGGGCGTCTGCTGTTCTCGTATTACAAACCAAGATGTTTTTGCCTGTCGGTCAATGGCTGAGCGGTGGTACCTGCCGGACGCACCGCGTCTGTCCAAGCATCTGGCGTGTCTACGCCACGCCTGCTGCTTCGGCGCTTGCATGGTCGGACCACTGGCGCTGCCGCGTAGCCACGCGGCTGGCGAACACTCGCTATCGCTCGTCTGTCGCATGGGGGCTCGTCACCTCTTCGGGTTCCTCGCTCCGATGCGCCACGCCCCGCCTTGTTCTGAACAGGCAGTCGCCGAACGCCAAGGCGTAACGGCGTACTGTGCCTGTCCAGCCCTCCTACGGCGCCTTCATCGTACTCCGTCGTCAAATCGGTAGCAGGTCTTCGCTTGCTCAGACCTAACCGCTACCGATTGCTCTGACCGCGTGATGGCTCGCGGCCGCGTGTCTGCGCCACGCGCTCGTCACACCACGCGTTCTCGGGTGTCTGACGCCACCCGCGCCCGTCTGCTGATAGCAGACGGTATGACTTAGGAGTCCCGATATTGGCGTTCACCAAGTGGGTGGATTCCCTACAAACAGAAAAGAGAAGATGATGACCACACAGTACCAAGAAGAAGGCTTGACCATCGTCGTGGATTATGACGGTGACTGTGATATG
>Ga0214199_1000073_pt1 | contig 24413 bp, 27 predicted proteins | sample TroBogEpilimnion_24_FD_153037 | JGI IMG/M metagenome (GOLD analysis project Ga0214199, IMG submission 153037) | Freshwater microbial communities from Trout Bog Lake, WI - 04OCT2008 epilimnion | ecosystem: Environmental > Aquatic > Freshwater > Lake > Epilimnion/Euphotic zone | place: Trout Bog...
AGATATACCTGTACCAGCTACAGTAGCTGGAGTTGTAGTACCTGTACCGCCATTAGCTATTGGTAAAGTACCTGTAACCCCAGTACTTAGAGGTAGTTTAGTTGCGTTAGTTAGGTCAGCGTATGTTGGTTGCCCTAAGTTAGGGGTTACAAGAATTGGAGAAGTAGAAAGTACATTTGATCCACTACCAGTAGAAGTTGTTACTCCTGTACCACCGTTAGCAACTGGAAGAGTTCCTGATACTTGAGTAGTAAGACTTACACCAGATAATGTACCACCTAAAGTAATTGTACCTGTAGTTGTAATTGGGCCACCTGTTAAAGTAATACCATTAACACTACCCGAAGTATTAACTTGGGTAACTGATCCACCGCCAGCGGTAGAAGATAACGTACCACCGGAATAAGATAATCCAGATCCAACAGTCACGTTACTAAATCCGCCAGTACCGTTATTTGCTAATAACTGACTTGATGTACCAGATGGTGCAGTTTGTGTAGCTACAGTACCTAATCCTAAATTGGTACGAGCAGTTGATGCAGATGCTAAATCAGATAAGTTATTAGCACGATAAGCATAGGTTGTATCTTGGCCTGTAGCTGTTACGCCAAGATTGGTGCGAGCTGTTGATGTAGAAGCAAGATCAGATAAGTTATTAGCTTTTTGTAAACTGTTAGCACTTACTGCAGCAGCAGCTCCCGCTGGATCATATGCTGTAGTTGCAGTATAAGCTGCTGAACCAAGCGTTCCAGATTGAGCTAATGTAATGGTATAGCTTCCTAAATTTAAAGTACCTGTACCTGTGCTAATTGTATTACCATTAACTGTTGTTGGAGTAATTGCTCCAAGACTAATATTAAGTACTGGTGTTGTAGTTGGATTAGTTACTGAAGCTACTACGCCATTATTAGTTGTAACGCTAAATGAAGTTACAGTACCACCAGAAGTAGAACTTAATGTATTACCCGTAAAAGATAATCCTGAACCAATGGTTACATTTTGAAAACCGCCAGATCCATTACCAGCTAAAATGGAATTACCTACAGGCGATGCAGGGATATTAGTTGCAATGATTTGACCTGTTCCTGTAGCAGTTACAGATACTCCACTAGGTACAACAAAAGAACCTGTAAGAGCATTAGATCCATTTTTTTGGACATTAATGTTCTGAGCAAGAAGACAAGAAGCGGTAAGTAAAAGAAGAATTAGCTTTTTCATGAGGTCACAGAAGGAACGATGTATTGAGTTGGAACCCATTTACCTTGAGCACTGCTATAGATATAATCAAAAGTGGCGGATAGATTAGCTCCATTAGTAGTAAAAGTACTTAAAAGATTACCTGATGGTGAGGCATTATAGACATTAAGAATAATGTTTGTAGCTACAGGTAATAGTAATAATACTCGAATGAAAGCTCCATTTACTGCACCTGATACACTTAATGATATATTACTTGTCCTAGCTGTACCAGTTACTGTTATAATTTCTGTATGATAAGAAGCTGTTGGATTAACGGCTGTATTACCGCTTAAAAGAGTTTGCTCATGTTCACTAACATAAAGCGAAGGTGGTGTAGGTAATGCCCAACTTGTGTTAATAACTGTTATGTATCCCGCCGTGTAAGTTATTACTTGGCCTGAATAACTAACACCTTGGACAACTAACCAGTATTGAGCTGAGGCTTGAGCATTGAGTGATAAGTCTGCCATTGCAGCAGAAATATCGAAAGTTACATTTTGTAATAATCCTGCTTGCCAATCAGCCCAATGACAATAGGTAGCATCAAAACTAGAAGAAGGTATTATAACAGATAATGATTGTACTTGAGAATTAGCATTTGGTTGTAACACCAATTGCATCTGTGCCAAGTTAGCAATACTAACTGGATTATTATAAGCATCAAATATAGCACATTCAAATGCTACGTCTGAAGCGCGCCACATCCGTGGCGTTGTGCCTGTGTTCGCATCGTATGGTGAACCGCCCGTTACGGAGAGTTGTAGGCGTATTGGTTCTTGTGAATATTGGGCGGCTATCATAGTTTAAACTCCGAATACTTGGATTGAGATACAGCTAGAATCTTCTGAAGCAGGGCCACTACCTGTATAAGGTTCCCATGCATAAACACGAAGTTGGCTTGCGGTACGAATACCAAGAGTTCCAATAGGGCCAGCTCCAGTAATAATGTTATTATCACCAGCGATACTATTTACGCCGTTTTGTGTACCACATGATCCAGTAAAAGAATAATTAGCACTTGGTAATGCGCCTGAAGAAAAGAAAATGTCATACACGCCTGTTGATACTTTATAAACGTGATCTACGTTATAAGAAGCAGCACCGCCAATGATTGTACAATTTGTACCTGTGGTTGCACGACCATCAAAACATACCCATGCTCTAGCAATCTGTGGGCTGATAGTAGAAACTATGTTTTGTATATATGGAATCCAGTAAGCGGTATTTAAACCATTACCCGTATTATTATCTTGTAAACTTACATATAAAGTACCAAGACCATCAGAAGATTTAGCAAAAGACCCTTGGTAATAAGTAGTATTTATATCCCATTCAGGGATACCTTCTTGATAAAGGTAGTTAAGAAAATAAGAAGTTACAAATTCTACTGCATTAACGTCTTCAAGATTAGGCTGAGTTGTACCTCCTGCAATAGCAGTAACCGCTCCTTGCCAACCATTGAGCCAAGCAGAAGTTTGAATGAGTGCTGGGTCTTGGCTATAAGCAGGTGTCCCTGCAACCGCAGTACCGAACTCAGCTATGTCGCTAGTTGGCGAACCACTACCACCTAAATAGGTAGTATGGTTGCCGTCAAAAAGCTTTGTTGTCTTTCTTACAATGGTCTTAGACATCGATAATATTAGTTAAAGGTTGTATTTTTAAATTCAATCTTATTCAAGAATCCAGTTGTAACCATCGCAAAATACTTTGCGTAAATAACCACCGCCACCAACTACTACAGTTCCATAACCTGTACCATTTGGTGCATTGGAATCGCTTACGAAACATTCAGCAGCGGCATTTCCACTTGGTGTTGGTAATGTACTTGCCGTATATACCGATAATTTAATTAAAGTTGTGTTAGCAGGTACTGATAAGGCAGTACCGCCTACTCTGTTAAGCAATACTATATCACTTGTAGTTCCATTTCCTATAAGTTCTAATCCAAATGTAGGATATGCACCTAATTGACCTTGACCAGAAGTGCTTGGCGCACCTGTGGGTGATGTTAAATTAATATAACCACCCGAAGCATTAATTACGCTTCCCGTAAAATTAACAGTACCAGATGCGGATAAAGTAGTAAATGCACCTGTCGAAGGGGTGGATGAACCGATACTAGAATTGTTAATGTTTTTATTATTTAAACCTTCAGTACCAGATGGAGTAGTATAATCTGCACCAGCTGTAGCAGCTGTAATAGTACCCGAGCCATTACCTTTAACTATTCCATTAACATTACCTATACCATTACCTGCGTAAGCCGAAGCTAATGAAACTGTTCCTGTACCAGTTATTGGGCTTGGGCTAACGCTAATTCCTGTACCAGCGGAAATACTAACTGATCCACCGCTTGAACCATTAGAAGCAGTAGTAATTCTACCATAAGAATCGATTGTAATATTGGCATTAGTATAAGAACCAGAACTTACTCCTGTAGTTGGTAAAGAAACTGTAGCTACATTAGAAGTAGTAACCACATTAATTTGACCAGTAGTTCCATTAACTGCAGTAATTCCTCCACCGCCGCCTCCACCTCCAGTAGCTGTTAAAACACCACCAGAAAAATTAAGTCCAGTGCTTACTGTTACTTTATTTAATGCGCCTGTAGAATCGGTATATAAAATACCATTACCACCTATAGAAAAAGAAGGAATGGTAACTTGTGAAGCATTAACTGTCATAACGCTATTTGTAATATTATTTCCACCTAAATATGCAGTAGCAATATCTAGAATGTTGGCAGCACTTGTACCTGACATTGCAGCACCACCCGCCAAAGATACTGCATTAGTAAAATGAGTACCCGAAGTATTACTATAACTACCATCAGGGTATGTCATTGTACCAGTAAATGTAGGATTATTAAAACTACCGCCGCTATTACCAGTACTAGATAATGTACCCCCAGAAAAATTTAAACCTGTTCCAATATTAACTTTATTTAATGCGCCTGTTGAGTCTGTATATAAAATACCATTTCCTCCAGTAGCAAATGAAGGTATTGTAACTTGTGAGGCATTAACTGTCATAACACTATTTGTAATGTTATTACCACCTAAATATGCAGTAGAAACATCTAAAACATTGGCTGCACTTGTACCTGATATTGCTGCACCACCAGCTAAAGCTACTGGGCCAGTAAAATGAGTACCCGAAGTATTACTATAGCTGCCATCTGGATATGTCATTGTACCAGTAATAACTGGATTATTAAGTGGTACGCTTTGGGCGAAACCGAAACTAATTAAGCTTAAAAAGAGGAATAGTTTTTTCATGCTAGTGCTTCCCAGAAAATTGAATGTGTGGTATCGCCTGTTGGCCCAAAAAGTTGAACTTGAAAAGAAGTAGTACTAATAGTTCCGCTAACAACATTACCTTGAATTAAGGACGAGCTTGTTGATGGCGTATAAAACGTCAAACGTATCTTAGTAGGAACTACAGGTAATGTCGATCCATAGCTGATAGTAAATAAGGTGTTTGTCGCTGATCCGATAGTATAAACATTATTAGCGAGTAAACGGCCACAAAGAAGCGATACTGAGATTTGTCCGCTGCCAGATGCGACACTTTGAACTTCTAAAGAGTCGTCACTTAAAGGTACGGTTCTTACGGTAGAGATACCTAGAATTGTTGATGTTGCCATGAGATTAAGTAGTTACACGCTCTGTTGTATTGTCGGAAAGGGTGCGGATTGTTGTGCCGTCTGATAAAACGCGTAAATTACCTGCGGACACAAAATTTATACCTACACCCATTGGTTTAGGTAAAAACTGTTCTATGATGGAAATAGGAACTGTTTGAGAAATATCTGGGGCAATATAATAAGTCAAAGTCATGTCAGTATTATCTACTACTGTGATTGTGCCCGGAAAAAACTGATTCAACAACTTCTGAATAGAATATAAAGTATTATCACTGGAATTGAGGATAATCTTTAACTGGATTAAAATGCGATAAGCATCATCAGATAAAGCAAAGGGGTTGGTATTTAAATAACCATACCGCATCCAAATGATGCCTGTATTAACTCCACCAGCGTATCTTTGTAAACCATTGGGGTTACCTGTGTGACCGGGGTAGCGTTCAAACCCATACGTATTTACCGTTGATGAAGTACCTTGTAGTCTTGAAATGCCTACATACTTGCCAATAATATCTAACTGAACTCCTACAGCCGTATTAACATCAAAAGCAACTTGTAAGCTTTGAGTTAAATAGTCACATACGGCTTGTTTACATAATATAGCAATCGTTTGAGTTGCTTTGGGCAACCCACGATATTGCAATATAAGGCGATCCTTATAGTATGATACTACATCATCTAGATTAGGATTCATTAAGAAGTAATTTGAATATAGGTACTAGCTGGTGATGGTATAATAAACTGATAATTTATGGCCGTAGGACTTACGGTAGTAGACCAAGTTGTACCATCTTTAGAAACTGCTTCACCGCTAATAACTACATTAGGGTATTGAGATTTTATGTAAGATACTATTGAGGTAGTATCTGCTGTTTGATTTATGCTATAAGAGTTAGCAAAATAATTAAAAACTGAATTAGTTATACTTGTATCAGAAATTGATCCAGTAATTGCTTCAGCTGTGCATTTAAAATACAGGGGCTGAGTTGTAGCATAATCAAACAAAACGCTAAAATTAGTACCATCAAGTTGCGGTACACTTATAGAGATACTACCTTTCATGCCACAGCCCGCATTACGTTTAACGTAAATAGCATTTGCTACTTCTGTTTGAACGGTAGAATTATTAGTACCAGAAACAATACACCAAATGGAATGGCCGGGGACTCCATTAACGTCTGTAGTAGCTGTTATATTTTCATATACAGAAACATAATTAATTCCATCTACATCTATTAACGCTCCGTATAATCCTGCTAAGTATCCTTTACTTGGTTGAGCTACAGAATATGAACGACGAATACGAAGTGCTGAATCTGTTTCTTGTGCTACACCAAGACTGGTATAAGGGTTAGGATTATTTACAGAGGTAACTCCTAAAGTTACTGTAACAATAGAAGTAATAGAATTAAGGCTAGACTGAACTGGCCCTATATTCACCGCTTGGAATATTAACGAAGTACTACTTGCAGTTGAAAGCGTAGTTGTAGTTAAAAGCTGATACTGGTTAGTACCATCAGAAACAGTAAAAGCAGTAGTAGGATATAAATCCAAGCCCGGTAAAGTTACTGAAGAAGTATTAGTAACTAGAATAGGTTGTTGTGTATATGTACCCGCTTGACGTATAACACCATTAATTGCACAACGGCTATCCAAAGTAACACCGATCGCTTGATCGGGATCCATGGAAGTATAAATTTGCTGAAGCAGTTCAAGCGTATCTTCTACAGCCAAAGCAAATATATTAACCATATTTGCATCTGGTGAATTAGGATTAAGATTAATCGTAGGGCCGTAAATCTGGTAAAGGCCGGGGTATCCCGATTCACCATTTTGAATCGCATTAATAACATCCGATAAACTCTTAATAGTCAGCCCCGAGGCTGTGATGGAATTGGTGGACATATTAATTTAAGACGTTTACAGAGTTAGTAACTGAAGTTGAATAGATAGTATTGATATTATAAGTCAGTGAAAGATTCCTACTGCTACTTAAAGAAGTAGATACTGAATTAACTTTAACTACCCCATAGCAGTTAGATAATAAGTTAGTAAGCTGAATCTTAATCGTGGCTTGTGTATTTCTAGTACCCAATAGATTTATCCAATCAATACCAAAGGTAGCGTTCCAAAAAGCATCATTGTAAAAAGACCTAATAGCCGTAGCTATATTAACCTCAATAGCTTTCTCATCCGTGAGATAACTCCCAAGGCCATTACCAAAACTCCAATCCCCAGTAGCAGGATCTATTGCTCTAAAAATCATGCTCATGTTTTCAACAAATTATTAAGTGCGGTTTGAACATTAGTCAATGCTGTCACAGTAGCTGGGTTTGGAGTAGTACCGTCAGTATTATGCCAAGAAGTTAATGCTGATATTAAAGAAGTTAAAGTTGTAAGTAAGTCGGTAGTACTGTTTGCTAATTTAGCTTTACCTGACCCAAGAGATAAAGTTATAGGGCCAGAGCCGATTAATTGTGTATCGGTTGAAGAGTAAGTACTTAATGGGTTTTTACCAGAAAATAAGCCAACTAAAGCAATTCCATCAGATAAAGAATGAGTTCGTGTAGTGTTGGGGGCATTACCTGTTTGACCCGAGGTATACCAGTTATCCATATCCCTATCATTAAAAAGAACTAGGCATATATCCCCTTTAGTAATCGGGAAGGTAATAGCTCCAGACCCACCATGAAGGATTATTACTGGGACAGATAATAGGGTGGGATACTTAATAAGAGTCCCATTATATACCTCTGCGATGTTTATATTAATGTCGGCAGTCTGAGTATCAGGGTAAAACGCTTGTACTATACCTATTTGATGGCAGTTTAAATCCCTAGAAAGCTCATCTTTTAATAAAAGTTGTAGCCCTCTTTCATCTGGCTGAATAGGGGATTGAGTAGGTGTGGGATAAGTACTCATGTTAAAGTCGGTGGGGCGGGTATATATTGGAGAGCTTCTGTACCATACCAAAGGCTATATGTTGTAGTACGTTGACCACCAACAGAAAATGAAATAAGGCCCTTATGGCTAAAGCCTCTTATTTGATAAACACGGTTAAAAATCGAATTATCTACGCTATTTAATCTAGCTGTTTGATTCATTTGAACCTGTGGATTAAATAGCGTTTTAGCTACTACCATAGCTCCAGAGCGTTCTGGGGGTTCAAGAAGTCCAGTTTCAGCTTCTATAAGTATCTCAGGTAAATCTAATACATCATTATAACCCAATACTTTTAATTGGTTTAAATCGATTGTAGCTGAAACTGACATAGGCAAAAATGCCTTTAATAAGTTAGCCGTAGGGCCATACATAGCTAAAGGTCTTAAATTAGTAAAAGACGTATTGTCAGGAATATTACCAAATAGCGGGGTTGAAGCTAATTTATAAGTGCTAACAAAGTCCTGATTTAAAGTATAAAGAACATTCTTTAATGACGTTCTTGGTAAAGCATTGAAGCTACTAAAAGAATTAGCTAAAGCATGAGCACCATCGAAAGCCTCAATAACGGTTAAAAAATCCCTACCCGGCCTTTTACTATAAGCCCACCGCACCCACCCATTAAAAAGCAAAACCTCTTGACCATTATATCCAGCTTTGAATTGAATATTAGCTCTATCTAAATAAGCGTACTGATCGTGATATAAAAGATTACGGGTATTTTCTTTTAAATTATAAAGTGTAAAAGTAGCAGTTTGTGAGCTACCCCAAAATTGTCTTTGTATTTCAAATTCACAAGTAATCGGTAACTGGATAGTTACAGTTTGTGAAGCATCACGATATGGACTTCCAATAACAGGTTTATATGGCCCACATTCTATAGATAAAGTATATGTAGGATTATTACTAATCATGTGGAGCGTAATAATTCGATTCCATATAAAAGACTCCAACACCATCTAACAAAAACAATTTTGCAAAGCCGCTGGTAAAATCAGTTACATTCATAGGTTCTGTGTTATCAGCGGTAGAACAACCTAAACCAAAAGGGATATTGTTTTGATACTGTCTAAGCATATTTGGCGAACAGACAATACGCCTACCATTTAATGTAATAGATGAAGTATTATTATTCCAAGATAGATCATAAAACCAACCCATCTGCTGAGGAATATAATAAATGGTCATATTAACAATACTACCATCTGAAATGGAAAGATTGAAATTCTGAGTAGTACCTTGATTTATGCCTTGAATTAAATATGCGTTCATAAGATTTAAAAATGAACTGTACCAAGATCTACTGGAATTAAAGAAACATTAGCGCTGGAATTTGGCTGATCGACAGAAACCATGTTATTGCATCTGCCAGATAAATTATTAAAATTTACAGTTACATTTTTTGCATATCTAATTTTTTTAAAAGTAATTGAAAAATCTGATATGTATTTACTATCTTCAGTTTGAGTAACACGAAGATTTTCAATAGCCATATTGCTCATAATACCCCAAGGAGTTTCAACAGAACACGTTTGAGCACTTAACCAAAGCTGATAAAAGAAATCAAAAGCTGCACCTTGTTTACTTAAACCAGCTGGTACTCCATTATATTCATATAGAGTATTAGAAGCTGCAGCTTTACTTTGAGTAGTTATTGGCTGATCTGATAATAAGAAATTAGACGCGTATTGAGACTGAGCAAAAGTATTAGCTTTTGTTTGAGCACTAGCAGCACTACCACCAAATAAAGAGCCTACGGCTTGGAAAGCCATAGAAGTTAATTGGCTTTTTAAATTGGATTTTAAGCCTTTTGTAGTTTGAACACTAAAAGGTACGATACTTCCAACCGAGTTTGCTGGAGTTCCATTTACTGCTTGAGAGGTATAAGCAATAAGTTGATTAGTAACTGATGAAGGTAAACTACTACTTGCTGCTACGGCTGCTACAAAGCCGGGTACTGCTGATACATTTGAAGGCTGAGACGAAGTAATAAAGCTACCAATTTGTTGAGCAATATTAGCAGAAGCCCCAAGTTTACCCGCTATCTGAGCTACAAAAGAACCTACAACAGGGATAGTAGATGCAGGTAAACCAAAGCCCATTGCAATAGAAGGCATCAGTGCAGCATGAAGTGGAAGCTTAACACCTTTCTGTGTAACTGGTGGGTTCGGATTAGATAAATATCCTACAAGCTCTCCAACGTAACCATTTAAAGTTATGCGTTCTGGTAAACGACCCCACTGATCTTGTACTGTAGTATTATCTTCAATATAGTGGTCAGTAATATCAGAACGAAGTTCAAATACATCTTCACCCTCAATATCAAATAAAAAACCCGCTACGCCTAATGGTAAATTTTCAGGAGTAACTAAAGCAGCACCTTCAGGTGTATTTGTAAGACCTACAAATATTCCCTGCTCTTCGGAAGGTATTATATTATCAGCCATGAGTTTTAAGGTGTTGCAGGTTTACCATAACCTTGAGGAGTTTGAACATTAACTCTGCCTAAAGTTTTGGTGATGTGATCTGATATTGCTTTACTTGTTTCTTGTGGATTGGTTGCACCATTAACTGTTATAGGAGCATTGACTGTAATCTGAGAAGTTGATTCTGGATTTTTATAAGAACTAAAAGATCCTACTTTAGCATTATACATTAATGATTGACCCGAAGTATTATCTTCTACTGCGGATTTCATACCTTTAGCAGTCATGACAGCATAGGCTACCATTAATGGAATTATGATTGCCCATCCAGCTGCAGCCAATCCTCCTACAGAACCTGCAACTGCAGCACCACCAGCTTCAGCAGCAACAACTTCGCCCGCTACAGTTGCACCTCCTGCTTCAGCGGCGGCAGCTCCACCAGCTGCTGCAGCAGCCCCACCACCAAAGAAACTTAAAAGTTTTAATAATCCAGTACCAATAGTAAAAGCAGAACTTGCGGCATTTAATGCTATTAAAGCTGCAGTAAGATACCCGACATCTTGAGCAAGAGTTACAAAAGATTCTGCAAATTGATCTATCTGTTTATCAGTTAATTTATCTAACCATTTATCAAAATAATCTAAATACTTTTCAAGTGGCTTTTGAAAGTGAGAAAATATTTTAATACCTAAATCAAGAAGCTTAGTTTTAAATTGTTCTATACGGCCATTTAATTTCATTAGCCGCTTATTCTCTTCTTCACTGGCTTCAAACTTCTTATTTAATTCTCCATACTGAATATTAGCTTGGCTTAAGAAAACAAACATATCCTCGCCAATACCCATTTGGCTAGTAACAAAACGAGCCATAGCGGGTTGCATACCTTGTATGCGATCATGTATATCAAGAAGAACTTTTCTTGGGTCTTGTCTAGGATCAATATTGAGTAATTGCCATGGAGCAATGTTACCTTCGCCCAAAGCAATACCTGCTTGAGCCTGTTCAATATTTTTAAAAGTAGTAGCTACTTCATCACCAGCTACACCAAACTTGGCTGCAGCATATTGCCATTGTTGTAAATCTCTAGAAGAGATTCCAGTTACTTGTTGGAATTTAGATAAGGCAACTGAGGCGTTTAATGCTTTATAGGCTATTACTCCAAGAGCAGTAGTAGCTATTGTTAAACGTGTAGCTAATGCACCTGCAAGATTACCGGCAGTTTGAAGACGGTTTTCTATTACAGATAGGTTCTGTTCGCCAGTTATTGAAAAACGTAACTTAACAAGTAGCTCGCCTATCGTCATGATTTATCCTTATTAAGTTGTATTAAAGTTTCTTCGTATTCGGCTAATGCAATAGTATAATGTAGGGTGTCTAAAATTAAATCAGTTGGCATCCGCAGGATTTCAAGAGGAGTTCCATAACCCTCTTTAGAAAGCCTGAGAGCAATAAAGGTAGAGAGTGGTAATTCACTCTCAATCTTTACGCTTGAGGAGTTACTGCTACTCCGCTTTGCGCCTGAAACAGAGATCCGAGGCTTTCGAAAAAAGGGGCGAGATTGTAAGATAACACCTCCCACGCAACTGGAAGAAAGTCTTTGCGAGCTTCTTCCGTTTGAAACGTGTTTTTCAATATTCTGAGTGGAGCTTCTGTTCCCGGAGGTGCATAAGTGCAACTGCTCATACATTTCCAGACCTGCGAATAAATGGCTTTTGAAGCCATCAGTTTTAGGAACGCGTCTTTGAGAACAGATATGTCCATGCCTGCCATAGATTTTAAATCTGTGGTTTGCATTGGAATCTGAACTCCTACAAGTTCCGCGCATAGGGTTTGATATAATGCAGTACCATCCTCGAAATCTGCCATTTGCAGACCGAGGATAGCACCTGATGATAATTTAACTTCTTTCATGGCGATTGGGGATTAGGAAAGAATTATGTGATCTGACGACCTACTTGAGAGAATTTGATCTGATATTCAACAACAGATTGTTTTGTATCACCATCAACATTTGAAGTAGCTTCTAAACGCTTTGTAAATACGCCACCGATTAATGAATATGTGTCGTTAGATACATTACCACTTCCATCACCGATACGTTTTACAAATACGCCATCAAGTAAATTGAATGATGGTAGATCGTTTTCTTGCTGCTGAAGAAGCGTGAGTAAGAAAGCATCATCGCTGCTACCACGGATAAGGTTGATTACAAATTCACCAAGACGACCTGCAGCCATAGTTGCAAATAGCGTGTTGCCATTTTTACCGGGCTTAACAGTTACAAGCTCGTTAGGGAATGTTAGTTTAGCGTTATCCCCATCGGCAAAAGCCGTGAGGAGCTGATTGTTGATAATGATTGTATCATTACCTGAGACTGAAATAAAAGCCATGGTAGGATAGTATTAAGGATTGACGTAAATAACAGCGGATACGGATTGAACTGCACCAGCATATTTAATTGCTTCTTGAATAAGTGGAGCAATGCGAGCGGTTCTTTGACTTGGAGCTTGGTTAGCTACTGGCTGTGAATAAATGTAATATCCGTTTGAAGCGATATTACGATTTAATGCAACTGGATCACCGATAGTATAAGAATTAGTCCATGCGCCGGGAGCTAAGAAACCATTAGCAACTGCTTGTACTGCTACGCCATTCATAGCAGCTTTTAAAGTGCTCATACCTGCTTCTGTCTGTGGAACCTTTGTAGGTGTACCAGCTAAAGCATTGAATAAAGCAACCATGTTAGCTCCAACGAACCAACCTAAATTGTAAACATTGTCGGAATAATCATTACCGCCTGTTGAAATAACTTCTGGTAATCCTGCGATGTTACAATAAACATCTACACCAACTGTTTGACAGAGGTTAAGAACTGTTTGGCTAATGTTTGGATCAACTTGGATATTAGCAAGCTGCTTCAAATTCATAGTACTTGTTGTATTAGTACCATAGAAATTTGTAGACATTAAACGCGACATATAAGCAGCCATTGCAGTACGAGCATTTAAAATGTAACCGTTTGCAAGGAATGTATCAACTGGCGTATAAAGCATCATACGCGAGTGCTTTTGAGTAGCAGACTGAATTGTAGTAAAGAGTCCTGTACCACCTGCAGCTACTGATTGAAGATCGGAAATAGATCCGCTGGAAACACCAAGTAATCTTGGTGGTGAGAAAGACTCATTAAGAGTAGCAGCTGCTTCGATTTCTGAATTGCTTGGTGAATAACCTGCCCATACAGAACCGCCAAAATATACTTGTTGTGATAATGCGGTAAGTGCAGTTGATAGCGTGTCTGAAGAAGACATCGCATAAATAATTAATTGGCCGCCACCAGAAAGAATATTTGGGCTTTGAGCAAAAATTGCTTGAGCCATTACTGTGGTTTCAACAGAGCCATTAGATCCACCAAAGTCATTAGCAACTGAAATTGGATCTGAGTAAATTTGATATGAATTTGCTACAATAATGGTTGGTGTTGATGTATAGCCTGTACCACCATTTATAACATTGAATTGAGTAATAACTCCAGATACTACTGTTGCGGTAACGATAGCACCCGAACCACCACCGCCAGTTACAACAACTGGTGGAGGATTTGTATAACCCGAACCACCATTAGTTACAGCAATAGCTGAAATAGAAGTTCCTGATAATGTAACTGCTCCAACAATAGCACCATGACCATAATTTTGTACAGGTACATCCTTAGTAAGGATTGCTAGATTATTGACGGAATAGTTAGAAAGTGTTGCTTGTGGAGAAGCAACCGAGACATTGACGATATTACTGATTGAGAGAGTAGGCATATAGCGAATCCTTTAAGGCTGAGTGATAAGGGCGGGGGTTCCCGGAAATTGATCGTAATAGTTGATTGTAGTAGTTTGAGTATATCCGCGTAAAATTGTAACGTGAAATTGAATACGAGTCAGCTCCGCTGGCCCTTCAACCGCGCTTAAATCTTGCGGATCGGATGTTATGGGGGCAATCTGAAAATTGTACTGATCCATAAATTGATTAGCTAAATCGGACTTAAAACAAAAAAGTACCTGATTTAAATAATCGTATGCATCAGAATTAACAGAGAATAGGTTGATGGCATAAGTCTCTTTACGGTTAAGAACCTGTACCCAGTTATAATTACCAGTTACAGGATCGGTCTCCGCATAAGCATTATTACCAAAGATATGAGCCGTTAAATAGGCTATATCGATATATAAATTGTCGATTTGGGGTAGTTTAGCCCTTTGATTGTACCTACGAACCCTACCTTCTTCTAGGTTCAAAGACTGGCTAATAAGCTGAACTAATAAGGAAATTGTATCAGGCTGTGACATAATCTCCTTGTAGGTTGTATTCAACATAGCCATACAGACTATAATCGCGTTTAGACATTACTCGGTAGCTATTGCCATCGGGTAATTTGACTTTATCATTAGTATTAAGAATTAAGGTAGGTAAAGCATGGAGTTTATACCAAACCCATGAACGATCACCTTCTGGTAAGATCTTTAGATCTTCATCATTAAAAGGCTGTAAAATACCTGCGGTAGTGATTGAACGAGTACTTTCTTGGGCTTTACCTGTTAAAGGGTCAATAAAGGTAATAATTAGACCTAAAACTATAGACTGCATCCAGCCACCCATAGCTCCATCCATACGCGGAAAATCTACCGCAGTAGTGCGAAAATCTTCAACTGAGGCTGCGTTAGTGATTGCGATCATTTGTTAGATACCCTTGAGCTTATAGATCTACGAAGTTGTGCAGTTCTAACTAAAATAGACATACGGATTGGGCCAATAAGACCTTCTGCTCCTACAGCCCTACGAGCTGCATTAGTAATCCGAGTACCATAGCGTGTGGACTTTTTATCCATACCTGTCCAACCCTGCCACCTACCATAACCATTGGAAGCAAAACCACCATCTACTACTGCTTCAGCTTCTAAACCGAGCTTTTGATAAGCAGGTTTTAGGCTCTTATCTTCTGATAAAGCTTTAAATACATCATCTCCAATTTTAGCTAAACGCTTGCGAAGTTGAGTAATTAATGGAACCCATAAGAAAGACCTACGAGGTACATTTCTTGATTGGCTACCAAATTCGTGAACTGCTCCAATTTCAGCATTACTTAAATTGTGACCTTGAGTATTTTGTCTTGAAGCTTTACTTCTGAAAATACCCACTTCCGAGTGCATCTTACCTTGTTTATCAAGGTTAGCTTGTAGCATCTTTAAACCAGAAAGATCCAAAGAAACGTCTCCAGCTTTTAAAGAAATTGAACCACGTTTTATTGGAGGTCTCACGGCAGTGTTTGACGATAGAAAGTAGCGTAATTGCCGATGAGCTGTGGGATGGTCATCGTGAGATATTGAGCACCATAAGTAGTGGTACTAAGTTGAGAAAGAATAGGGGACTTACGAACACGCTCTGGGATTTCATACCCTTCAGTAATGCTACCAACAGAGCGGTTAGATGTAAGCCAGTTGTATTTACTTGCTATGCCTTGCATAGAATTACGCAAGTTTACTACCATGTAATGAGCGGCTAAATACAGAAAGCCTAAAGTATAAAGTTGCTGCGTCTGAAAAAACGCAGGATTGCAATTAACATAAGCTAATGCAAGTCCAGTATTGATGTCTGCATCTTGGACTTTTCCGGGGTTGCTGGCATCGCCACCACCACCCGATAATACTACGACAGGGGCAGTATAATTAGAGCCACCTGAAGAAACTGAGAAATTTGTAATCGATCCACCTGCACCCAAGGTACAAGTGACCGTTGCACCAGATCCTGTAGGATCGGTGATTGTTACTGTTGGCGGTACTAAATAGGATGAACCCGCGGTTGTAACAGCAACTGATGTGATAACGCCAGAACTGACAACAGCCGTTCCAGAGCCGCCATAGCCGGGCAATGCGTAAGGGAAATCCCTAACGAATTGGGCTTTAAAATCAGCGACTGCTGGAACGGTGTATGCCATGTTATGCTATGTCTTTTTTACGAGACTTTGGTGCTGGACTCTCTTTCGGGAGTTTAGCTTGTAGTTCTTCTATCTTTTTCTGAGCTTCGGCTAATTGTTCTTTGGCAACATCTGCTTCTTTACGCGCTCCCTGAACTGCAGTAACTGCTTCTTCTGCGGTTACGACTTGGTTCGGAAACCATTCGAGCCACATTGAAGCTACTTCAGGAGCAACTTTACCAAAAGAATGAGCTGCGAGTTTATACTGGATTACTGTATGCCTTTCATCGGCTAAAGTAAGTCCATGTGTAAAAGCGCGGTCTGTTTGATTGTAAAGCCGCACCAGCTCACTATCTGCTGGTGCGACTGTACGAATGGGCAATGGGGATGTAGCCATGTTAGTTATTAGCTATGTGTGAATAGTAATGTTTCGAGAGCGCGGTAGAAACCAACACCTGTGTACTGACCATAAGCAACGTCTTCAAAGCTGAAGTTGTTGATTGAGTTAGGTTGAGTTGTTGTGAAGTCTACTGGGATGTCCATACGAACTGACTCTGGGTCATAGCGGTATAGAGCATAAACTTGCTTGTTGATACCTGCTGCGGTGTTATTCGTAGCATCGCAATAAGCTAATGGGAGGATCTTGAAGTTAGGGCCACAAAGAGCTTTGAAAGCTTGCTCAAGATAATTGATCATTGGGATGTTTGGGTAAGTAGGACTTACTGGTGTCATCAATCCAAGATAATCACTAAATGGCATTACGAAGTGTGTTGGCAGAGCCGTTGAATTCGTATTGCTGAAATAGGTTGTTAAGAGCGTAGCAACAAATGTAGCAAAGTTAGCAGGAGTTAGTGTATTGATGTTAGCTGTAATTACGCTAGTATTTACATTAACAGTTGTGTTGTTCAATAAACCAGCAACACCTGTATCAACTGCGGAACCTAAGAAAGCGATTTTTTGAAGACCTAAATCCCAGTTACGTTTGCGTGCACGGTGTTTTTGCTCGATTGGATCCCAGTTGTTAGCAACGAGAGCTTGTTCGATATCAAAAATCGTGTAGTCAATTGCTTTCGCCCAATTTACGACCTTGAGAGTCTTTGAGTCGATAGCTACGTCTACTTGAGCAAGACGGCTGTTGCTTGCACCAGTGCGGATGTTACCTGTTTCGAAGTCATCAGCAACTTGGTATGTACGATTTGTTAGTAAGTTAGCAGCAAATGCACCATCGCCTACAGCTGTTGGAATGAAGTCCGCTATTGGTACTTCATAAAACTTCTGTTCGGAAATTTGCTTTTTGATGTAGGTCAGAGTGTCGGTTACGATCTGATAGCCTGTTGCGCTTTCAGCGGTATCGCCTGCAGCGTTTAAGCGTAGATCCACACCGTTTTCACGAAGACCATTTTTGAAGATTGAGCGGTTATTTGTGTGCTTTAAGAATACTGGCTCTTTGATAGCCTTACCCTGTGCATCATAACCGGTTGTTTGGAAAAATACTGATTTCATGGTTAAAATTCCTTTAGTTAATTATTAAACTGATCCGTTAAAGGAAGGTGAGATTTTAACACGGAGTAGTTGTCCCGAAGCTGTAGCAGTGTCAATAGCTACACCAGTGATGTACTGAGTGGAAGCTGAAGAAACTGTAGCAACGGTTGGATCGTTACCTGTAGTAGCTGCAGTTGATACAACTTTAGCACCACGAGCGATTGCTGCGGATGATTCAAGAACTACATAACTACCACCTGCTGCGACTTCGATTGTGTCACCAGCGGAGTAAATGTTCTTTCGTAGGTTGTAAGTAACTACGCCGAATACTGGGCCATCTGTTGGGCCAGAAACTGCATCGATTAAGATACCGGGAGATGTGCCGGTAATAAGCTTTACAGCGGAACCATTCTGAAGAACTGCTGAAGAGCTTGGATTGAATAAAGCCGAAACCACATCTGGGTTTGGGATTTCGCTCACCTGACCCAACATAAGGGTTTGGGCGAACTGATTTTGATTTTGCGTGTACTGAGCCATGATATTATATTAGGTTGATTATTTGCTAGGAATCGCAGGGGAGGAACCGTAGCGGCTTTGGCCAGATACGACACGATCCAAGAGACTACCAGCGTTCTTCGTTGACGGAGAAACAATTGATATAGCAGCGTTCTCACGAGCGTTGCTTAGTTTGAGGAAATATTCTTCGGATTTAGCTGCAGGAGCTGCAGGTAATGCAACTGGAATTGCAGCAGCGACTGCTGGAGCAGCGGAATTATCGCGGTTGATTGATTCAACGGTTTTTTCACGCTTGTGCTCTTCTTGATCTGCTGGATCAGGTTCACCTTTATCTGTTGTGTGAATAGCTTCCATGTTGGGTTCATCGTTTTTATGCATCGATGAATCGCTTTTATGCATACCAGACATTGCAGCTTCATGTATCATATGTGTATCAACATTAGCTTCGTGCTTCATTTCGCCACCAGATGAAGGATGACCAGCTTCGTGCTTCATATGACCTGCATGAGCATGATCTGAACCAGAAGCACAGGATGCTGCATACGAGCGGTAACAATTTACAAGCTCGTGCATACGGATACGTTTTCCATCGATTTCTACTTCATCATCTGCTGATGCTTCGAAAACTTGGCCTTTTTGTGTTTTCCACACGGACATAAGATCATTCATACGAACCGACTTGCCATCGACTTCGACTAATGTCTCACCCGGAATTTCTGTTACTTTTTCTGACTTTGTGTCCTGAGCACCATTAAGGCGTTCAAGAGCTTTTTGGAATATCTTTAACATATTGTTAGTTGATTTTGAAACGAACGAGTTTAAACGAAATACAGCGCCTTCATACCGGGGTTTTTCCACGATGGCTAGGTGCTGAAATTTTAGCCCTGTGATTTCACGCTCGTATCGAATACCGTGATACACGCCGCCGGGGCCGAAAGAGGTTACTTCATACGCGCATGATGGGCGAAGTCCTGCACGCATTTTTGATTTAGCAGAATCGGTATCAACCGTTCCTTCGCAATAATACCAGCCGTCTTTAGGGTCGTAGGATACTGATTCAACAATACCATTCTCTACTTCGGTACGATCGACTTGGCTAATATCTACATGACCAATAGTGAGTGGATTTCCTACAGCAGTTTGTAGGCACTTGTCTATGGTCTCTTTTCTGAGAAGTTCAATACCACCGTTCTGCATATCTGCATAGGAGATAATCCCGGGTTCAATAAAACGTGAACGGAATTTAGACGCGGTGGTAAAATTGAAACGCAATAAGCTATCTCCTTCAGCAGTGCGAAGGAATGATTGTGTTGTTGATGCTTCTAATACGTCAGTCATTGTAATTTATTATCGGGATTGCAACGCAGCGACAGTTGTAGTCTTCGCCCGGATTCGCCCTGCGACCCGTGGCTGTATCAACGATGGGAGGGCTTGACCAGCTGAAAGCTCTTTGGTCGAGCGTTTCGTGGTCTTTGCGGACTTTCGCGTCATGGGACGTGCCCCAGATGTACTGCGTGCTGCCGATTTCTTTATATCTTTCTTGTCTGAACAGACTGACTGCAAGACTGGTTTCGTTTTCAGCAATGAATCTTGCTCTACGTTTGGCAATACCATATTCTGCTTCAAGGATTTTTTGAAGCCTATCAGCTCTGCCACCAGCGAAAAGATTTTGTTGAACTTTAGCACGAAGTTCTTGAGTTAATTCAGAGGTAAAATTTTTGATTTCGAAATCAGTTCCCTCTACAAGGCGTTCACGCATGGTCTTTAAAATCCCCGCAGGAACTTCAGAAGATACCGTAATACCCTTAATGTCGGTTACTGTGTCTAAAAACTGCTTTTGAAGGTCTGTTCCAATTCTGTCAACCGTATTTGAGAAATTGATACCAGTTGGTGCTAATAACAAATTAACCGCCATAACCTCTAAAAGCACAATAAGTGCCTTGTGTAGCTTTTCGGACTTAGCTTTAGAGGCCATAATAGCCTGTCTTAAGTTAAGTGGTATGTCCTGCTGGGCTAATTGGAAACCGTTACCAACTTTTACAGCTCCTAGCTTACGAAGTTCCCTAGAAATGGCTGCATTAAAGTTGCCAGTAAATACGCCATCGGCATACCAAATTTGACCACTTTCTAAAGCTAGCCTTAATACTTCCGTATCATTTTCTCTGATAGGAAGATCTTCTTCTCTAGCTTCTTCAAATATAGGATCAAAGACGACTTCTTTTAGATATTCCAAAAGGTCGGCTTCAATAAGATCAGTATATTGATCTTTGTGAACGATCGGGGCTAGAGTTCGTTTCACTTATCACTTTTTTCAGGCTTTTTATTTTCTTGAGATTTAGCCGCCGTCATTTCAACCATTGCCATAGGCTCAACGTCACGAATACCTTGAGATACTTCCGTATCCATTGGTAATAAATCTTCGGCTTTAAGCATCTTTGAAGCTTCGAGACCTGTGATTAGACGTTCTTGGAATTGCTGGATGATTCGGTTTTGCACTGAAGTCTTGACCTGTTCCTCTTGGACACCATCAAGAACTTTCAGAGGCTGCCACTTAATTTGATACTCAGGAATATACCCAAAAGCTTGCTTCATCCGCAGATCAATGATCTCGGTTAATACTGGTTCCGCGTCATTGCGGACTTGTTCTACAATCGCGTTGTAATTTTCTAATGCGTCTTGTCCACCGCCAAAGCCTGTAGCTGATTGGCCGAATAGTTTGTTCATCGGAATCTTTAGTGCCGATGATAAGTTTAAGCGTAGTTGTTCCCAGATTTCTGCTAAACCACCCCATGAAAGCTGCTTTTGCATATAATCGTCTTCAGCGTCCATCGCTAAAGCGTTCTGGTAATTCTTAAGACGATTAGCTAACATCACACGCTCTTGTGTGTTGCTAGTACCTTCAGGGGTTAAAAGGCTATCATTGAAGCCTTGAATCTTAAATACATCGATTTTTGCTTCATCGAGTAATTCAAAGATTAGATTTTCAAATTTTGTGAAAGAGTTGATTGCACGAATACAACGCTCAATTTCAGACATACCCCAGCCCTGTAAGCGTAAACGAATGTAAGAAGGAGCTTCTACACCAAGAACCTTGATTACGCGAGAACGGTGGAGTGGGATTCCATAAAAATTGAATGGAACTGGGTTACGCTCATCGAAAATGTTAGTTTGGCTAAGAATTAGCTCCCAGCGGTCTGCTGCGATAAATTCAAGCGGAGTATCGGCATTGATACTATCTACGTTTAATTCTGTCTGAAAGTCTTGATCTGTGTTAATAATTAGACCTGCACCACCATAAAGACGGCTCCAGTCTAAAACATTCATTGCTGTTGCAATATCGGACACCCCGCGGTGAATTGCAGCATTTGGATTAATTGGACGTTTAAACTTAGTACTGCGGGTGCGAGTCCGCTTAATCATGTTTTGGATTAAATCGATCTCTTTTTCATCGAGTTCATCCGAAATAATCTCAATACCACCACGAAACGCGTCTTCAACTGGTTGCTTAATCACGGTCTGAATTAGACCGATACTCATAAATGAGTAAGAAAGTAAGATACGATTGAGCGTTAAAGGCGTGTAGGAGCTACTCTCTGCAAGGGTGAATGGCAGGGAAATGGTTTGTTGTCCTGTGGGGTCGCCGGCGAAGATACCTTCTAAAAGTTCATTCAAACCGTTTACCCTTTTGCTCGCGGGTGTCATGTATTCAAAATCTCTTGACGTATGGATATAAGTCTTTCAAGCATTAAATGTATCATGCAAACAAATACTCCAAGTAAAAAGCGTATAATGATCGGTATGGCTATAGGGGACGGCTCTACCAGATGGGAGACAAGTATGTCTCTTATGTCCCTCATAGCGTCAGGACTGCAAGACTTTGAGTTTGTCATAGTACCAATGGGGGGATGCGATGTAGCCCATGCCCGCAATTTATTGATTCATGCGTGGCGCACTCGCCACTCCGACTGTGGCAAACTCCTTTTTATTGACTCAGATGTAAAATTTACTGCCGATGACATACTTAGGGTAGTTCAATACCCTGTAGGTATCGTAGGCGGGCTTTATCCACGCTTAGGCAAGACTTTAAGCTGGTCTTATAACGGTTGGCTACGCTGGTCTAAGGAATTTCCCGAACTTTGGGAAGTTGTGGAACTTTGCACAGGTTTTATGTGCATAGACTCAGAAGTGATAAATACACTTGCCGTGAGCGGATTATGCCAGAATTTCACCATAGAGGACGTAGGTTTCCGCGGAGAGACCGCTACCGAGTTTTTCTGGATGGGAACTTTAGGTGGACGCAGATATAGCGAGGATTTTTACTTTTGTAAGATTTGCCGTGAAGTAGGATATAAGATCTACGCCGATTCGCAAATACAGCTAGACCACATAAAAACTACTGGTATCCTGCAATTCTTCTTACCCGAGGGCAAAACTAAATTTGGAATCACCGAAATGGTTCCCAAAGTATAAAGAGGGAGTTGGATTGGATACCAGCCGTTTCCCCGATGCGCCGTGCACCTGTGTCCGCGTGACACCGCCCCTCATTAAAGGCGTTGAAGACCTGTAGGTAAGATGTCAATACAGATTAGTCATCCAAAGCTCTAACCATATCAAAGCCGGGTTTTTCCTTTTGTAGTTCAAAAGCGTAATGATCCTCGGTATGGTTGTCCTGCCATGTGACTTGGTAAAGCATTACCTGATTCGGCGGTTTTCCGCGGTAAATGACACCAATTATGATCCCCGGCTCATCGGATATCTTTCTAAACACCACATCCGAAATACTGAAGGGGAGAACATCATCCATAGCTATTTCCTCTTCTTCTGACCCAAAACTTGCAAGATTGAAGTAGCTTTACCAAGTAAAAGGCTTACTCCATCAGAAAAACAGTCCACTTGGTCATCTTGACTGGATTTGCCGTCTTCGCGGAATTGAGCAAGTTCTATCTCAAAAGCCGATAACCAGCTCGCTTGTCTAGGTAAATACACCATACCTGTCTGCTGATAGGGTAAAGCCATCTTAACACGGCTTACTTTATCTTTTATGCGAATAATACCTTTCGCGGGTATGCCACGCTTACGAAGTTCAATCATCAGATTATAACCCGCTGCAGCTTCTTCCACTGCCACATAGCTCATCGGACTACCAGATCTGTTGTGTTTCTCGTATAATCGTCTCATGGCAACTAACATATCGTTCGGCGACCACTTTCCACGAATTTGATCTATAAGAAACGCCCTGTGCTGCGATCTGCCCCAGACCTGTGCAACCGAGTGATTGTTTGCTTCTTTTGACTTTAACGCCGTATCGATAGTCATTATCTTAAGTTCTATCTTAGGCAGATCGGTTTGATCGTAATATTTGAAATCAGCCAGTTTAATTAAGTTACCACCCATGATGGTAGGCTCTTGCTGGTATTGAGCAGCAAACGCGAAAGGATTTACTCTCTGCGTATCAAGTAAGTCTTTTGTCGATATTGTCTCGGGGATCTGGCTTTCACCATCAACTAGGGCAGGAAAGCGGATAATCTCGCAGTCATTCGGGTAGTTCTCCATCACGAACCCCGGCAAATCATCCGTAGCCAGTCTCTGCGCACAAATTATGATCGGCGTGAACTGTGACGAGTTACGGCGGCTTTTGAGCGTGTTTTCAAACCAGAACCTGAGCTTTTCTCCTTCGACTCGAGAGAGAGCTTCATCTGGTTTAGCAGGGTCATCAATGACGATAAATCCTCCGGCTCTTCGCTTGAGTCCAGCTCCCAGTCCGGTAAGAGAACCACCAACGCCGTCACCATAGACCTTACCACCAGACGTTGTTGTAAAATGGTCAGATTGCCTGATTTTTCCAAGAGCAGTTGGAAATAGTTCCTTGTACCATGGAGAATCGATAACTTGTTGAATGTATCTAACTGACGTTGTCGCGAGTTCATTTGAATAACAGGTATAGATTATTTGTGCATCGGGGAAAAATGCTAATGTCCAAGTCGATAAAGCCTCGAGTAGTTTAGTTTTACCTACGCGCGGGGGAATGTTAACAATAATAAAACTCTTATTTAGTTCTCCAAGTACCGCTTTTTCCAAAAGCTCCGCAGCTCCTTTGTGTAAAGGTTTAAGCGGAAGCTCCAGATTGTTTAGTGGTACAAACACATCACGGAAATACTCCCAAAAGCCGATGAACTGATCAGCGTTTTTCATCAGAATTTAT
>Ga0214199_1000078_pt1 | contig 23694 bp, 19 predicted proteins | sample TroBogEpilimnion_24_FD_153037 | JGI IMG/M metagenome (GOLD analysis project Ga0214199, IMG submission 153037) | Freshwater microbial communities from Trout Bog Lake, WI - 04OCT2008 epilimnion | ecosystem: Environmental > Aquatic > Freshwater > Lake > Epilimnion/Euphotic zone | place: Trout Bog...
GCGGCGACTTGATCCGTCATGTTCTTCGCGGTGGTAAATTGCCGTTGCGCCCATTGTTGATATTCAGGAAGTTCTAAGCGACCTAAATAAGCCAAGCAGGTGTTTTTAATGCGACGGCGACCAATAGCATCGGCACTAAATAGCCCCGACTCATCTTGATGATGCGCCTTATATAAATTAGTAAACTGTGCTTGTAATTGTTCTGTTAATGAACAGATCACAAATTCACGAGCTTGATGAATGGCGACCACATCAATCACCGTCATTTGCTCAGCTAAATAGGTTTCTGACGGCAGGTTGAGTAATAACGATAAATACGATAAATCAGTTGGCTGTTGCGCCATGATTTGTTTAAACGCCTCAACAAGAATAGGGTTAAGCACTAAAGTGCGTCCCTGATGTTGATCCTCGATTAAGTTAAAAATAATTTGGCTGGCGAGTTGCTGTCCTGCTTCCCAGCGATTAAAAGTATCGCTGTCATGACTTGATAAGAAAGCCAGTTCTTCAAGGCTACGCTCAAAAACTAGTTTAACGGGTGCTGAAAAACCTCTTAAGATAGAAATGATCGGACGTTGTGCTAGCGACTCAAAGCTAAAGCTTTGTTCAGTTTCTGTCAGTTGCAAAATAACTTCTGTGCCGGCTGCACTACCATCAGGATTAAGCAAAGCAACCTTAACAGGAATATGCTGCGGTGCTTTATCAGTTTGTCCAGGTGTGTCTGGGCAACATTGGCTCAGCGTTAATTTTAAGGTTTGGCTATCTGCATCGTAAGCTTGTTGGACGGTAATGACCGGTGTGCCAGCTTGTTCATACCAGCGGCGAAATTGACTTAAGTCGATGTTATTGGCGGCTTCCATCGCGCTAACAAAATCATCGCAAGTGACAGCTTGGCCATCATGACGTTCAAAATACAGATCACTGCCTTTACGAAAACCTTCAGCACCTAGCAAGGTATGTATCATACGCACTACTTCTGCGCCTTTTTCATAGACGGTTAAGGTATAAAAATTATTAATTTCTATATAAGAGTTTGGGCGTATTGGGTGAGCCATGGGGCCTGCATCTTCAGCAAACTGGCGCGAGCGTAGCATGTTGACATCTTCGATACGCTTAACGGCCTTAGACGTTCGATCGCCGGTAAATTCTTGGTCACGAAATACAGTAAAACCTTCTTTAAGACTCAATTGAAACCAGTCACGGCAAGTAATACGATTGCCAGTCCAGTTATGGAAATATTCATGGCCTATGACGCCTTCAATATGTTCATAATCACTGTCGGTCGCGGTATCAGGACGTGCCAGCACAAATTTGGTATTGAAAACATTAAGTCCTTTATTTTCCATGGCGCCCATATTGAAATGACCGACAGCGACGATCATATATAAATCTAAATCATATTCACGGCCGTAAACTTGCTCATCCCAATGCATAGCATTTTTAAGAGATTGCATAGCGTGAGCGCATTTATCTAAGTCATGTGCTTCAACAAAAATCTGTAAGCTTATTTTGCGATTTGAAAGCGTGATAAATTCATCTTCAATACTCTCTAGTTGTCCTGCAACGAGTGCGAATAAATAACAGGGTTTGTTAAATGGGTCTTCCCAAGTCACCCAATGCTGGTTATCGGCCAAATCGCCTTGAGCAATTTGATTGCCGTTCGATAACATGACCGGATAAAGACTTTTGTCGCCTACTAAGGTTGTGGTGAATTTAGCCATCACATCAGGGCGATCCAAAAAGTAAGTAATCTTTCTAAAGCCTTCTGCTTCGCATTGTGTGCATAACATGCCGTTAGATAAATATAAGCCTTCTAAAGCTGTATTGGCTTTTGGGTTAATGGTGTTTTCAATAGTCAGAACAAAACTGCGATGTTGCGGTAGGTTATTAATAGTGAGGCTTTCTTTAGTTTGCAGGTAGTCTTGCTCAGTTAATTCTTTATCATCATTAAGCACCACGCGCGTTAAGACTAAATTTTCACCGGCTAAAACCAGCGCCGCATCAGCGGTTTCGCTTTCAGGATTACGGATTAAAGTCAGGCGTGAAATAACCTGAGTTTGCTCCTCAGCTAAAGTAAATTTTAAATCAACGTTCTGAATCAAATAGTCAGGTACGGCGTAATCTTTTAAGAAAATAGTCGCTGGATTGTTAGTTGTCATGTGTGTACCTGTTGATAGGCTGCTTTTTAGCGGCGTGAATAGAGAGTAAGGCCCAGGCGCAAATTAAACTAACGCCGCCAAAGGGAGTAATAATGCCTAATATTTTCATATCGAGCAGTACCAGTAAATATAAACTACCCGAAAATAAAATGATGCCGATAAACATTAAGTGGCCTGCCCATTTTAATAATTTAGAGGTGGGAGCGTGTAGTAAGGCCAAGCCTATGCCAATCAAACCTAAGGCATGCCACATTTGATAGCTGACGCCAGTTTGATAAATAGTTAATTGCTCAGGGCTTAAGCTGGCTTTTAAAGCATGAGCGCCGAAAGCCCCCATACCTACGCCCACCAAAGCACTTAAAGCACCTAAAAATAAGAATACAGATTTCATGTTAACGTTCTGTAAGTCTAGGAATGAGTTGAGCTAAGTTGCAAGGTTTAGTACGGTGATCTAATTGCTCTTTAATAAGACTGTCCCAACCGGTACGGCAAGCACTTGATGAACCCGGCAGGCAGAACAAGTAAGTTGCATTAGCGACACCAGCCAAAGTTCGAGATTGTATGGTCGAGGTTTTGATGTCTTGATAAGATAACATGCGAAAGGTTTCACCAAAGCCCTCTAATACTTTGTCGAGTAAAGGGCTTATTGCTTCAGGTGTGCCATCACGGCCTGTTACGCCTGTGCCCCCCGTACTAATAATGACCTGTATTTCTGTTTGAGCTATCCACTCTGAAATCACGGCTCGAATTTGGTAAATATTATCAGGAACTATCCTTTTTTCTAGTACCTGATGCCCAGCTTCTATAGCGCGATCGACTAAGGTTTTACCCGATACATCATCGGCCTCAGTGCGCGAATCAGAAACCACTAAAATGGCAATGTTTAACGGAATAAATTCTCTATCTGTGGTCATGTTATTGGCTGTAGCATTAGGTTAAGTATTAAATGTAGTAATATTAAAATTATTTGTAGGGTCGATCTCGTCCAACTGTAGGCCGGAATAAGACCATCTAAGCGTAACGCGTGGTGGCGTTTCCGGCACAGGAGCAGTACCTATGCCGGAAACGCTTTATTCGCTTACGCTCGTAAAGTCTTATTCCGGCCTACAGTTACAATTTCCTTGTAGGGGCGACAGATTCGCACCTTAGTTTCGGTACACCCCATGTATTCTGATCATTCGCTCATCTTAACACAACAAATAAACCTTGGTCGCCGCGCTGGATATTAATCAAAACCGCACTATTTGGATTGACCGCACGTTTAAATTCATCCAGGTTATGCACTCGATAGCGATTAGCAGAAACGATCAAATCACCGGGTCTTAAGCCAACTTGCCAAGCATAAGAGGCGGTATTGATTTTATCGATACTAATGCCTTCTAGCTGGTTTTTCGCAGTATCACTTAATACCGTACCTTGTAATAAACGATGTAACTTTTCACCAGCCACTTGTGTTAATTCTGGTTTAGCGATAACAGCGGTGACGGCTTTTTTTTCTGTGCCATGAAAATAGTCTATCATAACCTTATCACCAATTTGCAATAAGCCTACTAGGTTGTTGATATCTTGACTGTTATTAATAGGCTTATCATTAGCACCGACAATAATGTCGCCCGGTTCTAAGCCGGCTTTAGCGGCAGGAGAGTCATTTTCAATCCGACTAATGGCAGCGCCATGTTGGGTTTCTAGGTTGAAGGCATTCACTAAGTCAGGTGTTAAGTCTTGAGTAGTGACGCCAAGCAAGCCTCGTTTAACGACACCATGTTTGACCAGCGCATCTTTAATGCTGTTGATCATATTGGAAGGTATTGCAAAACCAATGCCGACATTGCCGCCCGTAGGTGCCAAAATGGCGGTATTCATGCCTATGAGTTCACCGCGTAGATTAACTAGTGCGCCGCCAGAATTGCCAGGATTAATAGAGGCATCTGTTTGAATAAAGTTTTCATACTTTTCTATGCCTAAGCCAGAACGACCTAAGGCGCTGACGATGCCGGAAGTAACTGTTTGTCCTAAACCAAAGGGATTGCCAATAGCGACTACAAAATCACCGACTTTAAGTAAGCTAGAATCTGCCATGGTTAATTGGCTTAAATTATTAGCTGGAATTTTAATCACCGCGACATCCGATTCAGGGTCGGTGCCGATGAGTTCGGCATTAAGTTGCCGTCCATCATGTAGTGTCACCATGATGGTATCGGCTTTATCGATAACATGGTTGTTAGTTAAAACTAAACCTTGCTTGCTATCGATAATAACGCCAGAACCCAAGCTATTTTTTTGTTGCTGCTGACGCAACTGATTAGGCACATTGAAAAACTGCCTAAACACAGGGTCTTGCATTAAAGGATTGTCACTGACTTGAATATTCTTTGAGGTTGAGATATTTACAACAGCAGGCATGCTATGTTCTAGCATAGGCGCTAAGGTAGGCAAAGCTTGGTTGCCATCAAAAGGCGGTAGTCCAGCTGCTTGGCTAAGGGAATGTACTGATAAAATAGATAATAAAACGAGCGACTTTAATGAGGGTGTTTTCATCTGTAAGTGTCAATGGTTAGTTAAACAGTTATAGATGACAATATAAGTGCAAAAATGTTTAAATCAAGGTTGAAATATTTTTGTGTTGAGTATGTGAGTGCTTCAGTGGATTTATAGGTATTCAATAGGAACATTGTGGTGATGGTCGTAGGGGCGTATCGAATACGCCCTTATAAATAAGTTCTATATCACTGATCTTGGTAAGCGGGTGTATGCAATACACCCCTACAAAAGCTTAACTTAATGGCATTGATCGCTAAGATAGGATCTTCGTAGTCCATCCTAATGTCTTAAGTTGGAAGCGAATTTTTTAAATGAGTTTAATTATTATCAATGATCAGCCACTTTGATTAGCCAGCCGGTTTTGTCATCACAACCTAATACCGCTTTAGCGCCAACATCGATACGGACAAATTCACCGGTCAATTCTGCAGGTAGTTGCGCTTTAATTTTATGGAAAGTGCTGGTGGATTCTAATTCGAAAGCTAAAGGCTGTTTTTTTGCCGTTAAGGTAATAGTGGTCGGGTCTACCCAGGCAGATATTTTGATAATAAACTCAGACTTAGGTGCAACTTCAATATTGTCGGGTGCTTTGTAAATAGGTAAATTAAAATCAGTAAAGCGTGGCTTTTTGCAGGCTTTTTCTAATTCTTCTGGGCTATAAGCTAAGGCTTGGCCACTTAAAGCGACAAGTCCTACCAACAGCGACGATTTTAATAGTTGTTTCAAGTTCATGGTTATTCCTCAATCAAGGTTTGATGTTATTTTTATGTAACCCAGTAATGCAGTGGGTTACTTTAGATATATTTCTGTTGAAATTCAACTAATACATATATCAGCGATCAATTAAACAGCAAGTTATAAGTTTTGAATTTGCAATATTATGATTGAAAAGACCTTAGATTTGGTGCAGTAACGAGTACTTAATAATAATCAAAAAACAGGTCATTAATGAGGAATTAGGTCAAAACGTATTCTTTTTAAATGCCGGTTTGCATCTAAAACTTTTGTTCTAGCGTGAAGAAATCTTTTATTACAGAGTAATAAAATCTTATTTTTAGGCAGTTTAGCTACACAACAATTTTGCGGAGTATTAATCACAGAAATTAATTCGCTTAAGGCTGATAATTGATCATGATCCATGTCCGATGTTTCAATAATATCTGCTCGAAATCGAAGATTAAAATTTTCGTCGAGTAATGTAGCGTAAATATAATCAATGCCTTGATAAAATTCTGGTGGTACTTTTATTTTATATTCTCGCGTTTGCAAAATGTTACGGCTTTTACTGCTCAGAGCTTGAATTAAAACAGCAGAAGAGATAAAAAGATTAATTCCACCGCCATTGTTATCATGTTCGATGACGTAGAGTCCAAAGTAATCAGGGGTTTTTTGCTCGTATGAGCAGTCGGTATGAAAGTAAAAGTCCTCAGATCCATGAGAGCGGGCAATATTCCCCGCACCACTGCGAATCGTCCATTCGATGATGTTGCTATTATCGTGTATATGTGGGATGCCAATAGACTCAATAATCTTTCTTAGGGTATATTTATCAACATCATCAAAGTTTACATCGATAATCATAAGACCATGTTTTAACAAGGTTTCACGATACAAAATAGGATCAATATCATTGATATCTTGAATTTTAATATGACAGTTTTTGGGTACGATCAAGTCTTTTGCAAAGGGCAAAAAGTTATCTAGCGATAAATTAATTAATTGATTGATCATGGTCTGTCGCTCTTATAACGCATTGAGAAGGTCTTTAAATATGCGTACCGAAATTTCATATTTAAAAAACAATACCTTAGTTGACCTAGTTATATGCTTAGATTTCTAGGGCGCATTTGTGTATCGGTAATTAGTACTAAGCCTATATCAGTAGTCTTAAGATTACAAACCTAAGTTTACCCGTAATGCAAATAAGCTGAGTTGCAATAGCTGAGATTTTTAGAGAGATTAAATAATAATCTTTAATTTACAATTACTTGTATTGTTAATTTTTTTTTTGTGAAATTCGAGCAAGATAATAGCGAGAAACGCTGGGCTGAGGAGGCAGTGAAAGTATTATTTTTATTTCCCCTCTTTAGCAAAGAGGATTTAGGGGAGATTTGATCTATTAAAAATAATCATAAAATATCAGTAACTTATGACACAACAAATCCCCCTCAGTCTCCCTTTTACCATAGGTAACTAAACAAATAATTGTTAGCATTCCCACGCGAGAACGATAACATTGTGGTGAAGATCGTAGGGGCGTATTGCATACGCCCCTACGGTGATTTTTATCGTTTCCACGCCAATAAGAAACTTGTGTAGATACCTATGCCCTTTTGCAAAGGGGGAAGCTAAAATCATAATACTTTCGCAGCCCCCCCTGGCAACACTGCCCACAGTTAAGGATAAGAAAAAAGCGTTTTACCTGTAGGGGCGACAGATTCGCCCAGTACATTCGTCTTAATTAAGACTCAATTAAAGCTCAGCAATATTTCGATAAGCGCCACAATAATAAAGTAAGGGCTCACCGCTACGGCAGATGCAATCTTGAACTTCAGCGATAATGATCCAATGTGTGCCAGCGCGTACTTTTTCTACGACTTTGCAATCTAAGGACATAAGGCTATTAGTTAGTATGGGTGCGCCCGTGATGCCGGGTGTCCAGCTAGTATTATCAAAACGTTGTTCTTGACTAGCTCCGCCTGCAAATTGATTAGAAATTTCTTGTTGATCTGACTTTAAAATATTGACAGCAAAGTAACCGCTTTCTTGTATGCCCGAACCTGTGTCGGCAGCATCATTAATACACACTAAGATTTGAGGAGGATCAACGGATACACTACTAAAAGCAGTGGCTGTCATGCCTTGAAGACCAAATTGTTCTGAATGAGTGGTTACAACGGTAACACCGCTAGCCCAAAGTTGCAGTGCTTTTTTAAAATCATCAATGCTCACAGTCATAATATTCTCCGTTTAATAGCTTAAGTTAATTCGAACTGATTCTCTACTACAAGCGAGCTTGTAAGCATAAATGAAAGAGTCTCATTGAATTGTATGGGTACATTTTAGTGCTAATAGTACTGCACACAAAATTTGTTGTTAACAAAACAACGGCGCAATGATTTAAGATAGTCGGCTTTTGTAGTCATAAACGGCTTTGTATACTTACTAAAGTTTATGATAAGGTTTCTTAGATAGTACTTTAGATTGATGAGCGTAGGGCAATATTTTATGTCGGCTAGCTCAATGAACAGTGCTGTAATAACTTCGCATACTGCTCTGGTGTTAAATGAACGTAAGACAAAAAGATTTATATAAAATATTGGGTGTCATTGATAGCGCAGAATTAGTGGTCATTAAGGCGGCTTATAAAGCCTTAATGATGATGTATCATCCAGACAGATCTGATGGCAATAAAGAAGAAGCCATTAAAAAAGCAAAAGAGCTAAACGAAGCTTATACCATATTAACGGATCCAGATAAGCGCAGAAAATATGATATGGATAGGCCTAGTTCTGCTTTTAAGTCCGGCGAGAAGTCTGAAGATGACTTGCGCACAAAAAAAGAGCTTAAAAAATCTTTGGCCGAAATTAAGACTTTATTGAAAGAGTTTCAGCAACTAGTAAAAACGCTATCTCATTGAAAAAAATAGTGGTGCTATGTGATTTGCATTAATCCTAGGTATTTACAAAACATGATTGCGGTACTTTATGTGTTATGAGTGTGTATAAACTGTCGAGACTGTGAAAGTATTATGACTTTAGTTTCCCCCTTTGTAAAAGGGGGATCGAGGGGGATTTTATTAAGTCATAGATTATTGATATTTAATAATAATTTTTTTAATAGATCAAATCTCCCCTAGCCCCTCTTTGCTAAAGAGGGGAAACAAAAAGAATACTTTCACAGTCTCTGTCGCCCCTACAATAAAATATTGTATCTATTGCATAAGAAATCACTAGGATGACCCACGTTAATTCACATTGAGTCAAAATTAATAATTGACGTAACGCAGTATGGTCGTCTTATTTTTTGTTTGATAAACCGATCATTGCTAATGATGTTGTGATGGTTAAAAGGAACCAAACTCATATTTCGCAGGGCCTAGGTTGGTAAGTAAATCCTATCAAAAGCTCTTAAAAAAACAAAACACAGCAAGAGTAATCGATATTCTACTAGCGTTTTAATCAGATACTTTCTTTGCATGACGCTTAAGAAAATATGTGGTTTTCGGGCGCGAAAGCCCGAAAACACTGCATGGCTGAATATTATTAGTAAAATTTTAGGGTATAGTCTTTTAGTTAAATACGGTTATAAACGGCTTTAAAAACAGATGTATATGGATTAATGTAAGTATTATTACTACTCTGCGTAAAGAAATGATATATTGACAGTAAGCTTTCAATATAAACAGGTAACTTTATGTACACTTCTATATTCTTTTCACCCACCATCAGGCAAAAATTTTTTAAATTAACGCTGCTTAGTCTTCTTTGTGGAGGCGCAAGTCTTGCTCAAGCTGAAGATCAGCCCAAAGTCTATCCCAAGCAGCCTATGGCCGCTTTCTCCTCTCAGGCCGATGATGCGCTACTCGGTAATAAATATGAAAAGCCAGTATGGAACCTTCACGACAGCTTACATTTGCCAGATTGGTTAGCCTTATCCGTTAATCAACGTACTCGTTATGAAAATTTGACCGGTGGTTTTAAGGCTAATGGTGGTGATCAACAAATTGCCTTGCAAAACGATATTTGGATGCAAGCCCAGTTAGGTGCTTTCCGTTTTGCCACTGAAGTCATGGATTCTCGTGCAGTCGGAGCTGATGCTGGTTCTGGTGTTAGTAACTTGATGGCAAATACTGCTGATTTTGTTCAAGGCTATGTGTCTTGGGTTGATAAAGATTTATTCGGAAGTCATATTGGTACAGAAATCAAAGCGGGTCGACAATTGATGACTCTAGGTAGTGCTCGCTTAGTGTCTAATCCCTATTATCGCAATACCCCTAATACCTTTACCGGTGCTAGACTCCGCTTTTTAGATGGCACCCAATGGCAGTTTAATGGTTTTGTAACCATGCCTGTGGTGCGCTTTCCTTCGGCTGCTAACGATATCTTGACTGACAGTCACCGCTTTGATCAAGAAGCCACTCATACAGTATTTTCGGGTGCTTTTTTTGAAAAAAGCAACATAGGCTACGGAGTGAGTAGTGAAGTTTATATGTATAATTTAAACGAAGCTGATAGCTGGAATAACGCTACCCGCAAGCGCCAATACTATACGCCTGGTATGCGTTTTTATATTAAACCGGCTAAAGGCAAGTTTGATTTCCAAACTGAAACGATGGGTCAGTTTGGTACGGTGCGTTACAGCACCACTAGCGGTAAAGATTTGATGCATCAAGCTTGGGCTCAGCACGCTGACGTAGGTTATACCCTTGATATGCCTTGGTCACCCCGTTTGATGTTGGAATATGATTATGCCAGTGGTAGTAAGCAATCGGGTTCTGCAGCGACTACCGATCAACGTTTCGATCCTTTATACGGGGTGACCGTCGGTGATTTCGGTCCTACAGGCATTTACGCGGCAATACCCCGTAGCAACATCAGTTCACCTGGCTATAAGTTAAACTTGGCGCCTAGATCAGATTTACAGTTCACCTTGCAACAACGTTTTGTCTGGTTAGCATCAGCCAGTGATTGCTGGGGTACTGTAGCTTGTAGTTCGTCTACTAATGCTATTTTATATCCAACTAAAACTAGCGGTAGTTACATCGGTGATCAAGTAGGTGTTACGGGTCGTTATGACTTTAACAGCAGCTTAAACTTTGATGCGGGCTGGTTTTATTTATTTAAAGGTCAATTTGCTAAACAAGGCGCAACAACTTCCGGTGGTTCAACTACTGTGCCTGGTTTAGATACTCAATACTTCTACCTACAAAGTCAATTAAGGTTCTAATAAATATATGACAAACTTTAAGCGAATTTTCCACATATCATTCGTATTGTTAATAATGCTTTTTAGCCTGTCATCGGTGCAGGCTACAGAAGTCCCGGCTAACAGTCAGTCATCTAACGAAGTTCAGGACATCATCAAAAGAGGTAAGTTGTTGGTGGCTATGTATTCGAAAGATGCACCGCCTTTTTACTATGTTGATAAGAACAATCAGCTGACTGGCTTTGATGTCGAATTGATTAAAGGCTTTGCTAAGCTTTTGGGTGTACCGGTAGAGTTTAATCGTAGTGCTAAATTTCTTAATGATACTGTGACTATGGTTGAAAACCATGAAGTTGATTTAGCAATTACTAAATTGAGTATGACTTTCAATAGAGCTAGTCGTGTGCTTTTTGCGGATCCCTATATTACTTTACATCAAAGCCTATTGATTAATAGGCTAGAGTTGATTAAGCAATTAAAAGGGCGACCTCAAGAAGAAGCTATACAAAATTTAAGCGGCAAATTGGGTGTGGTCGCAAAATCTTCTTATGTCGATTACGCTAAGCATTTTCATAATATGGAGTTAATAGCTTACCCTACTTGGGATGAAGCCATTAAAAATGCCCGTGAAGGTAAAATCACAGCTGCTTTTCGTGATGATGCAGAGGTTAAGTTGATTTTGCGTGAACATCCCGAGTATGCATTAGATTTAATGTCGGTGATCTTAAAAGATGCTAAAGATCCTAAAGGTATCGCTGTTTCAACAGATCATAACCAATTAAGACTTCTACTTAACTTTTATATCAAAACCCTCGATTGGAATATAACTGGCGATCAGATGATCAACAATTATGACAAAGAGATAACCATTCTGAAACAAAAAATTGCGATGCAGGAACAACAATGAATCAGCAAATCTTGAAAAATATTGGCAACGTAATGCGTAGCGGCTGGACAATATTGTTTGCAGTCGGTTTAGGCATTTATATTGGTTTATTCCAACATGAATATGTGCAGTATGTGGCACCTATCGGTCATATTTATTTGGATATTTTAAAAATGTGTATATTGCCTATTCTAATAACGGCAATTTCTATGAGTATTGCTCGTCTTTTACAAGCCGAGGGTGAGAGTTCTTTTATCAAAAGAATGCTAGTGGTCTTTATGTTAAGTGTGGTGATGTCAGCCATTTTAGGCATGGCTGTAGGACTTATTAGTCAACCAGGCTCAGGTTTTGACAAAGAAACATTGGCAACTTTAGGCTCTATAGTAAGGGAATCAGGTGCCCCAGATCTTGAGATTTCAGCTTATGAACCTTTTGTAGCTAAAGAAAAACCTAGTTTTACTAAAACCTTTATTGCTAATTTAATACCCGAAAATATTTTTTCAGCCTTAACAACGGGTAGTAGTTTGAAGGTGTTGTTTTTTGCTATTTTATTCGGCATAGCGTTAGGTACCATTAGTAAACTTAAATCTCAATCACTCATATCCTCCTTAGAGTCAATCTATACCTCTTTTTCTATTATGGTTAAATGGCTGATGTTGATATTGCCGTTTGGCTTGTTAGGTTTAATCGCTCATGACGTGTCCCAAGTAGGTCTGCCAGTATTAATGGCTATGATGAAGTTTGTGCCTATTGCTTTATTGGGCTTTTTAATATTATTTATAATCAGTAGTTTGATTATGTGGCAACGTACTGGATCGCTGCTGGTTCCTTTTATGGCTCTTAAAGAGACTGTGGTAATGGCCTTGGGTACTGGTAATGCTATGGCGTGTTTGCCATCGGCTATCAATGGCTTAGTTGATGAAATGGGCTATGATAAGAAATCGGTGGATTTGATCGTACCTTTAAGTTTAACCATTTGTAGAACCGGCCCTACTTTGTATTTTGCCTTGGCTACTTTGTTTGTGGCGCAATTATATAATGTTGAATTAGGTGTATCAGGTTTAATGGCTGTTTTTATAGGCTCTATTTTTGCAGGTTTAGCCACTGCAGGCGCATCTGGTGTGGTTTTATTGTCGATGTTAAGCTTAGTTTTAGAGCCATTACAACTACCTGTTGAAGCGGTGTTAGTGTTGTTTATCGTAATTGATCCAATTGTCGGTCCTTTTAGAGCTTTAGCCATTGTGCATACATCATGTGCAATTAATACTTTAATTCTTCCAAAACAACCTATAAACGTAATTAAAGAAGTAGCTGCTAATTAAGGTGTGAGCTAGAGAAAGTCATTGCCCACAGTTTAAATTTTGTAGGAGCGAATCTGTCGCTCCTACTAAGCTGTTTGTGTTGGTTTTTTACCGTGTCTTCCCTTAAGTTGATAACCTAAGATTATTATTAATTCCCTGCACTTTTAATCACACCTAATGGTGAATGGTTTAAAAATTCAATGTTCAAAGTCAATTGAGGTAATTGTTAGATGCTAAAATTCAAAAATATTAGTCACATTATTATCGTAATGGTATCAATGTTCTTTAGTTCGCCATCGGTGCAGGCTAAAGAGGAGTCTAACAATATTCAGTCTTTCAATGAAGTTCAAGAAATCATCAAAAGAGGTAAGTTGGTGGTAGCTATGTATTCGAAAGATGCACCGCCATTTTACTTTGTTGATAAAAATAATCAGCTTAATGGCTTTGATGTCGTTTTGATTGAAGGCTTTGCTAAGCTTTTGGGTGTGCCAGTAGAATATAATCGTAGTGCTAAATTTCTTAATGATACCGTAACTATGGTTGAAAACCATGAAGTCGATTTAGCGATTACAAAATTAAGTATGACCTTTAAAAGAGCGAGTCGCGTACTTTTTGCTGATCCATATATTACATTACATCAAAGTTTATTAATTAATAGATTAGAGTTAATCAAACAATTGAATGGCAGGCCTCAAGAGGTAGCTATACAAAATTTAAGCGGCAAGATTGGTGTGGTCGCAAAATCTGCTTATGTCGATTATGCTAAGCATTTTCATAATATGGAAGTTGTTCCTTATGATACTTGGGGTGAGGCTATTGTAGATGCTCGTGCAGGTAAAATTACCGCAGCTATGCGAGATGATGCCGAGGTGAAGTTGATTTTGCGTGAACATCCTGAGTACGCCTTAGATTTAATGTCAGTGATTTTGAAAGATGCTAAAGATCCTAAAGGTATTGCTGTTTCAACGGATCATAATCAATTAAGACTTCTACTTAACTTTTATATCAAAACCCTAGATTGGACCATAACGGGTGATGAAATGTCTAATCATTATGATAAAGAGATTGGCATACTTAAACAGAAAATTGCAATGCAGGAACAGCAATGATTCAACAGATATTTAAAGGTATAGGCAGCGTATTGCGTAGCGGTTGGACGATATTATTTGCAGTCAGTCTTGGTATCTATATCGGTTTATTCCAGCATGATTTAGTGCAGTATGTGGCGCCTTTTGGCCATATTTATCTGGATATTTTAAAAATGTGTATTTTGCCGATTTTAGTAACGGCAATTACTATGAGCATTGCTCGCCTTTTACAAGCAGAGGGTGAAAGTTCTTTTATCCAAAGAATGTTAGTAGTGTTTGTGTTGAGTATAGTGATGTCTGCCATACTAGGCTTAGCTGTCGGACTTATCAGTCAGCCTGGTTCCGGATTTGACAAAGCTTCATTAGTCAGTTTAGGTTCTATTGTTAGAGATTCAGGTGCGCCAGATCTTGAAATTTCAGCTTATGAACCATTTGTAGCTAAAGAAAAGCCCAGCTTTTCTAAAACCTTCATCGCAAATTTGATACCAGAAAATATTTTTTCGGCTTTAACAACGGGCAGTAGTTTGAAAGTGCTGTTCTTTGCTATTTTATTTGGTATAGCCTTGGGTACCATCAATAAAAATAAGTCGGAATCACTAATGTCAGTCATAGAATCAATCTATATCGCATTTTCAATCATGGTTAAATGGTTGATGCTGATACTGCCTTTTGGCTTGTTAGGTTTGATAGCTCATGATGTCTCGGAGGTAGGGATACCCGTATTAATGGCTATGATAAAGTTTGTACCCATTGCTTTATTGGGTTTTTCAGCATTATTTATAATCAGTAGTTTGATTATGTTGCAACGTACAGGATCGCTAATGGCTCCTTTGGCTGCCCTTAAAGAAACCATCGTTATGGCATTAGGAACAGGCAATGCTTTGGCGTGTTTGCCGTCGGCAATTAATGGCTTAGTAGATGAATTGGGCTATGATAAAAAATCAACGGATTTGATAGTTCCATTAAGTTTAACTATTTGTAGAACAGGACCCACTTTATATTTTGCTTTGGCGACCTTATTTGTGGCGCAATTATATAAAGTTGATTTAGGTGTTTCAGATTTAATAGCCGTTTTAATATGGTCTATTTTCGCTGGATTAGCGACTGCAGGCGCTTCAGGTGTGGTTTTATTATCAATGTTAACTTTGGTTTTAGAGCCCTTAGGGCTGCCGGCTGAAGCAGTGTTAGTGTTGTTTATCGTAATCGATCCAATAATAGGTCCTTTTAGAGCACTAGCCATCGTACATACTTCATGTGCAATTAGTACTCTAATACTCCCAAAAAATAGTTCAAGCGAAATAAAAGAAGTAGCTGCGAACTAGCAAGGCATAGTTATCAATACAAACTTAAAATAAAGTTTTGTAGCTTCAGTCAGCTAAAATGCAGATTACTTGAAAAAATAAATCCTAATTTTTAATAGGATGCGCTTCACAATTGTTCAGCGTTCTAAAATAATAAAGCCGCTAGGTCGGGTTAGCGATAGAGACTGTGAAAGTATTCTTTTTATTTCCCCTCTTTAGCAACATAGGTATCTACACAAGTTTCTTATCGGCGTGGAAATGATAAAAAACACCGTAGGGGCGTATTGCATACGCCCAACATTGAAAGTCCAATGTTATAGAGCTTATTTTAAGGGCGTATGCAATACGCCCCTATGACTATGCCGGTCGAGGTTTGTAATCCCGTCCCACGTGGTAATAAAAACTTAATCGATAACTACGGATTGATAGAGAGGCTGCATAGATAATCATGAAACGGTCTTTGATTGACAGTGATGACTCTTAGATAAACATGAACCAATTCTGGATTGATAACGAAGCTTCCAGGATAACTATAAAGCGATCCTAGATTGATAGCGGGAATTTCTAACTGAACATGTAACGTTTCTTGATTGTTAGCGAGGGTTTCTAATTAATCATGAAACTATCCTAAATAAATAGACGATCTTCCTAGGCGGCCATGAAATAATCCTGGGTTATTAGAGAGGCGTCCTAGTAAATTAAGAAATGATTCGTATTAAAAGAGGATTACTCTCTGTTAACCAGAGAATAATCGCCAATATAATGAAATTACACATAGATAATCAAGCAATAATGCCTAATCAGTGAGCTAAGTTGCACATTAAAACAGAAGTGTAGTCAGTAAAACCATCGTTGTTACTATGAATGAGTAATTAGGTGGGTGAAGTGGGTGTTTTATCTTGGCTAGGTGCTTTACGAGCAAAACGTTGGGCAAGGCTGTCTAAATGTTCATCCAAAAGTCCGCTTTTGTCAGCGAGTTTTGCAGCCTGATAAACCACTAGCGTTTGGCTATAAGCGTCGCTACCGATGGCCATAAAGGTATCTTCCATACGTTTCATGAGTTGACGCATAGACAATACAATTGGCTCTAACTGCCTAACTAAGGTAACTTCTTGGTTATATTGATCAAGATCAAAATTACGTGGCAGTATCCCAGAATTTTGGTTGGCTAACACTAAACCATGGTCAATAAAGGCTCGGCTTTTATCGCCTAGCTTAGGCAGGCTACGTCTATCAGCTGTAGTTAAATCAATTAAAAAAGGTAGTTTAGTTTGTATATCGGTGATGGTTTGTAATAGAACTGTTTGTTGATCTGCAGGCAATTCGCCCTTGATAAGATTGTTAATCATAAATACCTCTTAAGCTGGAAAAAATCAAAAAATAGAAAAATCAAAATATAACGCTTATAAAAGCGCGTATGCGATTTAATAAAATAACGGATTAGCTAATAGGTAGAGGCGGAAACTTCGCCGAACAGATATTAACACAGTTAATTAAAAGAGAATAACTTTTAATGTTAGTTTTAATTGGGTATTAAGCTTCGATGCTTAGTTTGGTTCAGATTATGCTGCAGGCCAGCAAATATATTGATTCATAGATCTGCCAAATTGAAGCTTCAAATATAGATAAAAGTAAGTTTGCACAGGCTATGTGCACTATAAAAAGTGTTCGGTTTTTGTAGGGAAAAATGATGAGTTTCCATTAATAAAAGTAAGAGTTATTGTTATATAAATAAGCCTATCAATGAGTTATGATTTCTAGGTGATTGAAAAATAATGTCCAGTCGTATAAGTAGGTTTTTAATTACAAATAGTTATTGATTTATATATAAAATATAGAATAGACTCAGGTCTCGTTGTTGATGTCTTTAAAATAAATACCTATTTATAATTGCGGAGTAAAAGATGGCCATACAAGATGAAATTCCAAAATCACGATTAACATTACGCTATAAAACCGAAGTAAATGGACAGCCTGAAGATTTAACCTTGCCATTAAGGTTGTTGATCACAGGTGATTTTTCGCAAGGTTCTGCAACTGATCGAGCTTTCGATTTAGATGAGCGCCGTATTCGCAATTTAGATGGTACAAATACCAACACTGTCATGAAAGACATGGGTTTGAGCCTTAATTTTACAGTCGATAATAAAATCGATCCTGAGCGTGAAGAAGAGTTTGACGTTTCACTGGTTATCGATTCAATGAAATCTTTTTCTCCTGATCAAGTCGCTCAACAAATTCCTAAATTAAAAGGTTTATTAACTTTAAAAACCTTAATTGGAGAAATGCAATCTAATGTTGATAACCGTAAAGATCTACGTAAATTGCTAGATGAACTTATGAGTAATCCAGGAAACTTAGAAAAAGTGTTGGCTGATTTAAAAGGCTTTGAAAGCTTTAAGTTGCCCAGCGTAGATACTTCTGCTGAAACTACTACCATTTAGACTATTAGGAGCACTATTATGGCTGATCAAGATGAAACAACTACAACTGCTGTAGCAACTACGGCTACAGAATCTGCTGCAAGCGAGACCTTAGATTTAAAGCGCTTTTTATCAAGCATGAGACTAAATTCTGATATCTCTGAGCCAGTGCCTATGGTTACTAATAATTTAGAAACTGTCGCTGAAGATATAGGCGAAGAAGATCGATTTATTTCTGGATTAGCTGCTGTATTAATGAATATCGACGGCACATTGGGCAAATTTGATAAGGGTGAAGTTCAAAAACTGGTCGCTCATATTGATGATTTAGTCAATGCTCAGTTAAACCAAATTATACATAATGAATCATTTAAAAAAATGGAAGCCGATTGGACTTCATTGAATGATTTAGTACGCACTACAAATTTCAAAGCAGATGTCATGATCGACATCATTGATGTTGCTAAAGATGAGCTTTATGATGATTTTGATAGCAATGCTGTTGATATTACTGGTAGTGCTTTGTTTAAGAAATGCTATACAGCTGAATATGATCAATACGGTGGTAAGCCTTATGGCAGTATTGTTGGATTATACGAGTTTGAACATACACCCAGAGACGAATTTTGGCTGAAAATTATGGGCAAAATTGCCGCAGCCAGCCATGCTCCATTCATAGGAGCGGTTTCACCTAAATTCTTCGGTTGCCAAACCATTGAAGAATTAGCAGCTATTAAAGATGTTCAAGGTTTGATGAATCATCCACGTTATGGTTCATGGAATGCCTTAAGAGATTCTGAAATTGCTGCCTACATAGGCTTGACTTTGCCACGTTATATTTTACGTCAACCTTACGATCCAGATGTTAATCCTTGCTCTGGAAGTAATTTTGTATTTAAAGAAGAAGTACGTGGCGATGATAATGCTGATTATTTATGGGGTAACGCAACTATCTTGTTTGCACAAAACATGATTCGTTCTTTTACCACTTCAGGCTGGTGTCAATATTTACGCGGCCCTAAAGGTGGCGGTTTAGTCAACGGCTTGCCTGTGCATATGTTTAACATCCGCGGTGAAGAAGAAATGAAGATCCCCGTGGAAATGGTTATTCCTGATTACCGTGAGCTTGATTTTGCTAACGCAGGCTTTATGCCATTGATTTACCGTAAAGGTACTGCGGATGCTTGTTTTTTCAGTTGCCAATCATTGAAAAAATCTAAGAAATTTAAAGATTCTAAAGATTCTGAAAATTCACAATTAGTTACTAATCTGTCTTACACCATGTCTATTACTCGTATTGCACATTATGTAAAATGCATTATGCGTGACAACATTGGTAGCAGCGCCGATGCTGCTTACATAAGCACAACATTGAATAATTGGATGTTTCAATATGTAACAACTATCGTTAATCCTGATGATTTAACGTTACGTTATTATCCTTTTAAGGCAGCTGCTGTAGAAGTAACGGAACAGCCAGGCATGATCGGTTGGTATAATTGCACTATTTCTGTATTGCCGCATATCCAATTTGAAGGTATGGATGTTGAATTGCGCTTAGATGCACGTTTATAACATTCAAATTAATAATCAATTAACTTAAGAGAGAAATTACGATGGCTTCTTCACATTATAGTTGCAGTATAAAGCAGGGTTTTAATTTTGAAAAAGATAAACAGGTACTGGTCGGACATTTGATGAGTATGACTATTGGTGGTGTGAAATTGGAAGCTGATACAACTGTAACATCACCAACTGATTTAAAAAATGAAACCAAATTAGTGGGTGTTATATCAGAAATCAGTTGGCACGGTGGTTATGCAGATCCAGTTCACATTCATTGTAACGTAAGTAACAGTAATCAAAAATTGTTGCAAATTATGAAGCATACTAATTTATTGAAAACTGATGTGCTATTTCAATTTAATGTTTATGCTTTTGATCAAGTAGCTAAAAAATACTATTTAGCCTTTCATGACAATGCAAAAGATAGTAAAGGGCTGGTTATGAAGACCGGAGGTGATTTACATCTAGAGATTGCTGAGCGTAATGATCCTACCGTACCATCGCCTTTAAATTTTAATTTTGCTATTGGTATTATGCCGCAAGAAGAAGCGCAAGTGCTTAATTTTGCAGTGTCTGATACTGATAAATTTGTTAAGACTTGGGGCGTTACATCTACTGGTAAGTAATGCTTAATTGAGTGCCCTACTGTTGATAATTAATTAATTTATGTCTAATCGTTTATCTAGAGTTTTATGGGCTATGGGGCAGGCTTTATTGCCTGCCCATTTACGAGCACTTGAAGAATCTATATTGTCTGATAGTTCTTTACGTTTTAACTTGCAATCAGCGCCTAGTTATGGGCTTTATAAGTTACGTTGGAACGAAACCTTATTAGCAGAGGGCGTTTTATCTTTAGAAGCTATGACCTTAGTCATGGCTTCGGGATTATTGTTAGAATTAAAGGCTAATGCTCAAGTTACGCCATTAAATCTAAATATTCCCGGTACTAGTCTACTCTCAGTCTATATTCATGTCCGCACCCAATCAGAAAGTAGTGGTTTGGGTGAGTCAGGGCAGAAAATAATTAAGCGTGATAATGTTAATTTTTGGCTCTGGACATTAGATTTATCAACCGAACCAGAGCATCCAGACACGCAAGAAAGTTTTCGTTTGGCTGAATTTGAAAAGCAACCCAATGGAGCTTGGCGGCTTTCAACTCGTTATATTCCTCCTTTGGCTAATTTGGGATCAGTACCTTTTCTTAAAGATGAGTTAATAGCACTGGCTCACAAACTGGAAGCTTACCATTATCAGGTTAGTCAAGAGATTACAGCTATTTATTTGTCAGGCTCAGATTTGGTGAATGCTAAGCAATGCCTAAAAAGTGTTGTAAAAATACAACGTTTTCTTGCTAATTTATTAGCACAAATAACACCACACCCTTATGAGGTGTATGAACAATTAAAGAACTTTTACGTGGATTTATGTTTTTATCATAATGAAAATCCACAATTTGCTACAGCCATTTATCGTCATGAGCATTTGGTCGAAGTTTTTCGTGAAATTCTTGTGCCCTTAAATGACCAAATCAAGTTTAGTCAATCCCGTTCGCCTTATTTACCTTTTACAGTTTCTGGTGATTTAGTCACAGCTAATTTGCCTGCAACGATACGTGAGGCAAAAGAAATTTATTTATTGGTGCAAAAAGGTGCCGTTACTCAAGCTATAAATTTAGATGGCTTTAAAATAGCCTCTTTAAGCCGTTTGCCAGTAGTTCACAAGTTTTATTTACAAGGTATACCTTGTAAGCGTCTGGAACGACCGCCGTTTCAACATTCTTTCGGTCCTGAGGTAGATGTCTACCAATTAAATACAGGAGAAGAATGGGATTATGCTTTGAATGAATTGGCGCTGGGTTTTTATATTAACGCCAAACTGTCTGATGCTAGTTATTTCTTGCATTGGAGATCTGTTTGATGTCTTTGATGTCTCAATTAGCCGGTCATAAATCTGAATATATAGATTATGATATTAAGAGTATTGTGACTAATCTTAATAATATTCTTAATTGTACTCGTGATTACGGCTCTTTTTTGGACAATTTTGGCGTATCTGATTATAGATATTTGAGTACTCAAGAAGATATTGCTAAGGCTATTATTGAAGAAGTTGATCAAAATATTACCCTATATGAACCTAGAGTAGTTGTTAATGAAATCATCTTGGTTGAAGAGGATAAGGATTTACGCTTATCTTTTATTATAGATGCGGTGTTACGTAATAATGGTAAGCCCTTGAAGTTGTTTTTGGCCCCTGTTGCTGATCGTTTACAGGTAAGGCTATGACAAGTTTTACTGAAGACTTAGCCATCACCTTAAAGTTAACAATTAGTGGGAAAACTTACTCCTTGGCCGAGGGAAATGTAAAATCACTAACGTTAGATTTATATCCTTATGGCTATCAGGGTGAAGTTAGTTTTGTTGTAGATAGTGAAAAATCCAAAGATACAATATTAGCTCCGCTTACAACGAATGATTTAATTGAAGTGTCGTTGGAGGTCGCAACTTATGTTAACAATAGCCAAGGTACTATCACACCACTTAGTCTTAAAGGACTGGTAACAAGTCGATATTTTACTGAACAATTGTTGCATTTGCCTGCTGGTAAAGACATCATGTTACTTCGACATTATCACTTGGTCTTTGCTGATCCAGCACAAGTATTGTGGAAACAACATTATCCATGTGATTTATTAGTTGACTCAACTTTAAAAGCATTAATTACTGCGCATACGCCTACACAAATTAGCATGGTTTATAATTGGGATGCAGTCTTATCTGTTCATTATCCCGTGTTAAGTTTGTCTTTGGGTACTACTACCAACAAAGCTAGTTTTTATGATTATTTAATATGGTTAGTTGATACTCATAACGGGGTTTTTAGCTATGACTATGTTACTCATAAATATACATTAAGTGCTGCAAAAACTAAGTCAGGTACAGCTCAGTCACTCGATCATGAAGAAGTTTCCGATTATATAGTTAAATATCCAGAAGTGCATCGATTTCAGCCTAATGTTTTAAATGCATATTCTGAAAATCCACAAACTACTGCTATTACTAATGCAGCAGTAACAACCAAAATACGTCATGATTATATTGCCAGTTATCCTATTGCTGCAGATATGCAGGCGCGAGTAACCTTAGAAACAGCTAGATTTAAGCAACCTTTGCATGAAGTGCATTTGGATTATCAGCATTTTCAGTTGCAGGTGACTCCACCCGGTAAATTAGTTAATTTTAAAGGTAGTAATTTGTGGAACAAATTATTATATATTCAAGCTAAAAATTATCGTGTTAAAGAATGGCATTTTAGTGCACAAGTAGCTGAGCAAGAATTAACCTTAGATTTAAATATGGCTTATAGTCATTATGTGATGGAGTGTAGTGTAGATTTAGAAAGCGTACTTGATACCTCCGTGCCTCTGCCTTCTTATATCATGCCTACTTACCCCGTTTTTGTTGAAGGCAAGATAGTTAGTGAAAAGGGTGCAGATGATGATATGACTTATCAGTTTTATACCGATAGTGATACTTCAGCTAATTACTATAAGGTGACTATACCTTTATGGGCAAAACAGAAAGTACGTGCCGATTATCAGCCTAATCAAGATGGTGGTCAGTTTTATTTCCCTCCCTATAAAAATGCAAGAGTTTTAATTCGTTTAGAGTTTAACAGTGCTTATTTAGATGCTTTTCTTGATTGGGGAACAGGTACCGCTTTACCTTTAGATTCGCAAGGTAATCAGTTAGTCATGGGCACTTCTACAACTAGTCAAAATATCATTAAACATAACTATGTAGATAGTAAGCCAGAATTGCAAATTCAGCGTACACAAGATAAAGATGTTGAATTATTGCAATTTTCTGATGGTTATATCTTGTTACAAACGCAACAAGACAAATAAGAGTCTAGAAGATGGCTTCAAATACTGGTGGAAGTGGAGACGAGGAGCTTGATAAAGATTCATTAAATAATGAGTCTGCTGAAGAGTCGCCTGCGCCAGTCGAAGGCAGTGCTGCAGCAGAACCAGCACCAGCAGAAGAATCACCTGCGCCAGTCGAAGACAGTCCTGCCGCTGATCCAGCACCAGCAGAAGAGTCACCTGCGCCAGTCGAAGACAGTCCTGCCGCTGATCCAGCACCAGCAGAAGAGTTACCTGCGCCAGTCGAAGACAGTCCTGCCGCTGATCCAGCACCAGCAGAAGAATCACCTGCGCCAGTCGAAGACAGTCCTTCAGCAGAACCAGCACCTGCAGAAGAGTCGCCTGTGCCAGTCGAGGACAGTCCTGCCGCTGATCCAGCGCCAGCAGAAGATTTCCCTTCACCAGCCGAAGTCAGTCCTGCAGCAGAGCCAGCAGCCGCAGAAGAATCACCTGCGCCAGTCGAAGACAGTCCTGCGGCTGATCCAGCACCAGCAGAAGAGTTACCTGCGCCAGTCGAAGACAGTCCTGCAGCTGATCCAGCACCAGCAGAAGAGTCACCTGCGCCAGTCGAAGACAGTC